>Ga0326726_10004678_pt1 | contig 12481 bp, 9 predicted proteins | sample MHFenrmetagenome_2_FD_207603 | JGI IMG/M metagenome (GOLD analysis project Ga0326726, IMG submission 207603) | Lab enriched peat soil microbial communities from Michigan Hollow, Ithaca, NY, United States - MHF15MN | ecosystem: Environmental > Terrestrial > Soil > Wetlands > Peat | place: USA...
GCGGAGAGGACGCCTGCAATGGCAACGCGTCGCCAGGGAATCGTGCGGAGGAAGACAAACGATGGGCCGAAGCGGGGTGCAGCAATCCCCTGTCGAAGAGCATCACTCATGCGATTCACCGGTATGGTTACGCAGCAGGGGGAGGTTCAACGGTGAACAGATAGATGACCACAATGATAATCTGAAAAGCGGTGACAAGGAAAATGATGAGATATTCCCGCATTCCCAGCACTTTCGTCCGCTTCCCAATGGAGATAAGGGTGATCATCAACGCGATGAGGGAAACAATGGTCGTCATTGGGCGCTACTCAATATCCTCGTCCGAAGTCCTGTTGAAAACAAATCCGAGAACCTGGTTGGTGTTCACCTGGCGGAACATTTTCTCCACGTCGCGGTGTTTCGTGCGCGTCGCATCGACGACGACAAGCAAACCGTCCATTTGATGCGTGAGTATCACGGGCACCCGGGGCTCCGTCAGGACCGGCATATCGATGATGACAAACTCATAATTTTCCCGCAGCGAGTAGACGATGTCCCGGAAGACGACAACCTTTTCGATCCCGAGGGCAGGCAACTCATTATTGTAAAGACCGCTGAGTTCGGATGGGACAGACTTCTGTCCCATGGAGTCGAGATTTCCCGCGATTCCCGCAGGGAGAACGTGGAGATGGTCGATGCTGGTTTTCCACACCTTTATGCTCCCCCCTGCGATTGCCTCCATAAGGCCCGGACCCAGAGGGGTGCCGAAAACAGAGTGCAACCGGGGTCGGAGAATGCTGAGGTCAACAAGGACAGTATCTCTCCTGTTTGCGACAGCCAGGGAGACCGCCAGATTTGAAGCAACCAGCGTCTTCCCCTCCCCCGGGTTGGCGCTGGTAACCCCGATCGTCAGCTTGACGGTGGCCGCACCCTGCGCAAGCAGGGAATACGCAAACCGATTGTAGAATTGAGAGGAGACAATTGACTCATCCAGGAGTCCGGGGGGATCATCTGCAACAATGACGGGTTTGATGAGACGGACGAGGTTGTTCTCTGTCCCGCTCTCTCTCTGTCCCTCCGAGCCCTCACGCGAACGCTGATCGTGGACTCTGTGGCTATCTGCTGGACTCATGAGCTCTTTGTTGTTCGCATACCATCGCCCGACCCCTGCTTCGCGAAACCTGACCGCCGGCTGCGAGAGTGGTTACACCGGATGCCGGCCGTTGGGAAGTAGTGCAATCACAGGTTTTTGATAGACCTCCACGTGGCGCGGGGAACGCAGCGTCGTATCGAACAGCTCCGTCACGACCGCGATAACGACCCCAAGGAGAAGCCCCAATCCCAGTCCTCCAGCAATGATCATCGAACGATTCGGTTTAGTAGCCCTTGTCGGTAGTACTGCTGGGTCAAGAATGATGAACTGATTCGCTCCCCGGCTCCCGACTTCCAGTGCAAGCCGTGCCTGTTCGAGCTTCAGCTTCATTTCGTTGTACAGCTTCTGGTTGATTTCGTAGTTCGTCTGCTTGTCCTGATTGGTCCTCGTCGCCACCGAAGACTTCTTCAGTTCTTCGACGACCTGACCACGTCGCTTCTCGAGACCTGTCAGCTGGGTTTGCTGTTTGTAAATCTCGTTCTCCACTCCCTTGTGCATTCTGTCGAGAAGCTCCACGAGCTGACTTTCAAGCTTGTCCACTTCCGGGAACTTTGAAGTGTATCGTCGGGTGGCTTCATCATACTTCGTGAGAATAACCCGGAGCTCGGCGACATACGGAAGATCTTCTCGCTGCAGTTCGAGCAGCGGCTGTTTGCCGCTCTCGGACCTCAGCACCTCCGGAGAATTCTTGAGAAGATCAATCAACGTCCCAAGAACCGAGAGCGCATCCTGGTACGTCTTCAGCCGTGCGTTGATGGTCGCCATGTCACGTTCGAGAACGCCGACCTGATCGTAGAGCGTGCGCGTTTCGGTGGGGAGTTCATCAACATCCTGCTTCATCGACGTCACCAGCGATCTCGTGCTTGCATCGAATAACTGTCGGTATTCACCTACCTTGTTTTCCAGAAATTCAACCGTCTGCTGGTTTTGCCGGTTTTCAAGTTCTGTCTTGGTGTAGATAAACATGTCGGCAACTTTTTCGCAGCCCCGCAGAGCCTCCTGCGGATCGGAATCAGAGTAGGTAATGCTGAAGGAATCCGAGCCGATCCTGCTCGTGCTCAACGCGCTTTTCACCTTGGCCACAAGGGCATCACGCTGCGCCTGCACCAAACCCGGCTTCCCGTATCCGAGGCTATCAACGACCTCTTCAAGAAACTTCCTGCTTGTGATGATCTCGCCGAAGTTACGGAGCTGTTCCTCGAAAGCAGCCATCATTTCATAGCCGCTCAACGTCTTGAGACTTTGATCAGGGCGGACGAGAATTGTTGTCGACGATTCATACTTGCGGGGGAGAACAAACGCCCCGATCACGCAAGCGACGAACACAATGAGGGTCGGAAGCGCCACCATTCTCCACCGGCGGCGAAACACACCGACCACTTCGCGCACTTTCAGCTGGGCCGCTCTCACGGTATGCCCTCCTTCAATCTATTGCTGTGGACGGAGTCCACGCTGTACCGCTCTGCGTGGTTCAATTCTCATGCCATCGCGCTTTGGCAGAACAAAAGCCATTTACCTCATAATCCCCCGCATTCGCGGGCTGCCATGCGGGACCAGTCGTTCACTCCGGGTACCGGTGTGTTCACGCGCGGTTCCGTTGGTGACACTTTGCAGCTTCGCTGTAAAGAAAAGTAACAGAACCAGCGCTGGCGACCTGAGTGTATTCAGTCGCAAAGTCGGAGAAAACCGCTCTCTCCCGTTTGAATCACTGAATCTCGCAATGCGACAATTGTGCCAATGTTGTGGCACAGAATTTGGCCCTTGTTCTTCGCACACCATTCATAAACTGGAAACCACCCATGACATTTCTGCCGAAATCCATCTTCGCGGGGACGGTGATCATCCTGTCTTCTGCGGCCATCATGTCATGCTCGAGCTACAGGGCCGAGAATGAGAACGCCCCGCTCACGTTTGCCACCAGCCCCCAATCTTATACCACCACGATTCTTTCTGACACGAGCCTTGTCGCCGTAGGAGATTCGGCGTCTCTGTCCGTGTGGGGCTATCCGGAATTCGGCACCCGGGCGATCGTCAAGGCAACGGGAACGATAACAGCTCCCCTCCTCGGTGAGGTCATGGCCGCCGGGTTGACGAAAAGTGAATTCGCGAAAATCCTGAAGGACAAGCTCGCCGAGTATATTGCAGGCGAAATAAAGATGTCGCTGGAAATATCAAACCCGATTCCCAGAATCACGGTTCTGGGGTCCGTCGGCCGCCAGGGGAGTTTCGCCGCAATCTCCGATATGCCTTTGCTGGAGGCCATATCCACGGCTGGGGGATGGCTGCCAGATTCCGACTTAAGATATGTGAAAATAACCCGCCAAGCAACCATGGAAGGTGACCGCAGGTTCATCGAAATCGACCTGAATGCCTTCCTCGAATCGGGAAACGCACGTGCCCTCCCGATGGTTCACCCCGGCGACGTGGTGATCATCCCCGCACGTGAGAACTTCGTTCGCAATGTCGGCGAGTTCTTCAGAGACGCGTTCCTCATCTTCGGTGTCTTCGGACTTTTCAAATAATGCGCGAGAACGCCATGAAATCAGTCCAAAGAAGCCGAATGAAAGTCCTGCTCGCGCTCTGCCCGCTACTGGCCGTGTCTGCTGCAATGGCACAGATCGCAAGCGATAACAGTGATACCCATGCGATCATTGGTGCCCGCGCAGGGGGGCTTGGCGATTCCTATGTGGCAGACGAAGTGGAACCCATGGTCATGTACTGGAACCCCGCCGCTCTGGTCAAGACCGGACACCAATTGCTGAGCCTGAACACTGCATTGGAGATTAACGAGTTCAACGACAAGCTTCTGACGGAAAATGTGACGCTCCCCCTGCGGGCCGCACGCGGGTGGGGGTTCGGACTCGGGGTTACACTGACGCACGATGCAAGCATTACCGACACAAGCCCACTGACTGGTCTCGATGTTTCACTCTTCAAATTCGACGCGGCCATCGCCCGGTCGATCGATGAGGCCCTCAGCTTCGGAGGCGATCTGTCGGTTCGCTATGGCAAAGGTGGAGGGTCAAGTGCCACTGCCTTTTCGGGCACATTCGGACTCTACTACTCCCCCGATCCGATCTTCAGCTACGGCGTCTCGCTTCAGGGTGTCGGTGAAGGGATCGACTTCACCGCAGAAGACGGGAGGACGGTGATCAATAAGGGAACAATGCTCAAATCGCTCCAATCCGGCCTGACCGTGCGCTCCTTCTATCGGGATATGCGCGTGATTACATTGACCATGACGGTACAGAAGGTATTTACCCATGCCGATCTCATCTATAAAGGAGGAATCGAAGTCCTCCCGGTCCCCTTCCTTTCTCTCCGGATCGGCTACTGGGTTGGTCCCGATTCACGGGCTGCCCGTTACGGCGGCGGACTTGTGCTGGGTGATTTTGTGATTGACTATGCCGTCGCCCCCAGCAAGTTCGAGCCGCGATTCCACCAGCTTTCCATTTCATACGATCTGCAGCCACGCTCAAGAGGGCGATAGGCCGGCATCGACCGCGGAGAAGCCTCCGGGACTCATGAGACAAGACGACGACACAAATCTGACCGAGCCTTCACCTGCCGGTTCCCGTTCGCGGCAGAGTGCAAGGATTGATCTTCCGGCGCCGAAGAATCACGTAATGCAGGAAGCGATTGCGACCCTTCAGCGCATAGCGCCCCTTGACGTCAACGTCATGATCGTCGGCGAGGCAGGGACCGGCAAGGAATGGATCGCGCAAAACATTCACCGCCTCAGCCCCCGATCATCGGAGCCGTTCGTCCCGGTTGATTGCACAACGCTTTCGCCCGAAGCCCTTGAAAAGGAACTGTTTGGCTACGAGACGATTGCCTGGAGCGGAATCGACATCCACCCGGGGTGCTTTGAAGAGGCCTCCGGGGGGACGCTTCTCTTGAAAGATGTGGCCGCCCTCTCCCAGCCCGCCCAGATGAAGGTCCTCCGATTCGTTGAAAACAGGAATGTGCGCCGGATCGGGAGCGAGAAAGATATTCCCGTGAACCTCAGGGTCATTGCCACCCTCACCGACGATCCCGATCAGCTTCTTCGAAAAGAGATTCTCAGGAAAGAGCTGTACTACTCAATCAGTCCTATCATGATCGAACTCCCCCCGCTCCGCAAGAGGCGAGAAGATATCCCGCTGTTAATCGATTTCTTCCTCGAAGAACTGCGGAAAAGAAACGGGAACTCTGTTCCCCCCTTCTCGGTTGAAGCAAAAGAGCGGTGCTTTCATTACGACTGGCCCGGCAATATCCGGTTACTCCGGAACGCTGTCGAGTATGCCACGGTAATGAGCGGGGGAGAAACCGTCCGTCCTGAACACCTTCCCCCCTATCTTACCGCCGGACCGCAAAAGACGAAGTAGGGACACTTTTTCTGTATGCAAAAATCAACAGTATTGACCCATTTAGACCACCTTCCGGACCCCCCACAACGCCAAAATTTCAAGATTTCGTTCTAAATCTGACAAATTTCGTGAAATTGTGACGGACAGCATAAACTCTTTGAGCAACATTCTGGTAATTCAAGAAACGAGTTCGTAGACTGAAGTGTGTTCAGTGCGGTCATTGAGACCGGACAGTCGTTCTTTGCAATCGCACCGCTTCGCTACACCAATCTGCCAGAGGATTACAACAAGGAGGGGTTCATTTGATTTTCCAAATGGTCCTGGGGGCCTTCCTCGCCGCAACCTTTTCGCTGTTCCTCACACCTTGGGTAATAAAATTCGCCCGCTGGGTGGGCGCCATTGACCAGCCCGGAGAGCGAAAGGCACATTCCGTTCCCATGCCGCGCCTGGGGGGTGTCGCAGTCTTTCTCAGCTTCTTCCTTGCCTTGGCTGCTGTCTATCTCCTCGATCCGAAGTTTATCATCGGGTCGTGGCTGCTGACATCAGAAGGAACCCTTCTCGGGGCATGTCTCTTTCTCGTGATGCTCCTCGGTTTCTGGGATGATCTGAAATCCCTGAAGCCTTCGCAGAAGTTCGGGATCCAGGTTCTCCTTGCTTCGGTTGTCTACCTCGCCGGATTTCGCATCTCGGGTGTCACTGACGCATTCGGAGCCGGACCTCTGGATGTCCGCACATTCGATTATCCGTTGACCATTCTCTGGATTGTCGGCGTAACCAACGCACTGAATCTCATTGACGGACTGGACGGCCTCGCAGCAGGAGTCGCAACCATCGCTGCGCTGACCGTCTTCCCCATAGCTCTGTTGTGGGGCGACGCCGGCACTGCATTGCTTGCGATTCTGCTTGCAGGTGCTCTCGTCGGCTTCCTCCGGTTCAATTTTAATCCGGCGAAGATATTCCTGGGTGACTCGGGAAGTCTTTTCATCGGCTTCACGCTTGCCGTTCTCTCGATCCGCAGTTCCACCAAGAGCACGACGGCATTTGCACTCCTGATTCCGATTCTGGCTCTCGGGCTCCCGATCATGGACACGCTGCTTTCCATGATCCGACGGTTCCTCCGTTCATTCCTTCCGGACCAGAAAAAAGAAACCTCATTCGGCCGCCGCCTGAAGACCATTTTTTCTCCGGACAAGAGCCACATTCATCACCGATTGATAGCGCAGGGACTATCGCACCGGACGGCGGTCCTCGTATTGTATGCGGTCTCCTGTCTGCTCGGCATCGGCGCCTTCGCTGTGACCATTGCCGGCGACACTGGGACGTCCTTAATTCTCGCTGTTGTCGGAATTGCTACAATTATTGGCATCCGCCAGCTCCGATACAAGGAGATGGCCGTTCTGCGCAACGGTATCCTTCTGCCGATTTACGATTGGGACGTTGTCAAGAGTGACAGTTTCAGGGTCTTCCTCGATGTGGCGTTTATCCTGGGATCCTATACCACGGCTCATTTTCTTACAGATCCCCGACGTCTGCTTTCTCCGATCACTCACGAGCTGACCATCACTTTGTCGATCGTCTGCGGCATCCAGTTTGTCGTGTTCTGGGGATCCGGACTCTACCGCGGAACCGTCAGACATTTTGCAGTCGGCGATGTGCTCGGCATCGCGAAGCGGGTGACCCTCTCCATAGGGGTTTCTGCCGCTGTGCTCCTTCTGGTACGCAGCAATCTCCACGAATTCCGTCTCGTTACCCTGATTCTCGACTACTTCTTCCTTCTGTCTGCGCTGATTATTTCGCGGTTCTCCTTCCAGATGCTGAATCATCTCTGGCGGCGTGAGCTAAAGGGAGGGAAGCGGGTCCTCATCTACGGGGCTGACGCCGACGGAATGACGTTGCTTACCAAAATTCTCGATTGGGAGTTTTCGAACCTCTCGCCGGCAGGATTCATGGACGAAGATCCCAGTCTTGAGGGGAAAACAGTAAACGGCTACCAGGTCTTTGGAGGACACCGCAGGCTCGCGAGGATCGTTAAGGCAAGGAGCATTGACCAGATCCTGCTCGCCAACAACAGGTTTTCCCTCGAGGTGTTGAAAAGGATTGTCGCCGTGGCGAAAGCGAACGGCGTCGCAGTGCGAACATTCAAAATGAGTCTGGAAGATCTCAACTTTGTGGAGGAGAGGGAGCCGAAACTCGTTGCACCGGATCAGGCACTAAACCTGGTCGAACGCAACACCTGACCCGCAGCGCGTCCGCGAACGGGGCGCAGATATTTGGATATATGAGGTTGCGTTGTGGCAGTTCGCGGCCGGACGTGAGAGTTCACGTCCGGCCTGTTTATGTTACGAGGTCAAACTACTCACGATACTGATCCCGGGATATACAATGCACACGCAGAAACGACACATCAGGCAGGCATCCGGGTTTCTCGTCCTCGCAGTTCTCTCAGGCCTCTTTGCAGGCACAATGCCGGCACAGAACAAGCCGTGGATTACCGCATACTATCCTCACTGGTGGTACGCAGAGGTTAACCCGGTCACCGGCGTAGACTACGCAAAGCTCAGCCATATTGTGATCTTCTCTTCAAACCCCGTGCGCAAGCCGCCGTATCTCGACATCCTCGTCAGCCCTCAGGACTCCGAACAGATCGAGTACGGCATCCTTACGGGTCGTCCGGCACCTTATCTCAAGCAGACAGTCACGAACGCTCACCAACATGGCGTGAAGGTCCTTCTCTCCGTGGGCGGGATCGCCGGAGAGGGACAACAAAATATGGCATGGATTGCACAGGATCCAGCCCGCATTGAAACTTTCGTGCAGGCAGCGGTGGCATATGCGCGCCGCAAAGCACTCGATGGTATTGAGCTCGACTGGGAATTCCCGGGGACGGCAGACCGCGCGGGATTCAACCGGATGATCAACCGGTTTCGGTGCGTACTCGACACGTGGCAACCGCGGGGGACCCTTATAGCAGCAGTCTTCCAGGCGCCGTGGGCCATGTTCGGTTACGACCGCGACTCACTGGTGGCATGCCTCGATCAGATTAATCTCATGACGTACGAACTCTATCCCGGCGACTTCAGCAAGGCGCGGACGGGATATACATCACCGTTGAAAGTTCCCGAGTCAATCGATGACTATCCGGGGTATGCCATTGACGGCAAGGATGTCGGACCAAGGGCGTGGATTGCCAAAGGGTATCCTCCCTCAAAGATCGGGCTCGGGGTTTCATTTACGACGACGGAGTTCACGGGCGTGCAGTCACCTGTGCAGCCGGGACGTCCATACGACGGGCACAACTGGGGATACGTGAAGAACGTCCCTCCGGAAGGCCGTCATTGGGATGAGTCTGCGCTCGTTCCCTGGCAGGCTTCAGGAACAAAACTGATCACCTATGAAGATACCGTAAGCTGCCGGCTCAAGGTCGAGTACGCCAAACGGCTTGGCCTGGGGGGGATCATGATTTACGAATTGGGGGCCGGCTACCTGCCTGACCAACCGGAAGGGAAAAAAGACCAATTACTTAGGTCAGTGCGGGACGCTTTGTGGGGTAACACCCCCCAGAAAAGGCGATAAATGCTCCAATTATGGAGATTCGTGTAAAAAAACAATTATCCAAAAAATTTTACGACCTCTTGACATTCCCCGATTTGTTTGTTAGAATAAGCCACTTGGTTTCAGCGTTCTAGGTCAGCTTTCTTTTAATCCCCCACCTTAAGAACATCTTCATTCACGCGGATCTTCAGGGGAGACTACGCGATGAGGAAATCTGTCGGTATCATCCTGGGTGCGGTCTTATGTGCAAACATAGGACTGACGGATCTGGCGTTTTCACAGAGCAAGCCCTGGGTGACGGCGTATCATCCGACGTGGTGGTATGGAGCGCTGACGCCCTCGATGATTGACTTCAACAGCCTCACGCATATCATCATCTTCCCGGCCCAGGATGCTTCGAGTTCGGCTCCCTATTTCAACTCCGCCGGCATCGATGACGGCAAGGACTTCCCGCAGATCCTTTCTCTGGCTCATGCCAAGGGAGTCAAGGTCATCATCTCTGTCGTCGGCGGCTATGGCCAGACCAATATGCCCGTCGTCGCTGCCGATGCCGCCAAGTGTCAGGCCTTTGTCGATGCCGCCTGTGCCTACGTAAAATCCAAAGGCGCCGACGGTATTGAACTCGACTGGGAGTTCCCCCGTGCAGGAGATAAAGTCGGATGGAACCGCCTGATCTCTCTCTTCCGACAGCAGCTCGACACCTGGACGCCCCGCGGGATCCTCATGACGAGCATGTACTACAGCGTCGGCGGTGCCGATGACGGCCCCTATCAGGTCGGTCCGATGGTTGCGGCCTTCGACCAGATCAATCCCATGACCTATACCATGTGGATGGGCGGCGGTGGCGGACCCTATCACGCCGGCTTCGATACGCCGGTCAATCTCCCCACACAGTTCAGCGGCTATGTCGGGTATTCTCTGTCCAATCCCCGTAAAGGCGGACCCCTCTCGTACATCGATGCCGGATACCCTGCCTCCAAAGTAGGCATCGCCATCAGCTTTGAAGGCACACGTTTCGGCGGTGTCTCAACACTCGGGCCTCAGTACAGCAACTGGGCGTTCGTCTCCTCGGTCACCAAGTCTCTCAGCAGCGGGTACCCCAACATTCCCACCAGCGGAAGGTCATGGGATCCGGTGGCACAGGCAAACTACTGCGTCAGCGGCAGCAACGTCTACTCCTTCCAGGACACCAATTCCGTCAAAGCCATCGCCAGCTGGGCCAAGCAACAGGGTTTCGGCGGCATCATGATCTATGACCTCGGTCCGGGATATGACCTGGCACTGTCGGTCCCCGATGCCATGCTCAAGATGGCTGCCAGAGTCATGCTCAACGGTGTCGTCAACCCGGTCGGCGCTACCGGCACCTTCACCGCCGACAACCCCTCGCTGCCCGAGGGAGGCGGAACTGTCCAGCTCTCCTGGACTTCGGCCCATGCCGTCTCTGCCTCGATCGATCAGGGGATCGGAACCGTGCCGCTGTCCGGAACCATCTCGGTCTCCGTCACCACCTCCACCACGTTCCACCTTACCCTCACCGACAGCTCCGGCACTCCTGTCGTGCTCAGTACATCGGTCACAGTTGCTGTTCCCACGGCTCCCACAGGGACGTTTTCCGTTTCTCCGACGAGTCTGCAGAGCGGCGGAGGCCCGGTGACGCTGACGTGGACATCAACCGGTGCAACGATTGCAAGCATCGACCAGGGAATCGGAACCGTATCGACTTCCGGCTCGATAAAGGATACGGTTACAGCGACGACCACCTATCACCTGATTCTCACCAACGCCGCGGGGAGCAAGAGTTACTCAGCCACTGTGACGGTGCAGGCCCCGTCTCCCGACGCACCGACGGGAACTTTCTCTCTGAGTCCGGAAGTGCTTCCGTACGGGGGAGGGGAAGTGACGCTGTCATGGGCTTCTTCAGGAGCGGTATCGGCGCGCATTAACCGGGGGGTTGGCACAGTTCCTCTTTCGGGCTCGGTCAAGGATTCGGTTACCTCCACTCTCAGGTACACACTCACGCTCACGGGGAGCACCGGTCTCACGTCGAGTTACACAGCCAGAGTATCGGTTGCCTCCTCTCCCAAAAATGTTTCGGGTGTATTCAAAGCGCATCCCCCGACTCTTCCGCCGAAAGGTGGGTCGGTAAACCTCTCATGGTCTTCGATCAATGCAACCTCTGCCCGCATCGATCCGGGAATCGGCACTGTCCCGGTATCGGGGAGCCTGGACATCAATCAGGTTTCGGCATCGACGACGTTCCTGCTCACTCTGAGCAATGACTCGTCGGAACAAGTGTACGCCGCCGACGTCGTTCTCGAACCGTCTGGGAGTTTCATTGCATCACCGTCGTTGCTCCCGCTCGGCGGCGGTCACGTGACGCTGACGTGGAGTTCGGATAATGCAACATCGGCGACACTCGATCATGGCATAGGAAGCGTCCCCCTGACAGGCTCGCACTCCGTCAATGTCACTTCCTCGACGGCATTCACGCTCACACTCAGCAACAGTGCGTTCTCTGAGGCATTTGTTGAATCAGTTCTGGTCTCTGACGTCCCCGGTTCGACGGAGCCTAAAGATTACGGCCTGGAACAGAACTACCCAAATCCGTTTAATCCTTCCACCAACATTGTCTTCAATCTGCCGGCCGATTCTTACGTGAAGCTCGCAGTGTATGATCTTCTCGGGCAGAGAGTGGTGAGCCTTGTGGACGGATTCAAACCCAAAAACCGTTACGTCATCCCGTTCAGTTCGGAAGGGCTTGCGGCCGGAATTTATTTCTACACCCTCACCGCGGGGGACTACATAGAAACACGCAAGATGGCAATCATCAAATAAGCAGCCGGCCTGATCTTCCTCATTCTTGCCAACCGTCCCCACCTCTGCTTTCTCCGCCCGGAGCAGGTTCCCCGGGTTTCCATATGTTTTTAATGCGCACGCGATAGCTGCTTCTCTCCCCTTCTCACCGGCCACACGGTCTGCTCGGGCAGATCCGCAACCTCATCTCCTTTCACCCCATCACCGGGCAGAAATGTCCAATGACATCACCTAAGGTGTGATGGAACCCGCTCCCCCTGCATCCAGGCTTTGTGTCTGTCCGAAATCAGAAACCTCCAACCTTTTGTAATCTTTTCCTGCAATTTGAACAAATTTCACATAGTGTCACCTATGTATATGCGAAATACTGCTCATTAGTATAAATTTACGAATACTTCAGAGATGTGATTCATGGCACAGTTTTCGCAGTTATAAGGAAAGTCGCAATGTTTTGTGATGATCCCCACAGGAGGAAACCATGCGAAAACTGTCTGCTCTTTTGGTCGCGTTTGCCCTATTTCAAATCTTTGGACTTCCGTTGTCTGCACAGAGCAAGCCCTGGGTGACGGCGTATCATCCGACGTGGTGGTATGGAGCGCTGACGCCCTCGATGATTGACTTCAACAGCCTCACG
>Ga0326726_10004679_pt1 | contig 12481 bp, 17 predicted proteins | sample MHFenrmetagenome_2_FD_207603 | JGI IMG/M metagenome (GOLD analysis project Ga0326726, IMG submission 207603) | Lab enriched peat soil microbial communities from Michigan Hollow, Ithaca, NY, United States - MHF15MN | ecosystem: Environmental > Terrestrial > Soil > Wetlands > Peat | place: USA...
AGCCGTACGGCGTTGTCGACGGCGGTTGAAATGGGATCGTCGGGGGTTCCAAACCTCGCGCCAATACTCATGTTGACGACGTCAGGCCTGTCAGACGGGTCACCGTCCTGATTCGGATCCGCCAACCGCTCGATCGCGGCAATGATGTCCCCTTCGAGCCCGCCCCCGGAAGCATCCAGCGCCTTGTAGGCGAGAAGCCTGGCTCCGGGCGCCACTCCCTGAATGGAAGCCCCATCGGCGGCGATGATCCCGGCCACGTGGGTGCCGTGCCCGTTGTCGTCCATCGGGTCGGGATCGTCATTGACGAAATCATACCCATCGATAACCTTGAATCCTGCACCGAAGCCGCCACCGAGCGCCGGATGGAGATAATCGACCCCGGTGTCGATGATGCCCACGAGCACGCCGCTTCCGTCCACGCCGTATGCGTTCCGGGCCTCAGGGACGCGGATCTGACGGAGGCTTTCTTCCAGGTGTGCGACAACCTTCCTTTCGGTTTGAACGTCCTTGACGTACGGAAGCCGCCGGATGGCCGCGAGCGCATTTCGCGGTATCGCAGTCCTCACTCCGAAGAATATTTTAAAGAACTCCTTCTGTCGGCGCACGACCAGGCTCAAGGGAACACTCTGCCCGGCATCGAGCGCGAACTGCGCGAACCTGGCCCGATAAACGTCCGCTGAGGCTGTGTTCAACAAACGTTGCCGGGCGAGGAAAAACGGCTCCTCCCTGAATTCCACGATAACGTTGACGATGGAATCACCGGCCGCGTCCTGGAGGAAGATGGGGGGAGAGCTACTGTCGATATGCGGAGCAAACCGCTGCTGGCCGCGGAGAGGGGAAAGGACAACAAAAAGCAGCAGGAGATATCTGAGAAAGCGCATTTAGGGACCAATCTTCGGGAAGGTTACGGTAAGAACCCTCACGTGTTACCGATGGGGGTACTCCGAGTATAACGAGCCGGGGAGGCCATTCGTTCCGGAATGTCAGTGTTTGTACGTGGTCATAGTAGGCCTTCATTAGAGCATCCGCGTCTCCTTCCCCTTTTTCTCGGCAAGGGCCTCAAAAAGTTCGGTCTTCGTGGCGTTAGGGCGCCGCCTCCTCATCGATTCGATCTCTTTGTGAATGATCTCCTGCTTCGACTGATGAAGCTTCCTGGCATCTCCTACCTTCACATTCTTCTCGGCTTTCCGGTTCTTGAAAAGGAATGACAACTGTTCCTTGATGACTTGCCGCTCGGAAGTTTCCTTTTCCGGAGGGTGACGCTCTTTGGCCTCTTAGCCAGAGATACCGATGACGGGTGGGAGTGATTATTTTCGAATTTACTCTCGCCGTCCATCGTGCACCATATATGCACCAAAGAAATGGCAAGGTTAGGAAACTAGCGGAAAGGAGACGAAACCAGAGGATGGGATAACAGCTTGCAAATCAAGGCTTTGTGGACTAAACCCGTGTAGATTGAGGAAAAATAAAAATGCGAGAGCATTCTGCTACTGAATTACTCCCGCAGCCATAACAGCTTACCAACCAACAACTTGTGCATGGCCGATGCCTGTCGTGCACTTTCTGTGTGCCACCCGGAACTCTTTCCCAAGTTCTGGTTCGCGCACATCCTGATCAATGGTAAGAGATTTCGTAATCCTTTTCAAGCCTGATTGTCCCGGGGATCCGCCACCCTGCTGGGGCCATCACTGTTCGAGGAATTTCTTTACCTCGTGGGCGACTATGTATTCCTCATTCGTAGGGATAATTGCGATCTTGATGCGCGAACCATCAGGCGAGATCTGTCCCTCCCCGGGATTGCTCCGGTTTCTCTCGTCATCCAGAACGATTCCCAGGTTGTCCATATTCGCCAGGATCGTTTTGCGCAGAAGCACACTCTTTTGACCCGCTCCGGCCGTGAACACTATGCAATCAGCACCGTTGAGGATCGCGAGGTATTCGCCGATATACCTCTTCACATAGTAGGCGAAGGTGTCGAATGCAAGTTTCGCCCGCTCATCTCCCCCGGCCATCGCCTGCTCGATGTCCCTGAAGTCTCCGCTTGTTCCTGAAATTCCGTACAATCCTCCTCTCGACATCAGCACATTGCCAATCTCCCGCACGGAGAGGTTCTCTTTTTCCATGATATACAGCAGCGCGTAAGGATCCAGGTCGCCCACGCGTTTCGCGTTCAACAGGCCGCTTTGCGGACTCATTCCCATCGATGTATCGATCGACCATCCGTTCCTGATCGCGCAGACAGAGGAACTTCCACCAAGATGGCACGAGATGACCTTCTCGGCACCGTACAGTTCCTTTGCGCGCATTCCGATATAGCGATGTGACGCACCGTGGAATCCGTATTTTCGTATCCCGTACTTTTCATAGTATTCATACGGGACACCGTACATAAATGCTTCGGGAGGTATTCCTGTATGGAAATGCGTTTCGAAGAGGCCGACGAGCGGCGTGGATGGAAGAAGTTCTCTGAAAACGGCAATCGCGTTGACGTACACGTCCGTGTGCACCGGCGCGAGCGAGCGGTATTCCTCCATCGCCTTAAGCACTTCAGCGGTCAGTTCGACGCATCCTGTAACGCCTTTTGCATGCACTGTCTTGAAACCTACTGCCGCAACATCGTTGACAGGGTACCTTCCCGCCAGCGTATCGAGCGTCAGCCTCACCGCGGCGCGGTAATCGGGTATCGGAAGCGTCGAGGAGAGCTGTTTCCCGTCTTCGAACCCGTAGGAATAGATACCGACTTTGTCTCCGATCCTCTCAACGGTCGCCTGAAACAGCACGGCCATATCGTCGACGTTGTACAATTTACACTTATAGGAAGTGCTCCCGGGATTGGCAATCAGGATTCTCATCGTCTGTTTCTTTCGGGAGTGATCGGCAGACCAGTGCCCCAACAACTAATTCCCTTGACGGTACAAAGGGGCACAGTGCCTGTTCCAACGATACAAATATCACTTAGCCGTTCAATAATTTTGTTGGAACGGCACTAGTTCTTCGTGAGTTTGGCAATAACCTGCTCGGTAATTTCGCGGATCCTTTCTTCGTTGACCCCTTTCGGCAATGCCTGCGAATCTGAGGCAGGATGCGGACTGCTCGGCATCGGCGTGGCGTCACATGCAGTTACCCGTCCCATCAGGTGGAACTTCTCCCGAAGTGTCATCAATCGATCTCTCTCTTCCGGCGGCAGGACATTCATATTCCCCAGCTGAATTGCTTTCCACACGATGCTGGCCGTATGTTCAAGGGTCTCCATTTTGTGGTAGGCGTTGAGAAGATCAGTGCCGAGCGTGAGGGCGCCGTGATTCTCAAGCAGGATGACATCGGAGTTCTTAATGAACGGGCGCATTCTGTCGGGAATCTCCATCGTCGAGGGGAGCCCGTAGGGCGCGATCGGAACGGCACCCATGACGATGATGGCTTCGGGCAGTACGCACTTGTTCAGGGGAATGCCGGCGACGGCAAAACTCGTCGCGTACTGCGGGTGCGCATGAACAACCGCCTGAATATCCGGCCGTTCCTTGTAGACCTCGATGTGCATCTTGACTTCGCTCGACGGGCGATAGCCGGGATTGTTGGAGATGACCTTCCCGGTCCGGTCGCACTTGATGATCATCTCAACGGTCATGAAACCCTTGCTTACTCCCGTCGGAGTGGTCAGGAGCTCATTGTCGTTCAGTTTCACCGTGATATTGCCGTCGTTGGCGGCGACATACCCTCGCGCCCAGATCCGATGCCCGATTTCAACGATCTGCTTCTTCAGTTCCCACTCGTTCGTCATTGGCGTCGCTCCTGACTGTTAGATCAAATCTTTCAGAACATCCTCATGGGGATTTCTGATGATCGCGTAGCCGGCCAGCATCCCCTCCTGCCTGCAGAATTCGACCGCGGGTTTCACGGCTGCTTCCAGGGCTCCGATATCGCCGGTTATTACCACAAACCCTTTCCCTCCCACCGCCATGGCAACATGAATGCGCAGCAGGTCCAGCGGGGCCTCTTTGACTGCAAAGTCGGCGGCTTTGATCGCCGAGACCACCGAAAACGTCTCGATGATAAGGACGGCGCCGACCTTTTCACGTATCCCGCGCTCGAGGATGGTGCAGCCGGCAATTGCCGGGAAAATTCGCGGATCGATATTGGGAATCGTGGTTGCATTGATGACGGAAAAGCCGCCGACTTCGCTCGCAACACTTATCGCCGTCTCGACATCCGCGACCTCACCGCGAACGACCATGAAGTACTTGCCGGAACAGATGGTACGGGCGATCAGTTTTTCGACGTTGGCCGCTTTCAGGACCGCGTCCTGCACCTCGTACCCTTTATAGATGCTCCCGAGCTCGATTATTCCGACAGCATTCCTGGCAGCCATCATGTCCCCTGCAGTTGAATTTCTTCGTTCGCAATCTTCCCGACCACGCCGTCAATGGATGCGTGCACCGGACTGGAGATTTTTCCTCCGGATTTCGCGATCATGTCGTCCCTTTTGACGCGCTGGCCTTCCCTGACAACCGGCACCGCCGGGGCGCCCAGATGCTGATCAAGCGGGATTCGCACCGTCGCCGGCGCGAACGTCATGTCGCTCAACGGAGCTTCGTCCCTGAACATGAGAATATCGAGTCTCTGCTTCAGTTTCGACGTAGGGACCTTCCGGTAGTCGAACATCGGGTGCACCGTGATTTCCCTCCCTGTCCACTGGAGGTGCTGCTCGCGGGAGAGACGCTTTTCGATGACAGTTGCACCTCTGGGGTCGAGACCCTCCGGACAGGAATACATCGTACAGAGATTGCATTCACAACAGCTGAGGTTGCCGGCGAACACCATCGGCTGATCCTCACGGGTGAACATGCGGTTGCGCATCGCTGTTTCAGGTCGCACCGGTTGACCCAGCAGGTAGCGCGGACACAGTTCCGTGCAGAAATTGCATTGGTCGCAGCCCGCTTTGGCGATGATATCCGTATCGTGCTCCGTTACGAACCTTCTGTACATTGTCACGCAGTAATGATCGGGGGGAAGGACTATCAGCGCACCCGTGCGTTTGGAAACGACCCGGCTCAGGTCGTCTTCCAGAACGCCCATCATCAATCCGCCAGAACGGACGACAAAATCCGGCGCCGTTATGGTGAAGTGTGATAGGACTTCCGCAAAGGTGATCCCGACCGGCACCCTGACCGTCGCCGGCTTCTCCACTGCACCGGCAACGGTAATGAATTTGTCGACGACCGGTCTGTTGACGCCGATGTTGTACAGGGTCTCGACGTTTTGGACGATGCAACCGACGGAGATCGGGAGAGCACCGGGCCCGACGATCCTCCTCGTCGTCAAGTAGATGAGCGTGACTTCATCTCCCGCTGGGTACACATCCTCGACGGGCACGAGTTTGACATTACCGGGCAGCCGGGATCCGAGCAGCTCGATCTCGTGATGGTGCTTCTCCTTTATCCCGACCATACCCTGCCGGGCGCCGGTAATCTCCATCACGGTCCGGAGGCCCTTCAGGACAGCATCGCTGCCATGGAGAACCAGCTCCATATCTTTGTGAACCAGCGGTTCGCATTCCGCGGCATTCACAATGACGGTATCGGGCCTGGAATTCAACTTGACATGGGCCGGAAAGCCCGCCCCCCCTGCCCCGATTATCCCGAGTCTCTCGATGTCGTCCAGATTCATTGTGCCGGGGTTTCCAGGTCGTGATAATCGATTGTCTCTACGATCGCCATGATGAGTGTCCGTATCGGAGCGCGTTCGATGTCAAACACGGTCTTTGCAACGCCCGGGGCGCCTCCGCAGACGACAGTATCCCCGATGCCGGCATTGACGTAATCCACTGCGACCCACTCATTGCCGTCCACGGTGCCATCCGGGAGGACAGGCTGAACCACATAGACAGCTCTCCCGTTGTACGCCGGATGTTTCTCGACCGCGACAACTCTCCTGGTAATCTTCGCGAGATACATCAGGAGACCTCGTCCACCAGTTCGACAATGCTCGCGTTCACGGGCGCATATCCGCTGTCAAAGGCCTGTGTTGCATCGGTACTCGTCACAAATACCACCGTATCCCCGGGAGCCGCAAGTCCTCTCGGATCGGCGACGACCAGCGGCATGTCGGTATATGCGCCGTCCGAAGAGACCGGCTGGACGATGTACATTCTGCATCCTTCCAGCTCTTTCACTTTTCTGGACGCCCACACCACTCCCACGACGCAGCCGAGTTTCATCGTTCGCTCTTGCCCCGCTCGGTGATCTGGACATCGTCGATGATCGCCATGATCACGGCATCAATCGGGGCGTTCTTTGTTTCATCGGTCATACGTGCCGCTGAACCGTACGAAAGCAGAACGAAGTTTCCTTCACCCGCCTGCACGGCGTCGACGGCCACGTGATACGTTTTCAGCGGCTTCCCCTCGTGGTCCACCTCCCTGCACAGCAGCAGCTTCTTGCCGCTGAGGTTCGGGTCCTTCTGCGAGGAAACAACCGTTCCAATAACCCTGGCAAAGATCATATGACCCCGGCTAGCGGTTAAATGTGGTATCCAGCTCTTCCACCGGTCTCGGTATCACGAGCTGGGAGAGCACTTCGCCGACTTTCGACGCGGCATCGGCCCCGGCATCCATCGCAGAACGCACTGCTGCGACATCGCCCTGGATGACAAAGGAGACATATCCGCTGCCGATCTGGCGCCATTCAACGAGCTCGACGTTGGCCGCTTTCAGAGCCGCATCGGCGCCGAGAACCAGTGGTGCAAATCCTCGCGTCTCCAGAATTCCAATTGCATTCTTCACTGCCATGGGTGTTCTCCTTGATGTAATTGCATGTCAATTTAGACAAACCGTAGCGCGCCGTGCGTCATGATCCGGCGTTTGCGTACAAAATCCAGCGGAGTGCAAATTCCCTCGCCGGTAGGGGTCGCTACCGTGTGCGAAAAATAGCCTTCTCCGAGATCGCCGCCGTCACCACGCAATGTCCCTCCGTTGATACAATGGATATCGCAGTCCAAAACTCTGGTGAATCTGGTGGCACGCTCGATGTCTTTCGTGAAGACACTGGCCGTATGCTTGAATCCATGCTCCGCCTTGACCGACGCGGATATCCCCTCTTCAAAATCCTTCACACGGACCACCGGGATGCAACAGGTCATCTGTTCTGCGACCACCCAGGGATGATTCCGGTCCGTTTCGCCGAAGAGCAGGTGAACATCATCGGAGACCTGCATTCCGATGGCCTCGCCGAGCACTTTCGCGCTCTTCCCGACATAGTCCCTTCCGATGAGCCAGTGCTTGCCCGACAGCTGCAGGGCCTTCTTGCCCAGCTCATCCATCTGCCTCGTGGTCAACCGCAGGTTCCCCGCCTTCTCCATCTCCCGCATGAACGGTTCGAAGATCTTCTCCACGACAAAGATCTCTTTCTCGGCGATGCACATGACGTTGTTGTCATAACTCGCGCTCATCGTGATTTCTCTGGCCGCGAGGGCCAGATCGGCGGTCTCATCCACGAGGACGGGCGGATTGCCCGGACCCGCCGCAATGACCTTTTTGGGATAGGTCATTGCCATATCCACGACCTGAGGACCCCCGGTGATGGAGAGGAGGTCCACCCGTTTGTGCCCGAAGAGCACTTTCGCCGTTTCCAGGGTCGGCTCGGCTACGCACGTAACGCAGTTGTTCGGGGCGCCTGCCTTCACCATGTACTGGTTTGCGAGCTGGATGAGTTTTGCATTGACCCGTTTGGCTGACGGGTGAGGATTAAACGCGATGGTGTTCCCGGCGGCGAGCTGGATAATGATGTTGTTGATCATCGTGGCGGCCGGATGGGTACTCGGCGTGATGTTCCCTATCACCCCAAACGGCGCATAGTCGTCGAGCGCAAGTCCATTTTTGCCGGACCACGCCTGCGGCCGGAGAAATTCCACGCCGGGACTGTTCTTCGCCGAATTGATGATCTTGGCAATCTTGTGGTCGACCCTTCCCATCCCTGTCTCTTCGACAGCCATTCTCGCGAATTCTTCTTTATGGTCGTACGCCATCTCCCGCACGGCGTCCGTGATCTTTTTCCTGCACTGGACGCTCCGTCCCTTGAATTCGAGGAAGGCTTCGTACGCGGCTTCCACGGCATCGTTCATATCGTCAAACACCCCCCAGTCACCGTTCGAGAGGGCACTTTGCGCGGGGTTTGCCGGGCCCGCCTCATGCACCACACGGCGGACAATAGTCTCGACCAGTTCTCGTATTTCCGTATCGTTCATATCCACAGGAATCCCCGTCGGTTATTCACCCTATTTCTTTTCCGTCACGATCGGATCGAGCGGGAATTTCACCAGCAGGCGCTCCGAAGGACGAGGAATAATGACTTCCGACTCCACCTTGCCGATTCTTGACGCGGCCTGCACTCCTGCCTCCACGGCTGCCTTGACAGCTGCAACATCGCCGCGCATGACAATGCTCACCCTCCCGCCGCCGATTCTGATCCACTTGCCCAGTTTCACATTCGCCGATTTGACCGCGGCATCCGCTGCCTGAATCGCCGCCGTGAAACCCAACGTTTCGATGACTCCCAATGCGTCCAGCATGGTTCTCTCTCCTATTTTTTGACGCCGATGAGTTCAAACACTTCCTGGTGGGCCGACGGGATGATGTTGGTGCTCACCAGTTCACCGATTTTCGCGGCCGCTTCCGCTCCCGCTTCAACCGATGAACGAACAGCACCAACCTCCCCACGCACGATGACGGTAACGTACGCACCGCCGATCTCCACACGCTTCAAGAACTCGACATTTGCGGTCTTGAGCATGACATCGAGAGCCTGCACGGCGCCGGTGTTCCCGCGCGTTTCGACAAATCCAAGTGCCACTCCTTGCGACATTGTCCCCTCCTTATCGATTTGATTGAGCTTTGCGAACGATTTTCAACTTCTTCGATCTGATGATATCCCACGCCCCGGGAGTCACCACTGTTTTGCACGGAACAATAAGTGTCGACACTGCCGCGTCGATCAGGTTCAGCCGGCTCTCAGTCAACACGGGCGTCCGGAATGCACTCATATCAATTTCCAGACTTGTTCCCATTGGCGCATGCTGTCCCGGTCCTCTCGGCGCTTGCATCCCCGGAGACCCGATTTCAACGCCGCGTTTCGTCAACTCGGCAACGACCTCTCTGACAATCAACGCGACAAGCTGTTCAATGGATAGTTGCACAGTCAGGCACCGCCGGTTCTGTTTTTCTGGTAGGTATATTTATTGCCGGACGATATCGCATCCACGATGCCGACAATGGTGTTGTCCGTTGCCGCGCTGCGCGTCATGGCCGTCAGCCGGGCGGAAGATGACGAGCAGAGAAGCACGATGTCGCCATTCCCGGCGTTTACCGTGTCGATGCAGACTGCTGTCTTCTTCGTATCGAGGAGCTCGTCGTTCAAGTAGCTGACAACAAGCATCTTCAATCCCTCGACATTCCCGGTCTTTTTCGTCGACACGACAGTTCCTATGACAATCCCGAGTTTCATCGCTTCTCCATCTTCCCCAGGAATTCAACGGAAGTGTCTTCTCGGATATTTGCGGCATTGGCATCATCGGTATCCAGGTGAATCTGGAGCCGCCAGCCGTCATTCGTCCTGATCAGCACATTTTCAAAGAGCGTCGGTTTTTCCCCGCCCACACGCACTCTGCAAAGATCTCCGTCGCGAACGCCGAGCGTCCGGGCATCACTGCCGGTCATATGGATGTGCCGGCTTGCGACGATCGCACACCGTTCGAGATACACCGATCCGTTGGGGCCGATCAGTGTCAGCGGCGCCGCGTTGTCCAGCGTGCCGGAATTGGCGACGGGCGGATCGACCCCGAGAAAAATCGCGTCGGTCAACGAGACCTCCACCTGGTCGTATTTTCTGAGGGGACCGAGGATACGCACATTGGGGATCGTGCGGAGTTTTGGCCCCGCGATGGCGAGCATGTGCCTCGAGGCGAACTCCCCCGGCTGATACAGCGGCCGCATGGATTCAAATTCCGCTTTTTCACCAAAGAGCACATGAAATGTCTCGCTCGTAAGATGGATATGTCTGTTCGAAACGCCGAGAGGGATCCGGGGAACACCGTTCCGTACTTCGATTTCCTGAGGCGCAGTTCTGGAATCGGCACCCAGGACGAGTTTAACCTGATCGACAATGAGGTCAATCAGATACTCATCCGAGGGCATCGGGGAGGCTGTCGTACAGGGATCGGCTTTGGTCGACATAGTGTTCCGGCAATTCTAGTTTGCGATCAGGACCTTGATGCCCCGTTGTTCGATTCTTGCCAGTACTTCAACGGGAGCGGTGTTATCGGTGATGATTGTCGATATCTTATCGATGGAAGCATAGCTGGCGATCCCGGACTGGTGAAATTTGCTTCCATCGACCAGGACGATGATTTCCTTTACCTTGCGTACGATGTTCTTCTTAAGATCAATTTCCAGCAAATGGGTGTCCGTCAGTCCGTTGTCGCACGATACTCCCCATGCACCGAGAAACGCTTTCTGAATAATCAGGCCCCCGAAGAAATCCTGCGACGGCAATCCCGTAATCGAGCCGGAGGTATGCCGCAGATAGCCTGAAGGAAGGAGCACGTGTATGTGCTGAGCACTCATGAGTGCGATTGCCGTCCAGATGCCCGTGGGTATTACCGTGACATCCTTAAGGTCGTTTCGCTTGTCGAGAGCATTGGCCAGGGCAAGGGCGGTCGTACTGGAATCCAGGAGAATAGAGTCTGTGGGATTCACCAGCGCTGCAGCCGCGTTCCCGATTTTTTGCTTCACTGGCCAGTTAAGGCTTTTCCTCGTTTGAAAAGTATATTCCTGTCTCAGGCGCTCCTCAACGAGTCTCGCCCCCCCGTGCGTTCTGGCAACTCTCCCGGTCTTTGCCAGAGCTTTCAGGTCGGACCTGATGGTGACTTCTGTAACATCAAAGTGCCTGCTCAACTCAGCGACAGAAGCATGTTCGTTCGCTGAAATGTACTCCAGGATTTTTTGATGCCGTGCGTGCAACACAAGGGAACCTCTTTGTTTCTCAGAAGTGACTTTCACCCGGCGCGGAACACTCAGGTCATTGGGATGGCGTATCAGTCGACGCGCATGCACGACACGACCTGGTGTTCTGACCGACCACTAATTTCTTAAGGGGGCAACTGTAACGGGAAGGGATCGGTCGCGAGGGGAGATTTGAGAAAGAACAGACGAACCAAGAACTATGTGAGGCGCCAAGCCAAACGCTGCAAGGATTCTGAACAGCTCTTCAACTTGCGCACAGAGAACTAAAAACTGAGGCTAAACTGATGGTTTTTTCGATTAATGTCAAGTTATCTTTTATATTTTTCCGTTAGACTTTGTTTTATTTTCATTTATTCTGTTAAACGCAAAGTTTACATAACGTTAACGTGCAAATGCCGGTAGTTTTAGGGGATGGGTTGCCCGGTTAAGCTTCTGTTGCGATCGTGTAAAATATTGTGGGTTATCGAGTTAGGACGATACTCGGTCGCAAACGATCTGAAGCCTCCGTCGCTGGACTTGTCGAAATCCGATTGTTTTGCAGGGTGACCTGGCAGGAAGGAATATGGTACATGAGAGTCTGATGGGGCCGGGCTCCCCGGATGTTGGCGTGTCCGGTTGTGATTCCAGTAGAACCCCCGAAAAGACCGCAGGCTCTGTACGGTGCTCCTCTTCGACCCCCCCCTGAAAAAAAACAGAAACCTCCCCCACCGAGGAGGCTGTGGCTCCGTCAGGAATACCGCTACCGGGGGACAGGTCAGAACAGAATTTCCCGAATCCGTTCAACCCGACCACAGAAATCGGGTACCAGATTCCCGCGGCCCGCCGCGTCAGGCTGGAAATCTGCGACGTTCTCGGGCGGCACGTGACCACGTACCTCGAAGAAGAGCAATCGGCGGAGAGGCATGTCCGCAATGGTTTAGCCGTGATGATGGGGGTCGAGCGGCTGTAGCGCGGTATACTTCTGCCGGGTCGAAGCGACTTCACACGATGGGAAATCCCGGTTCACGAGCGTGAAGCGGAGGGTTATCGTAAAATAGTTTCTGCGCGATGTATCGAATCCTCATTCGGAGAGAGATTCTGTAAGTCGATGTCTTGCACCTCTTGCATTGTTGCCCCCCTGGGCCTCTCTTCGCCCAGCTGATGTCCGGCAAATATACTGGTCCGGAACCCCGCGTCCTGGTCTCTTGCGGGTGCGGGTTCCCTTCATCCTATTGCCGCCGGATTTCTCGCAGAAAAAGGGGGTGGGCCAAACTCATCGTTCGCTTTTTGCAGCCTTCAGCTTTTTCAGCGCTTGAACGCCACCAGTGTTGTTCGGGTTGAGCTCAACCGACTTTTCATAATTTGCACTTGCCAGTTCTGTCTGACCATCGGCCATGTACGCTTCACCCAGGCTGTCATAGACATTGGATGACTTCGGGAAAGCCTCGACGTTCAGTTTGAAAACCTCAATTGCTTCCTTGACCTTCCCAT
>Ga0326726_10004680_pt1 | contig 12480 bp, 13 predicted proteins | sample MHFenrmetagenome_2_FD_207603 | JGI IMG/M metagenome (GOLD analysis project Ga0326726, IMG submission 207603) | Lab enriched peat soil microbial communities from Michigan Hollow, Ithaca, NY, United States - MHF15MN | ecosystem: Environmental > Terrestrial > Soil > Wetlands > Peat | place: USA...
GTTTCTGGACCAAACCGGCAATCAGGTTTCAGAACAAATAAATTGAAGAGTCAGAGCGAGGCAACGGAATGTGACGCCATGATGAAGGAGCCCGGCGTTTTTTCCTTTTTGTTTTTTAGTGCTCCCGGTCATGAACGTCCCCTAAGTTCCGTCATGAACGTCCCCTAAGTTCCTGAATTGCCGAGCGGGAGCTCGGCGTTCCCAGGGTCAGGGTTGCACTCGACAACCCTTTTGAGACTGCCGCCTCTGTTCGCTTTCGATGAAAAGCTCAGTAAGCGCAGAAGTATTGAATATCAGGCGGTATCGCCAGAGGTGTAGGTGTCCGGATCCGGCACTTGAGCCTGTGCTGTCGAAGACTTTTCCCATTCGAGGAATTTTTCGAGGTCACGTCCTACAGAGGCGATTACGGCCGAAATGATTGCGACGTCGTCGGTAAAGCCCAACAGCGGAATGAAATCGGGGATGGCGTCGACAGGTGTGACGAGATAGACGAGCGATGCGGTGACCAGAACCAGGGTCTGCCATGGCACATCCCTGTACTCCCGGTTAACCCAGCACTTGACCATCCGGATCAGCGCCAGCAGACGTCCGGTCAACCCCTTCGTATCGAGAGGGTCGACACCTCGCGAAAGGAGATGCCGCGACGCGTCGAGCAGGCGCATGGTCTTGTCCCTATCGCCAAGCAATTTGGCGGCTTTGCTTTTCGCGTTGCCAAGTGTTTCGTTCAGGGATTTCATCGTCAGCAGGTATTGATGGATCTTTTCTTGTTCCGGAACATCGGGATCGAAATCCCGGAAGTTGGCTGTCTCAAGAGTCAAGATAATGCAGCTTTTCCGGATTGCCGAGTCGGATGCGGCGAGTTCCGGTTCGTCTCTTGAGCCGCAAGGCAAGAGTTCCAAACCTGCATTGCGGAGGTGGATCTACAGCAAAACAATGCCAGGCTGGAGCCTGGCGCTCCCAGGGGGGAGGCTTTCTGTTTAATAATATATTTACAGCGACGGTTTGCAGCTGTTTTGTGCGAAAGCTTGTCAGCGGCGCCCGGCTTTCAGGAGTTTACGCTTTTCTTCTGCGGTGAGCGACTCGTATCCCCTGCTTGAGATTTTGTCGAGGATCGCATCGATTTCAGCCTCGCTGGCATCCTCATTTTTCGGGCCGCCCTGCCAGAGCGTCGGCCCGCCCTTTTTCCGGCCGGAACCAAGGCTCTTGCGGAACCATTGGCTGATCGACCACTCATTGCGTTTGACCATGATGTAGATAAAGCCGACCAGCATTCCGCCGAGGTGGGCGAAATGGGCTATGTCGCTGCCGCTGCCCATTCCCCTGCCGCCGAGACCGGAGATGAACTCGATCGCGGCATAGCCGGCGACGAAATATTTCGCCTTGACCGGGAACAGGAAGTAGAGGAAGATGTATCGTTCGGGAAACATCATGCCGAATGCGAGCAGAACGCCGTAGATGGCCCCTGAAGCTCCGACGGTAGGATAAGGGTCACCGACGGTCGCCAGAAGGTTTATTGCGGCGGCACCGATGCCGCAGATGAGGTAATAGGTGGTGAAATGCTTCGTTCCCCAGTAGTTTTCGATTTCGGCACCAAACATCCAGAGGGCGAACATATTGAAGAACAGGTGTGCCATGCCCCCGTGCAGGAACATATAGGTGAAGGGCTGCCAGAAATGGAAGGAGTAACCCTCCGGATTGCGGGAAGCTACAGGCCACAACGCTCCGAGCTCAGTCAGCATCAGGCCGATCGGAGTGTTCTGGAACAGAAACACCACCACATTGGCGATGATGATTGTCTTGATGGCCGGAGGCATCACCTGGAAGCCTCCGGGCATGAATGGTTGGTCGTTACGGCTCATTCAGAGTGGTTTGACTGTGGCGTCGCTTCCTGGCGCAACTGATTGTGACTCAATGCAATGCCGATCTTAATCGTTCAGTGCGGCAATTCCCGGCAGTTCCTTGCCTTCGAGGAACTCGAGGCTCGCGCCTCCGCCGGTCGAGACGTGCGTCACCTTGTCGGAGAGCCCCGCTTTCGCGATCGCTGCAGCGGAATCGCCTCCGCCGATGATCGTCACGGCTCCTGCCGCCGTCGTATCGGCAAGCGCCTGAGCCATGGCAAAGGTGCCGGCGGCAAACTGGTCGATTTCGAAAACGCCCATTGGACCATTCCAGAGTACGGTCTTGGCCGCAAGGATCTCCTTTGTGAAGGTCTTGATGGTCTCAGGCCCGATATCGAGACCGATAAGGCCATCGGATATGGCGGTCACCGGTTCGACATGTGAGGGTGCATCTGCTGAGATCTTTCCCGCCACGACGACATCTTCGGGGAGGATCAGCCTGACACCCATGGCTTTGGCTTTCTCGATAAGTGAAAGGGCGAGATCGAGCTTCTCGTTTTCGACGAGCGAATTGCCGACAGCCAGGCCCTGTGCCTTGAAGAAGGTGAAGACCATCGCTCCGCCGACCAGCACGGTATCGACCTTGCTGAAAAGGTTGTCGAGCACGTCGATCTTGCCGGAAATTTTCGAGCCGCCGAGAATGGCTACGAACGGCCGCTGAGGATTGTTGAGCGCGGTACCGAGGTATTTCAGCTCTTTCTCGATCAGGTAGCCGGCAACTGATGTCTGGACGAAGTGGGTGATGCCTTCGGTGGAGGCGTGCGCCCGATGTGCCGTACCGAATGCGTCGTTGACATAGACTTCGCCAAGCGAAGCAAGCTCCTTGGCAAAATCCGGATCGTTCGCCTCTTCCTGGGAGTGGAAACGGAGATTTTCGAGCATGAGCACTTCTCCGTCCTGAAGCGCAAGGACCTGCTGCATCACTTCGTTTCCGATGCAATCTTTTGCCATGGTTACCGGGCTATCGATAAGCTCGGCAAGGCGTTTGGCGACCGGTGCAAGGGAGAAATCCGGGTTTACCTTGCCTTTCGGTCGGCCCAGATGAGACATCAGAATCAGCCGTCCGCCCTCATCGATCACTTTCCGGATCGAAGGCAGGGCCTCCACGATCCTTTTTTCGTCGGTGATTTTCCTGTCCTGATCGAGCGGGACGTTGAAATCCACACGCATCAAGACCCTTTTTCCCTGTAACGATATGTCAGACAACGTCTTTTTCTGCATTTCCCTTGTGAGTTAGTTGGTAAAGTCTAAAAATATCGACCTGACTGAATATACATAATCTCCGGTATCTCAAATAAAGAGGTCGCCGTTCATCTGAGATCATGAGGAAGGATCCTTCCGCTTAACCCTGTTTTGCGGCGTGGTATCGACGGATGTTTTCGGCATGCCCTGCAAGCGTCGAGGCAAATGCGTGTCCACCCTTGCCCGTAGCGACGAAATAGATGAAAGCGGTTTTCGCAGGGTTCAGTACGGCCTGGATCGATGCAGGCCCCGGGTTGCATATCGGGCCGGGAGGAAGGCCTTCATGGCGATAGGTGTTGTATGGAGAGTCGATTTCGAGGTCTTTGAAATAAAGGTGCCGCGAATCGCCGGGAATAGCATACTGTATGGTCGGGTCCGCTTGCAGTCGCATGTTCTTTTTCAGGCGGTTAAGGTAAACGCCGGCAATGAGGGGTTTTTCCTCATCGATCGGAGTCTCCGCCTCGACAATCGAGGCCAGCGTCATCAGCTGGTGTTCGTTCATTCCTGCCTTCGACGCAGCCTTTTTCAGGTTGTCCGAGTAATAGGCCCTGAACTGTCCTGTCAGGAAGGCGATCACCTCTCCGGGGGTGCTTGCCCAGGGGAAATTGTAGGTGCCGGGGAAGAGATAGCCTTCCGAACTTTCACCTTTTATGCCAAGCGAGGCAAGAAATCTGGGATCCCGGGACGCCGCCATGAAGGCCGTAGAATCTATATCGAGGTTTGCTGCGATGATGCCTGCGATCTTTCTCTGTTCGACCCCGTTCGGTATCATGATCCGTACTTCGTCCTGGGGGCTGGAGTGCAGATGCTGCAGCAGGCTGAAAGTTGATAGGTTCAGGGGGACGCTGTATCTGCCGGGTTTGATCTTGTGCAGTTCAGGGAAGATCGTCCCGGTTACCAGAAGAGGCCATTGGAACCGGATCACCTTCGCATCCTGAAGCTTGTCCACGATTTGCCTGAATCCGGTGCCGCGATGGATGTTGATCGTTGCCGGGGAGCCCTCAGTCCGGACGGAGTTGACTCCCGGCAGGAAAAGGATTACTGCCACGAGGGTCGCGACGGCGGAAAGGATTGCCCTTGCCGTTGCTGAACGTACAAAAGAGAGGGATCGACGCATCGGGGACCGGATCTGTTAACGGGAGGAAAGGCTTTGCTGTTCGCCCTTGCACTCATGCTGGATCAGGCGGGATTCATTCAGTATGCAGTGGTAGATCCGCTCGAGAGCATGTCCCATCATGGGTGATTCCGTCTGGCTGAGCACATTGTTCAGTACCTCTTTCTCCCGCTCAGGCTGGAGGACGGTTTCCCCGATCCTTGTCTTTACGGCGCTGATGTTGCCGGCGAAGAGCAGGCGTTGGCAAAGGAGGGCGGCAAGCTGCCGGTCGATGGAATCGATTTTTCCTCGCCATTCTTCAAGTTCACGCCAGTGGTCGTTATTGTTTGCACTGCTGTCGGACATGATAAGTCGTCTGTTAAGGGGATCCGTGATTAACTCTCTCTAGGGGAGCTCTGATTTAATGGTCACTGCTATAAATCTATTGTGCGCTTCGGACGGCGACATCGGCCGGTGCTCGAAATCCTCATGGGACCCCGCCTCGAGACGCAGGGGAAGTGAAGAAAAAGAGTTGAGTGCCCGTCTGGTCAACTCATTTCTGAGGAAATGCAGCTATTTCGCTTCATCCGCCTCATCCTTGTACCGCTTACGGTAATAAAAATAAAAGTGCGCTTTAATTATAAGAAATTGTCCGAAGAAATTGTCGGAGTTTGTGGGGCTCATTTCTTCTTGTCGAAGAGCCGGAGCCAGCGATCGACCTCGGCATCGCTGATTTGCTGCGTTCCGTTTTTCATCGGGCTTTCAGGGGTGCGGCGTTTTCCCTGCCTGACTTTTCCGGGGTTAAGGATTCCCAGGGTTTCCAGTTCTTCGATGAACGATTCGGAACTCTTCCATTGACCGCCCCATGCGATGACGTAGCGGCGGATTTCGAGATCCGAACTGACGACGCTTACCAGATCGGCACGGGAGCCTGTCGATTTGACATGATCGATGATCCAGCGGTCGGCAGTTCCGGACGATCCGCTGAAAATCACTTCGATGGCACCGCCGACCGAAAGGGGTTTCGGGCCTGCCCCGCCGTCATAGACCAGGGTCACATGCCTGCGGGTCTTACGCCTGTAGGCCGAAAGCAGCAGTTCGATCCGCTCCCTCAGTGCCGCCATCGATTCTCCGCCGCCGGGATTCCAGAGCTTGTGTATGAGGTTGTACCCGTCCACGACGGTCTCCCGGCATATTGTCGCCATCGTCAGTCCGCATTTTATTACTTCGGAATCTCTTCCTGAAGGAGAGTCTACTATTTTTTTTGAACTTCCGATTGCATACATTTAATGTGGGGGAAAGTGGGACAAAATGGGGTGTTTATGCCCGGATTTATCGGAAGAGAACAACATACCATCGACGAGAAAGGCCGGCTTCTGATTCCGGCCCGGTTTCGGCGAAAAGTCCTTCTGCAGAGGGATGAGACCAGTGCGGGCTCACCGATGCGGGAGCAGGTTCTCTACGTGCTGAAAGCCGATGACGGTTCGCTCGAGCTTTACGAGCCTTCAGTCTGGGTCGACAAAGAGCGGCAACTGCTGAAACTTTCCGATTTCAATCCTGAAGAACGCCTTCTGACCACCATGATCTACGCACGGCTCGACCAGACTGAACTGGATCGATCCGGCAGGATAGCCCTTTCCCGCGAGATGCTGGAGCATGCCGGGATCGACAGGGAGGCCGTCATCATCGGCGCCAATGTGAAGATGATCGTATGGGATCCTTTGCGGCTGGAGCGGCTTCTCAGTGAAAATTCGGGCAGGTTTGCCCAGCTTGCAGGACGATATGTCTGAGGCCGCGGATATCCATAGTTACCATGAGCCGGTTCTGGCCGAAGAGTCGACGTCGCTCCTGGTAACCCGTCCCGGAATTTACGTTGACGGCACGCTCGGCGGCGGAGGTCATTCATTGCTGTTGCTCAGGATGCTCAGCTCGCTTGAAGGGAGGTCCCTTCTCGTCGGCATCGACCAGGACAGTCATGCGCTCGAAGCGGCGGCCGCGAAGCTCGACGCGTATCGCGACATGAGTACCCTGGTCAGGGGAAACTTCAGCACGGTACGGGAGATCGTGACGTCGGTCGGCAAGGGAATCGGCCAGGGGTTGCCGGTTATGGGGCTGCTTCTCGATCTGGGTGTTTCATCGTTCCAGATCGATACCCCGGGGCGGGGGTTCAGCTATCTCCGGGACGGACCGCTCGACATGAGGATGGATCCGGACGGTCCGGTTACTGCTGCCGATATCGTCAACGAATACGATGAGCGGTCGTTGACGCGACTTTTCCTTCGTTATGGCGAGGAGCCGCTCGGCGGAAGGATCGCCAGGGCTTTGGCCACGGCGAGGGCCGGAGCGCCGATCCTGACGACCGGCGAACTTGCCGAAGTGGTCAGGCGGGCTTGCCCGAGAAAAGACCTTGCCATCAAGACGCTGTCAAGAATTTACCAGGCATTGCGCATCGAAGTAAACGACGAGCTTGGCGTGCTGGAGCGAGCGCTGGAAGAGGGATTTGCCGTGCTTTCTCCGGGCGGCCGGCTTGCCGTGATCAGCTATCATTCACTCGAGGACAGGATCGTGAAGCGCTTTTTTGCAGCCAGGGCAACGGCGGACTGGGGCCCGAAAGGGCTGGCGATCAGGGAGCCGCTTGCGCAGGCGGAGGCGCTCCTCGTGACGAAAAAACCCGTATTGGCCAATGAGGAGGAGATCAGGCGCAATCCAAGATCGAGAAGCGCCCGTCTCAGAGTCGTCGAAAAACTGTAGAAGGAGGAGGTGGACCGTGAGTCCCATGAAAACTGTCGGAAGTTCGTTTGCCGGTCTGGTCGGAAAGACCGGGAAGCTTTTCAGGCAGCAAGACCGAAGCACCGTCGGCGGCTATGAGCTTGCCGGCGTTGAGGTTCTTGGCCAGCAGCCTTTCGGGCGTTTCGAGCCGGAGCAGGGATATTCCGCCCCGCCGAGAACGTCAAGAGCTTCAGGAGAGGTATTCGATATCGCGGCGCTGTTGCGCCTCAGGACTTTTTTGTACCTTATCGCCGCGACAGTGCTTCTTCTGTTCCAGATTTACAACACGCTTGCAATCAAGGAGCTTTCGAAGCGCAATGAGCAGCTTCGCGAGCAGCTCCGGATAAGCACCAGCATCAGTACCGCCCAGGTTCTGAAAGCAAGCGAGCTTCAGAGCATTCATAACATTTCAGGGTATGCGCAGGCTCTCGGCCTCAACTCGTCGGCAGTGCCGCCGGTCGACCTTGAACCTTGACGAACGGATAACCCCAGCGATGATTTCATGAACGAAGATCCCTCAATAGAATACGCCGGGGGCACCAGCGAGAGGGAATTCGGCCAGCGGCTGGGCATTCTGATGTTGCTCATGGCGCTTTTTTTCATCGCGATCGTCCTGAAGCTGCTTGGCATCCAGGTTTTTGATGTCAAGAAGTACCGGGCGAAGGCGAGTCGCCAGTATGAGATCGTTGTGACCGAAAAAGCCCGCAGGGGAAGGATTTTCGACAGGAACGGCCGTCAGCTCGCCGAAAGCATCGAGAGCATCTCTTTTTATGCCGATCCGCTTCACGTACAGGATCCTGATGAAGTCGCCCAAAGCTTTGCCGCCACTTTCGGCAGGAGCAAACGTTATTACCTCGATCTGCTCAAACGCGAAAAACGGTTCGTCTGGCTGGAACGGAACATTCCCGTCTCGAAGGCCGCCGGCCTGATGACCGAGAAGTTCAAGGGCGTCGGCTTCCGTCGTGAGCAGCAGCGCTACTACCTGAACATCGCGTCGCAGATCATCGGCTTTACCGATCGTGATGACCGGGGTATCAGCGGACTGGAGAAGCAGCTGGACGGGGAGCTTCGAGGCCGTGACGGCATCCGGATTTTCCAGCGCTCGGCGACAGGAGAGAGCTATCCGGCTCCCGATGCCGAGCAGATCGAACCGCTGAGCGGAAACGATGTCGAGCTGACTATCGATGCTGATGTCCAGGGGATCGTCGAGGATGAGATCATGCAGGCGGTCATGAACTTCAAGGCAACGGCCGCAGCAGGAATCGTCATGGATGTGAGGAGCGGAGAGATTATCGCCATGGCAAACTACCCCTCCTTCGATATGAACCGGCGTAGTTCGGTGACCAGCGAGCAGATGCGAAACCGGGCGGTGACCGATATGTTCGAGCCCGGATCGACCTTCAAGATCGTCATGGCTTCCGGAGCTACGGAGGTGCTGAACTGGAAGGCTTCGCAGATGGTTGACGGCCACCACGGATCGTTTCCGGTCTACGACCGTGTGATCACCGACCATGAGCAGCTCGGGATGATCACGTTCAAGGAGGCGATCATGCAGTCGAGCAATATCATAGCTGCGACCACAGCGATGAAGGAGGGCCCTGAAACTTTCTATCGGTATGCCAGCGCGCTCGGGTTCGGAAAGAAAACCGGGGTCGGGCTTATCGGCGAGTCGAGCGGCATTCTCAAGGATATCCCGAAATGGGATCGGACGACCCTTCCCTGGATGGGGTACGGATACCAGGTCATGGCGACCCCGCTTCAGGTGCTTCAGGCGTATGCGACGATCGCAAACGACGGTCTCCGCATGAAACCGTTCATCATCAAGCGCTTCATCGACCGCGACGGACGACCCCGCAAGGCTACCGAACCCCAGAAGGTTATTCAGGCGGTAAAACCTGAAACAGCCCGCTATATGGCGAAGGAGTATTTCAGGGCGGTCGTCGAAAAAGGTACCGGAGTTTCAGCGGCCGTCGAGGGCATCGAGGTCGCAGGCAAGACCGGTACGGCGCAGAAGTTTACCGGAAGTTATCACGGAAAGCGATCCTATCTGTCGACATTCGTCGGATTCTTTCCTGTCGATAACCCCCAGTATGCCGTGATTATCGTTGTCGATGAGCCCCAGACGGCTTATTATGCGGCAGCAGTCGCGGCGCCGGTCTTTTCGAGGGTCTGCGGACGATCGGTGGCCTGCTCGCGGGAGATGCAGAGCCGGTTGAACATGAAATCGGCCGAAAAGGCCAATCTCGACCGGATAACGACGGTCGTCGTCCCGGAGCTGAAGGGGCTCAAGATTCGGGAAGCGTCGCGGCTGCTTGACTGGAATGGACTGGTGATGGTGCATACCGGTGACGCGGACGGGGTTGTCGTTTCGCAGAGCGTCGCGCCCGGAACGAAGGTACAGAAAGAGACAAAGGTCAGCGTTAGCCTGGCCAGGAAGCCTCAATGAGAGTGAACGATGAACACGAAAACGGAGCGGCCGATGGCGCAGCTCGATGAAATAATTGCCGGAATCGGCGGGGTGCTGGGAAGCCGGGGGGACGGCAGCGTTCCTTCAGTCACCGGAGTCACCTGCGATTCACGGGAGGTAGTCCAGGGCGCGCTGTTCGTTGCCGTGCGAGGGTTCAGGACCGACGGCCATCGCCATATCGACGGTGCTATCGATGCCGGCGCTGTCGCGGTGGTGTGCGAAGAGTATCCTCCGCTCTGCAGCCCTTCTGTTCGGTACGTTCTCGTGAAAGATGCCCGCAAGGCTCTTGCCGATGCGTCGAGGATCTTTTACGGCAACGCATCGGACCAGCTGATGATCATCGGCGTGACCGGCACGAACGGTAAAACCACGACATCCCGGCTCATCACATCGATGCTCAACGCGGCGGGAGTTCCGGCAGGATACATCGGTACGGGACTTTGCCGGATCGGCAGCCGCGACATCGAGCTGGAGCGTACCACCCCAGAGGCATCAGGCCTGCACGGCCTGTTCCGCCAGATGCTCGACGCCGGATGCAGGGCCGCGGTGATGGAGGTTTCGTCCCATGCGCTGGTGCTCGACAGGGTGCACGGCATCAGGTTCCGCGCAGGAGTTTTCACGAACCTTACGCCGGAGCATCTCGACTTTCACGAGAGCATGGAGCAGTACGCCGAAGCCAAGCGCATGCTTTTCGACCGGTTGACCGATGACGGATTCGGAGTGTTCAACTACGACGATCCCCAGGCGGCATTCATGGCCGGAAAGCTCCCCTCGGACAGGGTATTCTGCTGTTCTGTCGCAGATGAAGCCCGGGTCTGCGATCCCGACCGGCGTTTTACGGCGGAAATTTCCGGGATGACGGTCGAAGGAAGCCTGGCTATGGTCTCTTTCTTCGGGAAGAGGCTGCCGATGACGGTTTTTCTGCCAGGCGCGTTCAACGTCATGAACATGCTTGAAGCTTTTGCGGCAGGCGTCGGTCTCGGCCTCGATCCCGAAGCGCTCCTCAAGGGGCTTGCCGGAGCGGACGCCGTCGATGGCCGGATGGAGCGGGTATGGAGTCCCGACCGGAGCCGGTGTGCGGTCGTCGATTACGCCCATACGCCCGACGCTCTCCAGAAGTCGCTCGAAACGTTGCGCGCAATAACCCCATCGGGCTCGAACCTTGTCGTGGTTTTCGGTTGCGGAGGGAACCGCGACCGGCAGAAACGGCCGGAGATGGGAAGGATCGCCGTCGAATTGGCCGACAGGGTCATCCTGACCTCCGACAACCCAAGGGACGAGGATCCCGAATCGATTCTCGACGAGATCGAGGCCGGAATGAAAGGGCGCGACCACCTCAGGATCGCAGACAGGGAAACAGCTATCAGGCGAGCGGTCTTCGACCTCGTACAGGGCGATATCCTGCTCGTCGCCGGAAAGGGACATGAACAATATCAGGAGGTCGGGGGCAGGAAACTGCATTTCTCCGACCGTGAGACACTCGCCGCCTGCCTTGAAAACCGGCAGTCTGCAACGGAAGTAAAGGAGCAGTTATGAAAGGTGCGCTGACCTACAGCGATTTCAATCGGGCAGGCATGATCGTGGCCGGCGATGTCGATGAGCGATACGTGCTCATGGATCCGGTCGTCGTGATCGATTCGCGCCAGGCGGTCGAAGGTGCGGTTTTCGTCGCCCTTCCCGGTGAGCGGACCGACGGACACCGGTACATCGGCGAAGTGTTTGCCGGGGGAGCCTCATGGGCCGTTGTGTCAAGGGAGTGGTTCGAAGCGAACGGCGCGCAGTTCTCCGGAGCCGGTCGCAGGTTCCTTGTGGCCGAAGACCCCGTGGCCGCCCTGCAGCAGCTGGCCTCATCCTATCGCGAACGGTTTGAAATTCCGGTCGTGGGCGTCGGCGGAAGCAACGGGAAGACCACCACCAAGGAGATGATCGCTTCCGTCCTTTCTACGGGATTCCCGACGCACATGAGCCGGGGCAACCTCAACAATCATCTTGGCGTCCCGCTGACCCTCCTGCAGATGCGTCATGATACGGAAATTGCCGTCGTCGAAATGGGCATCAACCATCCCGGAGAGATGGAGCTCCTCGTATCGATCGCCAGGCCGACCCATGGCCTCCTGACCAACATAGGTCATGAGCACCTCGAATTTTTCGGCAGCCTCGACGGCGTGGCCGATGCCGAGGCTGAGTTGTACCGTTATCTCGACCGCACCGGAGGTACGGCTTTCGTCAATATCGATGATCGTCGTCTTAATGCGGCCGGCGCGGGACTTTCGCGAAAAGTCTGTTACGGCACGACGCATGCGCCGCTTGTCGCTTGGTGGACAGAAGGGGTCACGACGGACAGGGTCGGCCGGATTTCGTTCACGCTCTGTTCGGACAGTTGCCGTCAGCCGGTGTCGATGAACTTCATCGGTCGCCACAATGTGACGAACGCGGTAGCCGCCGCGGCAGTCGGAAACCATTTCGGCCTCGGTCCGGAACAGATCGCCGAGGGTCTCGGATCGCTGATTCCGGCAAAAGGGTGGAAACGGATGGAACTTCTGGAAGGGGGCGGCATCGTGGTATTGAACGATACCTACAACGCCAACCCTGACTCCGTGCGATTCGCCCTCGACACACTGGCAGGCCTGGAGTGCATCGGCAGGAAGATAGCCGTGCTCGGCGACATGCTCGAACTGGGGGACACCTCGACGTTTGAACATGAAAATATCGGCAGGTATATTCGGCAGGTGCCTGTCGACGCATGCTGTACTTTTGGCCGTATGGCCGAGATCATCTGCACGCAGGGCGGTGACCGCTGCCTGGGTCATTTCGAGCGAATGGACGACCTGAACGGGTTCCTCGCAGGATATGTCAGGCCGGGCGATGCGGTGCTCTTCAAAGGCTCCAGGGGCATGAGGCTCGAACTGGCCGCCGAAACGCTCATGAAGCAGAAAACACAAGGATAACCTGAAGGATGCTTTACTACCTCCTCAAGTACATAAACGAACTGTTCAATCCGCCCGGAATGG
>Ga0326726_10004682_pt1 | contig 12477 bp, 9 predicted proteins | sample MHFenrmetagenome_2_FD_207603 | JGI IMG/M metagenome (GOLD analysis project Ga0326726, IMG submission 207603) | Lab enriched peat soil microbial communities from Michigan Hollow, Ithaca, NY, United States - MHF15MN | ecosystem: Environmental > Terrestrial > Soil > Wetlands > Peat | place: USA...
GGCTCACATTGTCGTCCATCGTGCCGTACATCAGCAGCAGGTGCCCCGTGAGGTTCGAGGCGAGCCGCCAATTCGCCTGCGCGTCGAACGAGTCGGTGCTGTCGGACGTGTGCTTGAGCAATCCCTGATACTTCTCGCCCCACGTGTAGTCGTAGCTTCGGTTGTCGTGATTGCCGGCGCTCGAGACGGCGACCTTGAAGAAATCGGGGAACCGAAGGATCGCGTCCGTCGACGAGAAGCCGCCGCCGGAGTGGCCGTAGATGCCGACGCGCGAGACGTCGATCTCCGGGTGTTGCGCGGCGAGCTGGGTGATCGCCGCCACGTGATCCGCGATCCCGTTGTCGCCCATGTTGCCGTAGTAGCTGTCGTGAAACGCCTTCGAGCGGAACGGCGTGCCCATGGCGTCGAGCACGATGACATAGAATCCGAGCTCGGCAAGGCCGGCGTTGGTGCCGCGAATGGAGGACGAGAATGACCGATTCCCGACCGGTCCGACCTGCGGCCCCGGATAGATGTTGTCGATGATCGGGTACTTGCGCGCCGGGTCGGCGTGCGACGGGACGTACATCAACCCATGCAGATTCGTGACGCCATCGCGCGCCTTGACGGTGAACGGGACGGGCATCTTCCACCCGAGCGCGAAGAGCCGGCTCGCGTCGGCACGCTGGAGCTCGCGCACCACGGTGGCGTCGGCGCGGCGGAGCAGCGAGACCGGAAGCGCGTCGAGCTTCGAGTAGTTGTCGACGAAAGACGCGCCGGACGGGGAGAAGAACACCTCGTGGTCCGCATTCTCCGGCGTGAGCAGCGTGAGAAGCGAGCCGTCGAGCTTCGCGCGATAGAGGAAACGAAAGTACGGATCGCGGCCCGGCTCGCGGCCCCGGCCGGTGAAATAGACCCAGCCTTGGGTCTCATCGATGTGCAACACGTCGCCCACGGTCCACGGTCCGGTCGTGATCTGGTTCTGGACCGCGCCGGTCTGCCCGTTGAGCAGATACAGATGCGCCCAGCCGTCCCGCTCGGAGAACCAGACGACGTCGCGGTCGTGGTGGACGGGACGCCAGTTCGGGATGCCGCCGCTGGCGAGGTTCATCTCGACGAAGGTCTTGCTCGCCTCATGGGCTACCGTACGGGCTTCACCTGTCGCGGCATCGACCTCGAGCAGCTCGAGCTGCTTGAAGCCGCGCGAGCCGTACGTCATGAACAGGTGATCGCCCTGGGCATCCCAGCGGACATCCTTGATCACCGAGTCGGCCGTGAGCCAACAGCAGGTCGTGTTCACGGCGGTTTGTGGCGGGCGGTTGACCTTCAGCGCCGTGTGTGAGGCGACGTCGAGAATGTAGGTGTCGTAGCGCGGAACGATCGAATCGCCGGGCAGCGCATACGGATATGCGTGCAGCACGGCGGCGGGGCTCTTCGTCTCGAGCAGGTACATCCGCCTGACGCCGCGTTCGTCCATCTTGTACGTGGCGATGCGCCGGGAGTCTGGCGACCAGACGAGCACGGGACGCTGCTCGCGCTTCGCGACGACCACGGTGACTTGCTGGCAGCAGCCCGTCGGCTTGGCGTATCCGAAGTCGGGTTGGGCGTCGGTCGTGAGCTGGGTCTCCTTCCTTGTTGCGAGCTCGCGCACCCACACGTTGTCGCCGCGCGTGAACGCGACCCACCTGCCGTCTGGCGAGGTCACCTCGGTGATGCGATCGAGCGGCGTCGTATCCGGCCCGATGCACGAGTAAGCGGCGAGATCGCACCGCCACTGCTTCTTCGTCCCCATGGAGAGGCGCACGGCGCGTTGGCCGTCGACGAAGCGAATCTCACGAAACGGGAACTTGTCGGGATCGACCGCGGTGTCGGCGGCGAGGCTCAACGCCGCGGCCAGCCGCGCGTGGTCGAACGCCGGGCGGCGCGCGCCGGTGGCGACGTCGACGACCACGAACTCGTAGCCACGCTCCGTGCGGTTCCGGAACCAGAACTGCTCGGCGGCGCTCGAGCCGGCGATCCAGCGCGGTTGTATCGCGTCGTTGATCACCAACTCCTGCGCATTGGCGCCGAGGAACCGCTCGGCGCGTGCGTAGTCGGCGCGAGTTCCGTTGTTTTGCGCGAGCGCCGGGCGCGGGATCGCGACCTGCGCTGATCCGGCGATGCCGAGCGCGAGAAGGAGCTTCGTCATCGGTTGGCCTTTGGGGCGTTGGGAATCTGCAGTTGCTTGGGACGGCCATCGCCTCAGCGATTCTGCGGGTGCGGCCGCGGGACCGCAAGCTTAGAGCGGCCCCAAGCCCGCGATTGCGCCGTCGCCTCGATGACATCATGAGTCACACGCGCAGTGGCGACTCGACTACGACGAGACGAAGAAGCTGCACATCAACTGGACCCACGACGTGACTGGCCAGGAAACAAGCAAGGAGTGCTATCGGATCTCCCTTAGTGCCTCTGCGTCCGCACCATTCCCGGCCCCACGCGAAGATGATGACTCACCGTATCGGGAACGGCGAACCAGATCATGGTCCCGATGACCGCGTGCGCGAAGGCTAGAAAGAACAAGTTGCGATGCCGCTGGTACGCGGCCGCCGCGACCGTCCCGCCCACGAGGGTCACGCTCATGAGCAGCGTGTTCGGCAGGTGCGCCGCGGCGAACATCGCGCCGGCCATCGGAGCAACCAGGAACTGGTGTCTCGTGCGGAACGACGCTTCCAGCCGATTCACGAAGTAGCCGTTCAACAAGTACTGCTGAAAGAGCGCCCAGACACAGTAGCCGGCGAGAACGCCGGCGACCCTCCACAGCGCGACGTGGCGGACCGTGTCGAAGGCGAAGCCGAGGATCGTTCCGGCCGCCGCGACGAGCAGGACGGGGATCGTGAAGCGGCGCGCGCAGTCGGTGAAGCCGGCCGTTCGCAATCCAAGGGCGCCCGGCGACTCGCGCCGAACGACATGAGAGGCCAGTACTAGGCCCAACAATATGATCCACGACGAATGGAACCGCGCCTGGAAGAACCAGATGTACGAGAGCAGAAGAACAAAGACCGTGCCTGCCTCGAGCGCGTGGACCACCTGACCGATCGGCTGAAGCGCGGATCGGATGGCCAAAGAGGGGGACCTTACCTGCATTGCTGCTACTCCTCACTACTGCCAACGGGACCCGAAGCCGCACCATGCGGCCGAGGGCCCGACCGTCACCGATGCAACAGAATCACCCACACCGCGTCCACCAGCGCGTGCGTGATGGCGGACGCGGTCACCTTTCCCGTGCGGAGATACACCAACCCGTAGGCGACGCCCGCAATCGTCGCCAATACCGCGTAGCGCGGATCGGGTAGGTGCGACAGACCAAAAATCACCGAGCCGATCGCGAGGCCCAGCGGGATCCCGAGCCAGCGTGACAGCAGGTTCTGAATCAGGCCGCGGAAGAGGAATTCCTCCGGCACGGCCGTGACGAGGTAGACGACGATCGGCCGAAGGATGACGTCCGGCCCGGCCGCGCGTGGATTCCAGACGATGAAATGCGTGGCGAAGCCGATCGGCAGCGCGATGGCGGCGTAGGCCGCGAACACGAGCGCTGCCGTGAGGGCGTCTCGTGTCGAGAGCGCCCACCGGTAGCCGATGCCGTCGAGCGGGCGCGCGACGAGGAAGAAGTAGAGTCCCGCAACGAGGCCCACGAGCCGCGACGCGTCGTAGCCGCCCGGCGCGGGAATCGGAAGCGTCGGCAGCAGGTGATACTTGATGGCCGCGCCGAGGCTCGCCGCGGCGGCCAGCTCACGCCAGGGCACCTTTCCGCGCTCGGCGGCGCCGGTCGCGAGGATGAGCGCTGGAATGGCGAGGTACGTCGCGAACGCGAGCGCCCGGTCACCAACCGACAGACCCGCCGCGGCGGCGTAGAGAACACACGCCGTCCAAAGCACGGCGGGCCCGGCGAGAACGCGTGCGGACCGTCGGCCCAGCGCCTCGCTCAGGCGACGCGGAACTTCGGCGACGCCAAGGGCGACGTAGCCGCCCGCAAGCAGAGCGAAGAGCGCGAGCGGAAGAGGCCGGCCGACGGGGACGCCGTGCGCGTTCGCCGTGAGGTACGCGATCAGCGCCAGCCCGAACAACACGGTGGCGACCGCGGCTTCGCCGCTCCGCCGGACCGGCGAACCCAGAATCGCTCCACCTTCCGTCACTCGAACCTCATCCTGCTTGAACTCCTCTACGCGAGATACACGACTGCACACGTCGATGCAAGCGGCTCGGACGCGCCGGGTACGCGACGGCCTGTACGTCTCGGGTGACTCAGAGCTCCTCGATCAACAGGTGTTGGGCTCCTACATGTCGAAACAGCGAGCGAAGTGATCTCCACGGCTGGCAGGTTGCGACGCTCGGGCCCTTGGGCGTACGTCGGGACGCACCTGCAAGTGGATCAGTGAGAGGTTGCTCGTGATGATCTCGTTGTACAACATTCATCAATGAGCATTCACCTCTCCTCGACGCTGGTACGTTCCACGCGTGCGGCCGTCACACTCGCGGGTCTGGCATGGAGCGCGAGCTGCGGCGCGACGGCCGAGCAGAGCGGACCAGCGGGTGACGGCCCTGGCACATTGCGCGTCGTCTCGGACGTCAACAGGACCGATACGGCGCTGGCGCGGAGCAGCCTCCCGCTCCGCGTTCAGGTTCTGCGATCCAACGGAAGCCCGGCGAGCGGTGCGACGCTCGCGTTCAGCGGCACCGGCATCGCGGCATCTCCGTCGACGGCAGTGGCAGACGCAAACGGCATGGCGTCGACGAACGTGCAATTCGGTCAGCGTGTCGGTCCCGCGACGCTCGATATCACCGCCATGGCGCCATCCATCGGCGAATCGTTGAAGTTCACCATCCTGCCGGGCAACGCGGTCAAGGTCGTCCTCAGCTGGCGTGACACGAGCATGATGGTCGGCGACACGGTGCGTTCACCGATGCACACGGTCGACGCATACGGCAATGAACGATCCGGCTCCGCGAGTCTCGAGATTTCGCGCGGAGCCAATATTGCCGAGGCCAACATCGCTCGAGACACGCTCGTCGTGACGGGACGCCAAGCCGGGCGCTTCATCACCCGAGTGCGAGACGGTGGGTTCGTAGATTCGCTGGCGATGACGGTCTTCCCCGCCGGCGACGTGGCTCAACTGACCAGCGCGAACGTCAATGCGCAGTTCCTCCTCTCCCGCGTCGATGGAACGCGGGCGCGAAAGATCGCGACCCTGAACGCGGGCTACATCTCGCAGTGCGCGCAATGGGCGACGAGCGGAGACCGAGTCATCTACTCGCCGGGAAGCCGCGGCCTACGCTTCGCGACGGTCCAAGGTTCGGAAGGTGTGCTGCTGCCGTCGGTCAATCCCGCGGGCGCAGTGCCCAGTCAGTCGTATCCCGTGCCATCCGCCGACGGACAATGGGTGTACTTCACCTGGGACAGCGGGTATCCGTACTACACGATCGATCGCAGCATTTGGCGCGTCCACTGGGACGGCAGCGGACTGCAGCAGGCGGTGCCGCCAGCGCCCGACGTGACCAACTATTTCAGTTTCTCGGTCTCGCATGATGGTTCGCGCATCGTCATCGAGGTGGAAACACCGGTCTATGGCATGCAGCTCTGGAACATGGAGACGGGCCAGCGAACCGACTTTCGCAAAGGGGGCAGGCAACCGGTCTGGGGGCCCGGCGATTCGCTCATCGCGTACGTCAGCACCGGCACCAACGGAGCCGGTCCCCTGCACGTGATGCGTCCAGATGGCTCCGGCGACCGAGTCATCGGCCGGCCTGATCTCAGCCACTATGGCGTCTCGTGGTCGCCCGACGGCCGCTGGATTCTCGCGGCAGGCGGTGCCCCATTCCTCCAAGCGCCGACCTTCTGGCTCATCGACGTCGCGAGTGGCGAGCCACTGCCTCTCGCGGACCCGCCACCGTTCACGGACCTCCCGTGCCGGAGTTGGCGGCCCCAGTAGCCGTCGTGCTCGCCCGCGATCACCTGCTCGGCTTTTGACATGTCCGGTTTCGGTGCTGGCCGCCGTTTGTGGGCAGTCCTTTGTCGTGTGCCCCAAGCGCACCGCCCACCCCTCGCTCCGAAACCATGATGAAACGGACTGCACAGTTACTCGCCCCATTGGCGTTCGTTCTTGCCGGATGCAATGCGGATTCACCGCTCCCGACGGACCACCACCTCCATCCAGGTGGCGTGTCGCTCTCGGATCTGACGCATTCGACCAGCGCCCAAACGATTGCCTCCCTTCGCCACCTCACCGCGCCCTTCCACAATGTCGATGTCGCGCTTGCGGAGGGCTACGCGCTCCTCACGGCGCCGCCGGCGACGGCACCGGACGGGTGCATCTCCAGCATGACGGAAGGCGGCATGGGATACCACTACACGCGCGGGAACAACCTCGCGGATGACTCGATCGCCCTGCTCGACCCCGAGTTCCTCGTCTTTGCCCCGAAGGAAGGTCCTCGCAAAGACGGCGTAGCGAGAACGCAGCTGGCGGCGGTGGAGTACTTCCTTCCCTTCACCGCGAAGTGGCCGGGACCGACCGATCCGACCTTCAAGCGTGCGCCCACGCTGCACGACTTCTCCACGACGAGCGACCTGCCGAATCTCGCGTTTGTGGCGACGCCGCGGTTCGGTGGCTGGATGTTCCACATCTGGCTGTGGCAGGACAACCCGGGCGGGATGTTCGCCAACTGGAACAACTCGGTTCCGCTCTGCCAAGGATCGACGTTCTAACCTGAAGGACTGACGCGGGGAAGGTTGGCGCTGCGCGATGCGCGCGCCAACCTTCCCGCGACTCTATCGTGGGTCGACCATCTTCGGCAGCGCGGCCGTGGCCGTCGACTGCACGCGAATCACGGTGCGGCCCCACGGCTGGCCTTCCATGTCGGGATTCACCACGATCACCGGGCGGCCCGCGCGCATGGCGACGTGCGGAATCTCGGCGGCCGGCCAAACAACGTTCGACGTGCCCACCGAGACCAGCACGTCGCACCTGCGCGCGGCCTCGATGGCGCGCTCCATGGCGCCGGGCGGCAGATCTTCCTCGAACATCACGACGTCCGGCCGCAACAGTCCGCCGCACCGCACGCACGTCGGCTCGCCGAGTGGGTCTGGCCAATCGGCGTAGCGCGAGCAATCGAAGCATCGCACGCGACGCAGCGTACCGTGCAGCTCGAGAATCTTCTCGCTCCCGGCGCGGGCGTGCAGCCCATCGATGTTCTGGGTGACGAGCAGGAAATCGGGGACGCGACGCTCGATCTCGGCGATGGCGTCGTGCGCCGGGTTCGGCCGCGCTTCGCGCGCGACCTGCGCGCGTTTGGCATACCAGCGCCACGCCTCGGGCGCGCGGCGACGATAGCCGCGTGGATTCGCGAACTGCTCGATATCGGCGTTCGCCCACAGCGCATTCTCGCCGGATCGAAACGTCGGAATGCCCGATTCGGCGGACACGCCGGCACCGGTGAACACAACGACGGACTTCGCCGCGCGCAGCGCCAGCGAGGCGGCGTGAAGAGCGCCTTCAAGACTTCGATCGGCGTCGATCTCTACCTCCCGCAGGCCCAGCCGCCAAGCCGTTGGTGACGTCGACGACGTTGGCCAAGACCCTGAGCGAGTCTAATCACACCTTCGATTGTTCGCACGCCTTCGGCTCGACGCCAATCGTTAGAGCTCTTTAATGTGACTGTCACATTCTGTGCCGCCTTCTGCATCCAAATGCCTGTTGCTCTTTGCCTTTGCGGGGAGTCCAGCCGTTGGACTACCTTGAGAGAGCGCTCAACACGATTCTGAGGCCTTTCGCCTGCACCCCGGAGCGTCCAGTACTCGCATGAGCCGTGTCTGAATTCGAGTATGCCGACGACGTGTCGGCCAGCGACGATGGATCCGGCCCGCCGCCCTCGCACATTCGCGACCAGGAGCGATTTACCGAGGCGTTGCCGCTGTGTGTCCTGCCAACCCTGGTCCGCCAGCACCTCGGGCGCGTCACTCTCGTTCCGTACGCAGCGACCATGCTGCTCCCAGGGCTCGAGACAGCGAGCGCGATGGCAGTACCGGATGCGACGTGGCAGGGCTGGGAGTGGCCGAACGGCGACTCGGTTCTTCTCGGCGCGCATCGCCATCCAGAACTACCACGCCTGCGGGCGCTGCACCCGGTCCCAGGCGAGTGTCGCGTGGAGATCGCGGGACGGCCGATGGCCATCGCGCTAAGTCAGGTCGACGTGCCGATCGGCACGCGCCACGTCGCCCACGTGAACGGGTTTCTCGACGACGCGACCAGTTTCTTTGCGTGCGTCGTGTCACGCACATCCGAGAGCCGTGATGCGCTTCTCGCTGCATTGAGCACCCTCGAGCGGGAGAAGCCGGCCGACGCCGAGCAACCTCCGACGTCCTGACGGATGTTGAAACGCCGGCGCCTCGTGATCGGGGCGCCGGCGTTCCGATTGCCTGATTGGATGCTCCTACCGTTGGACGATGATCAAGTACCGTGACGGCGACCAGAATTTCTCGGCGTCCGGAATCGCCAGCGCTCCACGGAACGACGTTCCTTCGCGCGCCCCGACCTTCACGTCGTCGAGGCTCTGCCGCGACACGATCTCGTAGCGCTTCGTCGTGTCCGGGACCTCGATCGCGTGCACTTCGCGCGTGTCGATCGGCGTGAACGCCTCCTTGTTCAACTGACGCGCCGGCACGAGCGTGCGGCCGATGCGCTTGATGAGCAGATTAGCGCCGCCTTCCTTCACGATCACGCCCTTCTTGATCAACTCGTCTTCCGTACCGATCACGTAGTAGGCGCGGCTCGACGCGGTCCGCTCACTGGCCAACTGCTTGTCGAAGTCGTCGAGGCGGGCTTGCATGTTGGCGATCGTTTGCGCCTGCTGTTCGATCGTGCCCGTCAATTCGGTGATCTTCTGCGCGTCGGCGACGAGTTGCTGCGCCTGCGCGGACAGCGAATCCTTGAGCTGGCCGTTCTCGGCCAGGAGTTGCTGCTCGCGCTCCTTGAGCGCGGCCACTTCCTTCGCCGTCTCGCGCGCGCGCTGGACGAGCGCGTCGACGCGACGCAGCATGTCCTTGCGCTCGCGGACCTGGTCCTCGAGCGGCCCTTCGCTGCCACGCGCCGCGCGTGACCTGGCGGGGAGACCCTTCACGCGCGAGATCGAGCTGTCGATCTTGCCGATGAAGGTATCCGCATCGCCAAGCACGCGTGAGACTGAATCGCGCTGCGCGGTGAGCTTCTGCATCAGCTGCCCCTGCTGCACCACGAGCGCTTGCACGCTGTCGGCACGCGCGCGATCGCGCGGTGACATGCACCCGACGACGAGCGCACCGAGCGCACACAGGCCAAGGGAGTTGAGACGGCTTCGCATATGAATCTCTCGAAGGTCGAATGAGGGCCGAGGCGACGCGGCGTGGAGCGGGGCGCGGGCCTCGACCGGTAGGAGGGACGCCTCTACGCTCGCACTTCAGGCGGCGGGCGTCGTACGATGAAGCGCACACCCCGGTGGTGATGCGGCGCACGAACGTCCGTCGGGCGGACCTTGGGACGCCTGCGGCGACCGTTGTGACTTGGACAAATGCCGCCCCGGCGCGAATATTTCCCATCAGACAGGCGGCTCCGCCTCCGACCGCCATCGGCTCCCTTCCTCGTAGGAATCGCACCCATGACCCGCATGCTCATCGCCGCTGCCTTGGCGGCCGCCGTATCGTCCGTGGCATCCGCGCAGGCCGTCCCCGTCACGCTATCGGAGTGGAAGGTCGAGATGGCGCGCGATACGCTGCGCGCCGGACCAGTCACGTTCCGTGTGAAGAACCAAGGCACGATGGTCCACGGCTTCCACGTCGAGGGACCGGGCGTCGACAAGGAGACCCCGCAGATTCCGGCCGGCCAATCGCTATCGCTGACGGTGACCTTGAAGCCGGGGACCTATGAGCTCTACTGCCCGATGTCCGAGCTGACGCACAAGAAGGCCGGTATGGTCAGGAAGCTCACGGTGATCGGCGCCGAAGCGCCGTCGGTGCCGAAAAAACCCTGAACCACCATCCCCGAGCAACGCGCTCGGGACGACAGGGCATAGGTAGCGGACGGCCTGTCCGAACAATATCCTATCCGCTTGGTCCCGAATTTCGAGCACCTCGTCCTCGGACGTCCACGGCACGACCTCGTCTGACAGTGAACACGCTTATGATGCGCCACAGGCTGGCTACTGCGATCCTCGTCACCCCGCTGGCAGTCGCCTGCTCCTCCGGGAAGCCGGCCGACAAGGCGGCGGCCCCCGCGGTCGGCCAACAGTCGATGGCCGGCATGTCGATGCCGGTGACCATCCCCAAGGGCGTGATTTACACGGAGGCGGACGTCCGCTTCATGCAGGGCATGATCGCCCACCACGCGCAGGCCATCTATATGTCGAGAATGGCTGCGGCGCGTCAGGCGAATCCGCGGGTGCTGAAGTTCGCGAACAAGATCGACCAGTCGCAGATCGCCGAGATCAAGCTCATGCAGGACTGGCTCCGTGCGAACAACCAGGCCGCGCCGGACACGTCATCGTGGCGCACGATGCAGATGCCCGGAATGCTCACCGCCGAGCAGCTCAAAACGCTCGACGCCGCGAAGGGCACCGAGTTCGATCGGCAGTTCCTGACGCTCATGATTCAGCACCACCAAGGTGCGCTGAAAATGGTGGCGGATCTCCTCGCCGCACCGCTCGCCGCCCAGGACGCCGACGTTTCCGTATTCGCCAATGACGTCGTGACCGTGCAGACCGCCGAGATCGACACCATGGAGCAAATGCTCTCCAACCTTTGAGACCACCACCGGAGCTTCGTCTGATGGGAAATGCTCGCAGGATGTGCGCACTCGTGGCAACGTTGGCCGTCACCGCGGCACCGGCGCTACACGCCCAGACGTACCCGACCGGCAACGATCCGCGGAACGGGCTCAAGCCGGGGAAGCTCGACGCGGGAACGGCACACCGCGGGATGCGCCTGGTCTCGTTCTCGCCGAAGCCGGCCGAATTCGATACGATCAACGGCTTGACGTTCATCAACTCGGATCTCGCGTTCAAGGGCAACTACGTCTACCAGGGAAACTTCTCCGGTTTCTCGATTTGGGACGTGAAGAATCCGGCGAAGCCCGTGTTGGCCTCGGTGTATCCGTGCGTCACGTCGCAGGGTGACCCGTCGATCTACGGCAACCTGCTCTTCATCTCCGCCGAGGGTAACGGAAATCGCAACGATTGCGCGAAGGGCGGCGTGAAGGATCCGTCGGAGCACATGGCCGGCGTGCGCATCTTCGACGTCTCGAACCCGAAGAGCCCGAAGCTGATCAAGAACGTCCAGACCTGCAAAGGCTCACACACGCACACCATCATCCCGAGCCCTACCGACCAAGGCGTCATCTACATCTATGTGTCGGGCAGCCAGGCCGCTCGGCCGGAAACCGAGCTGGCGGGGTGCAAGAACGGCACCGATGCCGCGGATGAAACGAACTCGCTGTTTCGGCTCGACGTGATCAAGGTGCCGCTCGCGAATCCCGCGCAGGCCGAGGTCGTGACGGGCGCGCGCATCTTCACGGATTTGCTGCCGGCGCCCACGAGCGCCGCTCGCGCCGCCGCCCGTGGGGCCGGCGGCGGCGGCGGTCGACGCGGTGGTCGCGGAGGAGCCCCTGGCGCGGACACACTGCCGCCGCCCGCGCCAACCGGGCCGAGAAACTGCCACGACGTGACGTCGTATCCGTCGCTGCACCTGCTCGCCGGCGCGTGCGGCAGCTATGGCCTGTTGGTCGACGTGTCGAATCCGGAGAAGCCGGTGCGCCTCGCCGCCGCGTCCGACACCAACTTCTCGCTCTGGCACACGGCCGTCTTCAGCAACGACGGCTCGAAGGTCGTTTTCACGGATGAATGGGGCGGCGGCACGTCGCCGAACTGCCAGGTGAGCAGCATGATGCAGATGGGCGGCAACACCATCCTGACCATCGGCGCCGACAAGAAGTACACCGAGCATGCGTACTTCAAGATCCCGACCGCGCAGTCCGCGCAGGAAAACTGCGTGTCGCACAACGGCGGGCTCATTCCCGTGCCGGGCCGCGATTTGATGGTGCAGGGCTGGTATCAGGGCGGCATTGACGTGAGCGACTTCTCCGATCCCGATCATCCGTTCGAGGTCGCGTTCTTCGACCGCGGACCGGTCGATCCGCCGCCGGTACCTGGCGACTCAGCCAAGTCGGTCGAGCTCCCCATCGGGGGAGCCGGCGGACGCGGCGCCGGCCGCTCCCGTGGAACCATCGGCGGCTCGTGGGGCGCGTACTACTACAATGGAATGATCTACTCGTCCGAGCTGGCGCGTGGCTTCGACATTTACGAGCTGCAGCCGAGCGCCAACCTCTCGGCGAACGAGATCGCGGCGGCGAAGCTCGTGAAATTCTCCGAATACAATCCGCAGAGTCAGCCGAAGATCGAGTGGCCGCCGGCCTTCCCAGTCATCCGGTCGTATCTCGATCA
>Ga0326726_10004683_pt1 | contig 12475 bp, 6 predicted proteins | sample MHFenrmetagenome_2_FD_207603 | JGI IMG/M metagenome (GOLD analysis project Ga0326726, IMG submission 207603) | Lab enriched peat soil microbial communities from Michigan Hollow, Ithaca, NY, United States - MHF15MN | ecosystem: Environmental > Terrestrial > Soil > Wetlands > Peat | place: USA...
GGTTGCAGGATCGCGGCCGGAAACACGATCTCGTTCAGGTTCGGGTTGTAGTACGCGTTGACGGTCTGCGGCGTCATGCCCCATTCCTCGCGGTCCACGGGTCCGGGCAACTTCGCGAGCTGCCGCCGCCACTGGAACACGCCGGCGCGCTGCACGTTGCCGAGGAGGTCGTTCGGCGCGACCGTGAGCGGACCGTAATCGATCCACTTGTTCGGGTAGCCGATCTTTACGGTGAACTGCGAGAGCTTCACGAGCGCGGCGGTCTTCGTCGCGTCGGACATCCAATCGAGCTTGCGGATGCGCTCCTCGAGAGCGGCGCGCAAGTTCGCAACGAGCGCTTCCATCTGCGCCTTCGACGACGGCGGAAAGTACTTCTCGACGTACAGCCGGCCGATCGCTTCGCCGACCTGCGAGCTCACGAGCCGCACCGCACGCGTCGCGCGCGGTAGCTGCGCGGGCTGATTGTTGAGCACGGTGCCGAAGAACGCGAAGTTCGCGTCGGCGAGCTCGGTCGTGAGGTACGGCGCGAACCCGTGCAGGTAGTGAAAGCGCAGATACGCTTGCCACGTCGACAGCGGCGTCTTGCGGAACACCTCGGCGAGCTTCGGGAACGCGCTCTTCTCGTTGGCGACGAAACGGTCCTGCTTCGCGAGCTCGCCGGCCTTCAGGAATGCGTCCCACGGAAAGGCCGGCGCGAGCGCGGCGAGCTCGGCGCGATTGACGGGGTTGTAGGTTTTGTCCGCGTCGCGCCGATCGGCGTTCGGCCAGGACACTTCGGCGATCGCGCGCTCGAGCGCGACGATCGAGTCCGCATCGCGCTCGGCGTTCGCGTCGCCCGCGATCGCGAGCATCTTCGCGATCGCGGCCGCGTACTGCTTGCGAATCTGCGGGAATTGCTCGTCGTCGCGCAGATAAAAATCGCGATCCGGCAGACCGAGGCCGCCCTGCGTGATCGCGATCGTATAGCTGTCGGGATCTTTCGCGTCGATGTCACGGTAGAAATTGAACGGCGACGCGATATTGAGCGCCGGGTCGCCGAGCGCGGCCGCGACCTCCTCGTAGCTCGCGACGCGGCCGAGGCGCTCGAGGTCCGCGCGCGCGGGCGCGAGTCCGCGCGTGTTCACCGCGGCCTCGTCCGCAAAGCTCGCATAGAAGTCGCGGATCTTCTGCGCGTCGGAGCCGGGCTCAACGCCGGTCGCCGTCTTGAGGCCGTCGATCATCTGCTGCACGCGCTGCTCCGAGACCTTCTGGAGCTCGTTGAACGAGCCCCACGCCGGACGATCCGGCGGAATCCTGTCCTGCGCGAGCCAGCGGCCGTTCACGTAGCGATAGAAGTCGTCGCCGGGCTTCACGCTCGGATCGAGGTTCGAAAGATCGACGCCCCAGGCGCCGAGCACGGGTTTCGTCTCGACGGCCCGCGGCGAGCCCGACTGCGCCGCCGCGGGGCCGGCGATGAGCGCAATTGCGAGAGAGAGCAGACGTTTCATGGCAGGACTCCGCACCGTTGAACGTGAATCGGCACGCTAACTATGCAGTGCGCGTTCGCTCCGTCCAAGCCTCGGAGGCTAGGCTCGCGAGGTCGGCGGCCTTGGGTTGCGGACCTCAGAAGCTCCGCGAGATCCCGATGCTGCCCCAGGCGAAGCTGCGCGCGCCGCGGCCGCGCGCGATCTCCTCGGTCTGGTGCCGGATCGTGTAGCTCACGCTGAAGCCTCTCGGGAACACCGTCGTCGCGCCGATCCAGAGGTCGACGAGCAGCGGCTCGAGCTCGTGCGCCGAATACACGACGTCGCTGTGCCGGAGCTGGCCCTCGAGGAACGCGTTGTACAGCCGCACGTGCAGCTTCGCGCCAGCCTCGAGCTGGAAGCGCGGCCGGCCGGCCGCCGCTGGCGCCGGGCCGCCGATCGCCGGGTGGCCGGCGTAGTCGCCGCTGACTGTGGACGAAGACCACCACGGAGCGTCGCTGCGCGCGACGATCTCGAGATTGGCTTCGGTCAAGTATCCGACGCTCGCGCCGGCTCCGACTCGCACCGAATACGGATGGCCGCGGTACGACCCCTGGCGAAGCAGCCGATAACGCGACACCGAGTACATGAACGTGGGCTCGCCACCGTCGGAGATCTGATGGGAATACCCTCGGGGCTCGGTATTGCCCAAGAGCTCGTGCACCGCGTGCTGCACCCCTTCCGCTACGGCCAAGCCGAGCACGCCGATCGAGAGCGACGACTGGAACGCCGCACCGCGCTGCTCGTCGAGTGCGACCTCCGAGCTCGCGGCATAGAGCAGGTTCGCGTACGGGCGGTCGTCGCGCAGCGGCTTGGGCGTAGCGAGGTCTTGCGGCGTGAAGAGCAGCAAGCCGATCTCGAGCGACTCGCCTTCGAGCGCGGCGTCGCCGCGCCAGGCGGCGACGCGCGTCGCGCGGTCGACGCGCTCGAGAACGCCGGCGAGCGACAACGGATGATCGTGCGCTTGGTCTCCGGTCAGGCCGAACGTCACCCCGCCCGTGTAATCGCGGTCGTGGTTCGCGAAAGAGAAGAGGTCGTCGTCGAAATGCACCGACCAACGACGCACGGCATCGTCCTTGACGGCGAGCCGAGCGGTTGCGTCTTGCGACGGGGTCTGTGCCGCGGCGCTAGCCGCGACGCACGACGACATCAATGCCGCGATTGCCCATCTTGGGAAGCGCATCGCCGACCCATCCGCACAGCGCCGCCGGGGTCGCTCAGGACTGCGGGGTCGCGGCTTCCCAGCCACCGCCGAGGGCTTTGTAAATCGTGACGACCGACGTGTTGAGGTCCGTCTCGGCCGTCGCGACCGCGTCCTCGGCTTGCAGCACGCTGCGCTGCGCGTCGAGCAGGCGCAGGAAGTCGAGCGCACCCTCGCGGTATTGCACGCGCGCGAGGTCCGCGGCGCGCCGCGACTGCGCGGCCTCGTCGACGACGGCCCTGAGCCGCACGCGATTCTGCGCGTAGCCGACGAACGCGCTCTCCGTCTCCTCGAGCGCGCGGAGCACCGTGCGGTCGTACGCGGCGAGCGCGCCTTGCGCACGTGCCTCCGCGGCGACGATCCGCGAGCGCACGCCGGGCTCGAGCCCGCCCCAGGACAGCACGGGCGACACGGCCCACGCGCGGCTCACCGCTTCGCCGAGCTCGCTCGCGTCGCCCGCGATGAAGCCCACCAAGCCGCTCAGCGTGAGGCGAGGGAACAGGTCGGCCTTCGCGACGCCGATCCGCGCGGTCGCGGCCGCGAGCTCGCGCTCGGCCGCGCGAATGTCCGGGCGGCGGCGCAGCAGCTCCTCCGGAGAGCCGACCGCGAGCGTCGTGACGCGCGGCGGGAGCTCGCGCGGCGCGAGCTCGTCGTCGAGTGTGCCCGGTTGTTGGCCGAGCAGGACCGCGAGCCGATGCGCCGCGGACGCCTCGGCCGCGACGAGCGGCGGAATGCTCGCCTCCGTCGCGGCGAGCCGGGCCGCGGCGCTCGAGACGTCGAGCTCGCTGCCGCGGCCGAGGTCGAGCCGCACGCGAGTGAGGTTCAACGTCTCGCGCTGCGAGTCCAGGTTCTCGCGCGCGACCGCGAGCCGCTTCTGCGCGCCGCGCAGGTCGAGATACGTGCTCGCGACCTCGGCCGCGACGAGCACCTGCGCGTCGCGCAAGTTGGCCTCGGCCGCGCCGGCGTCCGCGGACGCGGCTTCGGCGCCGCGCCGGATGCGGCCGAATAGATCGATCTCCCAGAGGGTCGAGACCGCGACCTGATTCGACTCGATCGCGATTCGGTCGGTCGTGAAGCCGGGCTGTTGTGCCTTGCTCTTGCTGTGCGCGGCGGCGGCGTCGACGCCCGGCCAACGCTCGCGACGCGCGGCGCTTAAGAGAGCGCGCGACTCTTGCACGCGCGCCGCCGCGATCTTGAGATCGAGATCGCCGGCGAGAGAGCGCTCGATCAGCGAGTCGAGCGTCGGATCGCCGAACTGCGTCCACCATGCGGCCTCGATTGGCTTCTGCTCGACGACGGCGGAATCGGCGTGATGAAACGCGGGTGCCGCAGTCTCCGGCGGCGCGTAATTCGGCCCGACCGCGCACGCGCTCAGAAGAAGCGACGCCGCGGCCGCGGCGGGTGCGCGCCCGCGCCGCGCCGCGGCGCCAAGGCGCCGCACGACCCAATAGAAGACCGGTGTCAGCAGCAAGCCGAACACCGTGACGCCGAGCATGCCGGCGAACACCGCGATGCCCATCGCGTTGCGCATCTCGGCGCCCGCGCCGCGCGACACGACGAGCGGCACGACTCCCGCGATGAACGCGATCGACGTCATCAAGATCGGCCGCAGACGGAGGCGGCACGCCTCGATCACGGCATCCCAGGTGCTCGCGCCAGCCTGCTCCCTAGTACGTGCAAACTCGACAATGAGGATCGCGTTCTTGCACGCGAGCCCGACGAGCACGATCAGGCCGATCTGCGTGAAGATGTTGTTGTCGCCGCCCGAGAGCCAGACACCCGCGATCGCGCTGAGCTGGCACATCGGCACGATCAAGATCACGACGAGCGGCAGCACGAAGCTTTCGTACTGAGCCGCGAGCACGAGGAACGCGAGCAGCACGCAGAGCGGGAAGATCCAGACCGCCGTGTTGCCGGCGATCAGCTGTTGGAACGCGAGCTCGGTCCAGTCGTACGAGAGTCCGTTCGGCAGCTCCGCTTGCGCGAGCTTCTCGAGCGCGGCTTGCGCCTGGCCCGAGGAGGTCCCCGGTGCGGGGCCGCCCGTGATCTCGGCGGTCGGGTAGCCGTTGTAGCGGCTCACGATGCTCGGGCCCGAGGTCTGCGTCAGCGTGACGAACGCGCCGAGCGGCACCATTTCACCCGCGCTGTTGCGGACCTTCAAGCGCAGGATGTCGTCGGGCTCGAGCCGAAAGGCCATGTCCGCTTGCGCGTTGACTTGGTACGTGCGGCCGAAGCGGTTGAAGTCGTTGACGTAGAGCGAGCCCAGGTACACCTGCATGGTCTCGAACAAGTCGGAGAGCTGCACCCCCTGCGCCTGCGCCTTGTCGCGATCGACGTTCGCGCGAATTTGCGGCGCGTTGATCTCGAAGCCCGAGAAGACGTTCGCGAGGCCGGGCGCAGCCCTCGCGGCCGCGACGATCTTCTGCGTCTCCTCGTAGAGCGTCTGGAAGCCGAGCCCCGCGCGATCCTCGATCTGCACCTTGAAGCCGCCGATCTGGCCCAAGCCCTGCACGGCCGGCGGCGGGAACACGGCGATGTACGCGTCCTGGATCGAAGCGAGCTTGCGATTCAGCGACGCCGCGATCTCCCACGCCGACCGGCCGGACGTCTTCACGTGCTTGCCGTCCTTGGAGAAGTCCGCGAGCCCCGCGAACGCGATGCCGGTGTTCGCGCTGTTCACGAAGCCGTTGATCGAAAGACCGGGGAACGACACCGCGTGCGCGACGCCGGGCTCCGCGAGCATGATCGCGTCCATCTGCCGGATCACGGCCTCGGTGCGGTCGAGCGTCGCGGCCTCCGGGAGCTGCGCGTAGGCGACCAAGTACTGCTTGTCTTGCTGCGGGATGAAACCGCCCGGCACGCTCGCGAAGCCGAGCCAGGTCAGGAACAAGAGGCCGCCGTAGACGGCGACCGCGAGCCCCGAGCGGCGCAGGAGCCGCCCAGCGACGCCGACGTAGCGCAGCGCGGACCACTCGAACACCCGGTTGAACGGCCGCAGCAGCCAGCCGAACGCGGCATCGATCCCGCGCTGCAGCCGGTCGCGAGGCGCGCCCTGGGGCTTCAGCAGCACGGCAGCGAGCGCGGGTGACAACGTGAGCGAGTTGAACGCGGAGATCGCCGTGCTGATCGCGATCGTGAGCGCGAACTGGCGATAGAACTGGCCCGTGAGGCCGCTGATGAACGCGGTCGGCACGAACACGGCGATCAGCACGAGCGCGGTCGCGATGATCGGGCTCGTGACCTCGCGCATCGCTTGTTGCGCGGCCGCGAAGGGCGTGAGCCCCTTCTCGATGTTGCGCTCGACGTTCTCGACGACCACGATCGCGTCGTCGACCACGATGCCGATCGCGAGCACGAGGCCGAAGAGCGACAGCGCGTTCAGCGAGAAACCGAACAGGTGCATCACCGCGAGCGTGCCGACGAGCGACACGGGCACGGCTGCGAGCGGAATCACCGACGCGCGCCACGTCTGCAGGAACAGCAGCACCACGAGCACGACGAGGAACAGCGCCTCGAACAACGTGTGCACGACCGCGTCGATCGACTGGCGCACGAACATCGTCGGGTCGTAGACGATGTCGTAGTCGACGCCCTCGGGGAATTGCTTGGCGAGCCTCGCCATCGTCTCGCGCACCTTGTTCGAGATGTCGATCGCGTTGCTGCCGGGACGCTGATAGATCGGAATCGCGGCCGCGGCCTTGCCGTCGAGCAGCGAGCGCAGCGCGTACGTGCTCGCGCCGAGCTCGACGCGCGCGACGTCGCGCAAGCGCGTGATCTGGCCGTGCGCGCCGACCTTGACGGCGATGTTCTGGAACTCTTCCTCCGTGACGAGGCGGCCTTGCGTGTCGATCAGCAGCTGGAAGTCGGCGCCGTTCGGCGCCGGCGGCGCGCCGAGCTGGCCCGCGGCCACCTGCACGTTTTGCGCGCGGATCGAGCGCACGATGTCGCTCGGGGTCAGGTCGAGCGCCGCGACCTTGTCCGGGTCGAGCCAGACGCGCATCGCATAGTCGCCCGCGCCGAACACGCGCGCGTCGCCGACGCCGTCTATCCGCGCGAGCTCGTCGCGCACGTACAGCGTCGCGTAGTTCGCGAGATAGAGCAGGTCGTAGCGGTTGTCGGGCGAGGTGAGATGCACGAGCAGCGTGAGGTCGGGCGTCGACTTCTCGGTCGTGACGCCGAGCCGCTGCGTGACCTCGGGCAACTTCGGCAGTGTCTGCGCGACGCGGTTCTGGACCTGCACCTGCGCCTTGTCGAGGTCCGTGCCGAGCGCGAACGTGACCGTGAGCGTCATGAGCCCGTCGGTGGTCGCCGTTGACGACGTATAGATCAAGTGCTCGACGCCGTTGATCGCCTGCTCGAGCGGCGCGGCCACGGTCTCGGCGATCGCCTGGCTGTTCGCGCCGGGGTACAGCGCGCGAACGACGACGGTCGGCGGCACGACCTCGGGATACTCCGAGATCGGCAGGAGGCGCAGCGACAGCGAGCCCGCGATCAAGATGATCGCCGAGAGCACCGCCGCGAAGATCGGCCGGCGGACGAAGAACTGTGAGAACTCCATGGCTCGCTCCTTAGCGCACCGCGTGCGCGAACGTTTCTGTCGCCTCTGCGGCGTCGGTCGCGCCGAGGCGCTCGAGCGCGCCCGGCGCGTCGCGGTCCATTGCGACTTGCGTCGCGCTCACCGTGGCTCCAGGCCGCACGCGCTGCAGGCCGTTGACGATCACGACGTCGCCCGACTCGAGCCCGTTCCTGACCACTCGCAGGCCTTCGAGCGAGCGGCCCGTCTCGACCGGCCGGTACGACACGACGTTTTGCGCGTCGACCACGAACACGAACTTGCGGCCGAGATCGGTGCCGATCGCGCGGTCGTCGACGAGCGCCGCGCTGAAGCGCTTCGCGCTCACGAGCTTCATCCGCGCGAAGAGTCCCGGCGTGAACGCGCCGTCGGCGTTGTCGAGCACCGCGCGCGCGCGGATCGTGCCGTGCGCGGGGTCGATCTGGTTGTCGACGAAGTCGAGCCGCGCGCGATGCGGATAGCCCTGCTCGTTGATGAGCCCCACGTACACGGCGTCGCTCCCGGTGCCGCCCTGCAGGTGGTCGAGGTAGGTTTGCTCGTCGACGTCGAAGTACGCGAAGACGGGGGAGTCCGACACGACGGTGGTCAACAGCGTCGAGCCGTCGACCAAGTTGCCCGCCGTCACCACGGCGCGCGAGACGCGGCCGTCGATCGGCGCCGTCACGCGCGTGAATGAGAGATTGAGCTGCGCGGCGTCGAGCGCCGCGCGCGCGGCCGCGAGCTTCGCCCGAGCGACCGACGCGTTCGCGGCGAGCTGCTCGTACTCCTCGCGCGACGTCGCGTTCTGCGCGAGCAGCCGCTCGGCGCGATCCGCGTACGAGCGCGCGAGCGCGAGCTCGGCCGCGGCGCGGTCGCGCTCGGCCGACAGGCGCTCGACCTCGGCTTGGAACGGGCGCGGGTCGATCTGGAAGAGTAGGTCGCCCTGCGCGACGCGCGCGCCTTCGACGAACCGCACGCTCTCGACATAGCCGCCGACGCGCGGCCGCACGGCAACGTTCTCGACGGCCTCGAGGCGGCCCGTGAAGTCGGCCCAGTCGTTGAGCTCGCGGGTCGCGACGACGGCGGTCGTCACCTGCGCGGCGGGCGGGGCGGCGGGCGCGTTGCGGGCCTCGCCGGACCCACAACCCGTTAAGCCGGCCGCACCGGTCAGCAAAATCGAGGCAAAAAGCGTCCCTGTCCTAGTTCTCATAGGATTCACCTTCCAGAGGGGGTTGGTTCGACCCGTGAAGCTTGGCCTCGGCCTCCCTATCGCCTCGGCGCGCTGTTGGTAACAGCGGCTTCACGTGTTACTATACCGTTCAGTTACATCGCAGGGTACTTACCGGTTAGTTACATGTCAACACCGAAGACGAAAATTCATGAGCCCTCGCCATTTCCCAATGACGCGAAGTGCGACACGGAGAGCTGCGCACGCGATCGGATCTTCGAAGCGGCGCGCAAGCTCTTCTACAAATACGGGATTCGCGGCGTGAGCGTCGATGCGATTGCCGCGGAGGCCGACACGACCAAGGTCACCTTGTATCGGCTGTTCGAGTCGAAGGACGACCTCGTAGCAAAGGTCCTCGACGAGCAGAAGCAGCGGTTCTGGAAATGGTGGGACGAGATCGTCGCGCAGCACGAGGGCAATCCGCGTGCGCAGCTCGACGCGCTGTTCTCCGAGATCCGCGACTGCATCGCGTTCGGTGCAGAGCGCGGTTGTCCGCTCAGCAACGCGGCGGTCGAGGTCGTCGAGAAGGACCACCCGGCGCGCGCGGTCATGCGCGCGCACAAGGCGGAGCTCACGAGGCGCTTGCGCGGCCTGTGCCGCGACCTCGGCGCGAGACAGCCCGATCTGCTCGGCGACGCGCTGAGCCTGATCCTGATCGGCGCGTTGTCCGCGCGGATCGGCAGCGAGACGAAGGAGCAGGTCGCGTCGATCTACGACGCGGCGAAGGCGTTGATCGATTCGCCGGCCCTCGGCGTCGCGCCGGCCAAGTCGAAGCGCTGAGCGCGATCATCTGACGTCGCAGCAAGCGCCGGCGCCCGTCGGCGCGACCGGTCGGTTCGGGTGGCGCGGCCACCATCATTCCCTTGTCGGTGCGGCGTGCTCGTGCGCGCGCCGGCGCTAATTGACTGCCGAGTCAGCTTGCGCAGATCATGGACTTTTCCGAACCAACTCTGGGGGATTCACAATGAAAATACGCACTGCCTCGTTACTCGCTGTGTCGGCTCTCGCGACGTTCATGCTCGGCGCGCAAGAGCCCGTCAAGGGCGTGAAGGATCCCGAGTCGCTGTTCAAATCGAGCGACGCGAAGCTCAACAAGAACAAGCAGGCGGCGCTGCACATCTCGCGCGAGCTGTTGCAATGTGGTCAGTGGGATAAAGCGGCCGAGTGGCTCACACCCGCTTACCACCAACACAATCCGAACGCGCAGACGGGCAGGGACGCAGTCGTCTACTTCTTCACGAAGGTGCTCAAGCAGCCGCGCACGGACAGCTGTCCCGTGCTCACGGGTGAGTACGTTGCGGTCATCGCCGAAGGCGACTACGTCACCGTGCTGACGCCGCGCACGCACAAGGATCCGCGCGATCCGAGCAAGACGTACTACACGACTTGGTTCGACACGTGGCGCTTCGTCGACGGCAAGGCCGACGAGCACTGGGACAACGCGTTGATCGACGCGCCGGCTCCCGCACCCGCGAAGTAAGCGCTCTCTTTGCCGCCGCGTTGCGCGCGGCAACTCTCTCGGCCGGCGCACTCGCGAACGGGTGCGCCGGCCTCGACGTTTCTGGGTTCTCGCTCTTTCGAGCCTTGGAGCGGACGCCGAGACTTCGCGTGTGTGCGGCTACGCCGCGGTGTAGCATCGCGGTTGCGCTGAGAGGCGCGCCCGGTCCGCGGACAGGACAGAAGTCCACTCTCGATCGTCGAACGACTCGCTCTCGAACGAACCTTTCTGCCCGTAGCTGCGGACGCCGGGCGTCACAACGAAAGGGGAGTTCTATGCCGACCAAGCGCCTGCCCTCGCGTCCCAACCTCGACCATCTGAAGCACCAAGCGAAGGATTTGCTCGTCGACTTCCGCGCGCGGAAGCTCGACGCGCTCCAGCGCGTTCGTGAGTTTCACCCGCGCTTTCACGCGGCCGGCGACGCGGAGATCGGAGCGGCCACGCTGACTCTGTCGGACGCGCATCTCGCGATCGCGCGCGAGTATGGGTTCAATACTTGGCCGCGGCTCAAGAAGCACATCGAGAGCGACGAGCGCGCGAAGCTCGACCGCCCCCACGTCGACCTAGCTCTTGAGTATCGACTTGTAGCGGTCGAGCCGGACGGAGCGCACGAAGCTCGGGTCGTTGTAGAGCTTCGCGATCGCGGCCGGTCCGATCTTGGCGCCTTCTCCGATCCGCTGATCGCCGCCGCCGGTACTCCACGCACCCGACCATATCCGGGCTAGATAGCGCGTTCCGCGCGCCATGCAATTCGCGGTCTTGGTTCCGAACTCGGCCCACATCGCTTCGTCCCTGTCGCCCTTGGACGCACCCTGGCTCTTGAGCGCCACCCATTTGTCGATGATGTCGCGCGGCTTGATCGTGCGGCGCGTGGCTTGCACGAGCGTCACGAACGCCTTGGCGGCGTCCTTGCCGGAGCCGATCGCCGCGATGTTCTCCGCATTGACGTTCTCCTGGCGCGTGATCTCGGCTGCGAGCTTCGTCGCGAGATTTTTCTTTTGGTAGCCGTAGTTGACCATGTCGTCTTCGTAACCGCTGTGCACGCCGTCCGCCTCGAGCTTGTTCCCTGTGGATCTCGGCCTCGGCACGACTCGATCCGGATCGCCCTGGGACAGGTACGAAGTATGCAGCGGCTGACATGCGTCGCCGACGTAATGGATCAGCACGCCTCCCGCGCACAGGAACTCCGCCTGCCGGCCGTTATGAGCGGCGTCGACCATCGCGTCGAACAGCTGCCAAATACGAAACGGCAACGCGCCCCAGTGTGATTCCGGGGGCGACGTCTTGCCGATCGCCGCCGACCACGCGGCGAACTTGCCCTTGACGGAGTCGTAATAGTCCAGCCAAACGTCCGGATCGAGACCATCGTCCATGTTCTGCGCCAGGTACGCGAGGAAGGTCTTGTGATTCTTGTACGGCAAGTCGATGTCCGCGAAGTGATTCGGATTGTCGCTCTGGCCCCGCGAGCCCGGTCCCGGCTTGCGGTGCTTCTTTCCGTCGGCGTCCTCGACTTGGTAGAAGTTCACGTTGCTCTTCCAGACGTTGTCGGGCACGTCGGCGAGCGGGACGAACTGCGGATGCTGCACGTCGCCGGCCACGATCACGCGCTTGTTGTTGTCGAGCGCCGCGCTCGGAGTCAGCGTGAGCAGGCTCAGGTTCTTGTCGATGAACTTACGGAGCTTCGGCGAGTTGGAGAGCTGGACGGCCGACGGCAGCGCGGTGCCGATCGCGTAGTGCCCGACCCATCCCCAGATGTAGTCTTGGTCCGCGTTTATGTCGAGCACGAGATCGAGATCGAGCCGGTCGAGCGCGGTGCTCAGCGCCGTCGCGAGGGCGAACGGATGGGAAGCGTGCTTGCCGTCGTCGAACACGTCCTGCTTGCCCCAGAGCAACGCGAACGGGTAATAGACCTTCTTCTCCGTCTTTTTCTTGTTCTTCCGTGTGGTGCGCTGCTCGTCGTCCTGGTGCTCGATGAAAAGAACGGTGCCCGAGTCGCCGTGCGCGACTTCGAGCGCGATGTTCTCGTCGTCCGGTTCCTTCACGTCGGTGCCGACGCCGTAAGATTCGGGGCCGATCATGAAGTCGGCGATGTACTCCGACCCGCCCATCGCCTTGAACCGATAGAACAGGCCGTGAATCTCGCCGCGCATCGCACCGGTCACCGCCCCGAAGCCGACGACCTTCATGCCGGTGAGCTTCAACGTCAGGCTGTTGTCGTAAAGGTCGAGCACGGGTCCCGTGGGCGAGATGCCGGGCACGGCCGTCTTCCACTGAGTGATGTCATCGAGGTCGACGAGCCCGACATCCATCAAACAGTACTGGTTTGTCGACGCGAAGCCCGGATAGATCTCGTGAAAGTCCTCTCGCCCGAGGCTCTTCTTGGCGCTGACGCCGATTTCGGGCCGGCGCTGCGGCTGCAGTCCTAACACCCGTGTACCGGGCTCGCCGACGACATGCCGGTTGCTCAGCACGTAATAGCGATCGCTGTCGCGCG
>Ga0326726_10004684_pt1 | contig 12475 bp, 12 predicted proteins | sample MHFenrmetagenome_2_FD_207603 | JGI IMG/M metagenome (GOLD analysis project Ga0326726, IMG submission 207603) | Lab enriched peat soil microbial communities from Michigan Hollow, Ithaca, NY, United States - MHF15MN | ecosystem: Environmental > Terrestrial > Soil > Wetlands > Peat | place: USA...
GCCGCATGCGAGAAAAAGGTCTGGATGACAGGCGGGAAATGGAACGACGAATCCGAAGCGTTCGCACGGGTGACCATGATCTGTGGCCGCTGCTATGATAGAGCCAAGATACTGAATGCTGACGCCTCAATCTGAGGCGAGGACTGCATTTCCGGCCATTTCCAGACGCTCCGGAGGTGTGGCACACTGCTTTTCGACGCACCTGTAAGGCCAGAGCGAGCCCATGCCCTCCTTCGACATCGTTTCCAAGACCGAGATCGCCGAAGTCGACAATGCCATCCAGGGCATGCGGCGCGAGATCGAGACGCGCTTCGACTTCAAGGGCAGCAAATGTACGATCGAGCGCAAGGAGAACGAGCTCACCATGCTCGCCGACGATGACATGAAGCTCCGGCAGATGCAGGAGCTGCTGAAGGGCTACGTCACCCGCCGCAAGCTCGACGCCCGCTGTCTCGACTTCAAGCCGCAGGAGAAGGCGGCCGGCAACACGCTGCGGCAGGTCGTGAACGTGAAGCAGGGGATCGAGAGCACGCTCGCCAAGGAGATCGTGAAGGCGATCAAGGACGCCAAGCTCAAGGTGCAGACCGCCATCCAGGGCGACGAGCTGCGCGTGAGCGGCAAGAAGCGCGACGACCTGCAGACCGCCATCCAGCTGGTGCGCGAGATGAAGATCGAGCAGCCGCTGCAGTATGTGAATTTCCGGGATTGAAGAACGCGCCCATGCCCTCGAAAAAGAATCCTCTCAACCTCAACGCGCTCCAGTTGAAGACACTCGTGCTGCTGCAGGAACTGGCCCGGCTCGACGGCCGGCCGGCGCCCGACTCGCCGGAAGGGCACATCCTCGTCAGCGGCATGCCGAACCCCCATGGCGACCATTTCCACCTCGGCGAGGCGGTCGTGATGTCGCGCGATGCAACGGGGTTGTCGAACGAAGGCGCCTGGGCCGCGCTCGAACGCAAGGGATTGATCAAGGCCATGTTCCCGGTCGCCGCGGTGCTGACGCCGGCGGGCCTCGGCTACGACACCGGGCTACGCGAGCTGATCCTGCACCGCGCCCATCACTGATGGCGCTCAGCGCGGCCGTTGCAGCCAGCTGGCGGCGCCGACTGCAAACCGGCGCGGCGAGAACCGCAGGCCGAAGACGGTGAGGCGGTTGCCCCAGCCGGTCACCACCAGCCGGCGACCGGCCATGAGGCCTTGATAGCCGATATGCGCCACCGCCTCCGCCGACATCGGCCGCAGGCGCGCCAGCATGCCGGTCTTCTTCATGCCCGCGGACTTCTGAAACTCCGTCGACGTGTAGCCCGGGCAGAGGCAGGTGACGGTCACGCCGCTTCCCATCAACTCCTCGGCCAACGCCTCGGAGAACGACACGACATAGGCCTTGCTGGCGTAGTAGACGGCCATGTAGGGCCCCGGCAGGAAGCCGACGATCGAGCCGAGATTGAGGATGCGGCCGCGCCGGCGCTCGCGCATGGCCGGCAGGAAATGATACGTCATCTCGGTCAGCGCCCGCATGTTGACGTCAATGATGCCGAGCTGGCGCTCGGGTGGAAGCGCATGGAAGTGGCCGACGGCGCCGAAGCCGGCGTTGTTCACGAGGATATCGACCGCGACGCCCTCGGCGACGGCGCGCTCGTGCAAATGCAGCGGCGCCCGCGGATCGGCGAGATCGGCCGACCAGATATGCACGGTGATGCCGTGCTTCGCCCGCAACGAGTCGGCCAGCTTCTTCAGGATATCGGCGCGGCGCGCCACCAGGACCAGATCGTGGCCGTCGGCGGCAAACAGCTTCGCCAGCTCCAGTCCGATGCCGGCCGAGGCGCCGGTGATGAGGGCGGTGTCCTTCCTGCTCAAGAGTCCGTCACCCTCGCGCGGCCGGCGATCGGATGCCGTGCCCGCATCTACTCGGCCGCCTTCGGCAGGTCGCCGGCCGAGCCCTGCCGCATGTAGTCGTCGAGGAAGGTCGTGCGGCGGCCGTCGGCGGTCCACAGGATCGGGAAGAAGCTCTCGTCCATGGCGGTGTCGCCGACGCGCTTGTAGCGGCTGTAGATGTAGCTGGTCCTGGTCGGGTGGAATCGCGCGGCCGACGACATGCAGTGCGACACGGCCGAGCGGCGCGGGCGCTCGCCGCGGTTGGTGTCGGAGCCGTGCCAGGTGCCGCCGTCGTGGAAGGCGCAGCCGCCGGCCGGCACCTCGACCGGCACCAACTCGGGCGTGAGCCCGACCTTGGCGGCGGCCTCGCGCAATTCCTTTCGATAGTCCGCGGGCGCGTGGAATTGCTTGATCGGCGGCGAGACCGGCCATTTGTGGGAGCCGCGCACATACTCGATGGTGCCGCCCTTGGCCGAGGTGTCGTCGAGGGCGATCCAACAGGTCAGCATGTGCGGCGGCCGGGGGACATCGATCCAGCCGCTGTAGCTGTCGTCCTGGTGGAAGCCGAGCGGCTTGGCGCCCGGCGGCTTCCAGATCACGTTGTCCTGCGCCAGCCGCGCGCCGGGCCAATCCGCGAGCTGCGCGCAGAGGCGGCCGATCTCCGCCCGCAGGACGAGGCTGGCGACCGTGTAGTCCGCCTTCCAGCCGTTGCAGATCTGGCGCGCCAGGTCGGGCCTGTCGCGGCCCTCGCGCCAGTTCCATTCGTCCGGATAGAGGCCGGTCTCGAACTCGCCGCGGAACAGCCGCTCGAACCGCGCCGCCACCCGCGCCGCCTCGGCCGTTTCGATGAAGCGGTCGAGGATGAGGAAGCCGTCTTCGTGGAAGCGCGCGATCTGGGCCGGGCTCAGTTCGATCATGGGCGGGACTTCAGCTGCCGAATCCGGGCCGCACCCTAGCGGAGCAGGGCGCGCATGCCTAGGGCGTGCCGCGGCGCGCCGGACGCTGTTGCGGGCGCAGCGCGGCGATGCGGCCGGCCAGCCGAGCCGGCGTCAGCAGGCCCTTCTCCGCCAGCAGCTTCTCGGCGGCGGCGAGCCAGTGCTCGTAGTAGCGGCCGGGATCGCCGTCGCCGCGGCCGACCTCGGCGATCAGGCGCTGCTGGAACTCCTCCCAGCGGAAGCAGCCGGCATCGGCCAAGCTCACCATCGCGGCGAAGATGCGCGCCTGCCAGGGCGCCTCGAAGCGCGGGCCGGCGCCTTCGTTCGGCAAGCCCAGATCCGGCGGCACCGTCATCGCGACTCCAGATAGTCTTCCCAGAGATCGACGCAAACGCTGCTCGCCGTCGTATCGTCGCCCCAGAGCGCGCGGGCATCGAAGGCGACGGTGTAGACATGCTGGGGCCGCAGCCCCTCTCCGGCCGCGTTGCTGTCGGGAAAGCTGAAGACGCCGCGGTCGGCGACCACCACGCCGGGCTTGCCACGCACATAGCGCGGCAGGCGCGTATGGCCGGCGGGGTGGAGATTGCGCGCGACGACGCCGTCGCCAGCGAGAAAGCGCGCCATCAGGCCCTCCTCTGGCTTGCGCGTGCTGGCGCCGGCAGCGATCGCAGCATCGACCCTGTCGGCGGCCAGCGGCGGCTGCGTGGCGACGCGCGTGACCGCGCTGCCCGGCAGGATGCCGCGCTCGGCGAGCAGCGATCGGATGGCGAGCAGCCAGCCCTCGTAATAGCTCATGCGCAGATAGTCGGCCGGCGGCAGGCGCTCGACCTCGCGCCGAAGATGGTCATCGCCGAACGGCACGGCAACAGGCACCGCCTGCGACAGGGCGAACAGCCGGCGTTCCCAGGCGGCGTGAAAGACCGGCTCGTCCTTCTCCGGCAGCACCGGGCCGAAGCCATCCATGCCGCCCATGTCGTGGATGCCGTTCATACCAGGGCCGTGCCGATCATGCCGTCGCGGGTAACGAGGCCGGCGAGCGCCTCCTCGCTCAGTCCCTCGGTGCGCTCCGGGCGCCGTGGCAGCACCATGTAGCGCAGTTCGGCGCTCGAATCCCAGACCCGCAGCTCGATCTCGGCGGGCAGAGTCACGCCGAACTCCGCCAGCACGCCGCGCGGATCCTTGACCGCGCGCGAGCGGTAGGCGGCGCTCTTGTACCAGACCGGCGGCAGCCCCAGCACCGGCCAGGGGTAGCAGGAGCAGAGCGTGCAGACGAGAAGGTTGTGGCGCTGCGGCGTGTTCTCAACCACCACCATGTTCTCGCCCTGCATGCCGCCATAGCCGAGCTCGCCGATGGCCGCGGTGGCATTCTCCAGCAGGCGCGCCTTGTAGGCCGGATTAACCCAGGCGCGGGCCACCACGCGGGCGCCGTTGCGCGGCCCGATGCGCGTCTCGTAGGCCTCGACGATGCGGTCGAGGGCGGCCGGATCGACCAGCCCCTGCTCGACCAGCAGCTCCTCCAGCGCCTTGACGCGCAGCGCCAGGCCCTTCTCCTCGGCGTCGTGGTCGTGCTCGTGAGCCGTCACGTCATGTTCCCCCTCGTCGCCCATGCTGAAGGAGTCAGGACCGCGGTTCAAGCCGGTCGATCAGCGACCCGTTGACAGTCTTGCCGCGTTGGCGGAATAGACATTCCAAATGCCCATGAGTCGGGCCAACAAAAAAGTTCGCTCGCAGGAAGCAGGGCCGATGTCGTTTGTTAGTCGAATTCTCGAGCCCACCTTGTTGCGGGTGCCGTTGTTCATTTCCATCGACCATGTCTTGCGCCTTGCCGGTGTCGTCGGAATGGCGGTGGCGGTGGGGATATTTGCATTGCCTGCGCTGGCGCAGACCGATGATCCCGGGGCGGCGGAGGCGCGCAGGCTCGGCTTCAACAACAAGGCCTGGAGCGGGGATTTCGACCGCATGCTCGAGCGGCGCCTGGTGCGGGTCGCCGTACCCTATGGCCGGACCCTGTTCTACCACGATCGCGGCCGCGAACGCGGATTGACGGCCGACGCCGTGCGCAAGTTCGAGGAGTATCTGAACGAGAAGTACGAGAAGGATCTGCAGAAGCGCCCGATCACACTCCTGCTCATCCCGACCACCCGCGACCAACTGATTCCGGCGCTGCTCGAGGGCCGCGCCGACGTCGCCGCCGGCAACATCACGATCACCGAGGGCCGCAGCGCCCAGGTCGATTTCTCGGTGCCGATCGCGAAGCCGTTTTCCGAGATCATCGTCACCGGCCCGGGCGCGCCGCCCTTGGACACGCTCGACGATCTCGCCGGCCAGGAGGTGTTCGTGCGGCCGGCCACCAGCTACTACGAGAGCCTGACGGCGCTCAACGCGCGCTTCCAGGCGGCGGGCAAGCCGCCGATGACCCTGACCCTGCTTCCCGACCCCGTCGAGGACGAGGACAAGCTCGACATGATCAATGCCGGGCTGCTCGGCATCTCCGTCGTCGACGAATGGCTGGCCGATGTGTGGGCGCCGATCCTGCCGAAGGTGGTCGCGCGAAAGGATCTGGTGCTGCGGAGCGGCGGCCAGGTCGCGTGGGCGTTCCGCAAGGGAAGCCCACTGCTGCAGGCGGATATAAACGACTTCGTCACCAACGTCGTGCGGAAGTACGGCCTGGTCGCCAGCAACCTCAAGTCCCTCAGCGCCAAGTTGCGCAAGGCGCAAAACGCCAAGGCCGGCAAGGATTGGGAGCGGTTCCAGCAAGCCGTCGAGCTGTTTCGCAAGTACGGACCGCAGTATCGGTTCGACTACCTGCTGCTGGCCGCTCAGGGCTATCAGGAGTCCCAACTGGACCAGTCGAAGCGCAGCCCGGTCGGCGCCCTGGGCATCATGCAGCTGATGCCGGCGACCGGGAAGGAAATGAAGGTCGGGGATATCCGCGAGGCGGAGCCGAACGTCCATGCCGGCGCGAAGTATATGGACCAGCTCATGGAGACCTACTTCCCCGATGCCGAACTGGACGACACGAACCGCACGCTGTTCGCCTTCGCTGCCTACAATGCCGGTCCCGGCCGCCTGAGCAAGCTGCGCAAGCTCGCGGCCGAACAGGGCTACGATCCCAACAAGTGGTTCAACAACGTCGAGTGGGTGGTCGCCGACAAGGTCGGCCAGGAGCCCGTGACCTACGTTCGAAACATCTACAAATACTACGTCTCGTATACGCTGGCGATCGAAGCCGAGCGGGCGAAGCGCGCCGCCGCCGAAGAGGTTCAGAAGACGGCGCCCTGACTTCTAATCCGCCGCCCCAAATGTAGCTTGGTACCCGGACGCGCAGCCCCTACGATAGCCGCCATGGCATCGGTTCAACCGAGCCGTTTGCGCGCGGCGGCGAATGCAGGTGCCGGACGGTGCCGAGGGGGAGCCATGAGCCTATATCGCCTGTCCACCGCGCTTGCCGCCATGACCGCACCCCCGCGCGTTCGCGCCGCCCTCGAATTCGCGCGGCGAGGCGCGATCGTGCTCCTGTTGCTGTCATGCGCCGCCGTGGTGCCGGCGCTGGCACAGGACGCTCCGGCGGCGCAGAAAGACACGCCGCCGCAGGTGCGCCAGCTGCTCGACCTGCTGGCCGACCCGGCAGTGCGCGACTGGCTTCAGCAGCAGCACGCCGCCCAGGCCGCGGCGGCTGCGCCAGCGAGTCCGGAGACGACACCATCGAGTCTGCTTGCCGATCGGGTCGCGGCCATACGCCAGCATCTGCAGACGCTGGCGGCGGCGCTGCCGACCCTGCCCGCCGAGTTCGAGCGCGCCGGCATCATCCTGTCGCTGGAATTCGAGGAGAACGGCATCATCAGCGTGCTGCTGCTCATCCTCGCCTTCGCCGCGCTCGGCTTCGGCGCCGAATGGCTGTTCTACTGGGCGGCGTCCGGCGTCGAGAAATGGATCATAGCGCTGCCGCTCGCGACGGTGGGCGAGCGTCTGCGCGCCGTCGCCGTCCGGCTCGCCTACGGCACGGGAATGGTGGCGGCCTTCGCCATCGGCAGCGTCGGCGCGTTCCTCGTGTTCGCCTGGCCGCCGCTCCTGCGCGAGATCGTGCTCGACTATCTCTTCGCCTTCCTGATCGTGCGGCTGACGCTGGTGCTCGGCCGCTTCCTGTTCGCGCCCGGCGGCGAGCGCTTCCGCATCGTGCCGATGAGCACGGAGGCGGCTTGGTTCTGGGTCCGGCGGCTGGCCCTGTTCGTCGGCTGGCTCGCTTTCGGCTGGGTGACGGTCAGCCTGCTGGTGACCCTCGGCATGGCCATCGGCGTGCGTCAGATCGTGGCCTATACGCTGGGACTCGGGCTGCTCGCCATCGGCCTGGAGATCGCCTGGCGGCGGCCGCGCCCGGCCGTCGCCGAGGGCCAGGCGGGCCGCGAACGCCTCGGTCGACGCGCGTCAGCCTGGCTGTTGTCCGCCTACGCCGTCCTGCTGTGGCTGCTGTGGTTCGCCTCCGCCATGCCGCTGTTCTGGCTTGCCGTCACCGTGGTCGCCCTGCCGCTATCACTGCGGCTCGCGGGCCGCGCCATCAACCATGTGCTGCGACCGCCCGGCGCGGCCGACCAGGCGGCCGAGGCGCCGCGCATGGTTGTGGTCGCGGCCGAGCGCGCCGCGCGTGGCCTTATCATCATCGCTTTCGCACTGCTGCTCGCACGGGGTTGGCATCTCGATTTTGGCGCCCTTACGACCAGCGATACGCTGGCCACGCGGCTGGCGCGCGGCGTTCTCAATGCCGTGGTCATCGCGCTCATTGCCGATTTCGTCTGGCACGTCATCAAAGCCGTGATCGACCGCGCGATCGTCGTGTCGAAGGACCAGACACAACCCAACACCGAAGAGGGGCGTCGGCGGGCGCGGATGCGCACGCTGCTGCCGATCCTGCGCAACGTTCTGTTCATCGTGGTCATCGTCTTGGCCGTGCTGATGGCATTGTCCGCCATGGGCATCCAGATCGGGCCGCTGATCGCCGGCGCCGGGGTGGTCGGCGTCGCCGTCGGCTTCGGCTCCCAGACGCTGGTCAAGGACATCATCAGCGGCGTGTTCTACATGCTCGATGACGCCTTCCGCGTCGGCGAGTACATCCAGAGCGGCAACTACAAAGGCACGGTCGAGTCCTTCTCGCTGCGTTCGGTCAAGCTGCGCCACCATCGTGGGCCGCTCTATACCGTGCCGTTCGGCTCGCTCGGCGCGATCCAGAACATGAGCCGCGACTGGGTGATCGACAAGTTCATGATCGGCGTCACCTACGACAGCGACCTCGAGAAGGCGCGCAAGCTGATCAAGCAGGTCGGCAAGGAACTGATGGAAAATCCTGAGTTCGCGCCGCACATCCTGGAGCCGCTGAAGATGCAGGGCGTCGAAGAGTTCGGCGACTACGCGATCAAGATCCGCATCAAGCTGATGACCAAGCCGAACGAGCAGTTCGTCATCCGCCGCAAGGCCTATGGGATGATCAAGAAGGCGTTCGACGACAACGGCATCAAGTTCGCCTTCCCGACCGTGCAGGTGGCCGGCGGCGGCGGCGAGGCCGTAGCCGCGGCGGCGCAGCAGGCCCGCGCCCATGCGCAGGCGGCAGCGCAGGAGTAACGCGGCCGGCCGGCTAGTCCGCCATCGCCACGACTTCGATCTCCGTCACCATCCGCTCGATGGCGAGCGCCGGCAGCGGCACGCCGGTGGAGCAGGGACCGGGCGGCGTGTAGTGGGCGAAGCGGGTCTGGGCGCTTCTCATCAGGGTCTCCTGACCGGCGCCGCCGACATAGAAGCAGTTCACTTTCGCGACGTCGTCGAGCGTCGCGCCGAAGACCGCCAGCACCTTCCGGATGTTCTCCATGCTGATCTTGGTCTGCGCCACGAGGTCGTCGGGCGCCAGCACAGTGGCCTGCGGGTCGAGCGCGACCTGCCCGCCGACGAAGATGCGGCTGCCGCATTTGAGGCCGTGCTTGTAGGGCAGATGAATCGGCCAGTCCCAGTGCCCGTCCGGCCATGCGTGCCGGCGCGGCAGGCGGCGGCCATCCGTCGCGATCATGGCCATGACTTCCATCTGGATGGTGACGCCGTCGGGATAGAGCCGCGGAACGGGGATGCCGGTCGCCGCCGGTCCCGGCTCCCGGAAGTAGCGGGCGCGCACGACCGCTGCCTTGCGCCACTCCGCCTCGCCGCCGCGGCCGCTGTAGTAGATATTGAACTTCACGGCGTCGTCGAGGGTAGCGCCGAAAGCGGCGAGCACGCGGCGAAGGTTCTCCATCACGATCTCGGATTGCGCGACGATGTCGCCGGGATGGAGCACCTCTCCGCGCGCGTCCACGGCTATCTGCGCTCCCGTGAAGATCATCTCGCCGCAGCGCACGGCGTGCGGGAAGCGCGCGCCCGCCGGCCAGGACCATAGCCCCTGCGGCGCCGCCATCACGCGCGGCATCCAGCGGCCGGCCGCGCTTCGCATGGCATAGCCTTCGATCTCCACCATCATGCCGTCGAAGGCCAGGTAGGGAACGGGGATCAGCGTCACCACCGGCAGGAACGGCCCGCGGAAGTGGAGGCGGATCTCCGCCAGCAGCGCGCGACCGTCGTCGCCGCGATCGACGTAGAAGGCGACCAGCTTCACCATGTCGTCGGGCGTGGCGCCATAGGCTGCCAGCACGCGCGCCACCTCCTCCATGGCGATACGCGTCTGCCGCAGCAGATCGCCGGGATGGCGCACCTCGCCGGTCGTCGACAGCGCCACCTGCCCGCCGACATGGATGGTGTCGCCGCAGCGCACGCCGAGCGATGCGGTCACGGGGACGCTGAAGTGCCAGGACTCCTTCGGCCAAACGCGATGCTGCTTCATGAATCACCTCGGGTTGCGCCGAGGTTAGCGCAGGGGACGACCTTGGGCCACGGAACGCCGGCCAGACCCAGGCGCTGCCGGCAAACGTCTCACTCGGCGGCCCGCCGGCCGCCACCCCGCCTCAGTCGAGCAGGCCGGCCAGCGTATTCGCCTTCCCGGCCTTGCAGCTCTTCTTCAGGCAGCCGAGGTGCCATTCCTCCTCGATGACGGCGAGCAGGTTGTAGTGATTGGCCGGCTCGACGATCTTCTTGGCCGGCGCCGTGCCGGCCGTGACGACGATCAGGGGCGCGCGGGAGCCGCCCAGCACCGTGCCGTTGAAGCCGACGGGGCTGCCGGCCGTGCCCGAGAAGCCGGCATAATCGTCCTCGTCCCAGACGATGACGAGCGCCGCGCCCTCCTTCCAGGCGGCCGAGCCGGTGATGGCCGGCACGATGTCGGCGAGATAGGCATCGCCCAGCTTGATCGCGCCATGGTCGAGGCCGGCGCTCGGATAGGCGCAGTCCGGCATCTTGATCGCCGCCGCGCCCTCCGGGGAGACGCCGTGCATATCGTGGCACTGATGCGGACTGATCCAGACGAAGTCCGGGACCTTGTTGGCCGACAGATCCTGGGCCAGCTCCTCGTAGGGCACCACGTTGGCCATCCGCTTGGGATCGTTGCGGACGCGCGCGAAGTAGAGAAACGGGTCGTGCTTCTGCGCATAGAGCTTGGCGATGACCTTGCCGTCAGTGCCGACCGGCGCGTATTCGAGGGTCTTGTTGTCGGCCGGCATGGCCTCCATGTAGGCCTTCCAGCTATGGCCCACCGCCTCGAGCTGGTCCACGAGGGTCTTGCCGGTGAACAGATGCGCCTGGTGCGCGGCGGCGGCGGCCTGCTCGTCGGTCAGGAGATGGCCGGCCGTGGAGGCATCGTCGCCGTCGGGCACGAATTCCTCCGGCTTGCAGGTGACATCGGCGCCGGCCTTGCAATCATCGAAGATGCCCTGCGTGCTGCCGGAGAAGAGCGCCAGGTAGTTCGGCAGGCTGGGATGGGTGACGCCGAAGTACTGGGTGGCGTAGCGCACGCCCGGCTGCTTGACGAGCTGGTTGATGTAGGGCGCGTCCTCGGCGTTGCCCAGGATGTGCTCGGTCCCGTGGTTCTCCATCATGATCAGGAATAGATGCTTCGGGGCGGCATTCGCCGGCGCACCGACGGACGTCAGGGCCGCGCCGCAGGCGAGCACGAAGGCCGCCGTCGTGAGTCCGAGAGATCGAATTTTGAACATCATTTGCCCCCTCTTCCCATGAAGTCGCCGCAGGCGACGGCCAGACGACTCTAGGGCAAGCGATAGCAAGAATCGATGACGCTTTTTTGGACAGCGGCGGAATGTTCATCGGGAGTTGGCGCCGCAGAGCAACGCTTGTTGCCGCCGGGTTGACTTCTGCGTTCGTCCCCAGGCATCAGTGCGTACCTGTGTTCCCGGCATCCTGGCTTCCTCAGCGCTTCTGTGCCTTCGTGGTTGAATCTTCTCCGCACGTGACGACATCGCCCCGCCGCGCCGCCCTCGCCTTCATCCTGATCACCGTCACGCTGGACATGCTGGCGCTCGGCGTGATCGTGCCGGTGCTGCCGCGGCTGGTGGTGGATTTCGTCGGCGGCGATACGGCGCGCGGGGCCGAGATCTACGGCCTGTTCGGCACGGTCTGGGCGCTGATGCAGTTTTTCTTCTCGCCGATCCTCGGCTCGCTCTCCGACCGCTTCGGACGCCGGCCGGTGATCCTGCTCTCCAATCTCGGGCTCGGACTCGACTACATCTTCATGGCGCTGGCGCCGACGATCTCCTGGCTGTTCGTCGGCCGGGTCATCTCCGGCATCACCTCCGCCAGCCTCAGCACGGCCTATGCCTATATCGCCGACGTCACGCCGCAGGAGAAACGCGCCGCCAGCTTCGGCATGGTCGGCGCCGCCTTCGGCGTCGGCTTCGTCGTCGGGCCGGCACTAGGCGGACTCCTCGGAAGCGTCGAGCCGCGCCTGCCGTTCTGGGTCGCGGCGGGCCTGAGCCTGGCCAATGCGTGCTACGGCTGGCTGGTGCTGCCGGAATCGCTGCCGCGCGAGCGGCGCATGGGGTTCTCCTGGCGGCGGGCCAACCCGGTCGGCTCGCTGGTGCTGTTGCGCTCGCATCCGGAGCTGTTCGGCCTCGCCGTCGTCAACTTCCTCGGCAACCTGGCCCATGCGGCGCTCCCCAGCACGTTCGTGCTCTATGCCAGCTACCGCTATGGCTGGGATGCGCGGACCGTGGGCATCATGCTGGCCAGCGTCGGCGTCGCTTCCGTGATCGTGCAGGGCGGCGTCATCGGCCCGGTGGTGAAGCGCATCGGCGAGCGCGCCGCGCTGCTCGTCGGCCTGCTCTGCGGCGCCGCCGGCTTCGCCATCTACGGCCTCGCCGCCACGGGGACGTTGTTCCTCATCGGTGTCCCCGTTGTGGCTCTCTGGGGACTGGCCGGCGCCGCGTCACAAGGATTGATGACGCGCCGCGTCGGCGTCTCCGAACAGGGCCAGCTCCAGGGCGCCAACGGCAGCGTGCGCGGCGTAACCGAACTGATCGGTCCTGGCCTGTTCACGCAGAGCTTCGCTTTCTTCATCGCCGCCGGCGCTCCGCTGCGACTGCCGGGCGCGCCGTTCCTGCTGGCGAGTCTGCTGCTGGCGGCGGCGCTGCTGGTGGCCTGGCGGGTGACGCGGCCGCGCTGAGCACGCGATGCGCCAAAGAGCGGCGATCGCCGCCCGCCGCTCCGTTCGAACTACCAGTTGATGTTGAAGTGCTTGGTTAGCTCAG
>Ga0326726_10004685_pt1 | contig 12474 bp, 10 predicted proteins | sample MHFenrmetagenome_2_FD_207603 | JGI IMG/M metagenome (GOLD analysis project Ga0326726, IMG submission 207603) | Lab enriched peat soil microbial communities from Michigan Hollow, Ithaca, NY, United States - MHF15MN | ecosystem: Environmental > Terrestrial > Soil > Wetlands > Peat | place: USA...
TGGACACGGCGGCCTATGATCAAGGGCATCTTCCGGGAGCCGTCGGGCTGCACTGGCAGCGCGATCTCGAAACGCCCGTGGTGCGCGACATCGCGTCCCGAGAGCAGATCGATGGATTGCTCAGCGTCGCCGGGATCTCACCCGAGAGCACCGTCATCCTGTACGGCGACAACAACAACTGGTTCGCCACTTATGCCTGGTGGCTGCTGAAGTACTACGGCCACAACGATGCACGCATCATGAACGGCGGGCGCAAGAAGTGGATGGACGAGGGGCGCCCCATGACCAAGGACGTTCCGGCCCCGAGGCAGACGGTCTACCGGACGAAGACGCCCGATCCGAGCATCCGGGCGGTCCGGGATGACGTCCTCGCCGCTGCGCGAACGAAGTCCTCTACCCTGGTGGACGTGCGGTCCCCCAGGGAGTACTCGGGCGAGCTGCTGGCTCCGGAGGCGCTGCCGCAGGAGGGGGCGCAGCGCGGCGGGCACGTGCCCGGCGCCGCCAACATTCCTTGGGCGGAAAACGTCCAGGCCGACGGAACCTTCAAGCCGGCTGACCAGCTCAAGGCGCTGTACGCGGCCCGGGGCATCATGCCCGACCAGGAGGTCATCGCTTACTGCCGCATCGGCGAGCGCTCATCGATTGCATGGTTCGCACTGAAATACCTGCTCGGGTATCCCAACGTGAAGAACTACGACGGCTCGTGGACGGAGTACGGCAGTCTCATCGGCGCGCCGATCGAACGGTAACCGGCCCACCCGGTCCGACGGCCGGCTGAAAGGAAACGAACGTGGTACGGCCCGAAGATCTCGAGAGTCTGGTCGGCGAGCGCGTGATCCTGCAGCTCTCCACGGCGGCACAGGGCAACCCGGTCGTAGCCGGCCGGATCGTGGGGGTGCTGCGCGCTCTGGACGGCCTGGTCGTGACCATCGCTCCCGACGGCGCCGAATCGACGGGGCATCTCACCTACCACTACCACTACGTGGAATCGGCCAAGCCGGCGGCACCTCCCAAGACATAGGTGGCGTCGTGTAGATTGCGAACGTGAGCCAGTTCGTCTTCGGCACCAACAATGCCGCCTTCGTGCAGCTGATGTACGAGCAGTATCTGCGCGACCCCGCCTCCGTAAGCGACGACTGGCGTCAGCTGTTCGACAACGGGAAGCTCGCGGAGCTGCCGATCATCCCGACGAGCCGAGAGGAAGTCACGAGGGACGAGGGACGCGGGACGCGGGACGGGTCAACGTCGACCGAGCCCACTCGTCCCCCGTCCCCCGTCCCTCCTCCCCGAGGTTTGACCCCGCTCACCGGCCCCGCCGCCCGCCTCGTCCAGAACATGAGCGAGTCGCTCGGCGTCCCCACGGCGACCTCGTTCCGCGACGTCTCGGTCGGGACGCTCGACGCGCGTCGTAAGGCGCTCAACGCGACGCTCGCGGTCCGTGGGCTCAAGGTGTCGTTCACGCACCTCATCGGATACGCCATCGTCCAGGCGGCGAAACAGTTTCCGACGATGGTGCGCGCCTTCTACGAGGTGGACGGCAAGCCGCACCGCTTCGATCCCGACGGCATCCACCTCGGCCTGGCGGTCGATGTAGAGAAGAAGGACGGCAGCCGGGCGCTCGTCGTCCCGGTGATCAAGCACGCCGAGGCGATGGACTTCGCGGGATTCCACGCCGCCTATGAATCCCTCGTCGACAAGGCGCGCACCAACCGCCTCGTCCCCGACGACTTCGCGGGCGCCACGATCACCCTCACCAATCCCGGCACCATCGGCACCGTCGCCTCGGTGCCGCGCCTCATGAAGGGCCAGGGCGCGATCATCGCGACCGGCGCAATCCGCGACGTCGCCGGTGCCAGGGTCATGACGATCACGAGCACCTACGACCACCGCGTGATCCAGGGCGCGGAATCGGGGATGTTTCTCCGCCACCTCGATGGGCTGCTCCAGGGTGAGGAGCGGTTCTATGAGGCGGTGACGGAGAGCCTGGGAGTATCGGGGAGGGGGGAGTCGGGAGTACCACCCGGCCCGGCATCGAGCGCCGCATCTCCGGCCAAGCCGTCGAGTACCACCCCCCGCTCCCCACTCCCCGACGGGTCGGTGGGAGCGGAGGACCTCAAGAACGTGGCCGCCGCCATGGGCCTGGTGAAAGCCCACCGCCACTTCGGCCACATGGCCGCACGGCTCGATCCGCTCGGCTCGGCGCCGCCCGGCGACCCGGCACTCGACCCGGGACCGCTCGGTCTCACGCCGGAAGTCATGGCTCGCATCCCCGCCGAGGTGCTGCGCATCTACGTCCCGGGGAACACCCTCGCCGAGGCGTACCCGAACCTCCACGCCATCTACTGTGGCACGATCGCCTACGAGGTCGAGCACATCGGCAGCCACGAGCAGCGCCTCTGGCTGCGACAGGTGATCGAATCGGGGCTGCACCGCAAGACGCTGACCAAGGACGACAAGAAGAAGCTGTTGTCGCGCCTCACCGCGGTCGAGACGCTCGAACGCTTCCTCCACAAGGCCTACCTCGGCCACAAGCGGTTCTCGATCGAGGGACTGGACGTCCTGGTACCGATGCTCGACCTCACGATCGAGCTCAGCGGGACGTCCGGAGCGCGGGAGGTCGTGATCGGCATGGCGCACCGCGGGCGGTTGAACGTCCTGGCGCACATTGTGAACCTGCCCTACGAGACGATTTTCGCGGAGTTCGAGGGCGGCCGTCACGTGGAAGAGACGCTCACGCCTGAAGGCGGCACCGGGGACGTGAAATACCATCACGGCGCCGAGGGCACGTTCCGGACGGCGTTCGGCAAGACAGTGACCGTGACGCTCAGTCCCAACCCGAGCCATCTCGAAGCGGTGAATCCGGTGGTCGAGGGCCGGGCGCGGGCGGAGCAGACGAGCCGCCGCGGTCCGGACGCGCACCACGACGCCACGGTGGCCCTGCCGGTGCTGATCCACGGCGACGCGGCCTTCCCCGGCCAGGGAAGCGTGGCCGAGACGTTCAACCTGGCCGGCATCAAGGGCTACACCACCGGCGGCACGATCCATCTCATCGGGAACAACCAGGTCGGCTTCACCACTGACCCGCGCGAAGGCCGATCCACCGACTACTCGAGCGACCTCGCCAAAGGCTTCGACGCACCGATCATCCACGTCAACGCCGACGATCCCGAGGCCTGCCTGGCCGCCGTACGGCTCGCCATGATGTATCGCGACAAATTCCACGGCGACGTCGTGATCGACGTCGTCGGATATCGCCGCCACGGTCACAACGAGGGCGATGAGCCGTTGTACACGCAACCGCTGATGTACGAGCGTATCCGCCTGACCCCCACCGTCCGCCAACGCTATGCCGAGCAGCTGGCCGGCGAGGGCGTGATGGACGCCGCCGCGGCCCAGGCGGCGGCCGACGCCGCGACCGCGCGGCTGCAGGAGATTCAGCAAGCGCTCAAGGCCAGCCTCGCCAAAGGAGGGGCCGGCGAGGAGCCGCACCGCATCTCGACGCAGTCGATGGCCGAGCCGGAAACGGCGGTCCGCGTCGAGCTGCTCACCACGCTGAACGACCAGCTGCTGCTCGTGCCGGAGGGGTTCACGGTGAACCCCAAGCTCAAGAAGCAGCTCGAGCGCCGGCGGGACGCCATCGGGGCCGACGGCGGCATCGAGTGGGCGCACGCTGAAGCGCTGGCGTTTGCGTCGCTGGTCTCCGAAGGGATCCCCATCCGGCTCACGGGCCAGGACACCGAGCGCGGGACGTTCAGCCAGCGGCACCTCGTGCTGCACGACGCGGTCAATGGACGCCGCTACGCGCCGATCAAGCACCTGCCCGGCGCGCGTACGCCGTTCGAGCTGCACAACAGCCCACTCTCGGAGCTGGCCTGCCTCGGCTTCGAGTACGGCTACGCCGTGGCGGCGCCGGAAGCCCTGGTGCTGTGGGAGGCGCAGTTCGGCGATTTCGCCAACGGCGGCGAGATCATCATCGATCAGTTCATCATCTCCGGTCTCGCCAAGTGGGGCCAGACCTCGCGCCTCACTCTGCTGCTGCCGCACGGGTACGAGGGCCAGGGACCCGAGCACTCGAGCGCGCGGCTCGAGCGGTTTCTCGCCCTGGGCGCCGAAGGCAACATCCGGGTCGCCAACTGCACGACGCCGGCACAGTACTTCCATTTGCTGCGCCGGCAGGCGCGGCACAGCGAGATGCGGCCGCTCATCGTCATGACACCGAAGAGTCTGCTGCGCCTGCCGGCCGCCACCTCGCGCCTGGCCGACCTCGCCAGCGGGCGATTCCATGCCGTCCTGGACGACGCCGCCGCGGCCGAGGGACGCGACGCGATCACCCGGCTCGTGCTGTGCAGCGGGAAGGTGTACTACGACGTGCTGGCGTCGCGGGCGCAAAGCCCGCATGTGGCGATCGGCCGGGTGGAGCTGCTCTACCCCTTCCCCGCCGTCGAGCTCGCCGAGCTGGTCCGCCGCTATCCGAAGCTGACGGAGGTCGTCTGGGTGCAGGAGGAGCCGCGCAACATGGGCGCGCGCAAGTTCGTGCTGCCCAAGCTGCGCGACCTCACCCCGCCGACGATCGCCATCAAGGACGTGTCGCGGCCCGAGCGCGCCAGTCCCGCCGAAGGGTACCCGGCCGCCCATCAGGCGGAACAGGCGAGAATCGTGCGCGAGGCGCTGGGAGCGTGACGTTCGCGCTGACCAGCTCCGCGTTCACGGAAGGCGGCCCGATCCCGCTAGAGCATACGTGTGACGGGAAGGATGTCGCGCCGCCCCTGGCATGGTCGGGTGCGCCTGCCGGCGTCGAGACCTTCGCGCTGATCGCCGACGATCCCGACGCCCCGGGGGGCGTCTGGGTGCACTGGGTGCTGTTCAACTTGCCGGGCACGGCAGTGGCGCTGCCGGAGAGCAAGCCCGAGGCGGAGCAAGGCAGGAACGACTTCAAGCGGATCGGCTATGGCGGTCCCTGCCCCCCGCCCGGGAGGCCGCACCGCTACGTCTTCAAGCTCTACGCACTGCACGGCCGGCTGCCACTGCGGGCCGGCGCCACCAAGGCCGATGTGGAGCGGGCGATGCAGGGACACGTCCTCGGGACCGCGCAGCTCATCGGCATCTACGCCAGACGGCGTTAGGACTGTCCCACACCCAACACCCCACGCTTTTTGTCTTACGGCTGCCACTCGGTCACCAACCGCCCGCCACGTACCACCGCGATCAGAATCGGTTTGTCGGGAACGTCGCCCGCGGTGTCGAAGGCGATCCTGCCCGTCACGCCGTCGTAGGCCGGACGGCCATGCCCCAGCGCCGCGAGGTAGTCCCGGACGGCGTCCCGATGCGCCCCGACCTGCCCGATCGCCTGCGCCAGCAGCATGATCACATCATACGCGCCGGCGCCGCGATGGTCGGGCCGCTGTCCGTAGGCCCGGGCGTAGGCGGTGACGAACGCGTCGTTCTTGTCGCCGGCCCGGTCGGACAGATACGTCACCGAGATCCGGACGCCCTCGGCCAGCCGACCGTCGGCCTCGATGCCGACCAGAGCGTCCCCGCCGATTACCGGCCACGTGAGCCCCGTGGACCGCAGCTCCCGCAGCACCGCCTCCGCCTCCACGCGCTGGGTCGCGAGCACCAGCACGTCCGGCCCGCCCATGCGTCGCAGCCGCGAGAGAAACGGCTCGGGAGAGCCGTGCGTCACGAGATAGGGATCTTGCTCGAGCACGGTCCCGCCCAGGCTCGTGAACTCGCTCACGAACGTGCGGCGCACGCCACGCCCGTAGTCGTCGTCGGTGTAGATCACCGCCGCACGAGCGGCGCCAAGCCGCTGGCGGGCGAAGCGCGCCAGCTGGGTGCCGTGGGCCAGGTCGCTGGGGCAGATGCGGAACAGCCACGGCGAGAGGCTCGAGAGGTCGGGACTCGAGGCCGACGGCGTGATCAGGGGAATCGGGCCGCCCCGGCCGGCGTAGACGCCCAGCGCCGCCCGGGTGGGGCCGGACGAGAGGTGGCCCACGACGGCCACCACCCGGTCGCTGTCCACGAACGCCTTGGCGTCGCGGACGGCGATCGTTTCCTCGCTCGAGTCGTCGGCGAACACGAGACGCACCGGGTGTCCGGCGATCCCCCCGCGGTCGTTGAGCTGCCGGGCCGCGAGCTGCGCCGCGAGCCGCATCGACGCGCCGCGCGCTTCGCCGAACGGCCCGGCCACACCGATGTAGATCGGTTCACGGCTCGCGGCGCAGGATACGGCGACGAGGCCGGCCACGATGCCCAAGACCCGGGAGAAACGCTTCACGCATCGGCCCTTTGAGCCAGCGAAGCCGCTAATGTGGGAGGAACGGCGCTGACACGCCACCCGCCCCCGAGCTATCTATCACGACACACACGACGATGCCCGACCGCGCCCTGCTCCTGATCCGCTACGCCGTGTTTGCGGCGTTCCTCCTGTCCGTGTTGGTGGCGCTGGGGAGCTGGCTCGTGCGCACCCGTCGCGTGTCCCCGTTCGGATTGGCCGGGCGGGCCCTGCGCAACGCCACGGATCCCCTGATGCGGCCGGTGGAGCGACGCGTGGTGCGATCCGGCGGCAACCCGGTGCAGGCCGGGTGGTGGCTCATCATCGGGGTCGCGATCATCGGCGTCCTCGTCGTGTCGCTCGCGCAATGGGTCGTGAGCTCGATGTCGACACTCACGGGGGCCTCGCAGGCCGGCGGCCGCGCCATGCTCGTGCTGGCGATCGGAGTCGTGTACGACATCCTGTTCTTTGCCATCCTGGTGCGGGTCGTGGCCTCCTGGCTGGGCCGATTCCGGTACTCGCCCTGGCTGCGGCCGGTCTACTGGCTCACCGACTGGATCGTCGAGCCGATCCGGCGGCTGCTGCCGGCGACCGGACCCATCGATTTCAGTCCGCTGGTGGCGTTGCTGGTGTTGTGGGCGTTGAAGCAGCTCGTGTTCTCGGTACTGCTGTAAGAACGCTATCGGTCATCGGTCATCGGTCATCGGTATGAAACAGGCCGCGCAGCTCGTCGTCCACGTGGTCCCGCGGGCGAAGGTCACTGAGATCGCCGGCCGGCATGGAGACGCGGTTCGGATCCGGCTCGCCGCGCCGCCGGTGGACGGCGCTGCCAATGCGGAGTTGGTCCGCTTTCTCGCCGAACGCCTCGGCGTGCCGCGGAGCGCGGTGACGATCGTCCGGGGTGCGACCGCCCGGCGCAAGACGGTCGCCATCCTCGGCGTGACCGCGGATGCCGCCGGCCGGGTCCTGCTCGAGGAGCCATGAGACTACTCAAGACACTGGTCAGCTTCGTCGTAGGGACGCTCGTCGGCGTGCTCGGCAACCAGCTGTTCGGCGCCTTCGGGATGGTGCTGGGATTCGTAGCCGGCGGCGTCGTCGCCTGGTGGGTCGTGAGGCGCCTGGGCTACTGATGTCTGATGGCTGACGTCCGTTCGCTCGCTTTGAATACACGGTAGAGATAGACGAGCGACGGCACGAGCACCGCCGCGCCGAGGACCAATGCGAGCAGCACGAGGTGCAACGTTGCCGGCGGAGCGGCCGCGTCCGCGATCGCCAGATCGGGCGGGATCAGGTAGGGATACTGGCTCGCCACCCACCCCCAGAGAATGAGCGAGACCTGGAGCGCCGCGGCGACCCGCGCCAGCCGGTAGCGCCGCGTCCACAGGGCGACGAGCGCCGATACGGCAGCCAGGCCGGTGGCCATTTGAAAGGGCAGCGCCCACGCCGAGCCGACCAGGCCGTGGCGCATCAGCGGCGCCCCCGGCCGGGCGACGAGTAACGCCAGTCCCGCCGCCACGCCCACCGCCACCCCGGCGGACAGCGCCCGTCTCCGGAAGTCTTCTCTCAGGTCGCCCTCGGGCGCCTCGAGCGTCAGATACACGGCGGCCAGAAACGCGAAACAGCACAGCGTGAACAGCCCGATCGCGAGCGGGAACGGCGCGAACCACGGCGCGACGTAGCTCGCCACAAACCCGTTCCCCGTCCCTCGTCCCTCGTCCCGGATGGCCCCCGAGGCCACTGTCCCCACCGCCGTGCCGAGGAGGATGGGCGTGACCAGACTCGCCACCGCGAACACGCGCCCCCAGCGCCGTTGCACCACGTCGCGATCGCCGCCGTAGCCGCGAAACGCGAACGCCGACCCGCGCAGCACGACCCCGACGAGCACACCCGTGAGCGGCAGGTTCAACGCCACGGCGAGCCGCACGAACACCACGGGGAAACAGGTGAACAGCAGCACCACCGCGAGGATCAGCCAGACGTGGTTCGCCTCCCACACTGGGCCGATCGCGGAGGCGACGAGATCGCGCTGCGCCGCCTTTCGCCGGCCCGAGGCGAAGAGATCCCAGACGCCTCCGCCGAAGTCCGCCCCGCCCGAGAGTACGTATGCGTTGAGCGCGATCACGAGGATCCCGGCGAGCGCGTCCGCCGCCGTCATCGCCCTGCTCCCGGGATGCCGCGGTATTCTCCCGTGTGCATCGGGCTTCTGACGATTTGCCGCGACAAGAGCACCGTCACGACGACGGCCAGAAACACGTAGATCAATGCGAACACCCCGGTGCGCCACATCTGCCCCGGCATCGGCGTCACCGCATCGGCCGTGCGCAGCACGCCGTAGATCACCCACGGCTGGCGCCCCAGCTCCGTCACCATCCAGCCGCACTCGATCGCCACGAATCCGAGCGGCGCCGCCAGGACTGTAGCCCAGAGGAAGCCGCGTCGCGCGGACAGGTCGGCTTTCTTCCGTGCGAGCCAGGCGGCCCACAGCGCCACGAGCGCCATGTACATCCCACACGCCACCATCAGATCGAAAGACAGGTGCACCGCGGGCAACGCCGGCCACAGCTCCGGGGGCACGGAATCGAGCCCGCGCACCACCGCTGTGGGGTTGCGAAAGGCGAGCAGCGACAGTCCATAGGGGACTTCGAGGCCGAAGCGGGTGCGCCGCTCGGCCGCATCGGGCCAGCCCCCCAGCGTTATCGGAGCGCCCGATCGCGTCTCGAACAACGCTTCCATCGTGGCGAGCTTCACCGGCTGATGCCGGGCCAGGTGACCCGCGGCGTAGTCGCCCGAGAGCGGCTGGAGCACGGCCGCGGGCGCCCCGACAAGCAACGCGATGACGAGCGCGTGCCGGTGGAACGGCGAGCGGCGGCCGCGCAGGATCAGCCAGGCGTGGACCCCGGCGACGGCGAACCCCGTCGCGGCGTAGGCCGCCAGGGTCATGTGAAGCACCTGGGGCAGCGCCGCCGCGTTGGCCATGGCCGCGAGCGGGCGCACGTTGGTGATCTGCCCATCGACCAGGTCGAACCCCGCCGGCGCGTTCATCCATGCATTGGCGATGACGACGAACACGCCCGACAGCGCCCCGCTCACCGCCACCAGCACCCCGGCGGACTGGTGAGCGCGCGGACTCACCCGCTCCCAGCCGTAGAGGTAGATGCCCAGGAAGATGGCCTCGGTGAAGAACGCAAAGCCCTCGAGCGAGAACGGCATGCCGATGACCGGACCCGCGACGCGCATGAACCCGGGCCACAACAGTCCGAGCTCAAACGACAGCACCGTGCCGGACACGGCGCCGACCGCGAAGAGGATCGCCGTGCCCCGCGCCCAGCGCTTGGCGAGATCGAGATGGATCGGATCGCCCGAGCGGCGCCAGCGGCGCTCGGCGACGACCATCAGCACCGGCATCGCGATCCCCACCACCGCGAAGATGATGTGGAACGCGAGCGACATCCCCATCTGGACGCGAGCCGCGGCCAGATCGGTCATGCCGCTACCCACCGAGCTGGGCGAGACGGTCCTTGAGTCGCTGGAACATCGGGAACCGCGCCACGAGGTCGCGCAGGATGGCGCGCGCCGAGTCTGGCTGGCCCGCGGCCGCGTACGCGTCAGCCGCCAGCATTCCCGCCCGGACGGCGAGCCGCGGATTGTCGGTCGGGAGGTGTAGCGCCTCCAGCGCGCCGAGGGCTCCCTTCGGATCTCCCCGATCCCGCAGGATCGATTCGACGCGCACCAAGGCGACCGCCGTATCGCCGGGTGAGCGACGAGCGAGCTCCTCGATTAGCGCCGCCGCGCCGGCCGATTCGTGCCTGGCGCGATCCACCATCGCCTGCTCGTAGAGGCCGGCGGCGAGCAGGCGGGCGATGTCGGTCGTGTCGCCGCTACGGAGCCCGGGGCCGCCCGCGTAGGAGTAGACGAGTTGGCCGCCCTTGGCGCCCGTCTCGTACACCGCGTAGCCGCCCACCAGGCCGACGAGCGCGGACGCGACTTCCGCCCAGCGGCGCAGGCCGGGCCGGACGCGGGCGAGCACCAACGCCAGCACCTCGAGTGCGGCCACCGCGAGGAAGACGTTGCGGGTGCGCTCCCCCCATTCCTCGTGCGCCTGCACCGCGGCCGCGACGCCGGGGATCCGCTCGACCGGACCGTGCGCCTGCGTACCCGATGTGGCGGCCAGCACGGCGGCGATCGCGCCGCACAAGAGCGCGGTCGTCGCAGCCGGGCCCGCGAAGGAGACCTTGCCGGTGAGGGAGATCCAGCGCATCACCACGCCGGCCACGAGCAGGACGATGGCGAAGTGGACGATCTGCGGATGGAACGAGGCAATGTCGGGCATGGGATAAAACATAACTGCCCGAGTAGATTCATGGCTCCATGCCACCGACCCTCCGCTCCCTGATCGACGACCACCGCGTCCACCTGTTCGACGGCGCGATGGGCACGATGCTCTACGCCAAGGGCTTCTATCTCAACGTCTGCTACGACGAGCTGTGCGTGAAGCAGCCGCAGCTGGTGCGCGAGGTCCACGAGGAATACGTGCGCGCCGGTGCGGAGATCATCGAGACCAACACCTTCGGCGCCAACCCCGTGAAGCTCGGCGCCCACGGATTGGCCGACCAAACCTGGCCGATCAACCGCGCTGCGGCCGAGCTGGCCCGGACGGCGGCCGGCGACCGGGCCAGCGTGGTCGGGGCCATCGGTCCGCTCGGGCTGCGGCTCGAGCCGTTCGGCCCCACCTCCCGAGACGAAGCGCGCGACCTGTTCCGCCGCCAGGTGGACGGTCTCCTGGCGGGCGGCGTGGACGGCTTCGTGCTGGAGACCTTCAGCGACGTGGAAGAGCTCCATGCCGCACTGCGGGCGGTGCGCGAGGCGTGCGATCTGCCGGCCGTCGCCCAGATGACGGTCGGCACCGACGGGCTCACGACCTACGGCACGGCGCCCGAGGACTTCACGCGCCAGCTCGCCGCGTGGGGTGCGGACGTCATCGGCGTCAACTGCTCCGTGGGCCCCGCCGGCGTGCTCGAGGCGGTCGAGCGCATGGCGAAAGTCACCGACCGCCCGCTCTCGGCGCAGCCCAACGCCGGTCTCCCCCGCGACGTGGGCGACCGCAAGATCTACCTCGCGAGCCCAGAGTATATGGCGAGCTTTGCGAGACGTCTGGTGGAGGCCGGGGCGCGGTTCGTGGGGGGCTGCTGCGGCACGACGCCCGAGCACATCCGCAAGATGCGGGACTACCTGGCGAGCGTGGCGCCGCGCCGTTCGAGCGCCGTCGTGTCCAAGCACGACGTCACTGCTCCCGCGGGCGTCACTCCGGTGCCGCTCGACGAGCGGTCGCGCTGGGGCCGGAAGCTCGCGCGCGGGGAGTTCGTGACGAGCGTCGAGATCGTCCCGCCCAAAGGAGTAGATCCGAGTCCCATGCTCGCGCAGTGCCGCACGCTGAAGGAGGCGGGCGTCGATGCAGTGAACGTCCCCGACGGTCCCCGGGCGCAGAGCCGCATGGGGGTCTTGCCGTCGGCGATGCTGATCGAGCGCGAGGTCGGGATCGAGACCGTAATCCACTATTGCTGCCGCGACCGCAACCTGCTCGGCATGCTGTCCGACATCCTCGGCGCCGCAGCGGCGGGGCTGCGCAACATCCTCATCATCACGGGCGACCCGCCCAAGATGGGCCCGTACCCCGACTCCACGGCCGTCTTCGACATCGATTCGATCGGGCTCACGAACCTCGTGTACCGGTTGAACCATGGCCTCGACCCCGGCAACAATCCGATCGGCGGCCCCACGCGCTGGGTCATCGGCGTCGGCGTCAACCCGGCGGCCGTCGACCCCGACCGCGAGCTGTCGCGCTTCCACTGGAAGGTCGACGCCGGCGCCGAGTTCGCCGTGACACAGCCGGTGTTCGATCCGCGCCAGCTCGAGGCGTTTCTGGCGCGTGTCGAGTCCTACCGGATCCCGATCGTCGCGGGCATCTGGCCGCTCGTCAGCCTGCGCAACGCCGAGTTTCTGGCCAACGAGGTACCGGGTGTGTCGGTCCCGGAGGAAGTGTTGGCCCGGATGCGCGCGGCGCAGGACAAGGGAAAGGAGGCGGCGCTCGCCGAGGGTGTCGCGATCGCCCGCGAGATGCTGGCGCGGGTGCGCGGTATGGTGCAGGGCGTCCAGGTGAGCGCGCCGTTCGGGAAGGTCGAGGTGGCATTGGAGGTGCTGGG
>Ga0326726_10004686_pt1 | contig 12473 bp, 11 predicted proteins | sample MHFenrmetagenome_2_FD_207603 | JGI IMG/M metagenome (GOLD analysis project Ga0326726, IMG submission 207603) | Lab enriched peat soil microbial communities from Michigan Hollow, Ithaca, NY, United States - MHF15MN | ecosystem: Environmental > Terrestrial > Soil > Wetlands > Peat | place: USA...
GATCGGCTTCTCCACCGGAGCCAGGGTCGGCGTGGTCATGGACAACATCTTTCCTGCGGTCAAGTTCACGGCGACAAGATCGATCAACCGCAGTCTGCTCCTGCGGGAATACGTGAATGTCCTGACTTGGGCGGACAACTCCCGGAACACCGGGGTCGAGAAGTACCGGATCTACCGGACGATCTCCGGCGGCCGGACGCTGGTCGCCGAGTTGGCCAAGTCCGCGGCCAACACCGCCCACCGCTACCTCCACCGGATGATCGACAAGACAGCGGTCTACACTTACGAGATCGTAGGGGTCAATGGCCAGGGCAGGGAAGGGCTCGCCGCCGCCGCTACGGCGAAGTGAGAACCGGGGGCGAAGCCGAAGCCGGCCTCGCCCCCCGGTAAGAGATCTTCGGGGATCGCGCTCTTATTCGTAAACGAGGATCTCGACCCGCCTGTTCTGGCTGCGGCCGTCGCGCGTCCCGTTGTCGGCGATGGGCATGGAGCTGCCCAGGCTGACGACGGACATGCGGTGAAGCGGGATCTTGTACTGCTTGTACAGATACATCATCACCGCCTCGGCCCGCTTCGCGCCGAGGGACATGTTGACCTCGTCGGAGCCGGTGCTGTCGGTGTGGCCCTGGATCTCGATGTAGACGCCCTTGTTTTCGGAAACGAGCCTCTGGACGAAGGCATCGAGAACGCCCTTGGCCTCGTTCGAGAGCGCGGCGCTGTCGAAGGCGAACTTGGCGTCGTCATTCTTCAGCGTGGCGGTCATGACGAGGTTGCCCTTGATGAGGGTCTTGACCTCGCCGATCTCGCCTTCGACCGCCTTGAACTGGGTGTCGTGCTGGCTGATGAGCGAGCCGATCGTGGCCAGCTTCTCATCGTGTTCCGAGATCCGCTTCTGGCTCGCCTCGACCTCGGTCGAAACCTGCGAGATCTTCTGGTCGAGCGCCCCCGACTCGGTCCGGACGAATTTCTTGGTGGCGCAAGCCGGTCCGGTGATGAGGGCGGCCAAAAGCAAAAAACCCGTGAGATAAACAAGCTTCCTGTTCTTCATGAGAACCTCCTGTTGGTAGTTCTTGACGAGCGGCTGATCGCCGCCGACGCTCCCGAACCCCGCATGCGAATATCTTAGGCCCTTTTTTCCGAAAAATAAAGGGCCGGGGGCCAAAATACCCTCTTGGGAGGATTTCGGGGCCGCCAGGGGGGCGACAGGGGAGCCGGGGCGGCTTCAGTATCCCTGCCGGGTCCGGATCTTGTGCTTGTAGCTCGGGGTCGTCACCCGGATCCAACGGTAGAGGTCCGAGGTGTCCTGGTAGGACGTGTAGCCGATGATGTACTGATGGGACTGCTCGTTCTTGATCTCCTGGACGACGTTGGCCAGGTCGGTCGGCTCGTTCAGGAACCAGGCCTTTCCGCCAGTGGCCTGGGAGAACTTGTCCAGGGTCTGGACGATCCCGGCCGAAGTCAGGCCGGCCGACCGCCTATGGGCCGCCAGCTGCTCGTTGCGGGGGATCTTGTAGCCGATCGTATAGATGGGGACGTCGACCCGCCGGGCGATCTCGAGCGCCTGCTCCGGCGTCGACTGGCTGTCGTTCTCGATGCCGTCGGTAATGAGCAGGAGGGCCCGCTTCTCGTTCTTGGCCCGGGTCGCGAACTCCGGCGACACGCCCACGGCGTCGTTGAGGGCGGTCTGGCCGTAGGCTTTCGTTTTGTCGAGGGCCTGCAGGAACTCGGTCTTGTCGGTCGAATGGGGGGCGGCCACCTCGACCTGGCCGTCGGCGAAGAGGAGCAGGGCGATCTCGTCGCGAGGGCGCAGGAGACGCGTGGCCAGGTCGCGCAGGGCGGCCTTGCACTCGTCGAGCTTCCCTTCGAGGGCCATGCTGCCGCTGACATCGAGGAGGACGGTCAGGCTGAGCGGGGCCCCGAAATCGTGCATGAAATAGGAGATGGGCTTCTTCTTGTTGTTCTCGAAGATCGTGAAGTCCTTCTCGGTCAGGTTGTTGACGTACCGCCCCCTGGAATCCTGGACCGTGACGGCCAGGGTGATTGCCCTGACGACGTACTCGTGGGCGGCCTTGTCCTGGACCTGGTCCTGGGCAGACAGCTCCCCGGCCGGCCAGGCGGCAGCCAGGCAGGCAAGGATGAACACCACCAAGACTTTGCTTTTCATGTCTCCAGCGAGGGCTCGGTATCCAAAATACCACGCTGTCCGGGCTAAATCAAGGAACGGCGGCCGCGGACAGACGCCGCTCCCATGAGTTTTGTCGGAGGCCGCAGGTTTGTTGGGAAAAAAAGTCGGGGCAGGCGGTCTTTAGAAAGGACGCGCGGGGATCGTGTCGGTATCGGGGATCGAGGTCCCGCCCGATTCTCCTATCCACCCGGAGTAGCCCTGCTCGCGCGGCGGCTTCTGCGCGCCCTTGCCGCGGCCTGGCTGGCGCCGGCGAAGTCTCCTCTCGAGCTTTCTGCCATCGGCCATAAGGAGGAGAAGATACGCAAGAGGGATGAGAGAAAAAAAGAAGACGGCTGCGAGGATGACGCTCAAACTCTCTGCCCGTCCTTCCACGTAGCCCCGCGGAAGTGCAGAATATTTCATACCCCCGCCAATCTGTCAAGTTATTTATTATCAATTCATTGGAGGTCAGAACCGATGGCCCATATGGAGGGGAGCCCCCTAGAAAGTACACAAGGGATTGTATAATCCGCTCCCCGGGCCTGGCCAAAGAAACCGTATCTTATTGACCCTTGCGTGCTTACCTTTTCAATTCTATAACCAGATTACGGCCCTCCGAAGTCCCGACGTTTTCGGCGGCGTGCGGCCCTGCCTCCAGCCATAACGTCTGTCCGGCCCTGAGATCGAACTCACCGCTCTTCCCATCGGGGAAGGTCAGCTTGAGCTTGGCGTCACTTAAAACATAGACGACATGATCGCCGGGGTGGTTGTGCATCGGGGCCAGTTCTCCGGGCTTGAGGCGGATTTCCAGAACGCGCACTCTCTCATTTTCCATAAGAAGCCTGTAAGCATTGGCCGCGGCCTGTAAGACATCGGGTACTTGTTTCATGCTTATTCTCCTGAATAGGACTTCTTGCGCCTGTCCGCATGATAAGCACGAATCATGCCATACGCGAGAAGCCGGCTCCCGTTGTTGCCTTAAGGGACGGACCGATACGGACTGGGAAGGATGCTTGGCCGGATTCCCATGAATGCGGACGGATTTCCGGGAAAGAGGAAAGCTCCGGCTAGGCCACGTGAGTACCCTGGTTCCGGTAAAGCGGCAAGAATGTCATAAGAAAGATCAGGAAGAGGTCCAAGTCGGCATAAATGAAAAGCGGCACAGCCGACCTTGTCGTAGGACCCATGGGCGCGAGCACGGACAAGATCTTGACCAGAATCGTGAGGAGAGCGAGGAGGACAAGCAGAATGACGCGGATTTGGGCCAGGGTGACGACAGGCTTGTGCGTCCGCTGGGAAACGGGCAAGAGCAGAAGAACCGCGACGCTGAGCAGCAGCGAAGGAATATGACGGACGCCGTAGGTCCCGGGCCAGAACGGGGCATATCCTCGAAGGACAGCCCAGAAGCCGTTGCCGCCTGAAACGGGAGCCGAGAGACGCATGAGATAAGCCAAGACTCCGGCCGCCAGGCAGCTTGCCGGAACGAACAGCACCGCCCAGATAAAAGACAAGATCCCCCTCGACGCACGCACTGTCGAGTTCCCCCTCGTGACCATGCCGATATCGTATCGCCGGTCGCGGAACGAAGTCAACAGTCCCCGAGAAGGAAAGCACTGCCGCGGCTGTCGAGCCGCTGATGATGTTTAATAGATGTCCCCGGACCGGTCGAGCAGGACACGGGATGTCCGGCCCAGCACCGCGCGTTTTCTCTCCTTGAAGTCCAAGATCTTCTTGCGCATGCGGAGCGATGTGGGCGTGACCTCCAGCAATTCGTCCTCGTTGATGTAGTCCATCATCTGGTCCAGCGCCATGATGGCGGGCGCATCGATCTTAGCGGCGATGTCCGACGTGGAGGACCTCATGTTCGTGAGATGTTTCTGCTTGGTGGGATTGACCGTCAAGTCGTGGGCCTGCATGGTCTCGCCGACGATCTGTCCGGCATAGACCATGTCTCCGGCGGATACGAAAAGGCGGCCGCGGTCCTGGATGTTCGCCACGGCATATGTGGCGACGGTCCCGGCGCGGTCGGAGACCAGGACGCCGTTCCTGCGGCCGCTGATCTTTCCGGCCCACTCACGGTAGCCGAGATACGTGTGGGCCATGACGCCGTTGCCCCTCGTCTGGCTCAGGAACTCCATCCGGAAACCGAATAGCCCGCGCATGGGGACGGTAAAGGTCAGACGGGAATAAGTCCCCTTCAGATCGATGATCCTCTCCAACACGCCCTTTTTCTCGCCAAGCATCCGGATGACCGCACCGGCGCACTCCTTCGGCATGTCCGCAACCAGGGCCTCGTAGGGCTCAAGCAACCTGTCTCCGTCCATCTTCGTGATGACCTGGGGCATCGAAACCTGGAACTCGTAGCCTTCGCGCCGCATCTGTTCGATGAGGATGGCCAGCTGCAGCTCGCCCCGGCCGGCGACCGTGAACCGGTCGGGAGAATCGCCCCAATCGACGGAGATGGACACGTTCGTCCTCAGCTCCTTTTCGACGCGTTCGCGCAGTTTGCTGGAGGTGACCTGCTGACCTTCCCGGCCTCCGAACGGGCTGTTGTTGACCAAGAAGATCATGGAAACGGTCGGCGGCTCGATGGTCAGGACGTTGAGGCGGATGGGCTTCTCGGGGTCGGCGAGGGAATCGCCGATGGTCACGGACGGGACGCCCGCGAAGGCGAAGAGTTCGCCCGCCTCGACGACTGGCACCGCCGTCCGTTCCAGCCCCTCGAAAACGAACAGCTTCTGGACCTGTCCTAAGACCTGCTTGTCGCCCCCGGACAAGACCGCGATCGGGTCGCCGGTCCGGACCCGGCCTCCCAAGAGGCGGCCGATGCCGATGCGCCCGATATAATCGTCATGGCTGATGTTGGTGATCAGTCCGGAGAGCGGACTCTCAGGATCGTATTCCGGGGCCGGCACATGATCCAGGATGGATCGGAAGAGCGGGGTCAGGTCCCTCGCCGGCTCGGCTAGGGTCGTCGTCGATGTGCCGTTCCGGCCCGACGCGTAGATGACCGGGAAATTCCATTGTTCGTCGTCGGCGTCGAGCTCGATGAAGAGGTCGACGGTCTCGTCGAGGACCTCTTGGATCCGCGCGTCCGGGCGGTCGATCTTGTTGATGACGACGATGGGCCGGAGGCCCAGCTCCAGGGCTTTCTTGAGCACGAATCGTGTTTGCGGGAGAGGGCCTTCCGCCGCATCGATCAGCAGCAGGACGCCATCGACCATCCGGAGGACGCGTTCCACTTCGCCGCCGAAGTCCGAGTGGCCGGGGGTGTCGACGATGTTGATCTTGACGCCCTGCCAGACGAGCGACATGTTCTTGGCGACGATGGTGATGCCCCGCTCGCGCTCGAGATCGCCCGAATCGAGGATACAGTCGCCCATCTGGTCGATATTGCGGAATAGCTTGCACTGCCGCATCATCGCGTCGACCAGCGTCGTTTTCCCATGATCGACATGGGCGATGATAGCGACGTTGCGGATATCTTGTCTGCGCACAGGGCTCCTTTGTGTCTCTCCGCGCCCCGGGGATATCAATTCCCAGGTCTGAAGCCCGGAGTTTGCTCAGGGCCAGTACTCATCGGCGCTGACTATGCCGATCTGCAAAGGGCTGCAAATCGGGGTCGGCGCCATCTCCAGCATCAGGCGGGGTGAATGAGCATCCTAGAATACGCCCTTTTGCCGAATATGTCGATACCACCCCGGTCTCGGCCGAACCGAACTCGCTCAGCGGCTGACGCCGATTTCCTCCCAGTTGACCCGATTGGGGGGATACTTTGCACTCGAGTCGTAGTATGCTGATGTGGCGCCCGTCCTTCGGCGTCGGCGCCCGGGCAGGTTCCGCACGGGCATCAATGTGGATACTCGCGGCTCCATTGGACCCGGTCATCACCGGCCCGACGAACGCCATTACTGAGTATGAAACCCTCTGGCCGGGCGCGGTGTTATTTATTTAGCATAGCAACGGAATAGAAACTCTTCGAGGAGAGCTCGACATGCCGAAGATGCGGACTCTGATCGCAGCCATGATCGTCCTTTCGTTTTTTTCCCCCGCGTTCAGCCAGACTGAAAGCAAAATCAAGATCGACCCCTCGCTCTTTGTTTATCTGAAAGAATGCCGGGAGGTCATGCGCGCCGTGGGGAATGACATCTGGAAGGGCTGGGACGTTTCCAAGACCCCCATACTCTTTTACCGGCCCCATATCCAGGACGTCCTGATCGCGTATCCTCACCAGCCGGCCGGGTTCCAGCCGTTGACGGGTTTCAATCCCCTCGGGGAAGAGAGTCTCTATTATCGGGACGGAACGACTTTCATCGACTACGATGGCCAGAATACCGTCATGGATATCGACGGGGTCAAGACTTTGGTCGTCGCCGATACCTTCTCCAACCAGAGGAACCAGCTCGATGGAGTCCTCCTGGGGCGTGATAAGGACTTTACGCAAAAATGGCTCGAAGACTGGGGCTTTCTCCCCAGCGATCCATACGCCCAGATGGCCATGATCCTCCATGAGGGTTTCCATGCTTTTCAGGACCTTCAAGCTCCGGACAAAGGGCCCAACGAGACGGCGGCCATCGACTATCCGCTCCTGGACGCGCCCAACAACTCCTTCTGGGCGCTCGAGGCGGCCCTCATGCGGGACGCCCTGCTCAGCGAATCGCTCGACGCGCGAGAGGCCAAGGTCAGGGAGCTGGTCGCGGTCAGGACCGAACGCCGAGCCGTGCTGAAAAAGGATGCCGTTGACTACGAAGACCAGGCCGAGTATCTCGAAGGGCTGGCCAAATACATCGAATTCCGCTTTCTGCAGGAGGCTCAGACCCTGACGCCTGATCCCCAGCTCTTTTTCATCGACGGCTTCTATGGTTTCGGACCCAGGCTCAAGGAGACCAGGGATAAAAATATCAAGCAAATGAAGGACGTCATCGACGCGAGCATCGACATGACGGGGAACAAGTTCGGGGTGGGCCCCCTGAGGTTCAGGCTGTACTCGAGCGGCGCCGCGCTGGCCCTCCTCCTCGATGATGTCGCGCCCGATTGGAAGGTCGACATCTTCAAGGACGGAGTCTATCTGTTCGACAAATTGAAGAAAGCGATTCCTCTGTCTGTGTCCGCGCAAGCCTCGCTTGTCTCCCAGGCCAAGAACGAGTACGGCTACGAGGCCCTGTTCAAAGAGAAGCGGCAATTCGAGGAAGAAGGCCGCAAGGTGCTCGCCGAAAAGCTCAGGAACATCCTCGAAACACGCGACACTCTGGTCGTCCTCGATTATTCCGACCTGGGAGGGATTGCCGGGATGGCCTTCACCCCGTTCGGCGTGACCAAGGTGGCCGAGAACCTGACCATCTACGATATGGTCCCCCTGGCCGCACGGTTCGCCAACAAAGCTGAGCTCCGCTTCGCCAAGGTCATCCCGGTCCTGGTGGACAAGGCCGCCAAACAGATGAAGTTCGTCGTCCAGACGAAACCTTCGGCCTTCGAGGCCCAAAAGGGAAATGAGATCAAAGCCGAGGAGTTTTCCCTGACGGGCTCCCGTTATGAGCTCAAAGTGGCCGGGACCGAAGTCCTCGTCAAGCTTCTCAAATAGGCCTGAGCAAGGGCGAGGCCCCGATGATCAACAGGCCGCCTGTTAGGGCAGAAGATCGCGCCTCATTGAGATAAACATCATATGAAAGCCACTAAAGTAGCCATGGCCGTTGTCATTGCCCTTCTAGCAATTGGGCTATTTGTCAATGTGCTCAAGTCAAAGAAAGAAGAAAGAGATCTCCTCTCATGGATCAAGATATCGGTTATTCAAATTGATAACTCAATCCCACCAGGGCTGCTCATTGAAGTTAGAAACAATGGTCCGAGAGTGGTTGGGAGGACCCATTTTAGACTAGTCTTTAAAGCTGATGAAAAAGAATTCTGCAGGGTGGATGAAGATCATGGCAATTTTGGACCAAACGATAAACGAAAGATATTCCTTAAAGCTACGGATATTTACAAAAATGCACACGTTTCTTCTCGGACAAGAATACACTATATTTTGCAGGCCTTCCCTGAATACAAAAAGGGTTTAGACATCATCGAGGGAGAGTTCTTCCCAAAGTAAATAAAGGACCCCCTATCTTGGGTAACCGCCTCCATAAGATAGGGGCTCGGGGAGGCGGGAGAGTTTCACCCGGGTTAGGTCGCATTTGGAAAACCGACGTTCGAAATGGAACTCGAAAAGCGTCCACGAAGTTCTATGGGCTAAAGGAGGTTGAAATGACAACGGATGAGCGTCTTGAGAAATTAGAACGAGAGCTGGCTAGGGCGAGAACACGATTCCGTTGGCTGGTCGTTGGGGCAGGGCTATGCTTCGTGTCGGCAGCTGTGATCTATGCCCATGGGCAGTATAAGACGGGGGTCCTACCCCGAGCTTCTGAGGCAAGCAAAGAACTCCGTGCTAACAGCTTCGTCCTAGAAGACGCGAATGGAAAACCGCGTGCCAGCCTGGGCATGGACGAGGACGGACTGGAGCTGCGTCTGAGATATGAGAATGGCAATATAGGCGCTGCGCTGTGCTTGCATGACGAGAAGATGGTGCTAAGCCTGGCCGACAATAGCGGCAAACCGCGCGCCGTTCTGGGTGTGACCAAGAATGTGCCTCTACTGTGCTTGTACGATGAGAAGGAAGAACCCCGCGCTACGCTCGCTGTGCTCGCGGACGGGCCGCATCTCGTGTTGCGCGATGAGAAAGGAAACCCGCTCCCAATCCGATGACGGTTAGGGCGGTGCAAACTCGGCTTTCAACTCGTGTGACCTATCAAGGGAGCGCGCCCGGGAAATCAAGGCGGGCATATCCCCAGGCTCAAAAGCCCTTACGAGCGGCTGATCCTCATCGATGAGCTTCAGTCGCCCTGCGGCCAGCTCGAGGAATTCTTCCCACGATACGACGGCCGGATCGTCGCCCCAAATGGAATTGGCCCATTGGACCTGGTACGCTGATCGGGCCTTCCCGAAATAGGTCGACGGGCCCCCCCACGCCCTCTCTGGGATAGCGCCGCACGGCGAGTCCGTTGGGCGGGCATCCTGCCGTAGGTCAATTGTGCAGCCGGGAGGGTTGAAGTAGAATCAGAACAGTCTAGGGGAGGGCGAAATGGGCATGCTCGATAAGGCCAAATGGGCCTGGGGATAGAATGCTAACAAAGAAAACGTGGAAATGCTCGAAAGGGAAAACCTCCAAGGTTTTGGGAACCACGGCTCTGATCAGCATCCCTGCTTTGGCACTGGGGCTTATTCTTTCTATCGTCAGGGGAATTCCTTTGTCGTTGGCCCAAAACGAGCAACCCCGAGATAAACAAAATAGCAGTGTCTCCAGTAGCCAAATTCGAGTGATCAACAATCCTCGAGAACCAGAATTTGGCTCCCTCATACTCGACCTTCAAGAAGAGATAAGTATTGGTCGTGATGATGATAAGAATTATCTGTTCTGGCTTATTCGCGACATTCAGATCGATGATGAAGGCCGCATCTACGTGGGCGATACGAGAAACGGTCGTATCCAAGTTTTCGAACGAACCGGCAAGTACGTTAAGACCATTGGACGTCAAGGACAAGGACCGGGCGAGTTTGCGCAACCGACGATATTAAGGGTCCTCCCTCGCGCCAACCGGATTTATGTCGATGATAAAGGGACCCTAAGGATTTCGATATTCAATTTATTAGGAAACTATCGTGGCAGCGTTCCTACGCAGAATAGTATCGTCTTAGATTATTATCCCCTTGAGACTTCTGAGCTAATTGCTGCGCTGAGCGTAGTCTCGGATTCCGCCCTCACGGACACTCATCTTCTCGCAAAGATTGATAATAAAGGAACGATCGTAAAGGAGTCGAAGAGGTTTCTGAGTAATACTTGGCAAGAACGGATGTCGGGCGGGACTTCCTGGGTGAGTACGGGTTACGAGTTCCGATTATATATGGCACCATTGGGACAGGGCACTTTTGTATGCGGTTTCTCGAAGGAATATGGCTTGACCGTAGTCGATAAGAACCTGAAAGAGCTCTGCCAAATTAATAAGGTTGAACCGACTCCGGCGTTGACAGGAGAAGAGAAGAAGCTATTTGGACGGTTTCCAACTCTTAAAGCGAAGCCATATTTTTTTGCTATCCTCAGTGATTCCAGTGGCAGAATATATGTGCAGAGAAATTATACCCATAACAAGAATACCGTTCAGGACGACGTCCCAAAGAACGTCGATGTCTTCGGCAACGATGGAACATTCATATATCGGACTTCGTTGCCGCCAAATACGTGCGTTATCAGAGACGGCTATCTTTATTCATTTAGCGTCGACTGGGAAGGAGGATTAGAATCCGTCCATCGGTATCGAATCAAGAATTGGGGTCAGATAAAAGAAAGAAGCGATACCGCACGCAACTAGATGCAGGCGGCGTGCGCCGGTTAGGGCCGCGCCGGCTGCCAATATCGGCCTTTCCGTGTTTCTTCCCCCCGGGCTTGAAAGGATCACCTGAGAGGTCTATGGTCGGCACGACTTGTTTCGATCGAGGACTACCGCTGGCGATGATTCCGCCTCGGCGCTGACGGAGGGCAGTGTATGTTCGTCAGATCAGATGTAGATTCGTGGCGATTTTCGTTGCCCGGCCGGGCGGCCTCCCCTATAATGGGCATGCGGAGTTCGCTCCCAGGACCATGTTGGGCAAAACAACAGACCCGGCCGGAATCGGCCAGGGCAAGATCGCCGGCCTCAAGAACGTCGACATCCTTATCGGCATCCCAAGCTACAACAATGCGAGGACGATCGGCCACGTCGTCCGGGCTGTAGAGGCGGGGCTGACCAAGTATTTCCCCGGCTGCCGGTCCGTCCTCGTGAACTCCGACGGCGGGTCGTCGGACGGCACGACGGACGTCGTCCGCAAGGCCTGCATCGATTTCGATTCCATTCTGCTCGATCACCGCAAAGGGGGCTTCCGCAAGCTCGTGACCCCCTACCACGGCATCTCCGGCAAAGGAAGCGCCTTCCGGAAGGTATTTGAGATCGCCCGGGAGCTCAAGGTCAAAGCCTGCGCCGTCGTGGATTCCGATCTGCGGAGCATCACCCCTGAGTGGATCGAACTTCTGATCAAGCCCGTCCTCGAGGAGGGCTACGATTACGTCTCGCCGTATTACATGAGGCACAAGTACGACGGGACCATCACCAACACGATCGTCTACCCGCTGACCAGGGCCCTCTACGGCAAGCGGATCCGCCAGCCGATCGGCGGGGATTTCGGTTTTTCGGGCCGGTTGGCCTCGTTCTATCTCGATAAGGACGTCTGGGAGAGCGACGTCGCCCGATTCGGTATCGACATCTGGATGACGACAACGGCCATCGCCAACGGATTCAAGATCTGTCAGGCTTTCCTCGGCGCAAAGATCCACGATGCCAAGGACCCCGGGGCCGACCTCAGCGCCATGCTGCAACAGGTTGTCGGCTCGGTCTTCGGCCTCATGGAGGAATACGCGGGGACCTGGCGCACCGTCAAGGGGTCGGAGGCCGTCGCCACTTTTGGATTCGTCTACTCCGTCGGCCTCGAGCCCATTCAGGTCAACCTGGAGAAGATGATCGAAAAGTTCCAGATGGGCGTCAAGGAGCTCTCTCCCTTCTATCGATCGTTCCTGCCTAAGGACGTCCTGGCTTTCTTGCACGACCTGGCCGCCCGACCTGACCACACGGCCTTCGTCTACGCGGACGCCGCGTGGGTGAGGACCGTCCTCCACTTTGCCTTGGCCTATCATCGGAAGCTCGCAAGCCGGGAGCACATCATCAAGTCGCTCACGCCTCTCTATCTCGGCAAGGTCGCCTCCTTCGTCATCGAGACCTGGGACAGCACCGCCGAGGAGGTCGAAAGGCGGCTCGAGGAACTCTGCCTATCCTTCGAGAGAGAAAAAGGCTATTTGACCGAGAGGTGGGACGGCAAGGCTTGAGCCCCGCTTCCCTAAGGAGATCGCCATGAAAGGTTTTATCGACAGGATCCTCATCCAGCCGCTGCGGGAGGTTTTCGAGAAGCTCGTGGCCTTCCTGCCCAGCCTCCTCACCGGGATCGTCGTTTTCGCCGTCGGCCTCGTTCTCGCTTGGCTCGTCAAGCTGCTCGTTGTCAGAATCATCAAACTCCTCAAGCTGGACGCGGCCTTCGCCCGCTCAGGGGTCACCGAAGCGCTGCAGAAAATGGCCGTCAAGGACACGCCGACCAAGCTCGTTGGGAGGATGTTCTTCTGGCTGGTCGCGCTCATCTTTTTCGTGCTCGCCCTGAGCGTGATGCGGATGCCGGTGATCGACCAGCTTCTCGA
>Ga0326726_10004687_pt1 | contig 12473 bp, 7 predicted proteins | sample MHFenrmetagenome_2_FD_207603 | JGI IMG/M metagenome (GOLD analysis project Ga0326726, IMG submission 207603) | Lab enriched peat soil microbial communities from Michigan Hollow, Ithaca, NY, United States - MHF15MN | ecosystem: Environmental > Terrestrial > Soil > Wetlands > Peat | place: USA...
TTGTATAACTGATTCGCAGCCTGTGCGTGATACTATTGCAAAAATAGCACACCAAAGCCACACAGCTAAACTACCGTTTTTAACATGCAAAAAGCTCATTTTTCTAACTCCACCTTGTAAAACTAGCTTACAGTCATTTAACGATTTGTGACTGTAGAACCACAACTACAAGCGAGCGCTGACAGTGAGACAGGTGACAGAGAGACAGACAGTGAGTGGCAGGCTGACAGACGTTAGGCACGCACGCGGGTGCGTGGGAGAGTAGGCGTGAGAGTAGTCGTAGTCGTTTGTGAGTTCGCGAGAGAGAGAGAAAAAGATTAAATTTTAATCCAACCTTGAGCATACTGCAAAGGAACTGTTTATGCGTATGTGACTAAGGGGACTTCTTATTTCATAGTTTGTTCTTGTGTTGCTTAAAATTTTGTTGACGTCTCAATCTTCATTTGTAAAGAATCATTCTTTGTAGTTTTTCATTACTTGTCTTTTTGGTTTTTTCTTCGTTTAGCTGCAAAGTATTTGCCGATTTCTAGGGAACCAAAAACTATTGCTGCAAACAGTATTGCCATTGCCCAGTCCACGGTCTGTGGAGTATTTACGTCAAATATATTCTGGATGTCAGGAACGTAAAGAATTACAAGTTGTAATGCAAATGAGGAAAGCAAAGCAGCCCAGAGAAACTTATTCTTGAACACACCGACCTTAAATACCGAGTACTTGAGGGAACGCGCAGAAAGAGCTATTGCTAACTCAATCAGAATCATTGCAGTTAACAACTGAGTTCGAGCCTCAAACAACTGGTCTTTACCCATCCAAGGCTGATGAAGGAAATACCCCATTAACAACAAAGACCCAGTCAAAATCGGTGTGACAACTAAGTACACTTTGACGTCTTTTGAAAATACGCTCTCTTTAAGTTTTCGAGGCTTACGCTCCATTAAATCAGGATCACCAGGGTCTACTCCCAATGCAATGGCAGGCAACCCATCAGTTACAAGGTTCATCCACAAAAGCTGCACCGCAGTCAATGCAATCGAAGCGCTGCCTACCGCTACTGGATCTGAACTAGGCGAAAAAACACTTGCTAAATAGGGAACAGAAACCACTGCAATGAACATTACTAGAATTTCCATTATGTTACATTGCAGTAGGTACGTTAGGTATTTCTTTATGTTATCGTATATTTCGCGGCCTTCTTTAACGGCTTTTACAATAGAAGCAAAGTTATCATCTGACAAAACCATATCTGAAGCTTCTTTAGTCACCTCAGTTCCTGTTATACCCATAGAAATGCCAATATCACTCATCTTAAGCGCCGGTGCGTCGTTAACACCGTCACCCGTCATTGCAACGATTTGATCTTTAGATTTCCAGGCCTGAACAATACGTGTCTTATGCTCAGGAGAAACACGGGCATAAATTGATATGTCTTCAACTCGGGCAACCAGTTCTTCTTCAGACATAGCTTCTAATTCTGCGCCAGTAAGAACTTTGGTTTCCGTTTCGTTCTCACCAATCAAACTAAGCTCTTTGGCTACGGCTGCAGCGGTAAGCTTATGGTCTCCAGTTATCATAATCACTCGAATTCCCGCACTCCTGCAAAGAGATATAGCGTCTTTGACTTCGCTTCGAGGCGGATCAATCATCCCAACTATCCCTACAAAAGTGAAGTCCTCTTCGATTTCTTCATCAAAAGTACTCTGGTTTTCGGGGAAGTCCTTATAGGCAAAACCCAAGTTCCGCAAAGCCTCCAAACCCATTGATTCAGCAGCTTTGAGGATTTCCTGGCACTTTTCTTTTGTTAACTTCTGCACTTTACCCTCGAGCATAATATTGCCACATTTTTCAAGTACAATTTCAGGTGCGCCCTTCATGTAGGCAATTTTTAATTTGCCCAATTGGTCGTGCATTGTAGTCATGCGTTTGCGTTCGCTAGAGAAGGGAATTTCAGCTATGCGTGGCTCTTGTTCTTCCAGATCTTGCTTCCAAATGTCTGCTTTTGCAGCTAAAACAAGCAAGGCCCCTTCGGTGGGGTCTCCTTTGATTATCCATTTTTCAGTATGGGTATCCTTCTCTAATTTTGAGTCATTACATAATGAGGCGTTTTTAAGCAAAGTCTTCATCTGAAAGCTAAGCGGAATTTTCTTCCCGTCAACTTGAAACTCACCTTGAGGATCATAGCCTACTCCCGTGACTTTCAATGATTCGCCGTTAAGGTAAATTTGCTGAACAGTCATTTCGCCTTTCGTCATGGTTCCAGTCTTATCGCTACAAATCACACTTGTACTGCCCAAAGTTTCTACAGCTGGAAGACGCTTCACGATCGTGTTGACTTTCGCCATACGATACATGCCAATCGCCAACGCACCTGTTACTATAGCAGGCAAAGCTTCAGGAACTGCTGCTACGGCTAAACTTACTGCCCAAATAATCATCTCCAAAATCGGACGGCCTTCAACTGCAACGCCTACAGCGGCAACACCGACACATATAACGACTGCCAGCAACCCAATCAGTTTACCAACCGAAGCCATCCGTTTCTCAAGCGGGGTTTTTTCCAGAGTGGTAGACTGAACCATTTGCGCTATTTTTCCAAACTCAGTTTCCATTCCAATGGTAGTAACTAATGCTTTAGCCCTACCATAAGCTATGATTGTTCCAGCGAACACCATGTTGTTTTTGTCATTTAGTTGTGTCTGCTCAGGCAGCGTTGCAGTATGTTTATCTGTTGGGCTTGATTCCCCCGTTAAGGCTGCTTCTTCAACCTTAAGGTTATGAACTTCAATGAGGCGTCCATCTGCAGGAACCTTATCACCTGTGTAAAGTAGAATTATATCGCCAGGCACGAGTTGGTTTGCAGCAATTTTAGTCTCTTTTCCATCTCGAATAGCAATAGCAGATGGCGCAGCCATCCTCTTAAGAGCTTCAACAGCCTTCTCGCTACGGTACTCCTGCGTAAAACCCAAGGTAGCACTGGCAACAACAATGGCCAGAATAATGATTGCATCAATTGGCTCGCCAACAAATAATGAAAGCCCGACTGCAATGAGCAGTATAACAATTAGTACATTAGCAAATTGCTGCAGAAATAAACTAATTGGGGATTTCCCTTTTTTCTTTTTCAACTCATTTGGTCCGTAAATTATTAACCGTTTCAGGGCTTCTTTTTCTGCTAACCCTTCATCTCCAACTTTGAGTTCTCTTAGGGCTTCCTCGGTTTTCAAGGCGTGCCAAGATTTCAAAATACAATATTCACTCCGGGTTCAGCTACTTTCTATTCCGAATCTTAATAGGTTTTCTAAACAATCACATTAGTTGCAATTCTCAACCACCCTTTAATCTGGATTAAAATTTTAATCCCAAACCCAAACCCACTTCTCCTTTTAGCTCTCTCTCAACAGAAACAAAGAAAAAACTTAAAAAAGAGAGGAATTGGGGTTTCATCTATGAAGGCTTAGTGTCTCAGTACCCAACTATTCACTTGTGATATCTTTTCTGTTTAAAGACCTAAAGCTACGCCAGTCAGAATTAGAACTACCCCTGCGGCAAATAATCCAATTATCAATTGTTTCTGAAAGATGTTATTTAACAGCGAATCAAGAAAACTGTTTGCGTTTTTTAAGCCATTAACTGAAGTCTGAGCGCCATTCTCCAAAGTAGAGAAGAGTGTGTTGACGTCGTCTGTTACTTGTTTTAGATCATCCAATGAAGCGTTCATACTGGCGGTGAAAGTTGTGTCTACGTAGTCTCTGACATTGAGGATTTCTACTCCAAGCCCTTTGACTTTGCCTGAAATATCTTCCAGCGAAGTTTCAGCGTCAATTATTTTCTGATCAGCTGCTATAAGTTTAGTTCTGGCATCTATGCATAAGTTCCCAACATCATTGACTGTATTGCCTACGTCATGGAAGGGCTGCGCCACATCATGCAATGGGTGACCACCCAAAATGTCAATGTCAATATCGTCGCCAATGTTGTTTAGCCAACTGCCTGCTTTGATCAACGGATTTCCAGCATTCTTAAGTATTTTTTCAATATCACCGGTAGTTTTTCGGATGTCATTTTGCAGGATAAGTTTTCCGTCGTGGACATCATTACCAACTTCTATGCATATAGTATTAGTGTAGTTCATGATGTACCGACTTTTGCTCAGCAATCCTGCAGGGCCCAAAATATTGGTGTTAATTCCGTTTTTAATAGTCGCATAGTTTTGGTTGACTGCGTTTGTTGCTTTAGTAAGTGCTCCGTTTGGACCCAACAAATTTTGGGTGACTCCATCTTCAATCGTTTTGAAGCTAGAATCTATTGCCTTTGTTATGTCGTTCATTTTGCCTTGGATTTTCAGCAGAGCGTACGCAACTACAAAAAGTACGACTCCAAGTAAAACTAAAGAAAAACCGTTCATAAATATATGTGAAAAAAACAGCATATAATAAGATTTTGGATATTCCCCATGATGAAAAAAACTATAAGACAAACGTTTAGTGAATAATTGTTATGTTTAGACATGATTGTCCTTGTCCTAAAAAGAAATGTGTTAGGCGAGGTAAATGCGATGATGCATTTAACATCATGCAGAGAAGGGAAAGCTGCCATACTGCAAAAGACCTAAACCTTCATTGTTTGGTTCTTTTAAGAAAAAGAAATAATTCTTGATTAAATTTCAATGCACACACACTGATTACTCTCTGTGGACTTAGGGAAGCGGCAGATAAGTAAGACCAGCCCTAAAAGAAGACGACCAGTAGCATAATATCCATAAGAAAAGGTACGGTTAGAGGGTAATTCTTGTACAAAACATACGCTTTGGTAGGCTAACTTCCAACTATTTTTGGCGTTTAACTCTCTTTAAGCAAACCGACAATGTTGGCAGTGTTACGGTTATGAATAATATCAGAATTATCCATGAAGGAAACTCTGGGACGGCAGGTGTTGGAGATGGCGATGAAGTCGAAGTGTCGAAAGGCGTAGGTGTCGGTGACTGGTTTGGCATAGTTGTGGGCACAGTTGTGGGGATAGCGGTTGAGGAAGTTAAGCCGTTGACTGCATTGACAAATGTGTCAAACGCCGATTTTTGATTTCCGTTATTGTCAAAAAGGCCAAAGTTAGAGTCAGGTATCGCTGTATAGTTGTCGTTGAGTTCGTACCACATGTAAGCTTTAACGTTTAGACCTTGAAATAGGGAGTAACTTTGTGATAGGAACAAAGATTGTTGGGGTTCTGTAGCTGCCCAAGTTGTGCTGGATGATTCTTGACCTACTTCGGTTACCCAAATGGGCTTATTGCATAATTGTTGATACTGCTGCAGGTAACTTGAAAAAAACACTCCAGCTAGGAAAGGATAGTACTGTCCATAAGGGTAAGCGTGAACAGCTATGTCGTCACAATACGACATGCCGCCTAATTGTACAACTTGCTGTGCCCACGCATAAGCTTGCAGGGCGTATGAATTGTTAAATGTTGGATTGTCAGCCGTATAAAGTGGCATGCCGCCTAAACCTATCACTGTGTCAGAAGGCGCAATGGCTTTTATGTTATTGTAGGCCACTTGAAGCATGCTGACATATGATTGTGGGGATCCGCTAAAGTAACCCAAAGAACTATTGGGATAGTTAGGTTCATTCCATATTTCCCAAGTCTTAACAACGCCTCCAAAATCAACTACAGCCTTTGTTACTGCATTGCTCCAATCAGCTAAAGTGAAAGTGTTACTGTAATTCATAAGATGCTGATCGAGAATGCCCAATACAGACAGATGGTACTGTTGTGCTAAAGCGTAAACTTGATACCACCGGCTGATGTCTGAGGGATTAAACGTTACATCACAGCTAACCCAACTGATATTGGAGTTTGCCATCAATTGGGCTTCTGCAGGACTCATTCCATGCGCCAAAACACCATTAATCATCGCGGAACCAGCGGCGCTTTGACCTCTAGCGGACTCATGAAAACCGCTTGTCATTAAAATGGCTAAGAGTAAAACCAACAGAATATAGGGTAGTATGTAGGTTTTCAAGTATGTTTTCCTATTCACTATTTTCTTGGCACACTTAAAATGATTATCTTACCAGCTAATTAGTGGCACGGCCAACACAAAAACCACCTCAATAACTCTTCTATCCTCGGAATAACGAAGAAAACAAAACAAAAACTGTAGATCAAAAGACTTACTGAACATCCTTTCCAAGACAAAGACTATTGTGTATGATGACAAAATCACTGAAAACTCAGCGTGCGAGGGAAAAAACGCTTGCAACGTGAAGCATTCGAAGCAGTCAAACTCTTATTAAAATACGCTTTTTCCGCATCTTTACATATTATACACTCTTATATTTGGAGTGTAGCTAACGTAGTTGTGCTGTGAGATGAGGGGCACATGCTAAATCTTCATAAAAAACTTCAGTCATATATAGAGCGGCTCTTTTTTAACGGCAAATCTACTCGAAAAAGCGAGTACATCACATTTGTTTTAGGAAATGTTGTTTTGATGCTTTTACTTTTTTACGTTTTTCTTAATAATATTGCTTACGATTGGACTGGAAAATTGTATCCTGTTGGCAGCGGCTTTCAGCTGGGTTCAATTTTTGGCGGTTTAGACAACGCAATTCCGTTTGTGCCTGAAATGGCAATCTTTTACATTTACATCTTCTACGGCTTTGCGGTTCTAACTATGCTATTCTTTGGTTTTATTGAATACAAAAGGGGTTACGCTTTAGGTTGGTCCCTCGTAATTATCAACGCCATAGCTGTACTGATTTACATAGTGTTTCCTGTTTCAACTAACGTGTACCGTCAAGAATTGCTTGCCAACCAAATTACAGGTAATTTCTGGGCGAATCAAGTTTACAACATATTTAAAACCGACACTAGCTTCAACTGTTTCCCAAGCTTGCACGCGGCAGTATCCACAATATGTGTCTACACATGGTATCGATATAGCCTAATCAAAAAAACCCTGACCTCCAAAGCTACAACACTAACTGCATTAGCCCTAGCTGCAGGCATTATTTTCTCCACTTTGCTAATCAAACAGCATTATATAGCAGACGAAATTGCAGGCGTAGCACTTGCATATGCAGTCGGCAAACCTTTATTCAACTATCTTTGGAAAAAAACGAGTTGAGCAGACGCAGATCCATATAAATAAAACAGCGCATCGGAGGCCACCTGCTTTAGACCAATAATACTTGTTTGATGAAGTTATATTGCATCCCAAGGAAATTCTAAAACAATTTTTTACACTTTTTGTCTTCACGATAGGTGAGGGAGTCTAATTAGCGTTTTCTTTCGTACTGATTGATTGTATACCTTGAGGTATACTAAAATTAAAGAACAAAAGATCTGTGCTGAGCAGCTTTTATAGACTTAATGTGCTATGGGATTCTTTGAAGCGTTTTATTATGTTGCTATTGACGGTTTCTCTGTCACATAACTTTTAATAGTTAAATAATTTTCCACCCAAACCTTAAGGATATAGTAAGTAAAGTCACGTTTTGAAGGACATGTAACAGAGCTATAATATGGATTTAGCAACAAATAAATTAGTTATGTCCCTGAAATTCTTTCCCGGTATTCGTAAATAAATCCCATGCGTTTCATGAAATCAAGAATCTTTTCGTACTCCTCGAGGTATTGTTTACCTTTTTCAGTAAGTTTTAGCGACATTTCATCTTCAATTAAACCAAGCTCTTTAAGTTCTTTAATGTAATTTTTAAGTCGATCAAAAGGCACATTAATTCGAACCTGAACTCGTGTTAATACAATAATTTCATTTCTAGCTTCGCTCCTCAATACAGATAACAAATCCCCATAAATCTTCAATATGTCTCTGCGAGGAATTTTCTTTATCATTTTATCCATCCTTTTTGTCTGAGCCATAAAAGGATCGATAAGCGACAAAGAGAAAGATAGCTAGACCTGCAAAACGAGTTATCAAGGATCCGACAAAAGCCGAAAAACTTGAATCAATATACCAGAAGAGCAACGAATACTGACTTATAGCAAGAAAAACAAAACCGAAAGGAATCCAAATCGTTTTTGGATCAGGATTCCTCGCGTGACTTCGGATTGTATAGACAGCAACGTAGGAGAGACAAATGACGTTGAAAAACCTGAAGTACACATTGACATGAGTATAACTAGGGTAGGAAAAATCTGGAGCAACAAATACAAGTAGTAATAAAATTGCAAGAGCAATAGTTAACAGACTGATTGTTATCTCTCCAAACAGTTGACTCTTTCTTGAATTTCTACTTGAAAAAAAATATGTCATTGCTATGAATACAAAGGCGAATGTCCGTGTTAAAAGTGGAAGCCACAATAATTCTGGACCAAAACTTAACGGAGAATAGACGATTGCGGCAAATGCATATGACAATCCTAGAAAAATAAATCCAAGCGGTAAACCTAGATAACTTCCCTTTCTGGTCAGATTGTATGGTTTTATCATGAACCTGACAAGAACAAAGCAAAGAATGGTCGCCACAAACTCAACTATCATCCGTTCCATAGGATATATGTTAGCAGACATAATACTAATCTTGTGCATTCTATCTTTATTTTGTTTTCTCTTTTCGATATTGGCGTCTAAAACCAAGGAACTTTAATGTATTCTCAAAAAAGAGTATATCACTTTTTAGTACTCACGATAAGTGAGCATGTCTTATAGCGTTCCTCATCAGTCAAGGATATCACAAACTTAGGAGAAAGAAGAATGAAAAACTTAAAAATAAAAATGTTTTCAATGATGGCTTTGTTTCTAATGTTATCTATGGTAATTCCTTATGCAGTTCTATCAACAGCCAGCGCACATACACCTATTTGGAATATCACATCGTTTGCATACGTCTCGGTTGCCCCTTCACCAATTGGCGTGGGCCAAACAGCCCAAGTATACATGTGGGTAGATACACCTATGCCGAATGCAGCAATAACTAACGACATCAGACGTAATGGCTACACATTGACAATCACAAAACCCGACGGCACCACTGAAACTCACACATGGGGCATAATTACAGATTCAACTGGAATACAATTTTGGACATACACACCTGACCAAACAGGAAACTATACATTGTCTTTCAAATATTCAGGACAAACCTACACATGGACAGGTGTAAACCAAAACGACTCAATGCAACCAGCAAGTGCCACAACAACACTCCAAGTAATTGATTCACCATTACCATTACCCCTAGATAGCTATCCTCTTCCCACTGAATACTGGACTCGCCCCATAGAAGGAGAGAACACATACTGGTTTGCCATCTCTTCCAACTGGCTAAATGCGCCCTACATACGCAGCGGCAGCACAATCACAGGCGGCGCAGGCTACGGAAGATATCAACCAGACGGCATAGGACCAAACAGCCCACACGTAATGTGGTCAAAGGAACTGCAATTTGGCGGCGTCGTCGGCGGCAACGACACTACTATTCCAGGTGAAACATACTACATGGGTGGCTCATACAACGTAAGATTCAGCAACGCAATGGTCGTGCAAGGCAACCTCTACTACCAAGAATCATACGGCAACGGCGGTGGAGGTGGTGATTATGTAGCGGTAAATATCAGGACCGGCGAAGAACTTTGGCGCATAAACGCATCAAGAACAGGCACTAGCATTGTTCCAACATTCGCGTACCTTCCATCCTTCGACACAGGCAATCAACACGGTATTCTACCAAACGGCTTACTGATTAACCAGAGAAGCGTAACTGGTCTGGGCAACGTCTGGTCAACCTATGATCCAAGAACAGGCGTACTTACAGCCATGAACGTAACAAATGTTCCCTCAGGAACAGCCCAAGCAGCCACACTAGCCCCATCGTCAGCATCCTCAGTATCAGTTGCAGGTCCAAACGGCGAACTACTCATTTACACCTTGGCTAACTGTGGAACCACTAGCAACGTGCAGATGTATCTGAATCAGTGGAACTCCTCTAAGGTAATAAACGCTGACTCAGGCTGGTATTCCGGAACAGTAAACGCAAGCTTGGCATCACGCTACGACTGGAACGCTTCAGTGCCGGCGCTAAATCAAGGAGGAGGAGCATGGAACATCTACAGAGACGCTTACTACAATGATATGATACTCTGCATACAGGGAAGCTTTGGAACAGGGCCAAGAACAAACCCAACAGGCATCAATGTCACAGCAATAAGCATTAACCAAGCAGACCACGGAAGAGTACTTTGGTCAAAATCCTATCAGCAGGCACCAAACAACCAGACGGCGCAAATAATCGCTGTCGACAATGTAGCACGCACGTTTGTTGTTGAATACAAAGAGACACTGCAACTTACTGGCTACAGCTTAACTGATGGCGGCCAAGTATGGACTTCAGGCGCGAAAGTCGTGGAATGGGATACTGTTAGAAGAGACACGCTATGCGCTTATGGCCGGCTCTATTGCGCTGGCTTCGACGGAATACTCTATTGCTACGACGATGCAACTGGCGAAATGCTTTGGAGCTATGGCGACGGCGGAGCAGGAAACAGCACCTATGAAGGTCTCGGAACAGCGTATGGTCACATGCCAGTCTTCGTTGACGTCATTGCAGACGGAAAAGTATACTTAGGAACCACTGAACACTCGCCTAACTCACCTTGGTACAAAGGATCTGAATATCGCTGCATAAATGCCACTGATGGTACTGAAATATGGACTTTAACAGGCTGGGGCACAGGAATGTACGTTGGTCAATACGATATCGTTGCAGACGGATACTTCCTCTACCTTAATTGCTATGACATGAAAGTCTACTCAGTAGGCAAAGGCCCAAGCGAGACAACTGTAGCAGCATCACCAGCGGTCTCAACAATGGGCAGCAGCGTGCTAATCCAGGGAACAATAACGGACATAGCAGCAGGCACTAAGCAAGATGAACAGGCAGCACGATTCCCCAACGGAGTTCCAGCAGTATCTGACCAAAGCATGGGTGATTGGATGGCATATGTTTACATGCAGAAACCAAGACCAACAAACGCGACAGGCGTACCAGTAACATTAAGCGTAGTCGATGCTAATGGGAACTATCGAGAAATCGGCAAAGTTACTAGCGACTCAGACGGCTTCTACAGCTTAAATTGGAAACCAGACATCCCAGGCAAATACATGGTCTACGCATCTTTCATCGGCAGTGAATCTTACTGGCCATCACATTCAGAAACAGCTTTCGCAGTTGACTTAGCACCAGCAACAGCAGCACCAACTAATTCACCTCTAACAAACTTTGCAACCACCTCTGATCTAATGACTTATTCAGCAGTTGGAGTGATCGCAATCATCATTGCGATTGCAATAGTCGGATTGCTACTGCTCAGGAAAAAACCATAAAAACACAAAACAAAAAATCCCTTTCCCTTTTTTTAGTCAATAAAAAAATAGTTGAGACACATAGGGGCTGAGTGGGCTCTGGATAAAAATCACAAAATAGCCATAGTTAAGGGTTTTGCAATACCCTTTTCTCCTATTTTCAGAGCCTCAGCAAACCCTTCTGTCTAAAAAAGTTTAGAAAAACCGCTTGAATTAATGCGCATTTTTTTATATGAAGAAACTGCATACCTCTAGTGGGCTGCTGCTGGGTTTCAGGAAAATTGCGTTTTGAAGGGCGATAGCTAGAGGCATGTAACCTAACAAAGATCTGGCAGTTTTTTGTCTTCACGAAACGTGAGTGCATCTTATTAGCGTTAATAGAATTAACTTTGTCAATTTACTTTGAAAAGAAATGAAACGTGAGGGATATAAGTCTCAACTGAACAAATTGGCGCAGTCCAAGCAAAGATTCTCAAACAGTTGTTAGCTAATGGGCGCGAAAACAATTGTGATATTGCGAAAAAAACAGGCTTGACAAAAAAGATCGTTAAAGAAAACATTGACAAAATGCAAAAAATGGGCATAATTACAGGCGCAACAATTCACATAAATTACAGGACTTTTGGCTACAAGGCAGTAGCTCACATTTTAATCAATGTCAACTCTCAAAAAGCAGATAGACTAACAGAATTCCTAAAGGAGATTCCTGAGATTTACGCTGTCTACAGCAGAGGCGTCAAAGGAAAAATAGACGTTGTTGCAATTCTTAAAACGCTAAAACAATTAGACGAAATTAACGACAAGATAAAAAGAAAATTTACGATTCTAGAAATTAAAACTGCAATCTGGACAGATGTAAAAGAAATGAACGATAACCTGGCACTAATTCCTGAAAACAGAAAGAAATCGAGAGATGCTATTGATTTAGACTTGGACTTGAAGGAAAAAAGGGGTTCTCAACATTTGACTATTGATGAAATTGATCAAAAAATCGTTGACAAACTATCTGAAAACGTGTGGATCTCAATCGAAGATCTAAGTGTAGAGATAGGAGTTTCAGTTTACTCAATTAAAAGGCGATACGAAAAACTAAAGAAGAATGGTGCGTTGAAAGTGACTGTTCAAATTAACCCTGAGAAGCTTGGATATCGAGCAT
>Ga0326726_10004688_pt1 | contig 12473 bp, 8 predicted proteins | sample MHFenrmetagenome_2_FD_207603 | JGI IMG/M metagenome (GOLD analysis project Ga0326726, IMG submission 207603) | Lab enriched peat soil microbial communities from Michigan Hollow, Ithaca, NY, United States - MHF15MN | ecosystem: Environmental > Terrestrial > Soil > Wetlands > Peat | place: USA...
GCTGGGTGTTGCCGCCTGCGGTGGCGGCAGTGATTCGAACTCGAACACGAATCCGCCTCCCGCCACCGGGACGGTGAGCGGCATCGTGGTCGCGTCGGGTACCGGGCAACCGCTCGGCGGCGTTGCGGTCAGCGCGAGCGGTCGCAGCACCAGCACGGATGCTTCCGGACGGTACACATTGACCAACGTGCCGGCGGCAAGTCCGACGGTCGTCAAGTTCGATCTCGGTGGCTACACACGCGGTCTATCGAACGTTGTGGTCGCAGGCGGCGGCAGCGCCACTGCGAATCCGCGCCTTACACCGGTGGCCTTCACGCAGCAGTTCAACGCGGCGAGCGGAACGGTCGCCAGCGTCCCGAATTCGCAGGCGCAGGTGAGCCTGCCCGCGGGCGGGCTGGTGAATGCCGCGACGGGTGCAGCGGCAAGCGGCACCGTGAAGGTGGAACTCGCGCCGATCGATCCGTCCGCCGACCCCGGCAACATGCCGGGCAACTACGAGGCGACGAGCAGCGGGACGCCAGCCACGATCGAAAGCTTCGGCGCGCTGAGCGTGGCCCTGACCGACAGCACCGGAAACCGGCTCAATCTCGCCACGGGACAGACCGCCACGATCCGCATCCCGGTCGCTACGCGCGCGCCCTCGTTGCCGAGCAGCATGCCGCTGTTCTACCTCGACGAGTCGACCGGACTGTGGGTGGAGCAGGGCACAGCCAGCCTGCAAGGTCTGGCACCCGATCAGTACTACGAAGGCTCCGTCAGCCACTTCTCCTACTGGAACATCGACCGCCCGACCGAAACGTTGTTCCTGACGGGCTGCGCTGAAGACACGCAAGGTCGCCGGCAGGGTGGCGTGAACGTCCAGACCAGCGGCGTCAACTACTCGGGCAGCGCCAGCGCGCAGACCGATGGCAACGGCAACTTCAGCGTGCAGATGATGCGCGGATCGGGCGTTGCCACCGTGTACGGAACGCTCGGCAGCCAGTACACGAATGTCATGCAGGCCGGACCGAGCGGGAGCAACATCGCGATGTCAGCCTGCTTGCGCCTGTCCAGCGGCAGCGCGCCGCCGCAGATCGTCCAGCACCCGAGCGACAAGGCCGTGCCGCAGGGCATGACGGCCAGTTTCAGCGTACAGGCGGTCGGTGCGGGTCAACTCTTGTATCAGTGGAAGCGCAACGGCGGCGACATCGCGGGTGCGACCGCGGCGACTTACGCCTTCCCGGCGAGCGCCGCCGACGACAACGCGGCCTTCTCGGTCGTCGTAACCAACGGCTTCGGAGCCGTTTCCAGCAATGCGGCGACGCTCACCGTCGGTCCGCCCGCGCCCCCGACGATCGTGACCCAGCCCGCCGACCAGCACGTGCAGGTCGGTGCGGCAGCGACCTTCTCCGTGCAGGCGGTTGCCTTCGGCGGCACGTTGAGCTACCAGTGGTTGAGTAACGGCACGCCGATATCGGGTGCGACCGGTTCGAGCTACACCACGCCGCCCGCGGCGCTTGCCGATGACGGCACGCTGTTCAGCGTGGTCGTGACGAGCACCGTCGGAACCACCGTCGCCGGCACCGTCACGTCCAATACCGCGCGCCTGAGCGTCGGCAACCCAGCGGCGCCGACGATCACCCAGCAGCCGCAGGACGTGAGCGTCAACGTCGGGCAAAGCGGCGTGTTCAGCGTCGTCGCCACGGGAACGCCGGCGCCGACCTACCAGTGGTGGCGCGATGGCGTGCCGCTCAGCGGTGCGACCGGCGCTACGTACTCGACGCCGCCAACGCAGCTGTCCGACAGCGGGGCGACCTTCAGCGTCGTCGTCAGCAATTCGCTCGGCAACGTCCAGAGCGCCGGTGCCAAGCTCACCGTGACGCAGGCGACGGGCGGCGCGGGCTACTACTTGCTCGGTGGCGCGGGTCCGATCACCGATGCCACCATCACCTACGCGAACGGTGCGCAGACCGTGCCGTCTCAGGCCTTGATGGGGGTGCGCGAGGATGCGCCGGGGAGCGCAGTGACGGTGGAGACGACCGGCGGGACCGGAATCGTCACCTTCAGCGCCTTCGAGGCGACGATCAGCGGCGACCAGGTGACCAACGGGCGCAGCCGGATCAGCACCTACCTCAAGGACAGCCGGCTCTGGAAGGTCGACCAGGTCGTGACGAGCGGCGCGCCGACACCGCAGCGCGTCTCGACCCTGACCCCGGCCGACATCTGCGGGTCGTCGGGGCTGCCGATGCTGCCATTCCTGGTCGACGGCAACGACTGGAAGGATGCGACCCGCGGATGGCTCTTCATGCGTACGCCAGGGCCTGATCAGACGTGCAACAGCGCCGACGATACGTACCGCGCGGTGCGCTTGAACATGTCCGACACCACGGCCGCACTTTCGATCGGCGAGCCGCTCGCGCAGATCCGCGGCACGGACGGCTCGTTCGCAGGACTGATCGTGCGCAACGGCAGTCAGGTGCAGCAGCTCAACGCGGATCTGGGCGCCCCGGTCAATCTGTTCACGGTCGACCCCGCCTCGTTCGTCAATGCCGGCAACGTGTTCGGAAGTGCGCCGCCGGGGCTGTGGCTGTTCGTCGATTCGGGAACGCTCTACGGCGTCAATCTCGCCAGCCCCGGGACGCGCGTTCCGCTGACGACCCTCACCACCGGCGAGACCGTCATGAGCCATCTCGCCGCGGACGGCGCGGCAGCGTATGTCGCGATCAACACGGCGACCACGGGGCGCGTCCTGCGCGTTCCGGCGAACCTCTCGGCGACCGCGGTCACCACGCTCGATGCGCCCGCCGCGAACCTCGTGCTCTCAACGACGCGGGTTGTCCTCAGCCTGTCGTCCACGCCGGCGCGCGTCGTGTCGGCGCTCAAGACCGGCAGCGCGATGCAGACGATCCACACCGCTTCGATCGGGGACCTGGTGATGATGCTGGTCGCGTCCGGCGAGAACGTCTACCTGACCAAGTTCGCAACGCTCACCTCGCTCGGCTCGAGCACGGTGATCGTAGGCTCGGACGGAAGCAACGCGCAGACGATCGCGAATTCACGCCTGATGCACCCGATCGGCCCCGAAACACTCTCGCTGAGCCAGGGCCTAGGTCAGACCTACGCGGTGGTGATCGTCGAAGGCGAGACCGCGGCTGGCATGGACGCCGGAGCGACGGTGGTGACGATCGAAGGCGCCACCCGCAACACGCTGGCCACCTTCGGCACGTTCCCGACCACGTCGGCGGGCCAGGCGGTAATGTTCAGCATTGCGCCGATGCAATATCGCGAGACCGGCCTTATCCCGTTCATCAGCTCGAGCGCCTCGGTGACGGGGGATCTGTACTTCATCAAGAGCGATGCGAGTGGCCTGACGCGAGTCACGTCGTTCGTCCCGTAGACCGGAGTTAGCAAGCGGTCGGACCGAGCCCGGTCCGACCGCGCCTTCGGTCAGCGTGCCGCAGTCTTCTTCTCTGACGCGCGAAACTCGGCCTGGCGCGTGAACAGCGTCTGGGTCGAGGCCGGCGGATGATGCGCGCCGAGCAGCAGCTCGAAGGGCTTGTACGAAGGATCGACCGCGAAGTCGGCATCGACGAGCTGCGCGCTTTCGTCGAAGCGGGCGCCGGTGATGCGGATGTCGAGGATGGTGATGCCGCGACGCGTCACCGTCGCCCGCTGCGGCAACACCAAACCGTCGACGGTTTGCGTGCCAGAGTAGATCCAGCGCGTGGTGTCGACGCCGAGCACCGGATCGTTCGCCACCTGTTCGAGGCCCACCCCCGTTTCGTTGTCGATCGACAGCGTGAGGCGGGTCGCCTTGTCGATGGTGAACGAGATACGCGCGACGCGCCGTCCGTCGAAGGTTCCGGCTCCTTCACTGCGCAGGCCGGCCAGGCGCTGCGCAGCGAGCTTCAGCACGACGGGTATGGCCATGCCGTGCCGATGCCGGCAGTCTGTTCGCGGCCTTCGTCGGCATCGGCATTTTGCGTGCGCGTGTCCTGCGGTGGATACGGGTTGAGGAAATGAATTGCGCCGTCGGTATAGATGCCCGAGAAAGGAAAGACGAATCCGTCGTTGCCGCGCTGCTCGCCGCTCGTCCGCGAGCGGCCCTTGGCGAGGTCGATGGTGATGTGTGTTTCGAAGTCGCCCTCGGGCACCGCGTGCGCCAGCCCCTCCGGCGTGCGACCCTGTATCCGGGTGGAGATCTGGCCCGCCAGGTCGAGCTTCGCCGCATTGAGCTTCTGGATACGGTCCACCCCGCCGTGCGCGGCCAGCGCACGGGCGAGCACCGCGCGCGCTTCGGTGAAGGACGTTTCAAGGGCACTTTGTGCCCAGGCACCGGTGCCGGCCGCGAACGCAGCCAATCCGAGCGCGAGCGTCGTCCCGCCGCGCGTTGCCAGCCTGATCATGATTTCTCCCGAGTCCGATCGCGCGGCGGTGGCCGCGACGTGGGCCGAAGTATTGGCATCGGCCGCGCGCAACGGCCATCTGCGTGCGACGAGTGCCGCGGCACGACGAGCGAAAGGGAGGGCGCCGGGGTCCAGTGCGCCAATTGCGCGGCGCTCGCGCTAAGCGCCGCCGGCTGAAGAACGGCGCTCAGCCGCGCCTGCGCCTGAGCGAGGCGCCGAGCGCGGCGATGGCCAGTCCGACGAGAACCAACGTGGCCGGCTCGGGAACCGCGTTGAGGGTGGCGGTGAAGGTTCCGAACTGGCCACCGAAGTTGAAATCGACGAGCAAGGTACCGGCCGTGGTCGCCAGCGCCAACGGCGCTGCGCAGAAGCCGGGGAAATTGATGCAGGAGGCCGCGTTGACACTCTGTATGACGTCGTTGCCCTTCAGGTCATAGGTGCCGACGTCCGACGTGCCATTGAGAATGATCGAGTAGGGGTAGAGCGGCTGACCCGGAAAGGAAGGATCCGAGGGCAACGCGCCGAACGAACCGAAGCCGATGCCCTGATTGGTGTTGTCCACGCTCACGTAGATGCCGGCCGAGGGCAGAAATGTTCCCTGTGCGAGCACGTCGCCGGCGGCGTTGAACACCTCGACCGATGCGGTGCCGGCGAGGATCTCATAGCCCGAGGTCGACCCGACGGAGAAGGCAATGACGTCCGCCGTATCCCCTGCGAACGTGAATTCCAGAACAGCGGCTTGCGGTGTGCCGCCGAGCCCTCCGAAGGTGACCGAGCCCAGCGATCCCGAGGGCGACTTGTCGGTCGGGCCGCCGTATCCCGAAATGACCAGCGTGTAAGTGATCGGAACGGCACCGGCGCTCGATGCCAGCGCGCACAGAAGAGCCAGTGCCAGCAGCCGTGTGATACGGCGAAAGAAGCAAGCGCGCATCGCAGAACCCGCCTTTCGTCTGCTCTGTATCCAGGGGGACCGGCAAGCAAGTTCCGTGACAAGCGGGCAACGCCTTGAAAACGCTAGCGGCCTGCGTCGATCGCGCGTTCTGCTGTAAGAGACGTCGACAGCCGCTCGCTGCCGGATTGAAGCGTCAAGGACGGATTGTTTTCGTTGTCTGCGGGCGCCTCTTGTTCGACATAGAAGAACGGCAGCACGAAGGTGGTCGCAAGAAGAAGCGGCCAGAAGACCAGCGCGGTGATGAATGTCAGGCGCCGCGCTGTGGAGCGTTCTTCGGACGCTACCTCCGGCGGCAGGCCGAAGTGCCGCTCCGCGGCGACCAGATGGCGTGCCAATTCGCGCATGCGCATCACGAAGCCGAGCGCGCGCAGCGCGAAGAACGTGTTCAGCACCAGCGGAAGCCACTTGATCACCGGATCCCAGTCGGACCCGGTTGTCGCGGCAAGCGCGGTCCAGATCGCGCCCGTCGAAAGCAGCGCGTAGCGCTCGAGCTCGACCACGCGCGCGAGGCTTTGATTCATCTCGGCGCGCAACTGCTCCCAGTGTTTGACGCGGAATGCGTCGTCGACGGCCGGGCCGTCCGTCATGCGGTCGCTCCTCTTCCAGGGCAAAGCCGGTTCACAACAAGCCGCGCTGCGCGAGGTTGCGCATCAACGCGCCGATGCCGAACGTCCAGCGCGCCGCCTGATCCGAAAACACGACGCGATTGGTCAGCGCGCCGAGTGCCGGCGTCGATACGCGCACGACGTCGCCCACGACGTGCGTGAATCCTTGCCCAGGACCGTGCCGATCCTGGGTCGGCGCGAACATCGTGCCGAGAAACAGCATCAGCCCATCCGGGTAGGCGTGATTCGGACCGATCGCCTGCGCGACGATGTCGAGCGGATCGCGGCTGATCTTTGCGAGCGAACTGCCGCCCTGGAGCGCAAAGCCCTCGGGGCCCGTGACGCGCAATGCGACGTCGCAGCGGCGCACGTCGTCGATGCCAAAGTGGTCGTCGAAGAGCCGGATGAAGGGCCCGATCGCGCACGATGCATTGTTGTCCTTCGCCTTGCCGAGCAGCAACGCGCTGCGTCCTTCGAAGTCGCGCAGGTTCACGTCGTTGCCCAACGCCGCGCCAACCGTCGCGCCACGGCTGTTGACTGCCAGGACGACTTCCGGCTCCGGGTTGTTCCACTTCGATGCGGGGTGTATCCCGACGTCGGCACCTGCGCCAACCGCTGCGAGCACCGGCGCCTTGGTGAAGATCTCCGCGTCCGGGCCGATGCCGACCTCCAGATACTGCGACCACGCCCCTTGTTCGATGAGCAGCGCCTTCACGCGGGCTGCCTGGTCCGATCCCGGCACGATGCCGGCGAGGTTGTCGCCGAGCACGGTCGCGAGCGAAACGCGAATCGCCTCGGCGCGTGCCGGGTCACCGCGCGCCTGCTCCTCGATGACCCGCTCGAGCAGGCTCGCGACGAACGTGACGCCGCTCGCCTTGATCGCCTGCAGATCGCACGGCGCAAGAAGCCACGGGCGCGAGCGGTCGCGCGTCGCTTCCCAGCTGTTGGCAAGCACGGCCTCGATCTCGGCGACCTTCGGCGCGCGGCGTTCGTCGATCGCACGGCGGATTGCCGCGACGGGGTCGTCCAGTTCGAGCAGCTGGCTCGTCGTCGGTGCCACGCGGGAGAGGTCGTGCAACGCGCCTTCGTGAGCGTTGACCACGACCGGACCGACGTCCGGCACCCAGATGCGCCCGACGAGGGTGGCGCGTTGCGCGTCCTGCGGCAGCGTGTTCTTTAGCGACTCGGCCATCGTCGATCTCAGTAGCGGATCTCGAAGCGATAACCGCGAAAGCGCAGAACCGCGGTCTTCTGGCCGATCTCTTCGAGCAGGAGGTCCGCCGCGAGTTGTTCGTTCTCGCGATAGAGCCGCCCGTCCAGGATCAGCGAGCGATTGGCTCGCGTGCTCGAATAGATCGAGCCGCCCACGGCAAGAGGTGGCAGTGCGGCGCGGATGTTGTCCGGCAATTGTTCCCGTGTGTAGACCGACGGCACCGCGCCGGCCGCAACGGTCGGCTGCGTGTCGGCCCTGGCTTGCGGCTTGGGCGCGACCTTACGCTCCGGCGCGGGCCAGGCGGCAGGCGGTGCAATCTCCTTCGGCAACTCCGTCACGATCGCGTTCGGCACAGCCACGGGCGGTGCCACGGGCGGTGCCACCGGCTCGGGCGGCGGTGCGGCGGCCGGCGCGGGCCGCGGTGTCCCGCGACTTGCGACGAACCACGCGAGCGCAACGAGGAGGACAACGCTGCCGCCGATGACGATCCAGCGCCAGGGAGCGCTGCGCGCGGGCGCCGGAACCTCGAGCGAGAGAGGCGGCACCGGCTGCGTGTGCAGGCCGGGCACCGATTCGCGTTCGCGCTCCGAGTCGGCTTTGCGCAAGGCGTCGAGGATCAGCGACACGCTACTTCTCTCCTTGCAGGCGCGGTTCGTCGATGCCGATCACGCGGTTCAATTGCATCAGCGTCACCGGCCCGGCGACCCCGTCCGATGGCAGGCCCTGCGTGAGCTGGAACGCGTGGATGCCCGCCTTCAACGAGGCATCGTCGAGACGGCCCGCGATCGGCCGTGGGTCGCCGCGCGCTGACGCGAGTTGCAACGCCAGCCAGCGTGCCGAGGGTGCCTTGCTGTCGTTGATGGTGCCGTTGTAGTCCGGCGGCACCCGCCAGTAGGTTGCGAATTCGCCGCGCCAGTAGTCCGCGAGCGCCACGAGCGGGACGGCTTTCGGTACGCCTCCGAGGCGCAGTGTCGCGTTCTGTCCCGACAGGCCGCTCAGGTAAGCGTACGCAGGACGGTTGTTGCCGTCGCGCAGCGTGAGCACGACCGGTCGATCGAGCTGACGGATCATCGCGAGCGTGCTGTTGGTCGCGCGGAAGCAGTGCACGTGCTGCGAGCGCGGCGCCTGGCACGGGTCGCCATCGCCGAGCGTGACGTTCCACGCCTTCGCCATCTCGCGCCACGATTCCTTCTCTGCCCCCGAGAGCGAAGCGAAACCGCTCGCGAGGTCGAAGGTCGGCAGCTCAGGCGGCGCCGCGGACGCAGGCGCGTCGACGGGTGCCGCAGCAACCGGCGCCTGCACCGGCGCCGGAGCGGACGATGCCTTGGTGGCCGTCGCGGTGCCATCGGCAGGGGGCTTGCGCTCCGTGTGATCGACCGCGACTGCGACCGCGCCGACGAGCACCACCCCGACGGCGAGGCCAAGGCCGAGCATGAGGTACCGATCGACGTTCGGACGCCTGATCGCGATGAAATCCGGCTGGTCGAGCACCTCGCGCGCAGCCATGTCGACCGTTGGCACGTCCACACTCGTCTTGCCGTTCGCATACGCACCGAGCAGCGCGCGATCGCACAGGAGGTTGATCCGGCGCGGCACGCCCTTGGAGTACATGAAGATCCGCTTGAGCGATGGCCGGTCGAACGGTACGGCGCGGCTCAGGCCCGCCACGTTCAGGCGATGGCGCACGTACTGCAGCGTCTCCGCTTCGGAGAGCGCATCGAGGTGATAGCGCGCGATCACGCGCTGGGCGAGCTGCTGCAGTTCCGGCTTGGCGAGCATCGCGCGCAGCTCGGGCTGGCCGATCAGCACGATCTGCATCAGCTTGCGCTCGTTGGTCTCCAGGTTCGTGAGCAGGCGCAGCTGCTCGAGCACGTCGGCGGAAAGGTTCTGCGCTTCGTCGATGATGAGCACGTTGTTCTGGCCGACCGCGTGCGTGCGCAACAGGTATTGATTGAGCACGTCGACGTAGTCCTTCACCGTCGGCGCGCCCGGTGCGACGTGATCGTAGGGGATGCGGAACTCGTCGCAGATCGACTTGAGCAGTTCCTCGACGGTGAGCTTGGGGTTGAAGATGTACGCGACGTTGCAGCGTTTCGGGATCTGCTCGAGGAAGCAGCGGCACACGGTGGTCTTGCCGGCGCCGATCTCGCCGGTAAGCAGGACAAAGCCGCCGCCGCCGCGCACGCCGTACAGCAGGTGCGCGAGCGCCTCGCGGTGGCGCTCGCTCATGAAGAGATAACGCGGATCCGGCGCGATCGAGAAGGGCGGCTGCTTCAGCCCGAAATAGCGCGCATACATGCGCGGAGGATACTTCTCCGGCCGCCGTATTGCTGGCTATGCTCTGCCCATCTCCCGCACGACGATCCACACCGTCCATGAACGAATCCCCCGCTGCGCATGCCGGCGCGCGCCCCGCGGCCTTGCCGCGGCCAGCGGCGACCGTCGTCGTCGTGCGCGACGCCGACGAAGGAATGCAGGTGCTGCTGCTGCGCCGGGTGGAACGCAGCAACGATCGGAGCAGCGGTGCATTCGTGTTTCCCGGCGGCACGCTCGACCGCGGCGATCGCCTTCTGCACGACTGGTGTCGCGGCCTCGACGATGCCGCCGCGAGCGCGCGCCTGCAGGTTGCCGAACACGGCCTGGACTATTTCATCGCCGCCGTGCGCGAATGCTTCGAGGAGGCCGGGCTGTTGTTCGCCAGTGATGACGCAGGCAGGCTTACCACGCTCGCGCACATCGCCGCGGATGAGTTGCACGGGCTGCGGGGCGCGATCCGGCGTGGCGACGCGAACCTCGGCGATCTGTGCGGGCGCCTCGGCCTGCGCCTGGCGGTCGAACAACTCGCCTACCACAGTCATTGGCTCACGCCGCCCGGCCTGCCGAAGCGTTTCGATACGCGCTTCTTCGTCGCGATCGCGCCGCCCGGGCAAATCGCGTCGTTCGATCGGCTCGAAACGCAGGACCACCGCTGGATCCGCCCGGCCGATGCGCTGGCGGAGAGCTTCGGCTACCGCCTGCCCAACGCCACGCGCCAGACGCTCGAGTCGATCGTGCACTTTGCGACGGCGCGCGACTGCTTCGAGCATGCGCAGGGGCTGCGCGAGATCGTGCGCATCATGCCGCGTGTCGGAGTCGGGCGCGAAGGCCCGCGGCCCGTCATGCCGGGCGAGCCCGCCTACGCGGAGATCGGCCGTGTCGATCCGGAAGGCAGCGGGAGTGCGAGCTGCGAGCTGGCGCCGGGGCGCGCCGTGCAGCTTTCCGAACGGGTGCGACGCGTAACGGCGCCCAACGGCAGCATGATGACCGGCCCGGGGACCAACACGTACTTCGTCGGCGACCCGCAGGCCGAGGCATGGGCGGTCATCGACCCCGGTCCGGACGACGCGAGCCACGTCGACGCAATCCTCGCCGCGGCGCCGGGGCCGATCCGGTGGATCTTCGTCACGCACACGCACCGCGACCATTCACCGGCTGCCGCGGCGCTCAAGGCACGCACCGGTGCCACCCTGTACGGCAAGCGCGCGCGGCACAGCGAATGGCAGGACGCGTCGTTCGCGCCCGATCGCGAGCTCGCCCACGGCGAACGGGTGGCAGTCGGCGAAGGCACGATGCTGCGTGTGATCCACACGCCGGGGCACGCGTCCAATCACCTGTGCTACCTGCTCGAGGAGGAGCACACGCTTTTCACCGGCGATCACGTGATGCAGGGCTCGACCGTCGTCATTAATCCGCCGGACGGCGACATGACGGCGTACCTCGAGTCGCTGCGCGCCTTGTTGCACCTGCCTCTGCATTGGCTTGCGCCCGGCCACGGCTTCCTGATCGAACACCCCGCGGAGACGATCAACCGGCTGATCAAGCACCGTCTCGCGCGCGAGGCAAAGGTGATCGAGGCGTTGCGCGAATTGGGGCCGGTCGCGCTCGACCCACTGCTCGCGTTGGTCTACGCCGATGTGCCGCCAGCGCGGCACGGCGTCGCGCAACGCTCGCTCACCGCGCATCTGCTCAAGCTCGCCGCGGACGGACGCGCCCGCGAATCCGCCGGCAACTGGCGCCTGGTCGCGGAGTAACCGGTCCGCGCTGCGCGAGCGCCGCGCGTCGCCCGGGCGCATGCTTGACGTCCGTGCCGCCGTCAGGAGGCTGCCAGCGGCAGCGTGATCGCGATTCGCAGGCCCCCTTCGGGCCGATTGCTCGCCTCGATGGTTCCCGCGTGCGCGCGTACCGCGCGTTCTGCGATCGCGAGGCCGAGGCCAAAACCGGTTCCGCTGTTTTCGCCGCTGGCGCGCACGAAGCGGCGGAAGACACTGTCGAGCTGTTCCGAGCGCAGGCCCGGGCCGCTGTCGTCGACGGTGATAACGGCGCGCTTGCCGTCCGTACCTTTCTCGAGCGCGATCGCGACGGTCGAGCCGGGCGGTGCAAAGCGCAGGGCGTTGCGCACGATGTTGTCGAACGCGCGCAGCAGCGCGTCGGGACGCGCGCGCATCGGCAGTGTGTCGGGGCCGGAATAGCTCACGGCGACATTCGCGCTTTCGCCCTCGAAACGGGCATCGTCCACGACCGTGCCGAGCAACGCGGCGAGATCGATCGGCTGCGGCGGCTCCTCGTCGACGCCGGAGTCCAGCCGCGCGAGCGTCAGCACTTCGCCCACCAGCGCATCGAGCCGGCGCGACTCGCGCTCGATGCGCTCGAGCGATGCCTCGATGCGCTCCGGGCTCTGCCGCGCAAGTCCGACTGCCGCTTCCATACGTGCGAGCGGCGAGCGCAGTTCATGCGAGACGTCGTGGAACAGCCGGCGCTGCGACGCGATCATCGACTGCACCTGCTGCACCATCTGGTCGAACTGACGGCCGAGATCGGCGATCTCATCGCGCCGCCCGCCGATCAGCGGACGGACACGCACATCGAGCTTGCCTTGCGTCGCGCTGCGCAGGGCCCAGTCGAGTGCGCGGATCGGCCGCGCGAAGTACCACGCAAGCACGGCGGCAAAGGCGAGGCTCGCGATCACGCCAACCGCGGCGACGAGCATGAGCGGGGGCCGCTGCGGCGGCGTGACCGGAGCGGGGCGTCCCTTGGCGCTCCAGTCGGCGAAGGCACGTGGGGGTGCCGGCTCCAGGTCGAGCGTCAACGCGCGTGGTTCGCGGATCTCGGGCAGATCAAAATGGGCCGGTTCGAAGAGCAGCAGGCGTTCGGTTCCCGCGCCGACCTCGCGCACCGCGCGCGCCCCCCCGTCGAGGGCAAGGGCACGGGCGTTCGCGAGCGCGGTCGGCGGCACGATGCGGCCGAGCAGGTCATGGCCCTGCGTATCGACCGCGAGGATC
>Ga0326726_10004690_pt1 | contig 12470 bp, 10 predicted proteins | sample MHFenrmetagenome_2_FD_207603 | JGI IMG/M metagenome (GOLD analysis project Ga0326726, IMG submission 207603) | Lab enriched peat soil microbial communities from Michigan Hollow, Ithaca, NY, United States - MHF15MN | ecosystem: Environmental > Terrestrial > Soil > Wetlands > Peat | place: USA...
CAAGATCAATGTATAATGTTCTCCATAACTACCTCGATTTCTTTGCTGAGGAGTCATGCGGACAGTGTACGCCATGTCGCGTAGGCTGCCAGCAGCTGCTCAAAGGAGTTGAAAAAGTGAAAAAAGGGGAAGCAAAATCTACTTATCTCAATGAACTGATTAAACTGGCCGATACCATGAAGATCGCTTCCAAGTGCGGCCTTGGCCAGTCGGTAGGTAATGCATTCAGGACAATAGTTGAGAATTTTAGAGAGGAGATCATTTATTAATTAATGAAAATCTGGAAGTTATGATAAATCTGACTATAAACGATCAAAAAGTTTCAGTACCTGCCGGGACAACAGTTCTCGATGCTTCAAAAAAACTTAATGTAAAAATACCGACATTATGCAATCATCCCGATCTGTGCGTTGCAGGGAACTGCAGGGTATGCCTTGTGGAACAAAAAGGTGCAAGAACGCTTATCGCCGCCTGTGCAATGCCGGTTTCGGAAGGAATGGACATTCATACCAACACGCTGAAAGTAAGAAATGCGAGAAAGCATATTGTTGAGCTTCTCCTTACTGAACACAGGTCCGACTGCACAAAATGCTACAAGAACCAGAAATGCGAGCTTCAGGCACTTGCCAACGAATTTGCATTCGGGGATACAATATTCCTTGACCTGGTTGAAGATCATCAGTACACCATCGACAGATCTTCTCCTTCATTTTCGAAGGACGACAGCAAATGTATTCATTGCCAGCGTTGTGTAAGGACTTGTGCCGAACTTCAGTATATCTCGGCAATTGCCGTGGCAAATAAAGGAGCTCATCAGAAAATCTCTTCATTCCACGACAGACCAATGAGCCATGTGGTATGTACCAATTGCGGACAGTGCGTCAACCGGTGTCCGACCGGAGCACTTGTTGAAAAAACATATATTGACTTTGTCTGGGATGCGATTTATGATCCTGAAAAACATGTTGTTGTACAAACAGCTCCTGCAGTCAGAGTAGCCCTGGGCGAGGATCTTGGATATGATCCCGGTGAAAGGGTTACCGGTAAAATGGTGAATGCTCTGAAACAGCTCGGTTTCGATTCAGTGCTTGACACTGATTTCAGCGCCGACCTTACGATCATGGAAGAAGGAACGGAACTTCTGACAAGATTGAAAAGGGCACTTTTTGATGGAGATAAGAAAGTCGCCTTCCCGATGTTCACATCATGCTCACCAGGCTGGATTAAATTCATCGAACATAAATACCCTGAATACCTTCATAACCTTTCGACGTGCAAATCACCTCAGCAAATGTTTGGTGCTCTTACAAAGACATTCTATGCACATAAAAGAAATCTCGATCCATCCAAGATAGTTTCTGTTTCAGTGATGCCATGTACAGCCAAGAAATATGAAGCTGACAGGCCGGAAATGAGGGCAAGCGGATACAAAGACATTGATTTCGTTCTTACAACCCGTGAACTTGCTGTAATGATCAAGCAGGCAGGAATTGACTTCAGGAGTCTGGAACCAGCTCACTATGATTCAATAATGGGTGAATCGACAGGAGCTGCAGTTATTTTCGGCGCTACAGGAGGTGTTATGGAAGCCGCGTTGAGAACAGCCTACGAAATTGTAACCGGGCGCGAAGTTCCGTTTACGAACCTTAACATCATGCCGGTACGAGGTATGGACGGCGTAAAGGAAGCAACGATTAAAATTGAAGGTTGCACAGATGACTGGAAGTTCCTTGAAGGTGCAGAGCTTAAAATTGCAATTGCGCACGGCCTTGTTAATGCCAATAAGATCATGAAACAGGTGAGAGAGGGTAAATCCCCATATCATTTTGTTGAAATAATGGCATGTCCTGGCGGATGTATAGGCGGTGGAGGCCAGCCGATCCCTACAAGCATGGAGATAAGGAAGAACCGGATGAAAGCAATCTACTCCGAAGATGAACACATGGTTCTCAGAAAATCACATGAGAATCCCGATGTAATTGCTATCTACAAGGAATTCCTGGGCAAGCCCAACAGCCACAAATCTCATGAGCTCCTTCATACACACTATGTCATGCGGGATAGCTATTAGAATTTTATTGTTTAACTTAAAGGCCGGTATATTTTAGTGCCGGCCTTTTTATTTGGATGAATATGGAAGAAATAAAAATATCGACAGCACAATTTGAACACAGATGCGGTGACAAGGCGTATAACTTATCCGTTATAGAATCACTTGCAAAGAAAGCAACAGCGGAAGGCTCCAGGGCGGTTGCATTCCATGAATGTTCAATAACAGGCTATACATTTGCCAGGAACCTTCCAAAGGAACAATTCCTTGATCTGGCAGAGTTTATTCCGGATGGAGATAGTACAAAAAGGCTCATTGAAATTGCGAAACGGTATAAGATTGCGGTGCTTGCGGGTCTTTTTGAAAAAGAGAGGGATGATAAAATATTTAAAGCATATGTATGTGTCGATGAAAAAGGACTGGTTGCAAAGCACAGGAAACTTCACCCTTTTATTAATCCGCTTGTTCTTCGCGGCGACCATTTTACAATTTTTACCATAGACGGATGGAAATGCGGAATCCTAATATGTTATGATAACAACATTATTGAAAACGTCAGGGCTACTGCACTCCTGGGAGCTCAGATTATTTTTATGCCTCATGTTACCATGTGCACTCCGTCGCCGCGGCCGGGTTCGGGTTTTGTCGACCCGGAACTCTGGAAGAACAGGGAGAATGACCCGGTTACTCTGCGGTCGGAATTTGACGGTCCGAAAGGGAGGGAGTGGCTTATGAGATGGCTTCCGGCCCGGGCCTGTGACAATGGGATCTATGTTGTGTTCTCCAATCCTATCGGTATGGACGATGATCAGCTGAAGAACGGCTGTTCAATGATCATCGATCCGTTTGGAGAGACAATTGCCGAATGCAGGTCTTTTGGCCATGAAATTGTTACTGCCACTCTGACGCCGGAGAAGATTACACAGGCGGGAGGTTACAGGTACACAATGGCAAGGCGTCCGGAACTTTACAGGGATATTATAGGCAAGGAACATAAATCGGTGCAGAAGGTAGCATGGCTGTCAGAGGGTAATAAATAAAGCTCCCCTCCCTGGAGGGGGCCGAGCGCTAAGAATCCCGCCAGTGGCGGGATTTAGCGAAGGAGCCGGACTGTCGGGGAGACATGTGGTGGCCTGGTGGTGGGTTAATTAAAAGATAAATATACCATTATGGAAGCACATTTTACATGGAAAACAAAGCTGTTCAGCAAGAAATACGAGATTTACAGGAACGATAACAGGGTCGGAGAACTCAGGAAAGAAGCATTTTCGAGAAGGACATTTGGAGAACTCAATGTGAAGAAAATCATGTTCGTAACAAAAGGGCTCTTCAAACACGAAACCAGTATCATGGATTTTGACGAGATCAACGCCATGGGTACAATACTTTACAATTCATGGAAAAGCAAATCGACAATTAATTACATGAACAAGAAATACAAATGGCAATTTGATAACTTCTTAAGGACTAAATGGAGTCTCTGTAATGAAAACGAAACCCTTATAAGGTACCGCTGCCATGGCTTTAAGGGGAATATTGACACCTACACCGATGATGAAGTCCTTATTCTCTCCGGTTTTTTTATAAGGAATTATCTGAAGCAAAGAGCTGCTGAAAGCTCAGCAGCTGCTTCCTGATCGCGGAGGAATACTCAAAATGTCCGGTATCCGAAAAATAATCCATATTGATATGGATGCCTTTTTTGCATCAGTAGAACAGCTGGACAATCCGGAGCTGAGAGGGAAACCCGTTGCAGTAGGCGGTAGTGGACAAAGACATGTGGTAGCGGCAGCCAGTTATGAAGCCAGAAAATTCGGCGTCCATTCAGCCATGCCTTCGGTCACTGCGAAAAAACTCTGTCCTGAACTTATTTTTGTGAGGCACAGGTTTGAAAGGTACAACGAGGTGTCGGGACAGGTTTTTGAGATTTTCCGTGACTATACTGATTTGGTTGAACCATTATCGATTGATGAAGCATTTCTTGATGTTACAACAGACAGGAAGAACATCGGATCTGCAACCATAATAGCCAGGGAAATAAAGGAGGAAATAAAGAAACGGACCGGGCTTACTGCTTCTGCCGGGATTTCATTTAACAAGTTCCTGGCAAAAATAGCCTCCGATATTAAAAAGCCGGATGGCATATTCCTGATAACTCCTGATGATGCCGAAAAATTTATTGAAAAGCTTCCGGTTGAAAAATTCTATGGGATAGGAAAGGTGACAGCTGAAAAGATGCACAGGCTTGGCATTCATAATGGCTTTGACCTTAAACAATTAGACATGCTCTCTCTTATCCGGAATTTTGGAAAAGCGGGCAAGTTTTATTTTGATATTGTCCGGGGTATTGATGAGCGTCCGGTTGAAGTTGATTCGGAACGCAAATCTATCGGCACTGAGATTACTTATGAGAAGGATCTCACCTCACAATTTGAGATAATCGCCGAGCTTTATAAACTGGAGCGGGAACTGATGGAAAGGGTCAGTCAATCAGAGACTACCGGAAGAACCGTTACTATTAAGGTCAAGTTCGCCGATTTCAGGCAGATAACAAGGAGCAGGACCCTGCAGCATTATATACATGATTTTGAGACTCTGCACAAGGAGGTAACAAATATCAGAAAATCACTTGAGCTCGAAGGTACCAGGATAAGATTACTGGGAGTCAGTATCTCAAACCTGGAATCGGACGATTGCGATGATCGACAACTACATTTATTTGATTTACCCTTACCGCTGTAGGAAAAATTACTAATAACCTGAATATCTTTGTTATTGGAGAGGAGATAATAGCATCAAAATTTAATGGTTTAAACTCTGTTGACTAACAAAAGATTTGTAGTATAGGGCATCATGTTTAAACCAATGTCAATTTAATTTGACAGTAAAGCTCCGAATTTCCCCTGGGGTATTACAATAATAACTTAAATCCTTTGTCTTATTGGGCAATTTGAAATTATTCCGGCTTTTGTACCTAATATGAAAATTTGGCAAATCGATAAAGTAATTCAATAAATCTATTGAATAATTGAATTAATCGCTTTATGTTTGCAATATCAATCAAAGTAAGTACACTATGAAAGGAAGAGAATTCAAGTATGCTATGTATGACGGGCTTTCAAAGCTGCTTAAAGCAATTGGAAATCCGTATCGGCTGGAAATAATTGAAATACTTTCGCAAAGTGAAAAAAGTGTGGAGGGAATTGTTCAAGCTACCGGCATGAGCATTGCAAATGCTTCACAGCATTTACAGGTAATGAAGAATATCAATATTGTAAAAACCCGAAAAGAAGGGCATTATGTTTATTACTCTTTGGTTAACGATGAAATGCTTTCATTATACCATCATATTATTAAATATGCAGTAAAGGAAATTGCCGAACTTGAAAAAATACTGAACAGTCAGCGGAAAAACAATAAATCCATAAATGCTGTGAGCCTTGACGAACTGGAAAGCATGATCGAGAATGAGAATGTATTGTTGATAGATGTAAGGCCATCGATCGAATATGAATTTGGGCATATCATTGGCGCCATTTCAATCCCCTTAAATGAACTGACAGAGAAGCTAAAAAACTTATCTAAAAACAAAGAAATTGTAGCTTATTGCCGTGGTCCATTCTGTGCCCTGTCAGACGAAGCCGTGAAAATACTTAGTGATCAGGGATATAATGTTCGAAGACTTGATGAGGGGTATCCTGAATGGAAAATGAAACATTTTGAACTGAACCAGACAAATTAGCCAAATGAAAACAATTATTATCCTGGGTGGAGGGGTTGGCGGAATTGTTGCCGCTAATGAACTTAGCAGGCGCTTAAGTGGGGACCACAAAATTATCCTGATCGAAAAGAACAAAGTTCACACTTTCGCTCCTTCCTATTTATGGCTTATGAACGGCGACCGTAAGAAAAAACAAATAAGTGTCCCTCTCAAATCGCTTCTCAAGAAGAATATTGAAGTAGTAAATGCCATTGTTAATGAAATTGTTCCGTCCGAACAGAAACTAAAAGCGGATGAAAAGGAATACCGTTATGATTTTCTCGTAGTAGCTCTTGGCGCCGATTTGGCGCCTGAAAAAATTCAGGGTTGGGACGATAGCATTCACACTTTTTATACGTTTGAAGGTGCGGCAAAATTACATGAAACCTTGAAAAACTTTTCGGGCGGGAAGGTTGCACTGGTAATCGCATCAATACCATACAAATGCCCTGGTGCACCGCATGAAGGTGCAATGCTTATTGAAGATTTTTTTACTGCAAAAGGAGTCAGGGGAAAAGTCGGGATTGACCTCTTTACCCCTGAGCCTCAACCTTTGCCCGTAGCCGGACCGGAACTTGGAAATGCGGTAAAAAATATTCTGGAAAATAAAGGAATAAGTTTCCATCCTTCTATGCTCCTTGATTCGGTTAATACAAAATCAAAGCAGCTATTTTTTAACGGGAAAGAATCTTTTGAATATGATTTGCTTATAGTTATTCCGCCACATCAGGCTCCTGCGGCTATCAGGAAGTCAGATTTAGCAAATGCAAACGGATGGATAGATGCGAATCCCGCATCCCTTCAGACAAAGTATGAAAATGTTTTTGCTATTGGAGATATTACATCAATACCTTTACCCGGCAGATGGATTCCGGAAAAACCAATGATGCTGCCCAAAGCTGGTGTTTTTTCCCATTTGCAGGCAGATGTTGTGGCAAAAAATATTGTTAAGAAAATTAAGGGTGTAAAACCCGATGAAAAATTTTGTGCTGATGGTTATTGTATGCTTGAAGCCGGCGAGGATTTGGCAGGATTTGCTTACGGTGATTTTTTCCGAGAACCGCATCCACAGGTTCATTTAAAAAGGATTGGTAGAAAATGGCATATCGGGAAGGTGCTTTTTGAAAAGTGGTGGCTGAGTCCTTTTGGTTTTAAAAAAGTTTTCTATAAAAATTTGCTCCGAACAGGCGGTAAGCTAATTGGCATACCGGTTAAACTTTAATGAAAATGCTTTTGAAAAATGGTTTTAAATCAATAGTTCCTGCGTGAAAAGAGCACAATTGAAATAAATCCGTTTGATTAGATAGCCAAAGAAATGTCAATCCCGGGGCATTACAGTGGAAGTTTTGAAGCCATTGAAACAATAAAAAAACATGGGAACACCAGTTTATCTCGATTATAATGCCACAACTCCCATTGACCCGGAAGTTGAAAATGAAATGCTGCCTTATATTCATACCTTTTTTGGAAATCCTTCCAGTTCATATGCCATTGGCAGGACCAACATGGAAGCCGTTAACAGGGCAAGGCAACAGGTAGCAGACCTGATCAATGCCAAACCTGAAGAAATAGTTTTCACTAGCGGCGGGACGGAATCAAACAATCTTGCTATTCGGGGTATTGCCTTAGCAAATAAAGAAAAAGGAAAGCATATTATTACTTCAACCATTGAACACCCCGCTGTAACAGAAGTGTGCAAGTATCTTAATTCTTTGGGATATGAAATTACTTATCTTCAGGTTGATAAGAATGGAAAAGTCAATCCAAATGATGTTGAAAATGCTGTTCGCCCCGATACCGTACTGATAACTATAATGCACGCCAATAATGAAGTGGGAACAATACAACCTATTAAAGAAATTGCTTCTATTTCTAGGAAAAATAACATTTTGTTCCATACAGATGCAGCCCAATCTGTTGGTAAAATTGAAACAGAGGTTGACAAACTTTGGGTTGATTTACTCGCCATAGCCGGTCATAAACTGTATGCCCCGAAAGGCATAGGAGCATTGTATATAAGAAAGGGTACCAATATTGAAAATCTGATGTATGGCGCTGGACAGGAAAAAGGCCTCAGACCGGGAACTGAAAATGTACCCTATATCGTTGCATTGGGAAAAGCATGTGAAATAGCACAGAGAGATTTTACAAAAAATAATGCACAGATGTATCGGATGCGGGAAAAATTGTTACTGGGATTGCAGCGAACATTAGGTGCTTCAGTTAAAATTAATGCCGACCTAAAAAACTGCTTGCCAAATACCCTGAGTATTTCATTTGAAAAGGTGGATGCTCATGCACTTACATCAAGTATTGGAAATGACGTATTTTTTTCGACCGGCTCGGCTTGTCATGCCAATTCGGTTGAAATATCACCTGTTTTAAAAGCTATGAAAATTGACACTGCAACTGCCGCAAGCACCGTTCGGATTTCAACAGGTAAAAATACAACTGCTGAAGAAATAGACCTGGCTATTGCAGCCATCACTGATACCGTATTAAAACTTCATGATTGAAAGTTGATGAATCATTGATATGTAAACTCCCCTGGCAAAAGATTTGAACCAATTGATCTGTCAAATCAAAATAGTATTAACATTTTAACTACCAAATAAATGCAAAAAGTATTAATTCTTATCAATGAGGCACCTTACGGGTCTGAAAAGGCATACAATGCATTGCGTTTAGCGATACAAATTGGCAAAGATTATGAAAATGTTGAAGTACGGGTTTTTCTTATGGCAGATGCGGCTAACTGTGCTCTGGCAAATCAAAATACACCAAATGGTTATTATAACGTCGAAAGAATGCTTAAAATTATCATAACCAAGGGGGCAAAAGTTAAAATTTGTGGAAGCTGCGCAGAAGCCAGAGGATTAAAATATGCCCAACTTATTGAAGGAACAGAAATAAGCACCATGGCTGAACTCACAAAATGGGTTATGGATAGTGATAAAGTAGTTACTTTTTAGACTATAAACCATGCCAGAAATAATCCACTGTCTCGGAAGCTGATAAATAAATCCGCAACGGTTTTTACTGCCCAAGTTTTATAAGAGTGTTATCGGTTTCGGTTCCGGTATTATTTTGCGTCTTTGATTTAAATGAATTTATATTATAGGTAATCCCTATCCAGAAAATCCTTGTATCATTTTTACTTGAATTGTAAAGATTGAAAACACTATTATCAGATTGAACAATCCATTTTCTGGTGTTAAAAACATCAGTCAGTGAAAGACTTAAAGCCAATTTGTTCTTTAGAAAATTCCGTTTTACAGCTATATCAGCATAATAAATTTCGTTTAAATCGAATTGTGGTAAAGCAACCGGGGAGTTGTAGTTTAATAATATCTGAATGTCCGTCTTTTGGTCTGGTCTTATTGTAGTTTTTATATTTCCGGTCCATGCAAAATTGTTCAGACTTAAATCTATCTCATTATAGTTTCCTGCAGATTTTGTGTAAAACACAGAAAATGCAGGATTTACTGATAATATTTTGTTGAATTTATATGCAAAATCTACCTCTGTGCCTGTTTTATGCTGTCTGTTGCCATTTACATAGGTTATAATGAGTTTATCAGGCAAAGACAACATAGAGACCTGAGTTATAAAATCTTTCGTAGAACCATAATATAAATTACTTCTGAACTGATATTTTTCTTTTATTAGCGAATAGTTGAACTCAATTTTGTCAAATATTTCTGGTTTCAGGTTTTTATTCCCGGTTTCATAAGTTGTCTGGTCAATAACATTTATAAATGGGTTCAACTGCGGATATGCTGGTCTGGTAATTCTACCGTTTATGCTAAGTGCTATACTTTGATACTTATTAATATTGCGGGTTAAAAGCAAATATGGAAACGGGAAAAGATATTCGTTAGAAATATTTTCGTTATTTAATTTCTGAATTAAATCCGAGGTGTTGTATTCCAGCCTTACACCAGCTTTATAATACAGTTTCTTTAACAGGCTGTCAGAGTACATTAAATAACCTGAATAAATGTACTCCCTATGCTCTAAGTCATTGCTAAAATCAGGATTTAATAGCCATTGACTTGATGGCGTATCATAATCATAAAAGGCATAATTGAAACTATTCCATCTTGAAAATACTTTTAGTCCGGTTTCCATTCTTCCCCTCCGGAATAAAGATTTGAAAAAATCAACCTGAATAGTTGCATTTGTCGGAGCACCACCGCCAAAAGATTTTTGTAAAAGTTGATTTTCAATATAATACTCTGCAGGTCTTGAACCTTTTGTTCTGGAAAAGGAAGCATCAAAAGATATTTCATTCCGGTTTTTCTCAAAAATCTTCCTGTAAGACAAAGTTGATTCAATTACCTTTCTCGACCAGGTAAATTCATTTCTGCGGTAGAAATTAATTTCTGGTTGACCAGTCTGTTTCTGTCTGCCAGAAATACTCTGAGTATTAGTTAAATCAGGATTCAATACCCTTAAACCAAATGTAATTAAGTCTTTTTCAGTTGGTTTAGCTGATATCGAAAGTGATGCAACATGAGTAGGACTTACCTGAGTCGAATTGATTTCCTGCTCGACAATAGTGGATTGTGAATAAAGCTGGCGAGTTAAATTACTATGAATGTTTGCTCTTTCAAATTTGCCATTGTAACTTAAACCAATATCCCATATTCCTTTTCTTAAATTAACACTCACTCCACCATTAATTCGATTATTAAAACCATAATTTAAAGACGCACTTGCACTTATCCCATAGACACTTTGTTTTTTCATTAATATGTTGATTATCCCACCTGTTCCTTCTGCATCATATTTTACGTCAGGATTTGTGACTATATCGACACTTTCAATGCTGGAAGCAGGGATGGAATTCAGTGCACTGATTGTTGTTGGTTTTCCATCCATAAGGATAAGGATATTGCCACTCCCCCTTAAATAGATATTGTTATCCGCATCAATGGTGATGGATGACTGGCTTTTTAGCACATCCGTCACATTCCCTGAAACTGCAGAAATGTTTTGAGAGACATTAATTTTTGTTTTTTCAATATTCATCTGCTTCTCATTCTGTTTGCCAACTACCTGAACTTCGTTTAAGTAAAGTGATGTGTTACTCATTAGGATTGGTTGGAACAGGTCTACAGAAGCAGTGTTGATTTCAATATTTGTAATGTTAGTTTTGTACCCAACAAAACTGGATTTAATTGAAAATTTGCCTGCAGGCAGATTATTAATTGTAAACGCACCCTTGGCGTTAGTGATTTCACCTGTAACCAATGAATTGTCAGTTACCCTGTAAATTGCTACTGATGCATATTCAAGAGGCTGTTTATTTAATGAATCAATAAGGGTTCCTGAAACTGAAAAACCTTTATTTGTTTGCCCAAATGAGAAGATTTCGATGCTCCAAAATAAGATAATAACGAAAATTTTTACAAAGGCAATATTTCTATTACTACTCATGATAATGTTTTGCTTTTAAAGGATGAAAGATTCTTTTCAATAATTTTAAGTGTGGAATACAAGTCATCAATCTTCTTTTCCGATAAATTATTTAACACGAGTGCATTTGCATTTTGAATCGCTTTTTTGATATCAGGTATTAAATTTTTAGCCTTCTCTGTGATTTCCAATCCATACTTTCTTCTGTCACGTTTGTTTTTTACTCTTGTTACATAGCCTTTCTCTGATAAGTAGTCAATTATTCGCACTACCTGTACTTTATCGCATCCTAATTTCCCTGCCAGTTCCTGTTGCGTAAGATTCCTATTGCTGGCTTCAATCAATAGTATTGGATAATAAAAACGGTCAATATCCACATTGGCAAGATATATATTAAGTACTGTCAGGAACATCCGATGTATATTGCTTGCAATATGCCCAACAGGTTCAATTATTGGTGCTTCTGCTGTTTTTCCCATTTCATTTCGGATAAAATAATTATTACAAAAATAGTTATAATTGTAAACAGTTACATTGTAAACTATTATTCTTTTAATTACGATTAAATAAATTTCCGTAGCATGTAATTGTATCGGTGCAGTCCGCTTAAATATCAAAATACAGTTAACTGAAGATTATGGATGTCTACCGGTTAACATCCTTCTGGCTATTGTAGATACTGCGGGATTGTGTAACCATGATGCCAGGGAATTCCTTCTCATCGAAGGATATAGGAATAGGTAAACTTTGCTGGTGGTATTGTGGATTGGGACTTTGATGGATAACATCTCAGGGTTGATAAGACTGAACAATTATAAGGAATTCATTAAGCCATCAGAGATTTGGTTTAGTTTAAATTATTTTCCAGTTTCCCAAAGCTAATGGTAAAATGAAAAAGACGACAAACTTCTTAAATTTTTAATTTTATCTGAAGCTTAAAATGCGGAATATGTGTTTCAAATTAGAGTTAATAAGTAACCAGTCAATGAGCCACCTAATACAACCATTGCACTATTTATTTTCCTGAAACCAAAGGTCGTAATAAGACTTGCAATTGCAATCAAAATTGTACGCCAGTCTGTAATAGTTTCTCTACCCATTTGATAACAGATAGCCATGATTATAGCAACAGAAGCAATATTTACAGCGTCAAGAAATACCGAAAATAAAAATGAACTCCTCATTTTTTTTACGAGAGGATTAAGCAAAGCAACAAAAACAAAAGAAGGCAAAAAAATC
>Ga0326726_10004691_pt1 | contig 12465 bp, 12 predicted proteins | sample MHFenrmetagenome_2_FD_207603 | JGI IMG/M metagenome (GOLD analysis project Ga0326726, IMG submission 207603) | Lab enriched peat soil microbial communities from Michigan Hollow, Ithaca, NY, United States - MHF15MN | ecosystem: Environmental > Terrestrial > Soil > Wetlands > Peat | place: USA...
ACCCCTCATACGATCCCGTTTTTAGTAACAGGAAAAAGTGGCTCTGTTGAAGTCACCTTCAAACCAGCTCCTCGCGGTATCGGGCTTGCGACCGGTGATGTCGCAAAGAAGATCCTCCGCCTCGCAGGAGTAAACGACTGCTGGGCGTTTACAGAAGGAAAAACAAAGACGGTGGTGAACTATGCCAAAGGTGTCTATGATGCTTTGAAAAAGAACGCAGAGATGAGGATCACTGCGAACGAGATGAATAAACTTGGTATTGTTCAAGGAAGTATCGGGATACCTGTAAAAGAGGAACAAGCTGCCCCGGTTAAAACGGAGGAATAAATCCATGGTGTATGCAGTTATCAGAGTAAGAGGCACGGTGAACATAAAGCCTGACATTAAAAAAACAATGCAGTTGCTGCGGTTAACACGCGCGAACCACTGCGTACTTCTAGAAGAAAATGCAGTTTACAAAGGAATGCTTCAGATGGTGAAAGACTACACTACCTGGGGTGAGATCAACAAAGAAACACTAACGAAGCTGTTGTCCATGAGAGGAAAACTGATTGGTGATAAACCTCTTACCGAGGAGTATCTCAAAAAGGCTGCACCGTATCATAGTTTTGAAAAACTCTCTGAAGCGATTATAGATAATAAAGTGAAATACAACGACATACCAGAGGTCAAACCACTGTTTCGACTCAACCCGCCAAAGAAAGGCCATCGTACTGTGAAACGATCGTTTGTGAATAAAGGTTCATTGGGGTACCGAAAAGACGCAATCAACCTGCTCATTGAACGGATGCTCTAAGCAAGCGAAAAATTCCAAAAGATTATTATAGGGATTCTATTTTATTGGGTGAATAAAGGAAAAGAGGGTGTTAGAAGATGGAGGAAGTTCTCTACAATATAGAAATACATAGAAATGATGGAAACTATATGGGGAAAATTTATTCTGACATTGATGGGGTAAAAGAATTTGAAAACAACCGAATCGACCGGCTACTTCGCGATATCATCGTTGATATGCAACTTGCATTAGATGATGAGTTCTCTAGCAGAATGACTGCGACCGACGTTCCTGAGTTCACCGATGAGATAAAATAGAACCCTTCAGTTCTGTAAAAACCATGTTATTCTTGAAAAATAGGTACTTTTAAGGGCAATATTCTTAAAGGTTTCTGTTATTTGGGCTTCTACCTACCCCGAAGATTCGGAGGAAGACTGTGTCGTATACTCGCTTTGAAAAAGCTCGCATCATTGGCGCAAGAGCCTTACAACTATCTATGGGAGCACCGACGATTTTAGCGGAGGTTCCAAAAGACATGATAGATCCCGTTGAAATCGCTATGTTAGAGTATGATGAAAATGCTATTCCCATTACGGTGAAACAAAAGGAAATAAAAGCTTAGATTTGAGGTGCAACTATGGCAGAAGAAAAACAACCTAAGGAAACTGAACAAACCATGATGGTGACTGAAGAAATCTACATGACATCAGGGGTCCATATAGGCACGAGGCAGAAAACTGCTGATATCAAAGAGTTCATCTACAAAGTACGAAACGATGGATTGTACATCATCGATGTGAAGAAAACCGATGAGCGGATAAAGGCGGCTGCGAAGTTTCTCGCGAAATACGACCCAGCAAAAATACTTGTTGTATCAGTTCGTCAATACGGGCAAAAACCGGTAAGAAAACTTGGGGAAATGACCGGAACCCAGGTGCTAGATGGCCGATTCCAACCTGGGACATTAACAAATCCGAACGCGAAAACATTCCTTGAACCAGAGATAATTTTGCTGACGGATCCTCTCGCAGATATCCAGGCGTTACATGAAGCAAAGAACATCGGCATTCCAGTCATCGCCTTGTGTGATACTAACAATGAGACAAAATACATTGATTATGTCATCCCTACAAACAACAAGGGTCGACGTGCGCTTGCCTTGATCTACTGGCTCCTTGCTCGAGCGATTCTTCGCGAGCGGGGGAAAATCCAATCGGATGAAGAATTCACGACAACCGTCGAAGATTTCGAAGCTGAAATTTAAATAGTTTTTTGAAGTCGTTGCTCATGTAAGCAGTTCAAAGGAGATACCTTTGGAAGAAAAAATCTCTGATAACATCGTCCTTATCGGTACCGCTCATATTTCTGAGGAGAGTGTTCTTGAGGTACGGAACGCCATTGAAACATATAAACCAGACATTGTTGCTGTAGAGCTGTGCCAACGTCGTTATGATTCTATTACGAAAAAGGATCAATGGGAAAACACCCCGGTAACCGCACTGATAAAATCCAATAACGCGTATTTTATGCTTGCACAAACCTTCCTGTCTTCGATCCAACGGAAACTAGGTGAGGAGTATGGGGTGGAGCCCGGCTCGGAGATGATCGCTGCGATGCAAGAGGCGGAGAAATACCATCTGACCGTTGCCTTGGTGGATCGTGACATCACGGTGACGCTGAAGCGCGCCTGGCGGTTGATGGGGATCCGCGAGAAATTCAGGGTCTTCTGGGAGTTCCTCAAAGCTATGATCGGGTATGATGAAGAAGAATTGGAAGAGCTCGATTTGAAAGAACTGATGAAACAAGATGTTCTTTCTCAGATGATGGAGGAGTTCAGTAAGATTGCACCAAGCGCTGCAAAGGTGCTGATTTCTGAGCGGGATCAATACATTGCACAGAAGATCTATGAGGAAAGTAAGAAAGGAAAAGTCGTCGCGGTAGTCGGTGCTGGGCATATCAATGGCATCAAGAAACATCTGGAGAATCAACAGTTGAACACGGACCTGCACGAGTTAGAGCAAATCCCAAAGAAACGATTTAATCTGACGAAGATCGTTGAGATCGCTATCCCTGTGATTTTTTTTGGGGTGATTGGTTGGATCATCTATTCGACAGGGTTAGGTTCGTTGAATAAAATCAAAGATATCTTTCTGATATGGTTCCTTGTTCATGGGATTCTTTCTGGTGTTGGCGTCGCAATCGCACGTGGACATCCACTCTCCATTCTCACCGCGTTTGTGGCTGCTCCGTTTACATCGCTTGAACCGTTCTTCGCACCAGGATGGTTTGCTGGGTTAGTCGAAGCCAAATTTCGTAAACCATTGATAAAGGATTTCCAGGAGCTCAGTAAGATTGAAAGTGTGCGAGATTTTTTAAGAAACAAGGTTATTCGTCTTCTGATGGTTGTCGCCTTGGGGAATCTTGGGAGCATTATTGGGACGATTGTCGCGCTACCTTGGATTCTGAGCCTTGGGATTGGCTAAACGTTTTTATCCAGATTCTTTATAACTCGTATCAATCGGTACGACCATTATGTCTGAGCGGCAAAAGTTCTACACCTCTTTTCATGATCTATCTCCCAGGGAATATATGTACATCCCTGAAGGGAGCCTGCAGGTTGGAAAACCAGGGTCGTTTAGCAGGATTGAAGTAGGTCATCTGTGTATTGCTATCGCGGTGCTTACTATTGCGTTTTCGTTTACCTTTTCGAAGAATAATCTTCTGTTTTTCTTCCTCGGGTCCCCGATTGATATCGCATCGTACTTTTATTTTATGCCGATTGCTTTTTTAGGTATCGTTACCGCATTTTTCATCCATGAGCTATCCCATAAGTTTGTCGCACAAAAATGTGGGCTTTGGTCCGAGTTTCGTATGTACCCACGAGGGTTAGTGCTCTCGGTGGTTGTCGCGTTTTTTACCGGTCTTGTGTTCGCAACACCTGGCGCAGTCATGTTCCGGGGGGACGCAAGACCATCTGACACCGGGAAAATCGCTGCCGCTGGATCCACTGCTAATATTGTTATTGCAGTGGTCACCTATCTTTTGTATCATTTTTTATTTTCTCAGATAGGTTTCTGGGGGACTCTGATAGGGTTTATTTGCTTGGTGAATTTATTACTCGCAACATTTAATTTACTGCCCTTTGGTCCTCTTGATGGAAAGAAAGTGCTGTTGTGGAACGAAATGGTGTGGTTCGTGCTGTTTTCTGTTTCTGTGTTATTGCTGAGTGGGATGTTTATTGGCGGGAATTTGCTTACTAAATTTTTTACGTAACCTCCCGGGGGAAACGTATATATTCAAGATATCGGATAGTTTCATTGGATGAAAACACTCGGTGTATACACCAAGGATTTTTCGTTATATCATGATATCATCAAAGGATTAAAGAAGCGAAATGTCGCGTATGTCTCTCTCGCGTCGCCGGAGGATCCTCCAAGAAGGATTGGTGTTATCCTGACATCACAAAAAGAGTTACACCGGATTCCTTTGAATAAGAAGGTAGCTGCGGATGCTTATGATTCCATTGATTATGCGATTGATCTGGCGGTGCAAAAACTCACGGGAAAAGAGCTGTACTCGAAGATTTCTATTGGCATTGATCCAGGAGAACGACCTGGGATGGCGGTTGTGTGTGATGATATCCTTCTGCAGAAAACCCAGGTTGACAGCCCTGAGAAGGTCGTTGGTGAGGTGAAACGTTTTTTAAGATGTTATCCATCGAAAGAGACGTATATCCGAATCGGTCATGGGTCGGTGATTAACAGAAATCGCATTATCAATTCACTGATCCCCCTAGAGGTGCCTATTGAGATCGTCGATGAGACGCGTACGACGCCAGCGCAGCAGAAACGACGATGCGTCCGGGATAGCGAGGCAGCAGCTGCCATTGCTCTGTTATCTGGTGGGCGGGTGCAATCCACGCTTCCCATTGAAACCTCTCGTGGGACGATTAAGAACATTCAGAGATGGAGCCGACAGCTCAGTGACGGTAGATTTACGATCTCTGAGAAAACTGCGCTACGAGTCTTAACAGGGGAGTTAAGTCTCCTAGAAGCGATTGAACAAGAAAAAAAACCACTCTAGCAGTCTCTGAATCATCAGAGCCACGGGTTGACCCAAATGTTTATGAGTATCGGACATATGTTCCTTGGGTAAGAGTAATGGAATACCGATATGCACTGATAAGTGTCTACGATAAGGAAGGCATTGTTGATTTTTCAAGGGGACTTACAAAACTGGGAATCCATATTCTATCAACCGGCGGTACCGCTGCTGTTTTACAAAACGAGGGGATCCTGTTTACAGAAGTATCTGCTGTGACGGGGTTTCCTGAGATGCTCGATGGGAGAGTCAAGACCCTTCATCCAATTATCCATGCAGGGATCCTTGCTCGACGCGATAAGAAAGAACACCAAAAAACTCTGAAAGATCACCATATCACTATGATTGATTATGTGATATGCAACCTGTATCCTTTTGAGAAAACCATACAAAAGCCAAATGTCAGTATCGAGGAGGTCATTGAAAACATCGATATTGGTGGACCCACCCTCATCCGGGCGGCTGCGAAGAATTACCCAGATGTTGTGGTGGTCACCAGCCCAAAGCAATATCAGGAGATCCTAACCTCATTACAAACCAAAAAAGGGATATCACAGGAATACCGTAAGGCTTTAGCGATTCAAGCATATGCTCATACAGCCCAGTACGATGCGATGATAGCACAATATCTGAGAAATCGTTGGACGGAGGAGCTTTTACCGCAGGATTTTTCAGTCACAATGCGAAAGATCCAGGAGATGCGCTATGGGGAAAACCCGCATCAGAAAGGCGCGTTTTATAAAAGTCTCCCGCCTGTCGTCGAGCCCTGTATCGCCACTGCAGAACAGCTGCAAGGCAAAGAACTCTCGTTTAACAACATCCTTGATGCGAACTGCGCGATTGAATGTATCAAGGAATTCAGAACACCTTGTTGTGTGATCATTAAGCATGCGACCCCTTGCGGGATCGCCAGTGCAAAATCATTGCTTCAGGCCTGGCATGAGGCGTACGCCACTGATATCTATTCTCCGTATGGTGGTATTGTCGCTTTTAACGGTGAACTACAAAAAGATGTTGCTCAGGAGCTTTCGAAGTATTTCCTTGAAGTGATTATCGCACCATGCTTTTCAAAAGAGGCTCAAGAAATATTCCATGAGAAGAAAAACCTCAGACTATTAAAGCTTCAGGGGCTGGAAAAGGAACACGAGCGAAAAGGTTTAGATATCCGCAGTGTCGTCGGAGGATTCCTCCTGCAGGAAAGAGACGTCTGGTTCGCGGACCAGAAAAACTGGAAGGTCGTAACTACCAAAAAACCAACACCTGAAGACCTTGTTTCCATGGATTTTGCTGTGAGATGCGTCAAACACATCAAATCCAACTCTGTTGTGTTCGTCAAAGACACACGGACGGTTGGTATTGGAGGAGGACAGACATCCCGAGTTGATGCAGCCTGGATTGCGACCCATAAAGGCAAAGAGAACATCAAAGGATCAATTATGGCAAGTGATGCGTTCTTTCCTTTCAGGGATGCTGTGGATGTCGCGGTGAACGCAGGGGTAAAAGCGATCGTTCAACCTGGCGGTTCCATCCGAGATAACGAAGTGATTCAGGCGGCGAACGAACACGGGATCGCGATGGTGTTTACAGGTCAGAGATATTTCCGGCATTAACAAGGAAACTAAACGTTCTTAAAGAGAACGTAATATCAGTGACCAATGGATTTTCAAGTAAAGTTTCGAGATGGGCCTGCCCGCATCGGACACCTTACGTATCATAACGAGGCTCTTGTAACCCCAAACATCCTCTTCCTTCAGACATCCCGATGCAAAGCACCAGCATTCTCCGACATACTTCTGACGAATAGGACTCTGAAAAACAAAAAACCTACGATACAGATCGGAGAGAGCATCTTTTCAACAACAAAAAACAAGACACAAAAAAACCTCTGTTTGGACGACTACCTCATCTATCCAAAGGACGTCACCACCCAATTACATCTGAGTGCACGTCTGCAGAACAGGAACACCGAGTGTTGTGTCATTTCTGGAAAGAAAGAACTGATATCAGACCAGGTGAATAAGAATAACGCGAGCCTTTTTATCGTTGCCAATGCGACTCAATTGTTTTCTCATCAATCATATTTCGTTGATTTCATCACAGCATTACGACAAAAGATAGGATATAATAAGATGATTTATCTTCCGTGCGTTGGTGATCCGACAAGCATTGCTCTGCTCACGTACATGGGTGTGGATTTCTTTGATTCATTTTCCGCGATCATGGCAGCACGAAACGAAACATTCCTTTTCCCAACTGGTTTGTATAAAAAAAAACAGCTTCCTGAAATTCCCTGCAGCTGTCCTACTTGTGTGATATCACGCGATGTCTCTTCGATGGGGTACGAAGAGATATTGCAGCATAATTACTCTATGCTTTTCTCTGAGATGAAACTGGTGAGGAACGCGATTACGATAGGTTCACTGCGAGAGCTTGTCGAGATGCGAGTGCGCACCAAGCCACACCTTGCAGCCCTGCTCCACATCCTTGATCTGAATCATTACGAATTTTTAGAAGAACGAACCCCGGTTGTTCGGAAACAGCCATTGATCGCGACCACCAAAGATTCACTTGTACGACCAGAGATCAGACGATTCCAGGATCGAGTCATCCAGCGGTTTGAAAAACCAACGAGCACAAAAATATTGCTTTTGCTGCCCTGCTCAGCAAAAAAACCATACTCGTTTTCAAGATCCCATAAACTTTTCAGAGAATGTTTCTTGAACCAGGCAAACCCCTTCGTAGTTCACGAAGTTATCCTGACCTCACCACTGGGTCTTGTCCCAAGGGAACTAGAACTCACATATCCTGCATCCATCTATGATATTGCAGTGACTGGCCACTGGGATGAAGATGAAAAGAAAATGATGAGAACGCTCCTTCAGGGGTATCTGCAGAAAAACACGTATGATGCGACAATTATGCATCTCCCTCCGGTGATGCAGACATTTGTGAGTGATCTTTTGAAAAACCCGCTGGTGACCTGTAAGGATTCTCCGACATCAGTTGAATCTCTTACTGCATTATCCAATGCGTTACAGGAACTCACACAACGCTATGACCGTGTGAAGCCACAAAGACGGGCGTATGAAAACATAATGTCACTTGCGTGTTATCAATTCGGTCCTGCTCTTGCGAAGCTCCTGATGAAAGACTGCACGATCAGCGGGAAATACCCCTACCAGAAAATAATGGATCAAAACGTACAGCTTGGGATGTTAACAGAAGAAAGAGGGCTGCTATCCTTGACGATAGATGGTGCGAACCGGTTGAGAGAAACGGAACGCTATTGGGTAGAAATCTCTGATGATTTCACGTTGAAGGGATCGGTATTTGCCCCAGGGATAAAAGATGCTGATGACTCAATACGGATTGGTGAGGAAGTCCTGGTTAAGAAAAAGAACCGACTTTGTGGTATCGGCGTGGCGCTCATGAACGGAAAAGAAATGATAGAATCGACTCACGGGGAAGCCGTAAAAATACGCCATCATATCTAAGTGGGATTGAGGTCTTGTTTCGCTCCACAATAGGGGCAGGAATGCACGTGAATATCCTGGTCTTGGATAATCTCTACTCCTTCAGCCCATACCATGATCGTTTCCCCGCAATGTTGACATTGAAAATTTTTATAAACCGATTTCTTTTCAGGGATCTCTTCCTGGATCTGCGATGGCTTTGAGGGGATAGATCCAGTCGTTCCACAATCAGGACATGTTAACATGAATGGTTCTTTGTTGTTCTGCTTTGATTTTTTTAAAGCGAAAATACCACCGCATGAGGGGCATTTGAAATGCTGCAGTTTTCCTTCGAGGGATTTTTCAAAGTCATCGACGGATTTTTGGACAACCGGTTTCTTTTTTTCTCGGGAGACAAGGAATAAAAAAGTGAGAAGAATGAGAATCGCATAGAGGGCGATAATACGCTCTAGCCATTGTTCATGATAGAGGATATCCCAGAGAGAGAATACAAAGACCAGAAAAGCAAAGGAAATAATGGCGATAAAGGGAATGGTCCTACGGGTGATGATCGTCATGGGGCTCGTCTCCGTATCCCATATAACGCAAGCAGTATTATGACGATTAAGACGATAAGAGATGCTGTTAGATACGCCCAATTCTCTTGTAGACGATCTAAAATCTCTGTTGAGGATGAGAGTTTCTTTAACGGGTTGGTGCCTTGCTGGTATTCTTCTAGGTTGGTGATACCGTCATTATCTTTGTCCTGTGAAGCATCGTTGGGATCATACGGGTTTAATCCGTAGCGTTCCTCCCAGTTATCTGGCATCCCATCATTATCGGTATCATTGAGATTCTCAGTGATCCAAAATGTTTTTTCCTCTGTGGTTTTTTGGTTTCCAAACGTATCTTTCACGGTGATTGTAAAAACATATTTTCCGGTTTTTTCGTATGTTTTTGTGTAAACGTATTTCGTGTCAGCTTGCGGGGTGCTCATGGAATGTGTTTCAACTTGGTTGTCTGGGAATCGTATGGTCACCTCAGCGGATTGTATTCCTGAGTAATCCGTGGTGATGCAGCGGATTTCCACCGGAATGTTTGGTAACTGGACTAGGGGGTTGACATCAAAATATGTGATGGTTGGTGGTGTCTGATCCTCGGTGACGACAAAGTATCCGGTGATAATCGACTGATTTTTATTTGGTGAGAGGTCTGTTGCTTTGATGGTGAAATCATGTCTACCGAGCTGGACGGTGGTAAAGAGATATTCATATCGATCGTTTTCTTCTGCAGTCATGGTGGCGTTTTTATAAGTCTTGTTTGGAGTTTTAATAGAGATAACAACGGTGTCTATGCCTGATGCGTCGGTCGCTTTGACCCTAATAAGAAGCTGGTTCCCTTGTTCTATGGATGAGAGATACTCCAAGTTTGAAAGAACGGGTGGGTTTCGTTCTGCCGGGATTACCCGGAGGACATGGAACAGTGCCTTTTCGTTATTTGTAACGTTTTTGTCTGGTGTCTTCGTAGTGTTATCGATTTTGATACCGACTGCCCACTCTCCTTTAAAAATAGTTTTTCCGTAGCGTGTCTGCTGCCAGGTAAGTGTCACATTTGTTGAGGTATTCTTCTTTAGACTGATGTTTGTCGAGTTCTTATCCTGTAAGTATAACATCGTTTTGTTGTTCTCGTTTTGTTCGCAGTAGAGAACGACTTCATAGTTGGTTGCGTTCCCATCTCCTTTGTTTCTGATGTATGCGGTGACTGCTACAGGGTCGCCCTCATTGACCGGGATTGGTGCCACGGTGATATTGAGCACAGCGAGATCTGGTATTCCTTCAACGTTTACATTTTTCCATATTTTGTTATTCCCCGGATTTGAATCGGCATAGGAGATGTTAAAGGAGACGTTATGGTTTCCTTTAGTAGAGGAGGTCCAATTGAATTGAAGTGTTTTGTTTTCATTTATTTGAATCGTAGGAATTATTTTCTTCTGAATGTTGATGTTATCGACCCAAAGCCCGACAGTAACATTCTCAACGGTTGTGTTAACCGCACGCATGTGTGCGATCACGGCGACATTGTAGCCGACATAACAGAGAGGTACTGTTAGATTTGAGGCTATAAGATCGGGTATACCAATATAGAATATAGCGATAAGTGGAGCGGTTTGATATCCTGCATCATCATATCCGATGACACGTATCGCCCAATCACCGGTTTTTGAAAACTTTTTTATGGCAGTCCAGGTTAAATTATCATGGGTAGAAAGCGAAATATTGTCAATAGGTTTCCCATTGTAATAGAAATGAGCGGTCAGGTTTTTGGCTAATGCAGTTGAGTACACTTTGACTTGCAGCATTGTATTGTTCGTGTAGTACGTATTAAAAGCATTGATAAACCCTGGCCACCAGCCTTGAATCGATACGATAGTGTAGTGAACGGAAACTGATGGTGTCATGTTATAGGTTTCACTCATAGGATTGCGGGTTCCTCTGTTCTCTTTGACGTCAAAATAGACACCATAGGTGGCGACTCCCGAGACTTTCCAGGTGAGGGTCCCGACAGCATTCGTCCGATTTTGAAAGACGACACTTTCATTGAACCAGGTTTTGTTGACGACAATGATTGTTCCGTTCGTATAATGGCGTACTATGATGATGGTGGAGTTCTCAAATGTTTTATTCACGACCTGAAATGATCGAAGAATTGATGTAAAATTCATTGAAAGAGAAATGTTGCCTATTCCAGTGGTATTGTAGATTCTCCGGTAATGCCAGTTGGCGTCCCACCAGGGTACCGTGAAAGTGGTTGTTTCGACGTAATTGTTCGATTGAACCTGTTCGTTAATTGTTTTTATCGACTCAATAGCGAGATGGGAACCTTGTGTCGGTGTCTGTGTAACATATCTCAAGGGAAAAACACTGGAAATAAGGACGAATAGTATGCTTACCGTAAAAAAAATTTTTCTGTTTGTGTTGACTTGCTGTCGCTTTGATTTTTTTACGTAAACCATGGCTCCCTCGTATCTTCTATATTAATGCTATTTATGACGATATATTTGTAGTTTTCTATCGAATGAGTATTATATAAAATTAAATAGATTATATTTATTTTGATTTTGTTTTTTATACTTTTCATAAAGAGTAGTTATTGGTTAGGACGAAGCAAGTGAAAATCGATATATGATCCAATCGCAACAGGGATATAAATAGCGACACCAGGAAGAGAAATTTTTGCACATAACTGAGCAAAGACCTTATCTGGCAGGAACCCTCTGCCTGAAAAATTAAAAAGCTTCGAGAAGTAAAGTATCATATCTCCATGGAAATACGTGGTGCTTTCGGGGACAAGTTCACCAGAGCCAAGTGGTCCTTCTGCGACAAAGTATTTCTGGTTATTCTTTACTCCGTAGTACTTGACAACAAGGTCTGTTGCGATGAACGGTATTTTTGTTGGGTTAATGACTTCCAGGGTCATATTACCGTTCAGTCCACCTCGTGCACGTGAAAGATCGATATCCAGTGAAAGTTCTAGTGGTTTATCAGGTGGGACGAATTCTTCGAGATTTGGGATGGTAATCTCAATTTCAGCTGAAAGAGGGAGTGATTTGTTGATACCAGCGATAGTTACTCCCACGTTAGCATAGAGAGCAATAAAGAGTTTTTTTGCATTCAACGCTTCAATGATAACTGAGCCATGCCCATGGAGGGCAACGCTGCTTTCTGCAGGGATCTGAGCGCCAGAAATGATGAAATTACCTACGTTGCTTCCTGTTTCAGTGGTGACATTAATGATAAAATTCTTTATGGACATCCCAAAGGGGTTCGGGTTTGATACATCTATTGTTGTGGTAAGGTTGACAGCATGTCTTGTGATGTTTCCGAATTCAGCTCGAATCGTGATGTCGGGTATTGCTATCTTATTGAGTGCTTCCTTTAGCGAGGTAAGAACCGTCATCTCAAGTGGTATTGTTTTTTTGATGATGCCAAAGATGTTAAAACCAACGATCCCTGTTATTTTACTGCTCAGGAGTCCGGAGAGATTCCCTTTCATGATGACGATGTCGTTGGCCGTATAATTCTGATGGGACTGCCCTGATATAGAGCCCCCATCGATCGTCAAATTCGTGACTTCTTC
>Ga0326726_10004692_pt1 | contig 12465 bp, 10 predicted proteins | sample MHFenrmetagenome_2_FD_207603 | JGI IMG/M metagenome (GOLD analysis project Ga0326726, IMG submission 207603) | Lab enriched peat soil microbial communities from Michigan Hollow, Ithaca, NY, United States - MHF15MN | ecosystem: Environmental > Terrestrial > Soil > Wetlands > Peat | place: USA...
CGTCGGCACCGGCGTGCTGACGGCCGAACTCGCGGCACAGTACGCCGCCGGCGGGTACGTCGGACGCGCGTCGGGCCGCGCGTTCGATGCCCGTCGCGCGATTCCATATGCGCCGTACGACGTGCTGGCGTTCGACGTTCCTGTGCGTATCGGCGGCGACGTCAACGAGCGCGTCTGGATCCGCATTCTCGAGATCTACGAAAGCCTCAAACTGATCGATCAGATACTCGACGCTCTGCCGAAGGGAGCCTTGACCACCGATCTGCGCGCGCGGCATGGCGCATCCGTCAGCGAGGGCGCCGCGTTGGTCGAGGGCTTTCGAGGCGACATCTTCGCGTGGGTCCGCATCGACGATGGCGGCCGCGTGGCGCGCTGTCACATGCGCGATCCGTCGTGGTTTCAATGGCCGCTGCTCGAGGCGGTCGTCGAGGGCAACATCGTCGCGGACTTCCCGCTGTGCAATAAGTCGTTCAACTGCTCGTACTCCGGGCACGACGTCTAGGTGAGGCCATGCGCAGACTGTTGTTCCAGAGCCTGATCAATCGCCCGGTGACGGAAGCCGCGCCGCGCCTGGACGATCAGGAGATCGCCGAGCTCGCAGCGCGCGTCGATGTCGCGGCGCGGCGTCGGCTCGGGCGCAGCCTGTCGATCCGGGAGGTCGATGCGGGGTCGTGCAACGGCTGCGAACTCGAGATCCACGCGCTGAACAACGCAATCTACGATCTCGAGCGATTCGGCCTTCGCTTCGTCGCATCGCCGCGGCACGCGGACGTACTGCTCGTGACAGGACCGCTGACGCTGAACATGCAGGAAGCGCTGCAACGCACCTATGTTGCGACGCCGGGACCGAAATGGGTCGTCGCGGTCGGCGACTGCGCGATCAACGGCGGCGTGTTCGCCGGCAGCTATGCGGTCGCGAACGGAATCGCCGACACGGTGCCGGTCGATCTGACGATCGCGGGCTGCCCGCCGGCGCCGGAGCAGCTGCTGATCGGATTGCTGACGCTGATGGAGTCGTCGGAAACGACGCGATAGCTCTTTCACGGGGGAAGCGCTTCGAACCACCGTTCCAAAGTATCGACGCGTTCGTCCCACGAATTCATGCCGGCGACGAGTTGCCGCTCGGCCACGTTGCCGACACCGGTCCCTTCGATCGCCTTCGTGAGCGCGGCAATCCAGTCTTTCGTGGTCGCGGCGATCGCCACTACCGCTGAGAACTCGCGAACCGCGTCGATGTCGGATGCGACGACCGGTTTCCCGACCGCCAGGTATTCGTGCAGCTTGAGCGGATAGATGTCAGTCCACCAACCACCCTCCGAGGTGCGGTAGCACATTACGTTGACGTCGACGTTCTGCAGGTAACGCGGCACGTCGGTGTGCGGCTTGCTTCCGAGAAAATGCACGTTTGGAAGTGACGCGCATCGCGTGCGGTCGCCGGCGTTCGATGGCGAGAGGTACGGGGCGCCAACTTCGGGACCAATCAAGATCCAGTGCCACGAAGGTCGCTCGCGCGCAATGTCGTACACAAGCCGAAAGTCCACCTTTTCGTTGAGAAATCCAGCGTACGCGACGCGCGGGTGCGGAATCACGGCAAGATCGTCCGGGCACGGCGATTGCGCCGCACTTGCGAACGCCGCGACGTCGGCGCCGTTGGGCATCACTCGCACTGTGCCGCCGCCAGGTAGTGCGGCTGCTATGCGACGCGAACTCGCCAGCACGAGGTCGGCGTGCGCGACCAGCGCGCGCTCCGCCGCCGCGACGTCGTCGCTCCAATGGCCCATCAGCGAGAACGTGTCGTCTGCGTGATAGACGGTCGCGCTCGGTCCGATCGCCGACACGTATGGCAGGAACGACGGTCTGAACAGATACACGATCGGTCGAACGTCGTCCGCGACGTTCACGATCTCCCGCAACGACCGTGCATGATGGCGCACGATCCATCGGTCCCACGCCGGAACGCGCGGCCAACGCATCTGCCAACGTCCGGACCAGTAGACGCGAACGCCATCGAGCGTTTCCCAACGATCGCACCAGCGCGCGCCATTCCAGCGTTCGCCGAAGCGGTCCCACACGAAGAACGGTCCGGTGGAATACACCACCGGCCAGCCGCGCGACGCGAGTCGCGACAGCACGTGCTGACGGGTCTGCCAATGCGCGTCCCAGATATTTCCGCCAAATGCGATGATTGGACGCTTCATTGCACCGGCTACGCGGCCGCCGGAGGACGGATCGTGAGCCCACGCAACAGCGCCAACGCCTGACGCTCCGGCCCGTCGCATCGCCCACATGCCTGCCACAGCAAGCCGAGAGTCGCGAAGTACGCCGTCGCCCCGACGGTCACGCACAGCGCGAGCTGACCGGTCAGATCGCGCAGATCATCGGACCAAACGAGCTGCGACATCGCGAGCAGCACCGCGCCGGTCATCGACAACGTCGCAGCGAGCACGCGCCAGACTCTCGCCAGCAGATCGCTCAACCTGACTTCGAGCACTCGAAGCACGATCGCGTAGTCGACGACGACGACGACGGTCATCGAGGCGGTCAACGCCCACGCCGCGCCGAGCGTGCCGTAGACGAACACCAGCCAGACGGTGAGCGGCGCCAGCAACAGCAATCGCAGTGCCGATAGCATCGCCGTGATACCGGGTCTGTTCGCGGTCCAGTAGATCAAATGGCTGCCGGTTCCCAACGTCGATACTGCGCCGTATATCGCGAGCACCTGCAGTACGGGCACCACCCCCATCCAGTTCGCGCCCAGAAACAGTCGGACCACGTGCTCAGCTGTCAGACCGATGCCGATCGGTACGGGCAGCGACACGAGCAACAGAATCGCCAACGAGTCCTGAAAGGCGCGCGCGAGTTGCGCGGAATCGCCCGACAATTTCGCAAAACCTGGAAACAGCGCCTGACGGATCGGCGCGCGCAGCGCGGTGGTCGCGAGTCCCGCAATTTCCTGACCGACGTTGAAGAATGCCAGCGGTTCCGCACCGGCGATCCTGCCAACCGCCAACGCTGGAATCCGCTCGTTGAGGCCCTGGATCAACTGCTGCACGAAAACCCACTTCGAGAAGTCGAAGATTCCGCGCAGCTCTGACAGCGAAAATCGCGGCCGATACGGATGCATCGCATAGCTCAACACCAAGCGCAGCGCACTCCGAGCGAGCACGCCGAAGACGAGCGCCCAATAGCTGCGCAATATCCATGCGAGCAGGATCGTGATCAGCGTTGCAAGCACGCGCGCGGTCAGCACGAAGACGAATTGCCGGCGGAACTCGAGATCTTTGCGGAAGTACACGGTGCCGATGTTCTCGAGCCCGGAGATCAGCGGGTACAGCGCGACGACGTACATCACCGGCTCGAGTGCCGGAGCGTCGAAATAGGCCGCCGCCGATCGCGCGAGCATCGCCAGCGCCAGGCAGAGCACGGCACCTTTGACGACCTCGATCGTCCAAGCCGTGTCGAAGTGAGGCCGCGATGCGCCGGGATTGCGGATCAGCGCGACGTCGACGCCGACGTTGGAGAGCAACTCTAGAAGCCCGAGTGAGATCATTGCGTAGCTGACGAGGCCGAAGTCCGCGGGTAATAGCAAGCGGGCGAGCACTGCGAGGCTCAGCGTCCCGATTAGATGGTCGCCCACCCGCAGCATCACCATCCAGGCCGCGCCGGCGGATACCCGACTCGCCAACCCGGAAATCGAGCCGTCCACCACCAGCGGCGTCAGGCGGATCGCATGGCGGCATGCCGCGACGGCAACACTTCATGGATCGCCGCGCCATCCACGTCATCGAGTTGCACACCCAGGAACGCGGCGATCGTCGGGGCGAAGTCGACGCAGGTCACCACGCGATCGAGACGCATCGGGCTCGTGTGCGGTCCTTTGACGATGAACAAGCCGCCGCTCTGGTGGTCGCCGGTGCGGCAATAGCGATACTCGCCCTCGATCCGGCCGATGCGATTCGAACCAACGATGCGCGTCGGCGCATCGTTGCACCATTCGACCATCAGATCGGGAAGGTGATCGGATTCCGGGCCCACGTAGAGGCGGTCGCGCCGGTGAATGGCTTTGACGATCGATCTTCCGGTCTCGAGGTTGGTGATGGCCGCGAGGTCTTCGGTGAGCCGATCGAGCAGCGCGTCGTATTCCGCACCCGGGGCGACCTTCCCCTGTGGCTCGCGGCCTTTGAGATTGACTCTGATGCCACCGTGCGACGAGTTGTTCTGAATCAGAAAGCAGTCACTCGCCGCCGGATCGATCGTCGGCGCCGGCCGTTTGTCGCGGAGCACCCAATCGCGCGCCCGCTTCCGCAGCGGCTCCAGTGGCCGCTTCAACGACACTGGAAGGCTCTGCCATGCCGCCGTCAGCAGAGTATCGACCCGGCTCATCGCCGTGACGGGCGGTTGCGTTACCGGCGCCGGCGCCGCGACGCCGAGCGCCAACAAAATCTTGTCGAGCAGGAACTGAGCGCCGTATTTGGGACCGATCCCATGATTGGCGAGCACGATCAGTGTCGAATCGGGATCGAGACCGGCGACGATCTGCCCGAGCGCTTCGTCAACCGCCTTGTACACGTCTTTCAGCGGGTCGCCACCGCCGACGTTTTCATTGTGCCGCGGATGGTTCGGGTCGTGCAGGTGCCACAGCAGATGGCCGGCACAATGCGTTTCGGTGAACACCTGCGCGAAGAAATCCCAGTCCTCTTTGTGCAGGAAATGCTGCGTCAGGCGAGACTTGCGCCGTACGCCGTCGAGCAGTGTCCCGCCAAAGGCGATCGTTTCCTGCGGGTCACGATCCCGATCACTGTTACCGCTGACCGGGTGCAGACCGAAGTTCTGCACGATCTCGTCGCGCAACGCAGGCGACGACGCCGTGAATCCGTGTACCGCGTCGTGCGCACCCCACTCGACCGTCTGCAGGCCGTTGATCGTCTTCGACGGATAACTCAGCGGAACATCGAATACACAGACACGGCGCCCCGCACGGGACAGAGCGTCCCAAAACTGCGGCCGCTGTGATGCCTCCGCGGTGTCGACGCGATACTGCTCGTACGTCCCCGGCCGCAGCTGCTCCCACGAATGGACCCGGTTCTTCGCTGGCGTGCAACCCGACGCGAATGACGGCCAATGCGCTCCCACGTACAGTCCTGGAAGGCCTTCGGTGTGCCCGGTAATCCCGGTCTCGAGCAACGATCGCAACGTCGGCAAATCGCCGGTATTCGCCCATTGCTGCAACAAATCACGATCGCCGGCGCAGATGCCGACGAACACGACCTTGTTTCGTCTGCCCATATGACAATGCCCCGCAGGACGACCGATGCGAAGGGTAGCAGGTCTCAACCGCCCAAAATGTAATGAAAACCACCCGACAACAGCCGGCGTAGCGCATCATTGCGCACGTCATCCGGCTGACGGTTGGACGCCGCGCGGATCTCCCAATACAAGTGCTTCAGGGCACTTCGATCGCCGCGCACGACGTGCTTGAAGTAGAACGCGCCGCGCCCCACGAGGTACCCGTTGGCGGCTTCGGTCGCGGCCGCCGCCGTACGGCGGCCATGCGCGTGACGCACGTGCGGCGACGGCGAGTAGCGCAGCGTCAAGCCTCGCTTCAGCGCGCGGTAGCAGAAGTCCCAGTCTTCCGCCGAGCGCGCCCCCGTTCCTGCGCCGAGGCGCACATCGAACGACCCGACCGCGGCGAACACGGCACGGCGCACGGCCATGTTGCAGCCGATCAGATAACGACCGATGCCGTCGACGTCGACGACGTCGGCCGGTTCGGAGAACGGTCGTATCGCGATCGCGCGATCGGCGGGATCGTCGAGCGTGACCCGGCCACCGAGGACGCTCAGTCGCGGGTCTGCGAACTCGTTCTCGATGGCGCTCAGCCAATCGGACGTCACAAGGCAATCGTCGTCGGTGAACGCGAGAACGGGTTGCGACGCTGCGGCGATGCCAGCGTTGCGCGCCCGTGACAATCCCCGCCGCGGCTCCGAGACGTACCGGATCGGCAGATCTCCTCGGCGCGAACGGCGCTCGATGACCGCGCGCGTCGCATCGACGGAGCCGTTGTCGACGACGATCAATTCCCATCCTGGTGGTGCATCGACTCCGGCCGCAGCCAACGCGTCGAAGCAGGCGTCGAGTCGGTCGGCACGACCCGCGGTGCAGACGATGACGCTGATGATGTCGATGACTCCTGCGTTGGACGCTGGCAACGTGCACTATATGCTGCCTGCGATTCAAACGAGGACGTGGTGGATGAAACTGTACGAAATGACCGCAGCACCGAATCCGCGGCGCGTGCGAATCTTCCTCGCCGAGAAAGGCATCACGGTGCCGTTCGTGCAGGTCGACATGCGCAAGGGAGAGCACAAGACGCCGGCGTTTCTGAAGAAAAATCCGAGCGGCAAGATTCCGGTGCTCGAACTCGACGACGGTACGTGCATCGCCGAATCCGTCGCGATCTGCCGCTACTTCGAAGCACTGCATCCGAAGCCTTCGCTGTTCGGCGCGACGCCGAAGGAACTCGGGCGCATCGAGATGGCGAATCGGCAGCTCGAATTCGAGCTGCTCAATCAGGTCGGCGTATCGTGGGTCAACGGTCCGATCGTCGCGCAGATGGCGCTGGGACGGTTCAAACAGAATCTGCAGGCGAAAGAATCGAGCGACGCGGCGGTGCGGAGTTTCTACAAACGTCTCGACGGCGAATTGGCCAGCCGCGAATACATGGCCGACAACGCCTACTCGATTGCCGACATCACCGGCCTGGTCACCATCGACTTCGCGAGCGCGTTGGTCGATCTGAAACCCGACCCGTCGCTCACGAATCTGTGGCGCTGGCATGCGGCCGTGTCGTCACGGCCGAGTGCCAAGGCCTGATTCAGCGCGGCGCGATCATCGGTTCGACCAGATCGCCGAACGCCCTTCGTTGCGCCCCTGGTTCGGGCTGCGGCGCCGACGGCGACGCGGTGTACCCGACGCCGCGGCATTGTTCGAACGCGCCGGAGCCGGACGATCGGCGCGTCCTGAAGCGGACTGAGCCGGACGCGCCGGAGCGACGTCGCGCTCGGATGCGTCGATCTCGACCTGCATCACGCTGATCGGGCGGCGAATCAGTTTTTCGATCGCGCGCAGACGCGGACGTTCGGAACTGTCGCACAGCGACGTCGCGATGCCCGACGCGCCGGCACGACCGGTGCGGCCGATCCGGTGCACGTAGCTCTCAGGTTCGTGCGGCAGCTCGAAGTTGAACACGTGACTCACCGCGTCGATGTCGATACCGCGCGCGGCGATGTCGGTGGCGACCAGCACCCACGCCTTGCCGTTCTTGAAACTCTCGAGTGCGCGCTGGCGTGCGTTCTGCGACTTGTTGCCGTGAATCGCTTCCGCGGCGATGCCGACGCGATCCAACTGTTGCTGCACGCGGTTCGCGCCGTGCTTGGTGCGCGTGAACACGATCGCGCGCGTCACGTCCGGGTCGCGCAGAAGCTGAGTGAGCACCTGGCGTTTGTCGCCGTTCTCGACGAACACGACATGCTGATCGGTCTGATCGACCGTCACCGTCTTCGGCGACACGTCGATGCGAACCGGATCGCGGAGAATTTCGCGCGCGAGCGTCGCCACTTCGCTCGGCATCGTCGCGGAGAACAGCAGCGACTGACGCGCCTTGGGCAGCGCGGACACGATACGCCGGACGTCGCGGATGAAACCCATGTCGAGCAGTCGATCGGCCTCGTCGAGCACGAGCATCGACACCTTGTCGAGCCGGGCATGGCGTTGGCTCATGAGATCGAGCAGGCGTCCGGGTGTGGCGATCAGTACGTCGACGCCGCGTCGCAGCGCTGCTACCTGGGGATTCTGGCCGACACCGCCGAAGATCGTCGCGACGCGCAGATTGACGTGTCGCCCATACGCCTCGAAATCTTCGCCGATCTGAATCGCGAGCTCTCGCGTCGGCGCGAGAATCAATGCGCGCACGGTATCGGCCGCTGCGGGCGGACCGTTCTGCGAGAGCCGCTGCAGGATCGGCACCGCGAACGCGGCGGTCTTGCCGGTTCCGGTCTGCGCGATGCCGAGCAGGTCCTTCCCGGCGAGGAGTTGAGGGATGGCCTGCGTCTGAATCGGCGTAGGTTGTTGGTAATCGACCGCGGCCAGAGCACGGCACAACGGCTCGATGATGCCGAGATCGGCAAAGAGTGAATCAGTCACTTGTATTGTCTTCCTTGAGCGCTAACCGCGTGCTCGATAATCGAACACGTGCGACATCGCGCGTTTCCGTGTTCCACGCGCAACTGGAGTAAACGGGGGATTGATGAGAGGTATTGAGATGACGTGCTTCACGGTGGAAGCAGGTGGCGCGTTCTCAATGTGGCGCGCACGGTGCACTAAGCACCTGCAATTGTCAATCAGAAGCCCCATACTGCGCCCCGACTCAGCCCGGCCATGATCCACTCGATCGCGTTCGGACCCACTCAAATCGACTCGAAGACCGTTTTAGTGCCACATCGCTTTCTACAGAACCGCGCTCGATGAGCCGGGTCGCTCAACGCAAGAGCATCAGATCGTTTCGCGAGAGCTCGGATCTCAAAGCCGCAGGCCTGTGCGTACTCGACATCGGCCTGTTCACGCTGACACTCGTCGCGGCCATCCTGATTCCCAACATTTTCGTCAAGGTGATCGCCTCGCTCGCGGTCGGCCTGCAGATCGCACGCCTGTTCGTGCTCGGCCACGACGCGTGTCATCAGAGCCTGTTCGAGCACCGCCAGCTGAACCGCTGGGTGGGCCGTCTGCTGTTCATGCCATCGTTGACGCCGTACAGCCTGTGGGAGGTCGGCCACAATCTCGGCCATCACGTGTACACGAATCTGCGCGGCATGGACTACGTCTGGACACCGCTTTCGAAAGCCGAGTTCGACGCACTGCCGCACTGGAGACAACTCGCCGAACGCTTCTATCGGTCGGGATTCGGTTACGGCGCGTACTATCTCGTCGAACTCTGGTGGCGCAAGTTGTTCTTCGCGTCGCGTTCCGAGATTCCGACCCAACGCCCGGAATTCATGGCCGATTCGCTGCTGGCGCTGGGCTTCGGCGCCGCGTGGATCGGCTTGCTGGTCGGCGCGGCAATCTGGACGCAACAGAACCCTGTCACGCTCGTGATCACCGGATTCGTCGTGCCGTTCCTGGTGTGGAACTGGATCATGGGCGCGGTGATCTTCTTCCACCACACGCACCCGTTGCTTGCGTGGTACAACGACATCGACCAGTGGGAAGCCGCGCGCGACACCGGCTGCAACACCGTACACGTGCTGTTTCGCGGCAAGCTCGGCCGTGTGCTGAACAACATCATGGAACACCCGGCGCACCATCTCGACGTGCGCATTCCGCTCTACAAGCTGGAAGCGGCAAATCGGATACTGCACGAGCCTTCTCAGGTCACGCAGCCATTCTCGCTTCGGCTGATTCGCGACTGCGTCGGGCAATGCAAACTATACGATTACGAAGCACACCACTGGACGGACTTCGCGGGTCGCCAGACGAGTCCGTCGCTGGCGCCCCTGCCGTTGCCGCGGGCCGTCCTCGCGGCGCCCTAGCCGATTCCAGCCCTTCCCCATGCTCTTGCGCAGCGCCTGGCGCGTTTCGCCGGTCAGCCGCGCACAGATCGGATCACGCGCGATCGCGGTCCAATAGGCCGCGATCTTCGGTCGACCCGCGAACATGTCCGGCCCGCGAAAGATCGGCATCCACTCGGTGGCAAGCTGCAGAATCGGCACGAGGGTTCCGTCGGCGTGCGTCAGTGAGTGCCCCACTGCATAGCCGTTGGTGCCGATGAAGATCTCGAGTTGATCCAGCGTTTTGCCTACTGCCCCGACGTCGCGCCGAATCGCCTCCTGGTCCCAACGTTCCGGCGGGCGTTCCACCGCGAGGAACAACGGCAGCATCGCCATCACGATGTAGAAGTCCGACAACCGGGACAACAGGCGCACCTGGGCGCGCCGCCACGGATCGCTTGGCATCAATCGCGGCTCCGGGAACGCGTCTTCGAGATATTCGCAGATGACTTCCGACTCCGGCAGCACGCGGCCGTCGTCGAGCATCAGCGCCGGCACGCGGCCGATCGGATTGACCTCGAGGTAGCTGCCCTTCGATCGGGTGTCACCATGAAATCCGGGCGGCTCGACAATCTCGCAGTCGATCCCCTTCGCGCACAGCATCAGGCGCACCCGCGTCGGGAACGGCGACAGGTAGGTTTGAAACAGCTTCATTTGGCGACTCTGGAATTTCAACTCGAGCCCGATCTAGCCGGATTCGACGGCGGAGCGCAATCGCACGCCGAGCGGGGGATTCGTAATACAGTAGCCGCACGGACCTGCGCGGAATCCCCGATGAAAGTTCTCTGCACGATGTCGTTGCTGTTCGCGCTCGCAGCGTGCGGTCACCTCGAAACGCGCTCGCCCATCGGGATCGATCTGTCGGGAACGTGGCAGCTGGATGAACGACACAGCGACTCGCCGCCGCCGTTGGGACGACGCAGCCAATCGGAAGTGGACGACAGCAACGCCGGCGGACCTTCGCAGGGCGGCCCGCCGCGCTTCAGCGGACCCATGCCGCTGTTGCCGATGGTCTCGGCCACCGAGATGACGATCGCGCAGGACCCGCAGTCGATGGGTATCGACTATCCGAATCAGCCGTATCGCGACGTGAAATGGGGAACGCAGAAGCGCGGCCTGTTCACGATCGATGCGGGTTGGGACCAACAAAGCCTGGTCATCGAAACGAAGAGCCAACCGCTGACCGTTCGCGAGGTCTACAGCTTGAGCGCGTCCGGCGACGTACTGACGCTGCAGATCGACCTGAACGGCAAGCGGATGAACGATCGCCACCTGAAGCGCGTATTCACTCGCAAAGCCGGCGCTCCGTCCGACGACACTCGCGCGTCCCAAGCACGACCAGGACAGCCGTAAAACCGCGTCGGGTCGTTAGAAGTCCCAGCTCATCTGCAGGCCCACGGTACGGGGCCGGCACGGGCCGAAGTAGTGTGCGGGGAGCCCGGCGGCGCCTTGCGCGACGCCGTCGTAGTACACCTCGTCGGTGACGTTCTCGACGTACGCGATCACCGACCAACCCGAAGTGGCGCGGAAGCCGCCTCGCAGCGTCAGATCGACGTAAGCATCGTTGACCGCTTCGGAGAATTGCTCGAGGCCGCCATACGTCCTGCTCTGCCCATACAATTCGCTGGTGAAGACGATGTCGCCGTCGCGCGCCGGAAAACGCAGATTGACGACCATCGAGCCCGAATACTTCGGCACCTGCGGCAATGGTTTGCCGTCGCACGAATCCGTGCCGTCCTGGCATAGCGCCTCTGCCTTCTTGACCTCGCTGTCGCCGTACGCGCCGGCCAGATACAGATCGATGTTGTCGGTCGCGACCCACTCCAGCGTGCCTTCGAAACCCCAGCCGTCGACCTTGCCGACGTTTTCGACGAAGATGCCGCCACCGTCGCTCTGCACGTTCACCTGGAGATCCTGGTAGGTGTAGTAGTAGACGTTGCCAGCGACGCGCACACGGCCATCGAGAGCCTCTCCTTTGGCTCCGATCTCGTACGACCACACCGTCTCCGGATTGAAGTCGTCCGGTACCGCCTCGCCCTTCGTGATACCGACGCCCAGAAGGGGCGGATTGATTGCGAAACTACCGAAGCCGCCCGACTTGTAGCCGCGCGTCACGCTGCCGAACACCATCCAGTCGTTGTTCGGGTGGTAGCGCAGAATCGCCCGCGGAGTGAACTCGTCCCAATCCTTCTGGTCCGGCAGATAGCCGACGGTCGTGAATCCCATCGCGTACACCGGTCCCAATTCGCTGTCGACCGGGAATGCGTCGATCTTGAAGTGCTTCTCGTCGTAGGTGTAACGCACTCCGACGCTCCCATCGAAGCGCTCATTGAACGCGTAACTCAAATCAACGTACGACGCCCAGCCGTCGTAGTTGCCCTTGGTACGGTTCCGTTCGCGCAGGCCGCCCGGCGTCGGCGTGAAGCCTGGGTACGCGACGTCGCAGGTCGCGCCTGCGAGATAGATGCACATGATGTCCTCGTCGGCGTGCTGCGTGAACATTACGTCGATCGTTTCTTTGTAGAACGAGGCACCCGCATACCACGAGAAGGCATCCGTGCCTTGCGACACCAGACGAAGCTCCTCTTCGAAGTACGTGCCCTTCTGGTTCTGCGCGTAGTCGTTGAACGCGATCGGCATCGCGTCGAAATCTTCCGCGTAGACGTATTCGTGGTCCTTGTACTCCGTCTGCGACGTCAGCGTGGCGAAGCCGAGGTCGTAGTCCACCTGCAAACCGTAGGTCCAGATGTTGGAGTCGTCCTCTTCGCCGAGTCCCTGATTGCTGCTGATGTTCCGATTGTCCTTAGGCATCGCCATCGCCGGGAAGAACGACTGCCAGAATTGCCATTCCGCGCCTTTCTGC
>Ga0326726_10004693_pt1 | contig 12465 bp, 14 predicted proteins | sample MHFenrmetagenome_2_FD_207603 | JGI IMG/M metagenome (GOLD analysis project Ga0326726, IMG submission 207603) | Lab enriched peat soil microbial communities from Michigan Hollow, Ithaca, NY, United States - MHF15MN | ecosystem: Environmental > Terrestrial > Soil > Wetlands > Peat | place: USA...
AGAGCATGTAATCGCCGGTGGCGTACAGGTCCGCCTCGCTTTCCACGAAGATGACCTTGGCGCGCGACCCGCTGACGAAGGCGTGCACCGTAACGTCGCCGCCGCCCTCGCTGCGCGTCTGCGCCACAAACTCCACGCCCGCGAACGCGTACGCCGCCGCGATCAAGACGAAACAGCAACTAATCACTGCTGTACGCATTAACACCTAACCGTTTCGTTCCGTCCCTACGGGACTCCGCTCTACTATTATCTTTTCCCAGGGCTGTCGCCCTGGGCTACCAGCGTTCGCGCCTACGGCGCTGACCCGAATGCATGATTCCACCAGCACCAGAGCTGAAGTAAACTGAAACTGAAACTGAAACTCAAACTCAAACTCCCAGCACCCTACAACCCTACCCCATGGCGACAGTTGCAACATCTCCATCGAACCTCTCGGCGCAAGCGCCCGCCGTACAGCGCCTCGCCCGGGCCGCGCGCCTCAATCCGCTGGCGACCGTCGGCGTCGTCATGGTCACGCTGTTCGCCGTGCTCGCCATCTTCGCTCCCTGGATCGCGCCCCAGGATCCCGCGCACATCGACCTTCCCGCGCGGCTTTCCGCGCCCTCGGCGGCGCACTGGTTCGGTACCGACGAGCTTGGCCGCGACATCCTCTCCCGCATTATCTACGGCGCGCGTATCTCCATGCTGGTCGGCGTGAGCGTGGTTACATTCTCGCTCATTCTCGGCCTGATCGTCGGCTGCATCGCAGGTTACTACGGCGGGCGCGTGGACCGCATCGTCAACGTGGTGGTGATGAACGCATTCCTGTCTTTCCCCGGAATCCTACTGGCTATTGCCTTCGTCGCCTTCCTCGGCCCCGGCATTTTCAACCTGATCCTGGCTCTCTCCATTGGCGGATGGGTCGGTTACGCGCGCCTGGTGCGGGCGCAGGTGCTGGCCACACGCGAGCGCGAATTTGTGGAAGCCGCGCGCGCGCTCGGCGCCGGGGACTGGCGCGTCGTCACCCGCCACATTCTTCCCAACATGATTCAGCCGGTCATCGTGCAGGCCGCCATCGGCATGGCCGGCGCCATTCTCGCCGAAGCCACCATGAGCTTCCTCGGTCTCGGCGTACCGCCTCCGGCGGCAAGCTGGGGCTCCATGCTCAACGACGGCCGCTCGCACCTGTTCGACGCCCCGCACCTGGTGCTCTTTCCCGCCGTTGCCGTCATGCTGGCGGTGCTCTCCTTCAACTTCATCGGCGACGCCCTGCGCGACTACCTTGACCCGCGCGCCCGCATCGAAGCCGGGCTGTAAGGGGGGCATGCCCGCGCCCCTTTTCATTTCAGCGCGCAATTTGAGCAAAACCAACCCCTCGGAGTACGCTTACGCGGATGCCAAGCGAAAAAATCACTATCTACGAGAAGCCGACTTGAAGCACTTGCCGCGAAGTCAGGAGGATCCTGACCGGGAAGGGCGTTGAGTTCGAGACTGTCAACTACCTCTCTCAGCCGCTGACCGCCGCCGCGCTGAAAAAGTTGCTGCGCAACGCGGGGTTGAAGCCGATGGACGTGATGCGAACCAAGGAGGCGGCGTTTAAAAAGCTCGTAGCAGGCAAGAAGCTCAAGGACGACCTACTCATCAGCCTCATGGCCGCACATCCGGAACTGATTCAGCGCCCGCTGGTGGTGCGCGGCAACCGGGTGGTGCTGGCGCGGCCGGTGGAACGGCTTGCCGAACTTGGTATCTAGTTTGCCGTCGGGGCAGGCATACATCTGCTTGACTTCGTTCCTGCTTGCCATTAGAAGCGATGCATGCCTGCACTGCTTAGCGGCAAGGTTGCGGTTATTACCGGCGCTTCCTCAGGAATCGGCGAAGAGCTCGCGCGGTTGTTCGCCGAGGAGGGCGCCACGGTGGTCATGGCCTCGCGCGACCAGGGGCGGGTGGAGGCGGCGCGCGCCCGCATCGGCCATCCCGAACGGACTCTGGCGCTCGCCTGCGATGTGCGCAACCGCGAAGAGATCGACCGCGTGCTCTCCCTCACCGTGCACAACTTCGGGCGGGTGGACATCTGGGTAAACAATGCCGGCCACGGCCTGAACGATTCGGTCGAACTGATGGACCGCGACGCTTACCGGAAAATGTTCGACACCAACCTGTTTGGCGCCATTGACGGCATGCAGGCGGCCATTCCGGCCATGAAGCGCCAGGGCGGCGGCACCATCATTAATATGTCCAGCGTGGCGGGGCACATCCCCCTGCCGTTTTCGGCTGCGTACAGCGCCACCAAGTTCGCGTTGAATGCTATCGGCAAGGCGGCGGGCATGGAACTGGAGGGCTCGGGCGTACGCGTCATGACCGTCTGCCCCGGCTACATTGACACCAATTTCAATCGTAATAAGACACCCGGGCGCGATGCACGCCACTTGAGTTCCGCCAACCAGCGCGGCGCCAGCGCCGAAACCGTCGCCCGCGACATCCTCAACGGTTACTTGAAGGGTAAGCGCGAAGTGTTTTCGCCCTGGTACTACGCGCTCGCCGCCAAGTTTTATGGACTTTTCCCGAGTGTGGTGGAGAAGGTGATGGCGCGAAGAGTGCAAGGCCGGTAGCTATTGACCTTAGACCGTTGGCAGTCACGACTAACGGCACATGGCAAACGGACGACGGCTACTGCGGCATTACGTCCAGCATCCCTTGCATCTCTGACGCCGCATGCTGGTTCCCAGTGCGCCGCGCGCAGGCGATTCCGTCCTCGAACATCTTGCGTGCTTCTTCCATTCTTCCCGCGCTCATAAGCATCTGCCCGGCCATCTGGTAGGCCGGCACGTAGTCCGGATTGTGCTGAATGATGGTGTTGAACTCCACCAGCGCGCCCGCGACATCGCCCGTTTTCGAGTATTCCATTGCCAGCCCATAGCGCGCGAAGGCGTCGGTAGGATTTTCGGCAAGCAGTTCTTTGAGCGCGGCGATGCGGTCCATAAGCAAAGTGGCCTGTGGCCAGTGGTCAGTGTAGCAAGTTTCAGATTTGAGTTTCAGTCCGGGTGCATCCCAACGGTCACACATCTGACCAACAACCGCACACGCCGATAAGGGACGAGCGAGCACCGACCACTGACTACTGACCACTGGGTTACAATGTCCGCCTCATGGCCTGCCCCTTCTTCATGCCCGGCGAGCGAATTGAGAATTCCCTGTGGCCGCATCCGCCGCGGCTGCCGCTGGGCGATGGATGGACGGGCCAGTGCACCGCTCCCGGGCACGAGGGCGCACGCCCCACCGACGAAGAATTGAAGAAGGGCTGCAATCTCGGCTATGCGCGCGCTTGTCCGCGGCTGCCGCGCCAGCGCCATTGTGACGCTGTGCGCTTTTCCCTGGCGCGCGATCGCCAGCAGAAAGTCAGCGTTCAATTTGTCTGCGAGATCGGTTACGCGCCCGGCGAACACGGCATGCTGGAGTTCGACGCCGTCGCGCAGCGCTGGTCATCCATGCACTCCGACGAGCGAATCCAGAAGATGGCGGAATGCTTCCTGCATTCCTACCTGCGCCGGAAAGGAAGCCCGTCCGAGGTCGTTGAATGACGCCGACCGCCATCCAGGATGCCAGCCTGCAACCCCGCCCGGTTCGCGACTCGCAATCCGAGATGACAGAAATCGTTCTCCCCAACGACGCCAACCCGCTCGGCTCGCTGTTGGGTGGCAGGTTGATGCACTGGATTGACTTGGCGGGTGCGCTGGCGGCGCACCGCCATTCACGCCATTACGTTTTGACCGCGTCCATCGACCACCTGGATTTTCTTACCCCAGTGCGGGTTGGAGATCTCGTGATCTTGCAGTCTTCGGTGAACCGCGTGTTTCACTCCTCCATGGAAGTGGGGGTGAAGGTGCTGGTGGAGAATTACCTCACGGGCACGCATTCGCACGTCAGTTCGGCACTGCTGACCTTCGTCGCCGTGGACCGAGACGGCCGCCGCCTGCCCGTTCCGCCGGTGATTCCCGAAACGGAGGACGAGAACCGCCGTTACCAGGAAGCCGGGCGGCGCCGGGAATTGCGGGAGCAGGAGCAAAAGCGAAAGATCTAGCGAAACGATTTCATCGCCGGACCATAATTTATGGACAGCGCGCTCTTCATTCATCGCCTGCACTTCGCCTTCACCGTCACCTACCACTACCTGTTCCCGCAATTGACCATGGGACTGGCGCCGCTCATCGTGGCGCTGAAATCGATGGCGCTGTGGAAGAACGATGACCGCTACAACCGCGCCGCCCGATTCTGGGCGAAGATTTTCGGCATCAACTTCGTGCTTGGCGTGGTGACCGGCATCCCCATGGAATTTCAGTTCGGCACCAACTGGTCGCATTTCTCGCAATGGGCCGGCGGCGTCATCGGCCAGACCCTCGCCATGGAAGGCATGTTCGCTTTCTTTTTGGAATCCACCTTCCTCGGGCTCTTCCTGTACGGTGAGAAGCGGCTTAGCCCCAAGCTGCACTGGTTCAGCGCGTTTATGGTATTCGCCGGATCGTGGCTGTCCGGCTATTTCATCGTTGCCACCGACGCCTGGATGCAACACCCCACCGGTTATGTGCGCATGCCCGACGGCAGCGTGCAACTGCGCAGCTTCTGGGAACTGCTGCTGAATCCGTGGGCCGGCTGGCAATACGCCCACAACATGAGCGGCGCGGTAATCACCGGATCGTTCGTCATGGCCGCCGCGGGCGCGTTTTACCTGCTCAGCCGCAAGCACGAAGACCAGGCGCGCATTTACATCCGCACCGGCGTGATTGCCGGCCTCATCTTCTCCCTCCTGCAGCTGTTTCCAACGGGCGACGGCCAAGGCAAAATGCTGGCTAAATATCAGCCCGCCACCACTGCGGGGATGGAAGCGTTGTGGACTACGCAATCCGGTGCGCCCATGGTCATCATGGGGCAGCCCAACATTGAACAGAAGAGGATCGACAATCCGATCGTCTTCAACCGGGTGCTCAGCTTCCTGATCTACGGCACCACCGCATCCGAAGTGAAAGGGCTGGATGCCTTTCCGCAAGACCAGTGGCCCACCAACATCGAGCTGCTCTATTACAGCTATCACGTGATGGCCGGCCTGGGGACAACATTCATTGCCATCATGATCCTCTCGGCCGTGCTGCTGTGGCGGAAGAAGCTGTTCGATGCGCGCTGGGCTTTGTGGATCCTGATGCTCAGTTTCCCCTTCCCCTACATCGCCAACACGGCGGGCTGGATTACCGCCGAGGTTGGACGGCAGCCCTGGCTGGTGTACGGCCTGCTGCGCACCTCCGACGGTTACTCGAAGATGGTGTCGGCGGGCAATGGTATGTTCACGCTGTTGGGATTCATGGGCATGTATACCGTGCTCTCGTTCCTCTTCCTGTTCCTCATTTATCGCGAGATTGATCGCGGGCCCGGAGAAACCCCGCCCGTAACGCTAACGGAAAGGGTGGAGGCGCGGTGATGGAAACTCTCTGGTTCGTGATCGTCGCCCTCATGCTGGTGGCCTACGTCGTGCTCGATGGCTTCGACATTGGCGCCGGCATCATCCACCTGATCGCCGGCCGCACCGACGAGGAGCGCCGCACCATCCTGGGCGCCATCGGGCCGGTGTGGGACGGCAACGAGGTCTGGCTGCTCGCCGCCGGGGGCACGCTCTACTTCGCGTTCCCGCTGCTCTACGCCTCCAGCTTCAGCGGCTTCTATCTCCCCCTGATGATGGTGTTGTGGCTGCTGATGCTGCGCGCCATCGGCATCGAATTTCGCACCCACCTGGAAAGCCCGGTGTGGCGCGCGTTCTTCGACGTCGTCTTTTCGGTGTCCAGTATCCTGCTGGCGATTTTCTTCGGCGCGGCGCTGGGCAACGTGGTTCGCGGCGTCCCGCTGAATCCTGACGGCTACTTCTTCGAGCCGCTGTGGACCAACTGGCGCGTGGGCCCGCAGCCTGGTATTCTCGACTGGTTTACCGTGATGACTGGAGTGATGGCGCTGGTCACTCTCACCATGCACGGCGGTCTCTACATTGCGCACAAGACTGACGGTGCACTCAATGAACGCGCGCGGCGCATTGTGCTCATCGCCTGGCCGGTACTACTGGTGCTGACGCTCCTCAGCCTGATGCTCACCATCCACATCAATCTCGACGTGGTGGACAATTACCGCCGCTGGCCCATCGGGATGCTCATCCCTGTCGTCGTCATCGCGGGCCTCGCGGGCGTGCTGTATTTCGTCAATGCGCGCAAAGAGAAGGCGGCGTTTATCTGCTCCTCCGCATTTATCGCGGGCATGCTGGGCGGCGCGGCCTTCGGGATCTATCCCGATGTCCTGCCCGCGGCGATGAATCAGAAACACTCGCTCACTATTTACAACACCGCCACCGGACACCACGGGCTGACTGTGGGGCTGGTGTGGTGGTGCGTTGGCATCGTGATCGCGCTCGCGTACTTCATCTTCATCTACAGCATGTTCAAAGGCAAGGTAGTGTTGGAGGAAGGAAAAGGGCACTAAGAGAGACACTCACCGCGGATTTCCACCGATTCACACGGATCAGACGAAGGGTTCTGTTTATCCATGTAAATCCGTGGTGATCCGTGGTTAAGCTTTCTTGTTTTTTCTAAACATGCTCTAATCTTCACCGCTTGCGTCTCGCCGACAAAGTCGCAATCGTCACCGGGGCCGGTACCGGCATCGGCCGCGCCATTGCCATCGCCTTCGCCCGCGAGGGAGCGAAGGTAGCGCTGGTCGGGCAGCGCAGTAAGCCGATCGAAGCAGCGGCTCTTGAAATCGGCGACGCCGCGATCCCCATTACTGCCGACGTCGGCCACAGCCATGACATGCAGCGCATCCTTGAGGTAACGCTGGAGAGGTTCGGCAAGCTCAACGTGCTGGTGAACAACGCCGGTGTGCTCATAGCCGGCACTGCCGAAAGCCTTTCCGAGCGTGACTGGGACCACACCTTCGACATTAACGTGAAAGCCGTTTGGATGCTCTCGCGCGGCGCGTTGCCAGCGATGCGCCAGGCCGGCGGCGGCTCCATCATCAACGTATCCTCCACGTTGGGTCTGATCGGCGCCCACAACCGCGTTGCGTACTCGGCGTCGAAAGGCGCGGTCACGCTGCTAACCAAAGCCATGGCGCTCGATCACGGTGCGGAAGGCATTCGCGTCAACTGCATCTGCCCGGGAATTGTGGAGACCGACCTGGTGGCCGACTTCGCTCGCCAGGCGCCCGATCCTGAGGCCTTTCGCGCCACCCGCGTCGCACTGCATGCCATCCCGCGCTTCGGCACGCCCGAGGATATCGCGGAGTGCGCCGTCTATCTCGCCAGCGACGAATCCAAGTGGGTCACCGGAGGGGCGTTTCCGGTAGACGGCGGGTATCTGGCGGGGAAAGCGTGACTACAGGTCGTTGGGTTTTAGGCCCGTGTGCTTCGCGATGCGAGCCAGCATCTTTGGTCCAATCTCAGCGTTATCGTGAAAAGCCCAAACGAAACTAGGCCATCCCTCACGTGCCAGGGTACGGTGCGAGCCCGTGCGGTGCTGCTCGGTCCAGCCGATCCTCAACAATGCACGCAGGATCGGTTCGCTTTCGTGCTGGGCCAATTACTCAAGAGCAGGTGATTGTGATTTGGCGCTGAACTGAACTCTGGTGCTCAATCTGGTCGGCAAGAACGCGTAGAGCTAGGGCCTGGGCAGCCGCGATAGCACCCTCCTCCGAATCGCCATAGCACATCACGCCCGGCATGTTCGTAACTTCAGCGATCCAGCGGCCGTCCTCTTCACGTTCGGTTTCGATCTTCAGTTCCAAGGCGCACTCCTAACCGATACTAGACGCATGCCAAGGTGGGGTCAACGTTCGTCAATGGAAGCGATCTGAGATTGTGGCGTACCCGTCATCCAGATCAACCGATCGGAAGATCGCCCGATCGCTCGATCACGTGCGTCGTATAATAAAAGATTACTCCATACCCGAGGTTCTCACTTGAGTCACACGCATGCGCAACCGCCGATGGGACCGCAGCCGCTGCCCGGAGTGGACGCCATTGTCGCCGTCGGGTCCGGCAAGGGCGGAGTCGGCAAGACCACGCTGGCAGTGAACCTGGCTCTGGCGCTTTCCAAGCTCGGCCACAAGGTCGGCTTGCTCGACGCCGACGTCTATGGTCCCAACGTCCCGCTGATGCTCGGCTGCAGTTCCACTCCGCGCATCGTGGGTGACAACCGCATCGAACCGCTGGAACGCTATGGCATCAAGGTGATCTCGGTTGGTTTCCTCAACCCGGGAGACAAACCGCTGATCTGGCGCGGTCCCATGCTGCACCAGATGATTCGCGAATTCGTGCAACGCGTCGAATGGGGCATGCTCGACTACCTCGTGGTTGACCTGCCGCCGGGCACAGGCGATGTCGCCATTTCGCTCATCCAGACCGTTCCGGTGACCGGTTCGATCGTAGTCTCCACGCCTTCCGACGTATCGCTGCAGGACGCGCGCAAGGCCATCGAAATGTTTCGCCAGGTGAAGGTAGACATCGTCGGCCTGGTGGAAAATATGAGCCACTTTGTCTGCCCGCATTGCCATCAGGAGATTGACATTTTCTCCAAGGGCGGCGGCGCGCGCACCGCGGAACAGTTCGGGCTCGCTTTTCTCGGCCAGGTGGAGATTGATCCCGACATCCGCAAGGGCGGTGATACCGGCCATCCGGTCGCCCTCGACGGTCCCCAGTCTCCGCACGCGAAATCCATGTATGCGTTCGCCCAACGCGTGAAGGACCGCGTCCAGGCAATTCGTGCCGCCAGTCCGGCGGACGTGATCCAAATCATGTAAGTCAGTTTCAGTTTCAAGTTTCGCAGAACGGAAGGCGGGAAGCGGCTCCGAATCACTGAAGCTTGAAACGGAAACTCTTCTTTAGCACTCTCGCCTTGTGACTGCTAACCTTGACTTCCCACTCCTGTATTCCTACAATCAGATAAGTCGTGAATCGAATCCTAAGTTTTTGCATCTAAAGGTACTTAGAGCTGACGCCCGAATTGAAATATGCCACCCGGTGGACAAATCGATCCTCGCGAGCACGAAATCCTGACCGCAATCGTGGAAAGCTACATTGCGACCGGGGAGCCGATCGGCTCGCGCACTCTGGCGCGCATCAATCGTGAGGGTCTCAGCCCGGCCACCATCCGCAACGTCATGTCGGACTTGTCGGAAGCCGGGTTCCTGGAGCAGCCGCACACCTCCGCCGGGCGCATTCCGACGACCGAGGCTTACCGCTACTATGTGGACCAGATCAGCGGCCAGGCCAAGCTCTCGCCCGAAGACAAGGGAGTGATCGAGACGGCGCTGCACGGCGCCAGCGATGTCGAGGAATTCATGGAACGCACCTCGCACGTGCTGTCGCTGATCTCGCATGGCGTGGGCGTCACCATCACCAGTGGCGGCCCCAAGAACGCGCTCGATCACATTTACTTCTCTCGCTTGGGCGACAAGAAGATTCTCGCCGTGGTGGTCATGAAGTCGGGCGTGGTGCGCGATCGCGTGCTGCGCATGACCGGCGACTTGTCGCAAGCCGACCTCGAAATGGCGGCGAGCTATATTAATGAGAATTTCCGCGGCTGGACACTAGCGGCGATTCAAACCGAATTGGAGCAGCGCATCCAGCGCGAGCGCACCGAGTACGACCGGCTGATGCACTCCATCGAGCAACTCTGCCGCCAGGGCGCGCTCGGGGCGGAAGACGCGCTGCAGGGCATCTACATGGAAGGCGCGGCCAACCTGGTGGCCAGCGAGGAAGACCGCCAGCGGCTCCAGCAACTGCTGCAAACGCTCGAGGAGAAGCAGCGGGTCATCCAATTGCTGAACGCGTATCTCGACGCCAAGCAGGAAGCGGTTCGGGTGGTGATCGGACTGGAAGAAGCAGCGCCCTACCTGCGCAACTTCGTGCTCATCGGCGCGCCGGCACGGGTGGGCGAGGAAGTGATGGGATCGCTGGCGGTGATCGGGCCGACGCGCATCGACTATCAGCACACCATCACCGCGGTGGCCTACATTGCGCGGCTCTTTGACAAGATTTTGAACGAATCGGAATAGAAAATGATGGACCGGAAAAACGGCAAGGCCGACGAGGAACCGCAGGCGCTCGACATCGAGCACGAACTGCCACCGGCCGAGGAGAACGAAACCCAGCAAGCGGCCGCTGCCCTCTCGCCGGAGGACGTGGAACGCCTGCGACAGGAGCGTGACACGCTACTCGACCGCTTGGCGCGTCTGCAGGCGGAGTTCGACAATTTTCGCAAGCGCAGCGCGCGCGAGCAGCAGGAATTCCGCGACTACGCACTGGCCGAAGCCATCAAATTGCTCCTGCCGGTGCTGGACAGCTTCGATCGCGCGCTGGCCGCTCCGGAGCACAGCGGGGAAGAGTTTCATGCCGGCATCGAGCTCATCAACCGGCAATTTCACGACGCGCTCGCCAAGCTCGGCGTGCAGCCCATCGAGGCGTGCGGTGAGCCCTTCGATCCCAACCTGCACCAGGCAGTGGCGATGGTGGAGACCGACGAGGCCGAGGACCACCACGTCCTGGACGAACTCCAGCGCGGCTACATGCTGAAGAACCGGCTGCTGCGGCCTTCGATGGTCCGCGTCGCTGCCAACTCGAAGAAATAAACTGAAACCTACTGTGGCTAACAACGGCAAACGCGACTATTACGAAGTACTCGGCGTGACCCGCACCGCGACCGAGCAGGAGATCAAGAGCGCCTATCGTAAGCAGGCGCTGCAGCACCATCCTGACCGCAATCCGAACAATCCCGAGGCGGAAGAGAAATTCAAGGAGTGCACCGAGGCCTACACCGTGCTCGCCGACACCGATAAGCGCGCCAACTACGACCGCTTCGGCCACGCCGGCGTCAACGGTATGGGCGCCACTGGCTTCGACCCCAGCATCTTCCAGGACTTCGGCGATCTCGGCGACATCCTCGGCAGCCTCTTCGGCATGGGCGACATGTTCGGCAACGCGGGCGGCCGACGGCGCACCTGGTCGCAGCGCGGCGGCGATCTTCGCCATGACCTGACGCTTGAGTTCGAGGAAGCCGTGTTCGGCGCCGAGCAGAAAGTCACGACCCGGCGTCATGAAGCCTGTGAAACCTGCGACGGTTCCGGGGTTGCGCCGGGACATGCGCCGGCCACCTGCCGCACCTGCAGCGGACGCGGCCAGGTGCGCTATCAGCAAGGCTTCTTCAGCATTGCCAGAACGTGCAGCTCCTGCCAGGGACGCGGCACGGTGATTACCGATCCCTGCAAAGCCTGTCGCGGCGAAGGCCGCCAGGTGCGCGAGCGCACCATCGAGGTCAAAGTCCCCGCCGGCGTGGAAGACGGCACCCGTATTCGCTATGGGGGGCAGGGCGAAGCCGGAGTGCACGGCGGTCCGGCGGGCGACCTCTACATCGTGCTCCACGTCAACGAGCATCCTATGTTCGAGCGCGAGGGCAAGGACCTGCACTGCGCGGTGCCGATTTCCTTTGCCCAGGCAGCCTTGGGTACGGAAATTGAGATTCCGACGCTGGAAGGCCCCGAGCCGCTCAAGATCCCGGAAGGCACGCAGAGCGGGACCGTGTTCAAGCTCCGCAACCGCGGGGTGCCGGTGCTGAACGGACGCGGCAAGGGCGATCTCTACGTCGAAGTCAGAGTGCACACGCCCTCCAAGCTGACCAAGCGCCAGCGCGAGTTGCTGCAGGAGTTCGCCGGAACCAATTCCGTCGAGAATAAGCCGGAACGCAGCACTATTCTGAGCAAGGTCAAAGACATCTTTGGATAAGTTCGCCCGCTACTACGCATGGTTCCTGCTGATTGCCACGGCCCTCCCGGCCGTGGTGCGGCTGGTCCAGGCGAAGAATTTCGCGCATATCACCAGTGAGCGCATTAGCGACGAAAAACGCCGTGCGCGACACCGCATGTGGGGCTGGGTTTCGCTGATCGGTTCCGGCGTGCTGATTCCGGTCTATTTCCTCTACTCGCGCCAGCGCTGGATGATGGTTGCCTTCTTCATCGGCATCCTGACCGGAGTTGAAATGATCGCCAACGCGAAGTCGCCCGAGCCTGACAGCCTCGCCCGCCAGAATCTCTACTTCGGATTCGCCTACGCGCTTGCCGCTGCCGCCACCTGGTTTTTCCTGATCCGCAGATGACTCGCCGCCGCTGGATTGCCGACCAGGTGTCCGGCGAGCGCGCATACCTCGTGGGCCGCAACGCCGAGCATCTTGCCCGCGTGCTGCGCGCCCGTGTCGGCCAGGAGTTCGAAATCTCGACCGGTGAGGCGGTCCGCCTCGGGCGAATCGTTCACGTCGGCCAAGACCGGGTGGAGTTCGCGCTCGGTGAGCTGGTGCCGCAGCGCGAGGCCCCGCGCATTTCGCTGCTGCTGGCGGTCTTCAAGTTCGATCGCATGGAGTGGGCGATCGAGAAGGCAACCGAACTGGGCGTGGCGGAAATCATTCCCGTCAT
>Ga0326726_10004695_pt1 | contig 12464 bp, 9 predicted proteins | sample MHFenrmetagenome_2_FD_207603 | JGI IMG/M metagenome (GOLD analysis project Ga0326726, IMG submission 207603) | Lab enriched peat soil microbial communities from Michigan Hollow, Ithaca, NY, United States - MHF15MN | ecosystem: Environmental > Terrestrial > Soil > Wetlands > Peat | place: USA...
GGAAATCGATGAGAGGAATCCGGAGCTCGAGGTTCAGGAACGCGGCCGAGTTTCCGTAGATGCCGTAGATGGGCAGTGCCCGGAGCGTGTCGAGGCCGCCGTAGGAGAGCACGTCGGGCTGGACGCCGTCCGCCCGGAAGCCGTAGAGCCGGGCCGCGATCAGAGAGCGCCGGGTAATGCTGAAATAGTGGCGCAGATCGGCGGTCGCGTCCCACGTGAGCGTCGAGCCGCTCGCGTCCGGCAGCTTCGTGCCGCCCGCATAGGGGGCGTAGTTCAGCGCGATCGAAAGCCGACGTCCCGAGATCGGCCCGAACTCCTGGTACTCGGTCGTGTCGCCGACGAGCTTCGTGCCGAACGACGGGTAGTTGTTGTTCGCATAGGTGAAGGCGAGGCGGTTGGCCTGCGTGTCCCAGAACGGGTAGTAGTTGAAGCCCGGCTCGCCGTACTTGCGCGAGATGAAGCCGACGCTGCCCTCGAGCCGGTAGTAGCGATTGAGCGGATAAGACCCGAAGACGTTGCCGCCGATGAACTTGAACGGGTTGCTGACGCGCTGGACCGTGTCGTTGACCGTGTTGTAGACGGTGTAGTACTGGCTCTGGTAGTAGGCCTGAATGCCCTTGGCGAGCCGCTTGGACAGATCGATGTAAGCGGCTTCGTAGTCGATGAAGGACGACACCGACGCCAGCGACAGGATGAGCCGGCGGTCGCCGAGGTTGTCGCCGAACACGAGGTAACTGTTCGAGAGGAACGTCTGGTCGGCGGAGAGCCCGACGTTGATCGCCGCGTCCTCGAGGATGAGCTTGCGGCTCGGTCTCTTGTCGATCTTCTCCGGGTCGATCGAAACCTCGATCGGTGGCTGGTACGGGGGAATCGTCGCCGGGCCGGCCGGCGAGGGTGCGGGGTTCAGCTCCGCGAGCTTGTGGAACGGCTTCTTCGCGTCGGTGACGTAGAGCATGAACCGGCGCTTGTAGTAGGCCGAGAAGACGAGCCGCTCGGCGCCGTCGCGGCCGACGAGGACGACGGGCGAGAAGCAGCCGCCGACGACGTTCGTGTAGAGGCTCGTCTCGCCGTTCTCGAGGTTGATCGCGTAGACGTTGAAGATGCCGTTGACGCGGTCCGAGACGTAGTAGAGCGTCTTGCCGTCGGGCGAGACCGAGGCGTCCTCGTCGTTCCAGTCGCCGTAGGTGATCTGCTCGCGGGAGCCCGCGACACCCGGCCGGATTCGGAAGATCTTGGCCTTCGTCCCCTGGACCGAGGTGTAGTACAGCCACTGGCCGTCGGGCGAGTAGGCCGGCGCGTAGTCGTAGGCGTCGTCTCCGGTGAGGTTGACGGCCGCCTTCGTGTCGAGGTTGTAGGCGAAGATGTCCGCGTGGCCGTTCTGGATGGCACGGAAGGCGACCGTTCGCCCGTCGGGCGAGAAGGCCGGGTTCAGCTGCTGGTCCAGGCCCGGCATCGGGATCATCTGCTTGATGCTGCCGTCGAGGGCGTTCAAGAGGAGCAACTCGCGGCCCCGCTCGCGGCGGACGAAGACGGCGATCGAATTGCCGTCGGGCGATACGGCCAGGTCCACGCCGCCGACGGGGCCGGTCGTCAGCCATTGCGCGACGATGTACTCGTAGTCCGTCTTGTATCCCTTGGTGAGGTTCTTCAACAGCTTGCGGTCGCGGGGCGAGACGACGACGATGTTGGCGTCCTCGCCGAGCGTGGAGATGGCGGCGCCCAGCTCGCCGGAGGGAAAGGCGCGCACTGAAACCTCGACCGAGCTGTTCTCTTCCGTGAGGCGGACACGATCGCCGAAATCGATCGGTTCGCCCGTGTCGGTCAGGATCTTCAGGTAGCGCTTGCGCAGAAAGCGCCGGAACCGGATGTCGAAATCTTCCGAGGAGACCCCGAAGGTCCGCTTCAGGACGCGGTCGAGGTTGGGCCCGAGCTGGCCGCGATAGTCGAACACGAAATCGCGCACGCCATCCGGGCCCCACTCGGCGCGGATGAAGTCGAAGACCGCGTGGCCGAACCGGTAGGCGAAGAAGCCGTAGATCTGGCGCTCGGCGATCTCCGGGATCTGGTCGTTCAGGACGGCGTCGCGCAGGACCATCTCGTCCTTGCTGTCCTCGTCGTTGCCGAAGTACGAGGCCATGCCTTCGGTCAGCCACTGGGGCGAGCCGGAGGTATAAGCGCGAATGAAGTTGCCGCCGAAGAAGATCTCGAACTGGAAGACGTGGGTCAGTTCGTGAGCGATGAGCTTCTCGAGTTTTTCGTCGGGCAGGTCGACGGGGAGCACCATGCGATTGCGGGTCGGCAGCGCGAAGGCGCCGATGCCCTCGGGGATGAATTCCTGCAGCGTGTTGGTCTGCTCGAACTCGGAGTGGGTCGAGTAGTAAATGATGTTGATGGGCTTCGGGATCTGGAAGTTGAGCGCGCGCGAGATGTCGTCGTACGCGCTCTCGGCGTAGGAGGCGACCTTCTGCAGGGAGACGGCGTCGCGGTCGTAGAAGTAGATGGCGAAGTGCGTCGAGTGGTAGATCTTCCAGTCGAACGTGTCGTACATGATCTTGTTCTTGCCGAAGTAGTCGTAGTACGGGTTCAAGACCGGCGCCTGGGCAGCCGCGGGCGCGGCAGCGGTCAGGGCGAACAAGACGGCGAGCAGAAGTTTTTTCATGTGGCGTTGGCCGGGCCGCGTCAGTCGGTGAAGATGTAACGCTCCGCCTCGCGATCCCGCGGGACGAAGGTGTTCAGGATCTGGTTCTCGAGCGAGAACAGGTTTTCGAAGAGTCCCTGGAGCTCGTCCCGGTTGCGGCTGCCGGTCTGGCGGAAATCCTTGAACTCGTCCTGGAGCAGCTTCTCCCCGGTGCGGCCGTCGAGGACCAGGAACACGATGTCGAAGACGAAACCGGTCTGCTCGACGTAGACCTGCCGGTAATAGGTTCGGCCGTCGATGGGGGACTGGTACTCCTCGGTCTTGTAGCCCGAGCGGTCCTCGACGCGGAACTCGAGGCTGCCCGAGACGATCAGTTCGGCCGAGGTCTGCGTGCCCACGGCGGCCCAGAACTCCTGGGCGCGAGCCAGGTCGGCGAGGTTCTGGGTCGGCAGCTTGACGTCGGGCGGCGTCTCGATGACGTCGAACTTCGTCTTCTTCTCGAGCTGCTTCTTCAGGAACCGGTGGAACTCGGCCTGGACGTCGACGTTGGCCAGGCGCTTGTCTTTGGCTTTCTCCGGGTCCGTGACCAGGATGAACGGGGCGAGCGCGATCCGCTCGTTGCCCCGCAGCGGCAGCTTCGGCTTCAGGGGCAGCCGCAGCTTGACCTGGTCGACGCCCGCCAGAACCGGCGCGGCGGCGAGAACGAAGGCGACGAACGCGGCGGCAGCCCGCCGCCCGGCCCTACGGAGCACCGGAGGCTTTCCCGGTCGTCTTCGTGTACGCCGTGTAGAACTCGGCAAAGCGCGCGTAGTTACGGCGGATGTAGTTGTTGTTGGGATCGATCTCGAGCGCCCGCTTGTACTCGGTCAGCGCCCGAGCGAAGTCGCCGCTGGCTTCCAGGGCGACCGCGAAATTGTTGTGGGCCCGGGCGTTGTCGGGCGCCTTCACGGTCGCCTGCTCGTACCGGAACGCGGCTTCGCGCCACAGCCCCTTCTTCGCGACGGCGGTGCCGAAGGCGATCTGCGTCGAGGCCTTCTCCGTGTGGGAGTAGGACGTGCAGGCTCCCGCGACAATCAGTAAGGAGAGAACGAAAGTCCGGTTGAGCTTCAAGCGTCTCCTTCGCCTCGCGCCTCGCGGCCGGGTCGGTATTATAGGTTTCCTGTCGCTTCGGGATCCGGGAATTGTCGATCCCCCCTTCATGAGGAGTACGTTAAAGCGGTGAGCTCGGGTTTGGATTGGCGTCGCGCCGCCTTTTCATGGGCCCGGGGGCGCGCTCTTACGCCCCAGAGGCTGTGGCCCGTCCTGCGGGCGCGCGGGGGAGTCGAGGCTCTCCTGGCCTCGACGGAGGACGAGCTCGCCGCGGACTTCGGCTCGCGCGATCTGGCAAGGGCCGTGCTCCATGGCCCTGACGACGACGAGGCCCTGCGCTGGGCCGCCGCGATCGAGCGCGGCGGAGCGCGGCTGGTGACGGCTTTCGACGAGGAGTACCCGGCGGCGCTCCGGGAGATCTCCGATCCTCCGTTTCTGCTCCATACATTTGGACGGATCGAGCGCCTGCGGCTGCCGGCCGTCGCGATCGTGGGATCGCGGGACGCGTCGCGCTACGGTCGCGACGTGGCGTGGCGCCTGGCGCGTGAGCTCTCGGGAGCCGGCGTGACCGTCGTTTCGGGTTTCGCGCGGGGTGTCGACGCCGCGGCCCACCAGGCCGCGCTCGAGGGCCCGGGCGGAACGATCGCCGTGCTCGGATGCGGCCTCGACGTCGACTACCCCCGCGAGCATCGGACCTTGAAGGATCGGCTTTGCGCCGAGCACCTCATCGTCACGGAGTACCCGCCGGGCTCGGAGCCGCGGCCGCAGAATTTCCCGGTCCGCAATCGGATCATCGCCGGGCTCTCGGCGGGTGTCGTGGTCGTCGAGGCTTCGCGCCGCTCGGGGTCGCTCATCACGGCGCGTCTGGCCAACGATTTCGGCCGGGACGTCTTCGCGGTTCCAGGCTCGATCTTCTCGCCGACCTCGGCAGGCGCCCACGAGCTCCTGCGCGACGGAGCGATCCTGTGCCGTGGCGCCGAGGACGTTCTTGCCGAGCTCTTCCCGTCGGTCGGGACTCCGCGCCTGCCCCTCGCGGTGTCGCCGCAGGCGGCCGCCGACATCTCTCCGGAGGCCCGGCGCATCTTCGACGCGCTCTGCCGGGAAGAGGGGCTCTCGGCCGAGGACCTCGCGCGCGTCCTCGACCTGCCGGCTGCGACCGTGCTCGCGAGCCTTTTCGAGCTCGAGGGGGCCGGAGTGGCCGTGCCGGCGGCGGGGGGGCGATACGGGGTGGTGAGGCGGTGAGCAGAGGGCGGCGGGAATCGGCGTTAGGGTGCTGTCATGGCAACGAGTTGCGATCGCTGCCTGCCGGCGATGGCCTGCCTCCGGGAATACCGGTGTGTTAAGACAGAACGCCACCGACCGGTTTGCTCTTTCTTTCCCGATGTGAGACCGTCCGTCGCCCTAAAAGCCTAAAAGGTAGAAGCCCCCACTCTCATGCCCAAGTCCATCGTCATCGTCGAGTCGCCCGCCAAGGCGAAGACCCTCGAAAAGTTTCTCGGCAAGGATTTCAAGGTCCTCGCCTCCTACGGCCACGTGCGCGACCTTCCGCGCAAGGGTCTCGGTGTCGACCGCGAGCACGGGTACAAACCGTCGTACGAGCTTCTCATCGGCAAAGAGAAGACGATCAACGATCTGAAGAGGGCGGCCAGGGCCGCGGACAACGTCTATCTCGCCGCCGACCCGGACCGTGAAGGCGAGGCCATCTCCTGGCACCTCCAGGAGGCATTGAAGCCCGGCTCCGGCAAGACGATCTTCCGCCGTGTCCGCTTCAACGAGATCACGAAGAAGGCCGTTCTCGCGGCGATGGACGACGCCGGCGAGATCGACGAGCGCCTGGTCAACGCGCAGCAGGCGCGGCGCATCATCGACCGGCTCGTCGGCTACGAGGTCTCGGACCTGCTCTGGAAGAAGATCTGGCGGGGACTGTCGGCCGGCCGCGTGCAGACGGTCGCGCTGCGGATCATCTGCGAGCGCGAAAACGAGATCGAGGCCTTCGTCCCGGTCGAGTACTGGTCGATGGACGCGACGCTCGAGGGAAAGATGCCGCCGGCCTTCACGGCGCGCCTGTCCTCCTTCGACGGCGAGAAGCTCAAGTTCGACGGGTCCGACCCGCGCCTGGCCGACGAGGCCGCGGCGATGCGCGTGCGCGACGACGTCGCCGGCGCCACCTGGAAGGTCGCGTCGGTCGAAAGCTCCGAGCGGCGCAAGAACCCGGCGCCGCCCTTCATCACCTCGCAGCTGCAGCAGGCCGCGGCGCGGCGCCTCGGGTTCGCCGTGCGGCGGACCATGCAGATTGCGCAACGGCTCTACGAGGGCCGCGAGATCCCGGGGCGCGGCACGGTCGGCCTCATCACCTACATGCGCACCGACTCGACGCGCGTCTCGCCGGACGCTCTGACCGCCGTCCGAGAGCTGATCGGCGGCCAGTACGGCCCGGCGTCGCTTCCCGAGTCGCCGCGCTACTTCAAGAGCCGGCGCGACACGCAGGACGCCCACGAGGCGATCCGCCCGACGTACCTCGACCTGCCGCCCGACGAGGTCGCGAAATACGTCGCCGCCGACGAGGCCAGGCTCTACCGCCTGATCTGGCAGCGCTTCGTCGCGTCGCAAATGTCGCCTGCGGTCTACGACACGACTTCGGCCGACATCACGGCTGGCCGCGCCGTCTACCGGGCCTCGGGCTCGACCCTGAAGTTCCCGGGCTACCTCGCGGCCTACGGGATCTCCGAGGAGGACGAGGAGGAAACGGACAAGGACTCGCCGAAGCTTCCGCCTCTGACGCAGGCCGAGACGCTCAAGCTCGTCGAGGTCACGCCCGAGAAGAAGGCAACGCAGCCGCCGCCGCGGTTCAACGAGGCCTCGCTCGTCAAGTTCCTCGAGGAAAACGGCATCGGCCGGCCGTCGACGTACGTCGAGATCCTGCGCAAGATCGAGGAGCGCCGGTACGTCCACCGCAAGGACCGCCGGTTCATCCCGACCGCGCTCGGGCGCACGGTGATCGAGCTGCTCATCCCGTACTTCGACGACTTCTTCGAGACGTCCTACACCGCGCGGATGGAGGAGGCGCTCGACGAGGTCGAGGAGGGCAAGCTCGCCTGGACGAAGGCCCTCTCCGAGTTCGACAAGACGTTCACGCGCGACCGCAACCGGGCTCTCGACGGAATGGTCTCGGGCAAGGCGGGCATTCCTCTGGCGCAGGCGAAAAAGTTGAAGCTCTCCGTCGTCCCGGCGATCGACGAGAAATGCCCGCAGTGCGGCAAGAAGCTGAAGCTCCGCATGGGCAAGAACGGCCTCTTCGTGGCGTGCAGCGGCTACCCGAGCTGCACCTACACGCTCAACATCCCGGATCCCGAGGAAGACGTCGTCGACGTTTCCGAGATCGAGAAGACGACGTGCGACGAGTGCGGCGAGCCCATGAAGCTGCGCCAGAGCCGCACGGGCTCGACCTTCCTCGGGTGCACGGCGTACCCGAAGTGCCGCAACGTCGTCAACGTCGCGGTCGCGGGCGGAAAGGCCGAGGCGCGCCCCGACGAGCCGACCGGCGACATGTGCCCGCGCTGCGGCAACGCGCTCGTGCGCCGCCACGGCCGCTTCGGGGCCTACGTCTCCTGCTCCAACTACCCGGCCTGCAAGTTCAAGCCGCCCAAGCCGATCAAGGACACGGGCGTGCGCTGTCCGAAAGACGGCGGCATCATCGCCGAGCGGCGCGGGCGCTTCCGACCCTTCTACGGTTGCGTGAACTATCCCAACTGCGATTTCTCGCTCTCGGTGCGGCCGATTCCCGAGCCCTGCCCGCAGTGCGGAAACCCGTACCTGCTCTACCGCGAGCGCAAGTCCGGCAACGTCTTCGCCTGCGACAAGGCCGGCTGCGGGTTCGAGAAGCCGCCGGCCGAGCTGCCGCCGATCGTCGAGATCATCCCGGAGATCCCGCCCGAGCCGCCGGCCGACGCGGCCGTGACGAAGAAGGCGAAGGGTGCGCGGGCGGCGAAGGGCGCGAAGCCGGCGGCGACCGCGAAGGCCGGCAAGCCCCGCACGCGCCGCGCCGCCAAGGCCTAGCGGGACGGCGCGTCCCGAGCGGACGATGAAGTCTCCCTGGGAGAAGTTCTCGCTTCCGTCCGCGGCCGCCTACGCGTCGGGCACGTCGGCCGAGTTCGTGCAGACGATGCGCGAGGTCTTCGGGCCGCTCGTCGAACGCGTCGAAGCCTTCCCGGCCGGGCCGCACGCCTGGCTGATGTCCGAGGTGCCCGGCGAGGGGTCGCTGTCCGCGTTCTTCCGCGAACGCGTGGCGCTGCTCGAGCCGTCGGGGTCGCTCTGGGTGGTGTTTCCCAGGAAACCCTTCGCCGCGCAGCTGAGTTTCCCGTACGCCTGGCTCGACGTCCAGAGGGCGGGCCTGGCGGCCGGTCTCGTCGACAACAAGATCGCCGCCTTTTCCTCGCGCCTGACCTCGATCCGCTTCGTCGTCCCGCTGTCCCGTCGTTCGAGGGCCTGACTGCCCGACATGCCGGTAGAATCGCGGGTCCCCATGGCTCCTGCACCCGTCACGATCGTCGGCGCCGGCCTGGCCGGCTCGGAATGCGCGTGGCAGCTCGCGCGCCGGGGCCACCGCGTTCGTCTCATCGAGATGCGCCCGAAGGTCGGCACGTCCGCTCACCGGACGGACCGCTGCGCCGAGCTCGTCTGCTCGAACTCGTTTCGGTCGGACAACCCGCGCAACGCCGTCGGGTTGCTCAAGCGCGAGATGGAGGCGCTCGACTCGCTCGTCATCCGTTCGGCGCGCGCGGCGGCGGTGCCGGCCGGCGATGCGCTCGCCATGGACCGCGGCGTCTTCGCCGAGGCCGTCACCGCGGAAATCCTCGGGCGGCCCGAGATCGAGCTCGTCCGCGAGGAAGCACTCGAGATCCCGGCCGGGGGATTCGCCGTCGTGGCGACAGGCCCCTTGACCTCGCCGGCGCTCGACCGCGCGATCGGGGCGCTGCTCGGCACCGAGGACCTGTACTTCTACGACTCGATGGCTCCGATCGTCGAGGCCTCGTCGCTCGACCTCTCGAAGATGTACGCCCTCTCGCGCTACGGCAAGGGCGACGGCGAGGACTACTGGAACTGCCCGCTCTCGCGCGAGGAGTACGAGCGTTTCCTCGACGCGCTGCTTTCGGGCGAGACCGTTCCGATCAAGGACTTCGAGAAGGGCGTCTACTTCGAGGGCTGCCTGCCGATCGAGGTCATGGCCGAGCGCGGGCGCGAGACGCTGCGCCACGGGCCGATGAAGCCGATGGGCCTGCCCGACCCGCGCACCGGGAGAAACCCCTGGGCCGTCGTGCAGCTGCGCCAGGACGACCTCGCGAAGGAGCACTACAACCTCGTCGGGTTCCAGACGAAGTTGAAGATTCCCGAGCAGCAGCGCGTCTTCAGGATGATCCCGGGCCTCGAGAACGCCGTCTTCGCGCGCTACGGAATGCTCCACCGCAACACGTACATCCACGCCCCGGCGCACCTGGACCGATTCTGGCGGATGCGGCGCGAGCCGCGGATCTTCTTCGCCGGACAGATCACGGGCGTCGAGGGCTACGTCGAGAGCGCGGCGACGGGCCTGGCCGTGGGCCTCACGCTGGCCCAGATCCTCGAGGGACGCGAGCCCGTGCCGGTGCCGTACACGACGGCGATCGGCTCGCTCGCGCGGCACTGCTCGGAGCGGCCGCCCTCGGAGAAGTTCGAACCGATGAACGTGACCTTCGGGCTGATCGAGGATTCCTCGCACTCGCCCGTGCGCGACAAGCAGGTCCGCCGCCAGCAGATGGCGGACCGGGCGCTTTCCGCGATCGCGGCGTGGAAGAAAGACATGGCGGGGAACCCCTCACCCCTTCCCTCTCCCGCCGGGAGAGGGAGCTCTCTCGGGACGCCGGCCCTTTAAAGAGGGGAGAAATCATGCTGACCTGGGACGACATCGAGCAGGCGAGAAAGCGTCTTGCGGGCGTGGCGCACCGCACGCCCGTGCTGCGCTCGACGCAGTTCGACGAGGCCGCCGGCGCGACCGTGTTCTTCAAGGCGGAAAACCTCCAGCGCGGAGGCGCTTTCAAGTTCCGCGGCGCTTACAACAAGATCAAGGCCGAGACCGAGCGCCAGAAGGTCCGGGCCGTCGTCGCGTTTTCCTCCGGCAACCATGCCCAGGCCGTGGCTCTCGTTTCGCGGCTTCTCGGAATCCGCGCCACGGTCGTCATGCCGACCGACGCTCCGCAGTCGAAGATCGACGCGACGCGCGCCTACGGCGCCGAGGTCGTGCTCTACGACCGCGCGACGCAGAGCCGCGACGACCTCGCCGAGGAGATCTGCCGCGAGCGGGGAGCCGTTCTCGTACCGCCCTTCGACGACGAGCTCGTCATGGCGGGCCAGGCGACGGGAGCGGTGGAGCTGCTCGAAGAGGTCCCGAACCTGGACGCCGTCGTGGTGCCGGTCTCGGGCGGGGGGCTGCTCGGCGGCTGGTCGACCGCGGCACGGAAGCTCTCTCCCGGAATCTTGATCTACGGCGCCGAACCCGAGACGGCGGCGGATACGAAGCAGTCGCTCGTCGCGGGCCGGCGCATCGAGGTCGCGGAGAACCCGACGATCGCGGACGGTCTGCGCGTTACCTCGCCCGGCAAGCTGACCTTTCCCATCGTGCAGGAGAACGTCAGGGACATCCTGCTCGTCTCGGACGCCGAGATGGTCGAGACGCTCACCTGGATGCTCGAGCGCATGAAGGTTCTCGTCGAGCCCTCCGGCGCCGCCGGGGCCGCGGCCGTGCGGCATCGGAAGGCCGATTTCGCCGGAAAACGCGTGGGCGTCGTGCTCTCGGGCGGCAACGTGGACCTCTCCCGCCTGGCCGAGTACATCGCGTCGCGGCGGCCCCTTTGAGGTTCCTTAATTTGCGGGGCCACGGCCCGGGGTCCGTTATGAAAGGCCTCGTGGCGACCGCATTGACGCTCTGCGGGCTCTTCTTCCCGGGCACCTCGTGCCGCGCGCGCGAGGACTCGGCCGGAGCCGCGTACGCGCCGCCCGGAAACGCCCCGCCTCCGACGGCCGTTTCGGAGACCGCGAGCCCCGAGCCGAACAAGGGGATCGCCGTCGGCGACGCCGCACCCGACTTCGCGCTGATCGACCAGACGGGGAAAACGGTGCGCCTGTCGGATTTCCGGGGGGAGCCCGTCGCCGTCACGTTCGTCTACACGCGGTGCCCGGACGCCACGGCGTGCCCGATGACGATGGCGAAGTTCGCGAAGTTGAGCGCCCTGCTCGCGCGGGAGAAGCTCGGCCGCCTGCTCGCCGTCACGGTGGATCCCGCAAACGACACGCCCGCGGTGCTCGCCGACTATGGGAAGAGGATTGGCGCCGATCCGGCGCGCTGGAAATTTCTGACGGGCGACCCGCGGGCGCTCGCGCGCGTGGCCGAGAGCTTCGGTGTCCTCTACTACTCCGACCACGGGAAAATCGTGCACTCGCAGGCCGTGGCCGTCGTGGACGCCGAGGGCCGGCTCGCGACGATTTACTACGGGGCGGACTGGGAACCCGAGCAGATCCAGAAGGATCTCGAGAAAGCGAGGAAGGGATGAAGAGAACGCAGATCCTGGCCAGCGGCGTCTTTGCCGCGATCACGGCCTTCGGCGTTGCACTCTACGCGGCCGAGCCGCACCCGTCGGAGCTCTTCAAGCAGTACTGCGCCAAGTGCCACGGCGACGACGGCAAGGCCGAGACGATGAAGGGCAAGAACCTCATGGCCCGCAAGTTCGCGGACGCCGAGTGGCAGGCCGGCGTCACCGACGCCCAGCTCGTCAAGTCGGTGACCGGGGGCAAGGACGACATGCCGCCCTTCGGCAAGAAGCTGACGCCGGAGCAGATCGAGAGCCTCGTCAAGAACGACGTCCGGGGGTTCGCGAAGTAAGACGAGCGCGCCCGTGACTCGAGTCTCGGTCGTTTCTCGCGGTCGCCGCGGCCTCCCCGTGTCATCCCGAGGGCCCAAAGGGATGGGTGTCGGCGCTTCTGGCGGCGCGAGGGCGAAAAGAAGGACCGCTAACGCGCCGCCGAACGCAGACGCGCCAGAACGGCCGGGCCGTCGTTGGCGACGAGCGGGAGCGCCACGGAAGCGTCCCACTCGACGGGCGTGTGCCGGGCCACGATCGCGTCGTAGCGCTCGGCGAGCACGTTCGAGGACGGGTCCAGACGGGTCACGACGGCGAGGCCGGTCGGATACGCCGGGATCACGAAGACGTCGAGGTCCGGGCGGTGGCGCGCGAGGATCGGGACGATCTTCCAGACGTCCCCGGTCCAGAAGCCGGTCGTCCGAGTGCGGCTCGCGGTCGCGCGGTCGAGCGGCAGGCAGTCGTGGAAGAGTACGACCGAGCCGCGGGCGGCTCGCCGCTCGACGTGCAGGAAGTCCTTCAGCGCCTGCTCGAAAAGGTGCAGGCCGTCGATGAACGCGAGGGCGATCGGGTCGCCGTCGAAGAGCGCATCCGCCTCCGGCGAGGCGAAGAAAGCGTCGCTCTCCACGGCGAAGGTGCGCGTCGGCGCCGCAAAGGCGCGTGGAGCGACCGGGGCCGGGTCCACGCCGAACGCCCGCGTCGGGGGCCGCGCGAGCGAGAGCGTGCGGCCGGCGTCCACGCCGATCTCGAGGTACGTCCGGGGCGAGAGCTCCGCGTGGAGTCGCGCGAGCCAGACGAGGTAGTCGTCGCCCGGCAGCGTCGCGCGCGCGAGGCAAACGTGGGCGGCG
>Ga0326726_10004696_pt1 | contig 12463 bp, 11 predicted proteins | sample MHFenrmetagenome_2_FD_207603 | JGI IMG/M metagenome (GOLD analysis project Ga0326726, IMG submission 207603) | Lab enriched peat soil microbial communities from Michigan Hollow, Ithaca, NY, United States - MHF15MN | ecosystem: Environmental > Terrestrial > Soil > Wetlands > Peat | place: USA...
TGGCTATCCCTTCTCCCTGAGGAGCCGGCAGCCCTTCCATTCACCCCGGTCAAACACCGGGGTGGGATTCTCCATACGGGCAAATAGATATTCAAACAGTTCCTGCTCTACCGGCTCGCTGCCCTCTTTCCTGCAGTACTCTATGAAAGCGTCATACATTTCAGCATAGGAGATATGTGCAGACGGGTCGGGGATGAGGACCTCCCTGTGGAACTTCCAGATCCCGTTAAATTCCCGTTCGTCATCGAGCAGCGGCCTCACCATGACCTGTTTAAGATGGATGGTCGCCTCCCGGTTTTCAGAGAAAAGTTCGAGATCGTGATAATAGTCCTTCACGACCGCAAGACCCTGGCGAAGATCATTGAGCTCCAGTTCGAGTTTTTTAATCTTCTTTTCCTGCCGGGAAATACGGTCAGATGAGTCCATCGCCTAAGATTCCTTGTGTTGTTTCAGCCTGATACATTGCCCGTCTCCTCGGTACGACATTCTGCCGCACGAGGGTTAATCCCTCCGGTCCAGTAATTTGCCCGCGTATACGCACTGCCCGAACGAGACGCAGCCATCCCCGAGAGGATAATCCTTGTTCATAATGCATCCGAGGTGGTGTTCAGTAATTTCTGTACGGATAGTTTCCCGGATGGCACAGTTATATGCAACACCGCCACTGAGAGCGATCTGTTTCATTCCCTCCCGGTCGGCCGCGTGAAGGGCGAGGTGTGCGATCCCCCGGGCAAGATTGTACTGAAAGGAAGCCGCAATATCACGAATTGCCTGGCTGTCTCCGTCACCTGCCATCTGTATCAGTCCAAACGCAGTCTCAATGAGGGATCGTCCCGAGAGCATCTCGCAACCCTGGCGGGTCGTAAACTTCAGCTCCCATAGTTCAGCGCAGCCACCGGCTGCGGCGGATTCCAGTTTCATAGCAGGTTCGCCGTCATAGGTCCGCTCCCTGCAGAGTCCCAACAGGGCGGATGCGGCGTCAAGAAGCCTTCCGGTACTGGTGGTCTGGGCGACATTAAAACCACTTCCGACCTGTTTTTCAAGCACACCCAGCTCGACATCTGACCAGCCCCGCCCGGAAAGTAACGAGAGTACCTTCTGCTCCGGAAGAATTCCGTAGAGCATCCGTTCGGGAAATTGTGTGGCAAGATCCCCGCCGGGCATCGCTGACGGGTCAAGGTGGGCGACCCGCTCGAGATCCGGTGCCTGGCCGGAGAATATCTCGCACCCCCAGACCGTCCCGTCGTCGCCATAACCGACCCCATCGATCGCGATGCCGATGCATGGTTCGGAGGTTGTCGCGGCGATGTGCGCACGATGGTGCTGGACCGGGACCAGTTCCAGTCCCTGGTCCGACGCGATCTCGCGGGCAAACCGGGTTGAGAGGAACTGTGGGTGGAGGTCATGGGCCACCACATCGAACTTCGCCCCGAGGAGCCGTTGCAGGTTCCTGACGGTCTCCTGCAGGTATTCAAGGGTCGGCGGATTGCGCACATTCCCCACGTGAGGTGAAGTGATCGTGAAGCCGTGTCTGTAGATGGTGGCATTTGCATTCAGTTCGGGTCCTACGCCGAGAATACAATGGTTTCCCAGGGCAATCGCTGTCCGCTTTGGGGCAATGCCCCGCGAGAGGCGGATGATATACCCGTCGCGCATCACGGAATCGTCGCACCGGTTCACGATCTTACGGTCATGGGTGAGGAAGAAGTCCACGTCGCGGTTGAGCTTAGACATTGCCTGGTCGATATCGGTGATCATCGGGTAGCCGGGCATATTGGCGCTCGTCATGATAAGCAGCGGGTGCTTCAAGCGGGAGAAGAGAAGTTGGTGAAGCCCGGTATAGGGTAGCATGCAGCCGATCGTGTGGAGACTGCTTATCGTTCCATGAGCAGTGGGATCGCGTTTTTTCAGGACGACGATCGGGTGGACCGGGCTGGTGAGCAGCTGCCGTTCCTCCGGAGAGACGCAGGCGAGCTCCCCGATATAGTCCGGGCGTACCATGATGGCTAACGGCTGTTCGATCCTGCCCAGCCGCCGTTTAAGTTCATCCACGGTATCTTCGATGCAGGCGATATGAAATCCCCCAACCCCCCGAATCGCAAGGATGTTTCCCGTATCAAGCAGTTCTGCGGTCTCTTTTATGGGGTCGAGGCCTTCTGCTTTATTTCCGCGGGCATCGGTAAGGGTGAGGTGCGGGCCGCAGGAACTGCAGGCGATAGTCTGTGCATGATGACGCCGGCAACCAGGGTCCCCGTATTCCCGTGCGCAATCCGGGCACGGGGGGAACTCTGCCATCGATGTGCGCTCCCGGTCGTACGGGATCTCCTGCACGATGCTGTACCGGGATCCGCAGTTTACGCAGGACGTCGCCCAATAATCCCGGTATCTCCCGCCTTTGTTGAAGATATCGCCAACGCAGTCATCACAGATCGCTATATCGGGCGGGATCATACCGGTCAGCGATCCGGTACCGCTCGGCAGGATAAAGAACCCGTCAGGAATCTCCTGTAATATGCCGGAAACTTCAACCGAATCGATGCGGGAGAGCAGAGGGCCCCGGGAGACCTCGACAAGAAACTTCTCAAAATTATCTCCTCTCGCAAAGATCTCGACTTCACTCCCGAGATTTTTCACCGTTCCTGAAATCCCGAGCGCACAGGCACGGGCATACACAAAGGGGCGAAACCCGACACCCTGGACGATTCCGCGAACTGTAATTTTGCCCTTTTCCTGCATGAATTTCTCGCAAAATTTTATTGATTCGCGGAACGATATAAGTATAGGGTTATACCGTGCCGGGCCATATTCGAATCGTAAACGATCCCGTAGAGCTTGTTCCTCTCCTGATGACGTTCAACGACCCTTCATTCAAAAAGGTCTATGAACTTTTGAACAAATCATGGCTTACTGAAGACGAGATCCGGGCGCAGGTCGGCGATGACAATGTCTCCCTCTGCATTCAGATCTTAAAGAAAGGAAACCTCGTGGAGGAGCAGTGGCGGATGCCAAAGCCCGGTGCGAAGCCGGAAAAAGAGTTCCGTGCAACCTATAATAAGTTCCGTGCAAACTTCCAGTGCAACCTCTCCGATCTCTCCGACATCCTGTACATCTCGCTTTCCAATGACGAGAACCTCCGCGAAGTGGTGGAGAATATTGAAGGAGAACTCGGCAAGGGCAACTCTTCGATCAACGACCTCTCCCGGAAATTCAGTGTGAGTCCCGTTTTTATCAAGGGGCTGGCCAAACGGGTTACGCACCTGGATGTGAAGGGACAGGGACTGGTGCTGCTTGACACTGGGCGCTAAGGATCCCCTGTACTCCATTCTGCGCAGCAAACGCGAGGTCTCGCGGCTTCAGATTCTTGTCGAGATCGCTGAGCACCAGCCGGCAGTGCGGCAGCAGGAGATCGCCGAAAAACTGGGTGTGACCCCGCAGGCAATTTCCGAGTACATTCGCGAACTTGTCGATGAAGGAAAGGTTTCTGCAATCGGCCGGGGTAATTATGAAGTAACCAAGACAGGGATCGAGTGGGTGCTGGAAAATGCCGAGTCGCTGGAGTCCTATGCTCGGCATATACGGCGCGACATCATCCAGCAGATCTCCGTCTGGACAGCGATCGCCGCAGAAGACCTGCGGGAAGGAGATGAGGTCGGGGTATACATGAAGGCCGGCTTTCTCTATGCGGGGAAAAAATCGCTGGCAGCGACGGGGACTGTGATTGCTGATGCAAAAAAGGACGAGGATGTGGGTGTTGCCCGCCTTAATGGGATCATCGATCATAAGGAAGGCAGGGTTCATGTCTGCAAGGTACCACGGATCCAGCACGGGGGTTCAAAAAAAGTCCGGACAGACAAACTGCTGGAGGTCATCGGCCAGGCCGGTGTCGTAGCGGCGGTGGGACTTGAGGCGTTTATCGCACTGAAAGCGGCGGGGAAGAAACCCGACATGTTCTTTGGTGCCCGGGAGGGTGTGATCGAGGCCGCATTCCACGGGATTGACTGCGCAATTGTCATTGTTGACGAAGAGTTCACCGATTTTTTAAAGAGGCTGGAGAGCGTTGAACTCCCGTACGTGATCCACGACCTGATCTCTCCATGAAGATCCTCATCCAGCCCCAGAAAGGAAACAGTTTCAAGCTCCTCTTTTACGACGGCAGACACGTGATGGGTGCCGGGTACGTCGAGTTGACGGAGACGCCGCGGGGACCCCGCCCGACAAAATACCGGCTCAGGTGGGGCGGGAAAAAAGAGTACCGTCATACCCCCTCAAAGGACCTGATCTCCCAGCTCCGCGAGGCAGATGTGCGGCTTACCAAATCCGACGTGAAATTTGAAACATTTCTTTCAGATTTCCAGATAAAAACCAGGTACGTGGATGCCTGCCGCATGTGCCTGCTCGATGAGCGGTATACCCCGTTAACTGAAGAGAACTGTGTCACGTTCGGCAAAGGCGAGAAGATCTGTCTGGAGTGCGGTAAGCGTGAGCTGCGTCGTGAAGTCTCACACATCGGCCGGCTGGGGCTGGAGGGGATCGCCCATCTCGAAAACCTTCTCGATACCTTCCGCGACCTTGACCGGGTACTCTCGACGCTGCAACCCGATAAACTCACGATGAAGGCAGCGCTCTACGACCGTCTTGAACCGCACCCGGTCATGACCACTGCCTCCATCGATGAACTGCCCCTTCCTCGGCAGTTTATTGAAGCGAGCGGGGTTTCCCAGCTCATGCCTGCCCAGCAGCTTGCGGTGGAAGCGGGACTGCTGCACGGAAAAGACCTGCTGGTCGTTGCCGCAACGGCGAGCGGTAAGACGTTCATCGGGGAGATGGCCGGGATCAAGAACTACCTCGAGGGACGGGGAAGGATGCTCTTCCTCGTCCCGCTGGTAGCGCTTGCAAACCAGAAGTATGAACGGTTCACTGCCCGGTACGGGAAGATGGCAAAGACCGGGCTATTGACCGGGGTGAGCCGGCTCAACCTTCCCGAGACACGGAAGGTGGGGGACCGGAACCCCCAGTCGCCGATCATCGTCGGTACCTATGAAGGTGTTGACAACATGATCCGCTGTGGGCAGAAGATGGCAAACATCGCAACCGTGGTGATTGATGAAGTCCAGATGCTCGAAGACACCGACCGGGGTCACCGCCTGGACGGGATGATCGCACGGCTGAAGTATCTCGCTCCGCAGGCGCAGTTCCTCTATCTGTCGGCTACCATTGGCTCTCCAAAAACGCTGGCAAAAAAACTGAACTGCAGTCTTGTCCAGTACGCCGAACGCCCGGTGGGACTGGAGCGGTATCTCCTCTTTCTCGAGCGCAAACAGAAGATCCCGACCATCAAGCAGATGACGACCGAAGAGTACAAGCGGACATCATCGAAGGGATTCCGGGGACAGACGATCATCTTTACCAATGCACGGGCACGGTGCCATACGATCGCCGATGCCCTGGGGATGAGGGCTGCCGCCTATCATGCAGGGCTTTCGTCGCAGGAGCGGCGTGAGGTCGAGACAAAATTCCTCGGCGGCAAGCTGATGGCGGTGGTCACGACCGCCGCGCTGGGTGCCGGGGTGGATTTCCCCGCGTCGCAGGTGATCTTCGATGCATTGGCCATGGGGAGAGACTGGCTCTCGGTGCAGGAGTTCAACCAGATGGCCGGGAGGGCGGGAAGACCGGACTTCCACGACCTCGGCCGCGTGATGATCCTTGCCGAACCGGGTGGCACCTATTCCCGGGAGAACCCTTTTACCGAAGAAGAGGTCGCGATCCGGCTCCTGAAAGGGGAGATGGAAGAGGTAGCGCCGGAACATGATTTCGAGAAGAGCTCAGAAGAGTACGTGGCAAATGCAGTCGCCTGCAATGGGGAGGAAGCAGATCTCGACCGGATCAATAGCATGATGGTCGGCAGCATGGAACCCGTGCTTCCCGAGCTGATCGCCCACCGGCTTGTCGAAAAGCAGGGCAGCAGGCTGGTCATGTTGCCTTTGGCACGGGTGATGGCAGAGCATTTCATCGGCATGGAGCGGCTCCTTGAGATCCTCCGCCTGACAAAATTTATGGATGACCCGGTCGACGTGATCGCGGAACTCGAGAGCGAGGATGTTCACCAGGATAAGAGGACCGTACCGAAAAAGGACGGGAAGAAACAGGCGGGGCATAAAAAACGCCGGTGAGAACCCGGTCACGAAGGGCTGACATTATAATGCCAGGCCACTGATAATTACGTAGGAAGAAAAAGATCATCTTCGCATTCCTCCAAATCCTGTTATTTCCCGTCATCCTCCCTGGTCTATCCGGAGATCTCAGCTGGCCTGAGGGCTGGATCTTCAGTATCTGGTTTATTGTCCTCTGTTTTACGACAATCCTGTACCTGGAACAGAAAGATCCGGCGTTGCTGGAAAAAAGGTTTAAGCAGCCCGGCACCGAAAACCAGGAGTGCTGGGACTGGTATGTGGTCTTTGGGCTCCCGATCGGATTCATCCTCTGGTTCTTCATCATGCCGCTGGATGCGAAACGGTTCGGGTGGTTGCCCGCGTTCCCCCTCTGGCTGAAATTATAAGGGGGAACTCTGCTGGCAGGATCATTTTTCCTGTTCTTCCGGTCTTTTGCTGACAACTCGTTCCTCTCCCCCTTATCAGGATCCAGGATGAACGGATGCACGGGGGGTTTCGACGGGGTATATGGGTTGGTGAGACATCCTATGTACCTCGGGACGATACTCATGTTTCTCGGGACACCCCTTGCACTTGGCTCATTCTATGGGATTCTCGCTGGTCTTGCCCTGACCGTCCTGCTTATGGGAAGGATCGTGGGAGAAGAGGCGATGCTGACCACAGCGCCTCGAAGGCTATCAGGAATATACCCGGATCGTTCGTTACCGCCTTTTTCCCAGGATATGGCAGGTAATTTTTCTAAAAATAGTAATACTCGGCATGCCGCTGCTCCTGCCTGCAACGCCAATTCAGAGCGAAGTAGTCATTTTTTTTATAGTCAGAACAATTTCCTTAAAAGAAAATACCCCATATTGTCCATACATCTTAAGACATGCTTAAGCCCGATTACTGCGAATTTCCTGCATACCCATGTCGAACACTGGAGTGACGGGAAGGTGGCTCCGTCCTGAAGGATGGACGATGTATTACCTTTTCCTGTTGGGGTTCTTTGCAATCTTTTCTACCACAATATCAAAAAATCCCGTCCTGCCACTTTTTTCCCAGGCATTGGGAGCAAACGATACCATAATCGGCCTTATCGCTGCATTCTCTCCTTTCGCCGGGATCCTGTTTTCATTTCCGGTGGGAGTGCTCTCCGATCATCTCGGCAGAAAGCGTCTCCTCATCGTATCCGGCATTGTATTTCTTACCGCTCCTCTCCTCTATCTCCTTATCACCAATCCCCTTTGGTTGATCCCGGTCAGGTTCTTCCACGGGACGGCAACAGCGATCCTGGGCCCGGTCATTTCTGCCGTTATTGCTGAGCGGTTTCCCGCCAGCAAAGGCCAGATGCTCGGGCAGTATTCTTCCGCAACGCTGATCGGCCGATCGATTGCCCCGCTCATTGGTGGTGCCATCATCTCATATTTTATTTTTTACCCGGGACTTTTCCCGTACAGGATCGTATACGTGGCAGCAGCGCTTGCAGCGGTGCCGGTGTTCATGATGACGCTGATGTTCCCCGACGACTCGGCTTCAGTGCACGTCCTCCCGTTTTCCGTCTTCCGCGAGAGTTTTGTTACATTTTTTTCAAACCGGAGGCTGCGTGGTACCGCGGTTGTGGACATGGCAACCTATTTTGCGTTTGGGGCGTTTGAGACATTCCTGCCGGTTTTCCTGTTCTCGCAGGGAATCGATGCTTTCCAGACCGGCATCATATTTGCAATCCAGGTCCTGATCATCGCCGCGAGTAAACCTTTTTTCGGGATGATTGCAGACCGGGTCGACAAACGCATCCAGATTGCAGCAGGACTTATCATTACCGGGTGCTCCGTTGCGGTCATCCCTTTTACATCATCGTTTTCCCTGTTCCTCGTTGTCAGTGCGATATTCGGTATGGGCATGTCACTTTCCACGGTGGCAACCAGCGCATATGTTGCCGATGTTGCAGGAAAAGAACAGATCGGGGCATCCATGGGAGCACTCTCGTCCATCATGGATATCGGTCAGTCGATGGGCCCCCTCATCACCGGCATAATTATTACCGCAGCCGGGTTCTCATCGGGATTCCTTGCCAGTTTCCTTCTTGCTGTTGTTATTACGGTCGTATTTGTCGTCTCGGTGACTGACCCTGCTCAGTAAAGAATAACTATGAAGAGGCGGATCGCCTTCTGCTTCAGATGTAAAGCGATATCATCAGCAGAAGGGTAGATATCGTCACGTAGAGAATTCCCGGAATAAAATGCGCCAAGAAATGCGGGCGTATCTCCACCTTATGATCTCTTCGTTCATCATCGGAGATAAATAATTCAGGGTAGCGGTGAATAACTGCCTCGTAGAGCCTGAAGTATCCGAAACTGAAGAACGAACCGATGCTGATCAGGACAATGCTCACAACGCCGGTAATCGTCGGATCAAAGGTGACGTTAAATAATCCAAGGAGCGTAAACAGAATTGCAAAATGTGTCACCGGCAGGAGTACGAGGATCAGCCATGCGGCGAAAAGACGATTAATAGTATGAGATTTTCCTCTCCAGGCGGAATAGGTATCCCACGATCGGTACATTTCATGGGAACGATCGATTATCATAAAGAAATATATCGCAAAAAAGAACCCGAATAATTGTTGTGCATCGTTAAGGGACATAGTTGTTCTACCCGGACAGTTCAGTCACAAACTCTTCATAAGACTGATGATTCCCCTCACCGGAGAAAACTCCCCGGGAAAATACTCCATTCTTTGCGAGCGCCAGTGATGCATCGAGGTCTCCGGACGGTTACATACGGTCGGCATTTCATAGACTGTTCTCTCTGAATAGTCACCTTATCAAACCCGGTATTTAAAACTCTATATCCGGGATATCGGTCCCGGTGCACCGCTGGATGTCAAATCCGGAACAACCCGGGACATCCGGGATGGCCATGATGGGGGTCATGGTTCAGCAGGCGGCCAGGCAACTGCTGTATACCAGCGAAGATAATTTTTTCAGGGGGTCGGTCGGTTTTTTTCAGGACATTGCAAAGCAGTTTTTCTCACTTTAACCCAGCCGGTGACCCACATTATGTGTTCGAACAGGTTTAACGAAAGGAAGGACAGCGTATTATCGGAAAGCTTTCCTGAACCCTTCATCACCCGTAAATAGTTTTGATTCCACATAGTACTGGATGCAGATGAAAGTCCCGCTCAGCGAACTCGATAACCGCCTCGACCGTTTCCGGCTCCTGATGGACAACCAGCATTCCGGGTGGGAGCTTGCCATAATCTTTTCCAAGCTCAACCTTTTTTACTTCACCGGTACCATGCAGGACGGCATGCTGCTCATACCCCGGAATGGCGAGGCCTGCCTCTGGGTGAGGCGTAGTTTCGAGCGGGCAGAGGATGAATCGTGCTTCCCGCAAATCCGGGGGATGCGGAGCTACCAGGATGCTGCAGTGACAACATCAGCTATTCCCGGGACCGTGTACCTTGAGACAGAACAGGTGCCGCTTGCGCTCTTCAGCCGGCTCCAGAAACATTTCCCGTTCCGTGAGGTGAAGGCCATCGACCTTGAGATCCTGCAGGTCCGGTCCATCAAGAGCCCGTATGAACTTGGCCTGATGGAACGGGCCGGCGCAATTCATCGCCGCGTTCTGGAAGACCTCGCCCCGGAAATTCTTAAGGAAGGGATGAACGAGGCAGAGTTCACGGGCGAACTCTACTCCCTCATGGTGAGCGAGGGGCATCAGGGGATTGTCCGGTTCGGGATGTTCGAGTCGGAGATTATCCTGGGGCTGATAGGGTTTGGCGAGAGTTCCCTCCACCCGACTTACCTCGACAGTCCGGGCGGGAACGCCGGCATGTCACCGGCGGTTCCGCTGCTCGGAAGCCGGGACCGGAGACTCCGCGACGGGGATCTCGTCTTTGTTGATATAGGGTGCGGGTTCCTTGGATATCATACCGACAAGACCATGACCTATGTGTACGGCAGGGCGCTACCTGACGAAGTGGTTGCAATCCACCGCACGTGTGTGGAGATACAGGATACGATCATGCCCCTCCTGAAACCCGGCGCCATCCCCTCGCAGATCTACGAGACTATTATGACCAGTCTCGAACCTGCGTTCCTTGAGAATTTCATGGGATACGGCAACCGGAATGTCCAGTTCCTTGGCCACAGTATTGGCCTCGAGATCGCGGAAAACCCGGTAATCGCCAAGGGATTTGACGATCCGCTTGAGGAAGGGATGGTGATCGCCATCGAACCCAAGAAAGGGATCGCGGGGATCGGCATGGTCGGAATAGAAAATACGTTCATAGTCACATCCGGTGGCGGGCGGAGCATCACCGGTCATCACCCCGGGCTGATGCCGGTCGGGTAGGCCTTCCTGAAGAGTTTTCTCATGGTTTACCCGGTGAACCCCGGGTATAAAATTCAAATGATTGCCTGAAGTTCAGTACCAGTCATACATGGAAGGCTGAAGACCTTTTCTTCTTAAATTATACCTTTAGAAAATTGTCCAAGACTATAACGAAGGGCCTCATCCCAATCGCGTCCCTTTACCCTGCCTTCGCGCTGCAATTGGACGAGAATTACCTTCCCATGGGGCATTCCAAATCAGGGGATGCCACAGCTGCCGGGCAAAGCCCCCCGGGGCAGTTGTTATCTCTCAACTTCATGGTAACCTGAATTCCGGTGGATAGTCAGCGTCGCCAATACTATACGGATGACTGGGGCGCTGATCGTGATTGTCAGTAATAAAAAAGTGTCGGTGGTGGTGCAGCCCATCCCGAAATCGCCGTGAATAATCCGGAAACCCATCAGGTTTTCTTAATGATTTTGGAAGGCTTGCAGGGATGGGGCAAGGATATTTAGAATATTATAAAGGGTAACAAAATAATGGATTAATTGGACTGGAATGACCACTGCTGCCCGGATCATGATAGTTGAGGATGACGATATTATTGCCAATATTATTTCGCAGATGCTGGAAAAAAAGGGGTACAGTGTCGTTGGCAAAATTGCCTCCGGGGAGGAGGCGATCATGAAATCAGCAGCGCTGAAACCTGATCTGGTGCTGATGGATATAACCCTGCGGGGGTCAATGGACGGAGTCAGCGCGGCCGGGTTAATATTCCAGTTGTTTCATTATCCTATCATATTCCTGACTGCAATGTGTGATGATGCTCAGCTGGATCACGCAAAAAGTGCTGAACCCCTCGGGTTCATCTACAAGCCGTTCACCGAGAAGGACCTTACTGCTAATGTTGAACTTGCCCTGTATAATCATTCTATACGAAAGAATCATCTCGTAGACTGTCCTGCAGGAGATCCCAAAAATATCATGGATGCGCTTGATCCCATCATCATCATGGACAAGACGGGCAGAATTATCTTTTTTAATCCTTATGCAGGTTGGTTTCTTGATCTCCCGGAGGATCAGATACTGACGAAATACTGGAGGGATGTCATTATGCTTATCAATGACCAGACCGATGAGCAGCTGAAGGATCCTGTCCCGGAAGTGATCGGGCAAAAAACGGTGGTCAGCCACGATTTCAATACCGCGATCGTTTCGAAATCCTCCAAGCGCTGGAAAGCCAAAGTAACCTTCCGCCCCCTCCTCGATACTAGTGAAAGATTCTTTGGGATCTTACTCTATATTAAGGAAAAAACACGTGACCAGATAAAAATGGCACAAAACTTCCGGGCCCCACGATAACCTTCGGCTGAGACCCTGCTCCTTACTTTATCCGAAGCCCGGCTGAGGATCTGTCGGATAGTCTCGGACAATGTTTCTTTCATGAGATGGTCTTTCTGGCAGATAGCGAAAACTGTGGGGAGTAGCGGTTCAAAACATTCAGGAAGGGATAAAGAACATGCCTCTGACCTGCACAATTCTCATCAATTCGACTACCTGTCACCGCATCGCCGGATTTGGCCGGGAGTCTCCCCTTCTGTGCCTGCAGAAAAAAACACTTTTCTCAACGACAGTAACGTTTCAAAATTCGTTTCAAAATCTGTTGTTGGGGGAAGATCCTATACATCTCCTGAGGCAATACTCGGGCGGATGAGGGCATTCTCATCTGGAGAGAATTCGTAATAAAAAAGAGATGGTGAATATGGCGTCGTTTATGTGCAAAGATCTTGGCATGGATTGTTCCTTCGAAACCTCAGGAACTACTGACCGTGAAATCATGAAACAATTTATCGATCATGCAGCATCTGCACATAAAATGTCGGTACTATCCGCAGATGTCATTTATCGGGTACAGAATTCGATAAAAAAATAATATTTTTTTTTTGCTCCCGGAGAATCTCCTCCTTCTCCGGGCT
>Ga0326726_10004697_pt1 | contig 12463 bp, 9 predicted proteins | sample MHFenrmetagenome_2_FD_207603 | JGI IMG/M metagenome (GOLD analysis project Ga0326726, IMG submission 207603) | Lab enriched peat soil microbial communities from Michigan Hollow, Ithaca, NY, United States - MHF15MN | ecosystem: Environmental > Terrestrial > Soil > Wetlands > Peat | place: USA...
GATTCAGCGTGGCGATCCTATGCACGTTCTTCAACCCGGCGTCATGCGCCAGGCCCAGCACATGCTGGACATCCCGGTTGCGCACCTGTATCACCGCGCCGAGTTCTTCATTAAACAATACACGCAGCGTATCGCCGTGCGATTCGTCAAGGTTGATGGTCAATCCGACGTGGGTAGCGAATGCCATTTCGCACAGGGTGACGAACAAGCCGCCATCGGAACGGTCGTGATAGCTGAACAGTTTGCCCTCGACATTCAGGCGTTGCACAAACTCGAAAAATGACTTTAGCACCTGCGCATCATCCACATCCGGCGCAACATCGCCGACCTGCTTGTATACCTGTGCCAGTGCCGATCCGCCCATGCGGTTCTTGCCCTGCCCCAGATCGAACAGCAGCAGCGTGGTATCCAGGTATGCGCCGAGTTGCGGCGTGGCTGTGTCGCGCGCGTCAGCACACGGTGCGAAGGCGGTGACGATCAGCGAAAGTGGTGCGGTGACGGATTTTTCTTCATCGCCGTCCTTCCATACCGTCTTCATCGACATGGAATCCTTGCCGACCGGGATACTGATGCCGAGTTGCGGGCACAGTTCCATGGCCACCGCATGCACCGTATCGAACAGGGCGGCGTCCTCGCCGCGATGTCCGGCAGCCGCCATCCAGTTCGCCGACAGTTTGATATCGCCGATCTTGTCGATGCGCGCCGCAGCGATATTGGTGATCGCCTCACCGACAGCCATGCGGCCCGAAGCACGTGCATTCACCAGTGCCAGCGGAGTACGCTCGCCGATCGCGAACGCTTCGGCGCGATTCGAGTTGAAACCCATCAGCGTGACAGCGACATCCGCCACCGGCATTTGCCAGCGGCCGACCAGCTGGTCGCGCGCAGTCATTCCGCCCACAGTGCGGTCGCCGATGCTGATCAGGAAATTCTTGTTCGCCACGGCAGGCAGACGCAGCACCCGCTCGACCGCATCGCGCAATTCGATCTTGCCGATATCGCATGATGTCAGCCGCGGAATTTCGCGCACCACGTTGCGTGTCATTTTGGGAGGCTTGCCGAGCAGCACCGACAGCGGCATGTCCACCGGATCGTTATCGAATCCGGCGTCATGCACTATCAGCTGATCGTTCTGTGTCGCCTCTCCGACCACTGCAAACGGGCAACGCTCGCGCTCGCAGATGGCGCGGAATTGTTCCAGGCGATCCGGCGCGATCGCGAGCACATAACGCTCCTGCGATTCGTTGCACCAGATCTGCTTCGGCGACATTCCAGTCTCGTCCAGCGGGATCTTGCGCAACTCGAAACGTGCACCGCGCCCGCCGCCATGCACGAGCTCCGGCAATGCGTTGGACATGCCGCCCGCGCCGACATCGTGTATCGACAGTATGGGATTGTTCGCGCCCATCTGCCAGCAACGGTCTATCACTTCCTGCGCGCGGCGCTGCATCTCCGGATTGCCGCGCTGCACTGAATCGAAATCGAGATTCTCGGCATTGCTGCCGGTGTCCATGCTGGATGCCGCGCCGCCGCCCAGACCGATCAGCATGCCGGGGCCGCCCAGATGGATCAGAAGCGCGCCCACTGGCAAAGTGTGCTTGTGCGTGTGGATCGCCGAAATGTTGCCCACCCCGCCCGCCAGCATGATCGGCTTGTGATAACCGCGCATCTCGCCGCTGACGCTCTCTTCGAAAGTACGGAAATAACCGGCCAGATTCGGACGGCCGAATTCGTTGTTGAACGCCGCCGCGCCGATCGGGCCATCCAGCATGATCTGCAGCGCGGAGACAATGCGGGAAGGTTTGCCATAAGAAAATGCTTGATAACCTACTGCGCCGCCAATCTGCTTTGTCGCATGCTCGCTCGCATCTCGTCTATCTTCGAGATATGCCTCGCCACTCGCTGCGCGGCTTCGCGCATCTTGGCTTGCTCGCGACGGTTCTGAAGCATTTTCTGAATAAATTTCCCAAGGCTGAATAAATCCGGGGATATTCAGGTTGGACACCGAGAACCCGGTCAGCCCGGCCTTGGGCTTGGAACCGCTGCCGGTCGCGCCTTCGTCGCGGATCTCGCCGCCTGCACCGGTCGCAGCACCGGCGAACGGCGCGATAGCGGTCGGATGATTGTGCGTTTCGACCTTCATCAAGGTGTGCGTCAGTTCGTCGCTGAACGCATAGCCGCCGTCGGCACGCGGATAAAAACGCTCGACGCGAGCACCCTCGATCACCGAGGAATTGTCGGAATAGGCCACCACCGTGCCCTGCGGGCTGACCTTGTGGGTATTGCGTATCATGCCGAACAGCGAGATGTCCTGAGGCACACCGTCGATCACCCAGTCGGCATTGAAAATCTTGTGACGGCAGTGTTCGGAGTTCGCCTGTGCGAACATCATCAATTCGACGTCGGTCAGATTGCGTTCCAGTTTGCGGAAATTCTCGACCAGATATTCGATCTCATCCGCGGATAGCGCCAGACCCATCTCGCGGTCGGCTTTCTCAAGCGCCTTGCGTCCACCCTTCAATACGTTCACCCTGGCAAGGGGTTGCGGCTTGCCGTGCCGGAAGATTATTTTCGCTGCACCGGCGATATCGGCCAGCACCGTCTCCGTCATGCGGTCATGCAGCAAAGACAACAGCGCTGCCAGTTCAGCCTTGCTAAGTTCCTGACCGTTGCCGGTGTTCAGGTAGTACACCACACCGCGCTCGATGCGCTGCACACCGGACACGCCGCAATGCTGCGCGATGTCGGTAGCCTTGGTCGACCAGGGGGAGATCGTACCGAGGCGCGGCACCACCAGCAGGCGCTGGCAGTTCCCTGCATCCTCTGGTTCACCCGCCGTCCTGCCCAGACCCAGCACCTTGTCCAGCAGCCTGGTTTGCGCCTTGCTCAAATCCGCGCCGCGCAACCCCCGCAAGGGGGACGACGCTGGGTGCCCGGAACCTTTGGTTCCACGCTCGCGCAGCGCGATGAAATAACAGTGGCGGGTATCCTTGATAGCGATGTTGGGAGCGACCTCGTTCAGGGTCGTACGCAGCTTTTCCAGACGGAAGGCAGACAAGGCAGCGGAGCCTACAGAGACGCGAAACATGGAGAAGACCAAAATGAAAATCCAGGACGCGATTATACTATGCACTACCCATATGAATGATGCTTGAGAAATGAGCAAACAAATCCCGGCGCTTAGCCAGAAGCAGGTCATCGCCAGCTTCCCGAAACGCCCGCGCGACAGTCACAAGGGACTGTTCGGCACGGTCGCTGTGATCGGTGGCGCGACCGGCATGATCGGTGCGCCGTTGCTGGCAGCACGGACAGCACTCAAGCTGGGCGCTGGTTGCGTTCATGTCGGCCTGTTGGCGGAAAATGCTCCGGGCGTGGACATGCTGCAACCGGAACTGATGCTGCACAGCGCGTCAGCCGCATTACGACTTCCCGGCGTGGACGTGCTGGCGATCGGCTGCGGGCTGGGTACCTCGATTGCCGCGCAGAAGCTATTGTACGATGCGCTGATGTGTGGCTCCGCGCTGGTGATTGATGCCGACGCGCTGAATCTTCTCGCGCGTCAACCCGATCTGCAAGACGACCTGCGCATCCGCCAGGCCGCATCGGTACTCACCCCTCATCCCGGAGAGGCCGCACGCCTGCTGGATTGCGACATCAAAGAAATACAGGCCGACCGCGTCTCTGCGATACGGAAGCTGGCACAGAAATTCGCATGCAGCGTGGTGCTGAAAGGTGCGCACAGCCTGTGCGTCACGCACGGCGGTAGGAAATATCTGAACAACACCGGCAACCCCGGCATGAGCAGCGCAGGCATGGGCGATGTTTTGACCGGCATGATCGCCGCCTTCATCGCTCAGGGAATGAGTGCAGATGACGCTCTGCTGCTGGCGGTGCACCTGCATGGCGCGGCGGGCGACGCGCTGGCGCAGCAAGGAATCAGCGTCGGCATGACGGCAAGCGACGTGACCGAATGGGCGCGCTGGTTGTTAAACCAGTGGCACCGCAACTAGATTGGCAACGCCCATCGACATCCGCGAAGAAGCCGGCGTCCGCACGCTGCTGTTCAGTTCAGAATGGATACAGGGCGCAATGCGCATCGCGCGGCCTTGGAATCTGGAGCTGGAATATACCCGCGAGATGATGGCGTCGCTATTGCTGCGAGATGCACCAAGTAAGGTGCTGCTGATCGGCTTGGGCGCGGCCTCCCTGACCAAGTTCCTGTATCGCCACTATCCGCTTGCGCACCTCACCGTAGTGGAGATCGAACCTGCGGTGGTCGCCGCCGCACGACAGTTCTTCAAACTTCCTGAAGACCCGAAGCGCCTCAGTTTGGTGATCGGCGACGGCTCGGAATATGTGCTGAACAGCAATGGGCAATTCGACCTGATCCTGGTGGACGGTTTCGATGAGAATGCGCACAGCGGTGCTCTTGAAACACTGCCTTTCTATCAGGCGTGTCGCACACGCCTGAGCAATGAAGGGATCATGGCAGTCAACCTGCTGACCCGCAGCCGCAACTCGGAAACGATAACGGCACGCATCGCGAAGGCGTTTGATGATCGCGCGCTGATGTTTCCTTCGTGCGAGAGCGGCAACGCCATCGTGTTCGCAGCGTCGGGCGACCCTATCGAGATATCTCTCGATGATCTGAAAAAAAGCGCGCTGACGCTGAAAGAAACAACCGGATTGAATCTGTTGCCGACACTTGCACGTCTCGTTCAGTCCAGAACCTGTTTGAATAACCGTCTGATTCTGTAGACAAGCATCACGATGCCGGTTTTGCTTTACGATGCGGTTTCGCGTCACAATTGAGCCGCAATTTTTCCAACCTTGCTAAGGGAGCAACCATGGCCACATTGATTTTCCTCGGTTTCGTCGCTGTAATGCTGTTCTACGGCATCAGTCTGTACAACCACCTGGTCAGCGTCAAACACGCCGTTGCCAAGGCATGGGCGAACATCGACGTGCTGCTCAAACAACGTCATGATGAATTGCCCAAGCTGGTCGAGGTGTGCAAGCAATACAAGCAGTTCGAGCAGGCTACGCTGCAAAAAGTCATCGAGGCGCGCTCGCAGGTGCAGACTGCGCGCGAACACCAGGACATCGCCGCTTTAGGAAAGGCGGAAGGCGCATTGCGCGCCGGCCTAGGCAACATCTTTGCGGTGGCGGAGGCCTATCCGGAACTGAAAGCAAACGAGAACTTCATGCAACTGCAGAATCGCATCACCTCGCTGGAGAACGGCATCGCCGACCGACGCGAGTTGTACAACGAATCGGTGAACATCAACAACGTGCAGATCGAGGTCTTCCCCGCCAGCATACTCGCGAGCATGTTCAACTTCGGCGCAAAGCCGCTGCTGGAATTTTCCGCCACCGAAAAGGCGGATGTGGATATGAAGCAATTATTCGGTTAAATCCTTGGCCGACTGATCATGCTGGTCACGCTGCGCCGCGAATATGCGCATCTGGTCACCTCGGGTGCGCAGTTGTTGCTGCTGTTGGTCGGGCTCAAGCTGGAGTCGCGCAACGGCTGGCTGACTTGCCTTTCCATCATGGCCGCCATCAGCATCATGGCATGGCTGTCGGCATTGAACAGGCTGCGCGCGATACGCGACACGCCAACCTCGAAGATCGCTTCCGCCGCACAGGGCTATGTGGAACTCACCGGACGAGGCCACCCATTTGGAGAGCCCTTGCTCGGCAAACTCAGTCTGCTGCCGTGCTTGTGGTATCGCTACAAGATCGAACAGCAGGAATCCGAAAACAAGTGGAAAACCGTGGACAGCGGAGAGAGCGACGATTCCTTCACTTTGCGCGACGAGACCGGCGAGTGCGTGGTCGATCCCGAACAGGCGGAGATATTCACCCATCACCGCGACCAGTGGCACGATGGCGATTATCGCTATACCGAGTGGAAGCTGATCGAGCACGACAGCCTCTACGTCATCGGCCAGTTTCGCACCCAGGGCGGCGGCAGCCTGGAATTCAACACCCGCGAGGAACTCAACGCGTTGCTGGCAGAATGGAAAAAGGATATGCCGGCTCTGCTCAAGCGCTTCGACCTCGACAACAACTGCACGCTGGATATGCAGGAATGGATGCTGGCGCGATCCGCCGCCAAACGCGAAGTGACGAAGTTGATGCGCGAAGCACAGGCACAGCCGGATATCAACATCATCAGCCGGCCGCGCGAAGGAGAATTGTTTCTGATCAGCAATCTCGATCAGGAAAAATTATCGCGCCGCTACCTGTTGTGGAGCTGGGCGCATCTGCTGATCTTCTTCGGTGCGCTGGGGGGGATAGGCTGGGTGGTGCAATTGGCCCGTTTTTAGAGGAATCCTGAAATCAAAAATAACTGGGGCGGTAAATAAACCGCCCCACCCTGTTCGACTCGGTGAAGATCAGTCTTTTCTGCGCAGCATCATGCGTTTCATCAAGCCATCTTTCGAGATGAACTGATGCTTGATCGCACCGAGTATATGAATCACCACCAGAACGATCAGCAAATTGACCAATTGCTCATGCACCTCGTGGGCGAACACACGCTCATAATCATGCTCCTTCGGCAGCATATTCGCATCGAATGCCAATAACGCCGGGCCCGCCTTGCTGGTGAGCAGGATCACCACGCCGCTCACTGGCAACACGAACAACACGGTATAAAGCAGGTAATGAACGCCTTTGGCCAGTTTGTCCATAGTCGTATCGCCGACCGGTGCGGGAATCCCGTCATTGCGGCGAAAAAAGAAACGGAACAGGGTCAACAATAAAACCGTGCCTCCCACCGCGATATGCACGATGTAGCCGGTCAATGTCGCCTTGCTCTCGTCAGTTGCATCGGCCAGGCTGTCGCCGAGATACCATGCTGGGATCAACAGTGCCAGGGTCAGCCAATGAGCGATCACCATGCGTTTGCTGTATTGCGTCATTGCTTTAATCTCCTTGCATTTATCTGGCCACCCAAAATCTATAGAGCTAATTGAGCTATCAGAATAATTATATTTCAGTATAGCGCCATTGTTAAACGTGTGTTCAATTTACCCAAAATGCGTTTGATGAGCAGATTTTTTCATCGGTTCAGGATTATCGCGCTCATCCGTGATTTACTCATTGACGGCTATCGCGGTATGCTCAACGCATCGCAAGGCATGGTATCGATCGGCATGAGCGCAGTTAACAACGAACAGTTGATTTCGGGGCTGAGCACGGCAGAAGCGCAACAACGCCTCGCTGCGTCGGGCTACAACGAGTTGAACCCGCCCCACCCGCGCCGTTTGTGGCATATTGTTGCCGATGTGCTGCGTGAACCGATGTTCCTGTTGCTGATCTCGGCGGGCGGAATCTATCTGTTGCTGGGCGATGTCGGGGACGCGCTGATGCTGATGTTTTTCGTGCTGATTGTGATAACACTGACTGTGTTTCAGCAGCGCAAAAGTGAGCGGGTGCTGGAAGCATTGCGCGACCTGTCCAGCCCGCGCGCATTGGTGATACGCGATGGCAAACAGCAACGCATCGCCGGACGCGAAGTGGTGCAAGGCGACTTGATGTTGCTCAAGGAAGGCGATCGCGTTGCAGCTGATGCAGTGCTGCTCAGTTGCAACAATCTGTTTGCCGACGAATCCCTGCTGACCGGCGAGTCGGTTCCGGTGCTCAAACATGCAGGCAGACCGGGCTCGGTGGCGCGTCAACCGGGCGGCGATGATCAGCCGTTCGTTTATGCGGGAACAGTGCTTGTGCAAGGCAGCGGCATCGGTCTGGTGACCGCCACTGGCAAGTTCAGTGCCATCGGTCACATCGGCAAATCGCTGCAAGACACCCGCTCCGGCACATCTCCGCTGCGTATCCAGACCGACCGGCTGGTGCGCCGCTTGGCGATATTCGCCATCACCGTTTGTCTGATACTTGTGCTCACCTATGGCATCGCGCATGGCAACTGGCTGGATGCATTGCTGGCCGGCATCAGTCTGGCGATGGCCTCGCTGCCGGAAGAATTCCCGGTGATCCTGTCGGTGTTCATGGCGCTGGGTGCGTGGCGCATCTCGCGGCGCAATGTGCTGACTCGGCGGCTGGATGCGATCGAGACCCTCGGTGCCACCACCGTACTGTGCACCGACAAGACCGGAACGCTGACCGAAAATCGCATGGTGATCCGCAAGCTATACAGCGGCGGACAAATGCTGCAAGTGGATAGCCACAGCCCGCTGCCTGAACCGTGGCACGAACTGGTGGAGTTCGGCATCCTTGCAAGTGTGCGCGAACCGTTCGACCCGATGGAACGCGCCCTGCACGAGTTAGGCAACCGCACCCTGAGCGGTAGCGAGCACCTGCATGCATCATGGCAGCTGGTACACGAATACAGCCTGTCGCCGGAGCTGGCGGCGATGTCGCGCGTCTGGCAGGGCGACGGCCAGGAACATCACATGGTCGCGGCTAAGGGCGCGCCGGAAGCCATCATCGACCTGTGCCACCTGCCCGACGCTCAGGCTGCATCCATCGCACAAGTCGCCGCCGAGATAGCCGACCAGGGCTTGCGCGTACTGGGCGTGGCACGCGCCGAACTCAGGCCTGGCCAAAAGTGGCCGGCACAGCAGCACGACATCGAGTTCTCATTCGTCGGATTGCTCGGCTTGCAAGACCCGCTGCGTCCGGATGTCATCGATGCGATCGCACAGTGCCATGGGGCAGGCATTCGTGTAGTGATGATCACCGGCGACCATGCGCGTACCGCACAGTCGATCGCCCGCGAACTGGGCTTGCCTTTTGCAGACGTATTGACCGGCATCGAACTGGACACGCTATCCGATACAGCATTGCGCTCCCGATTGCGCGGCGTGCAGGTATTCGCGCGGATTGTGCCACAACAGAAACTGCGCCTGGTGGAAGCCTTCAAGGCCAATGGCGAGATCGTCGCGATGACCGGCGATGGCGTAAACGATGCGCCCGCCCTGAAGGCCGCGCATATCGGCGTGGCGATGGGCAGGCGCGGCACCGACGTGGCGCGCGAAGCCGCCGGACTGGTGCTGCTCAACGATGATTTTGCCTCACTGGCCGCCACGATCCGCTTGGGGAGACGCATCTACGACAACCTGCGCAAGGCAATGAGCTACACGCTGGCCGTGCACATCCCCATCGTCGGCATGGCACTATTGCCGGCGCTGATCGGGCAACCGCTGCTGCTCCTGCCCGCGCATATTATGTTTCTGGAACTGATCATTGATCCCGCCTGCTCGATATTCTTCGAGGCAGAGCCGGAAGAAAGAGACATCATGCAGCGCCCTCCCAGACGGGCGAACGAAGCGCTGTTCGGCGGTATGCTGCTGACCAACAGTCTGCTGCAAGGTGTGGTTGCCTTTGCCGTCGCCGCCGTGATTTACGCCGGGGCATTGTCGAAGGGGTGGGATGAAAACACCGTGCGCGCGCTGGTGTTCACGGCCATGGTGGCGGGCAACATCGCGCTGGTATTCAGCAACCGTTCACTGGATGATTCCTGGCAAGTTACGTGGTCGCGGAAAAATCCGGTTCTGTGGTGGATCGTGCTGGGTGGCAGCGCCGGGTTGGCATTGGTGTTAAGTCTGCCAGCGTTGCGCGAACTGTTCCATCTTTCCGGCGACACGCCTCACATCCTTGGAGTTGGTGTACTGTCAGCGTTCAGCGTTCTGTTGCTCAGCGCGGGCATGAAACGGATACTGAGCTAGGATCGCTCAAGAAACTCGGCACCAATCTATCTTCCCATTGACGCCAGCCCGAATTACGCGTAGAAGGCTATCAGGTATTTGATTCAAAGTCTTTGCAGTACTGGTTTTTCCATGTGCATTCTTCGATTCAAATAGTTTCTCGGGAGTTTTTCCCGTTATTTTAAAGGAAGTAATCACATGGCAACAGGTACAGTTAAATGGTTCAACGACGCCAAGGGTTTTGGTTTTGTCACACCCGATGATGGCAGCGAAGATTTGTTCGCACACTTTTCCGCAATCAATATGAGCGGCTTCAAATCACTCCAGGAAGGCCAAAAAGTCAGCTTTGAAGTGACACAAGGCCCAAAGGGCAAGCAAGCTTCCAACATTCAGGCCGGTTGATCGGTTCTCGAGTTGGTAAAAAAGCCCGGCACGCAAGTGTCGGGCTTTTTGTTTGTCAGGAAGATAATCGCTACGTACCTGGCATTATTTTGAAAACGCCAGCAAAAACGCCGGATTCAAATTCGTACTTACAGCCGGGCGGAATGGAAAAACGGTCAATTTGCTTTGCACCTGAACGCTCATGCAAACAGGTTGTGACGATCAGTCGAGCGTTTTATGCCACACCATCCAGACCGAGCGGTCTACCGGTTTGATCTCAAGCAGAGTCTCATTGGATTCTATACGCAGATGCGGTGCCAATGAAGCACGGTTGCCGTCTGCAGTCATATGCCAGCGGATGCTTGCCACCCAGGCCGTAACTTTTTCCATATTGATGTAGTCGGGCAAACTTGAAGTTCCGCCGAAACTCAATCGTTCGGATGCGGTGTCCGCAATCACTACACTCGCACTGTACCGGTATGGAACAGGCTGTACAGCGTCGTAGTGCGCGAGTTTGATCGATAACAGATCTAACCCCGGAGCAAACAATTCCACATCGGGCTGTGCCGCATGTATCTCGTAAGCCAAGCCACATAGAACAAACCCCAAGCACAGGCGAAGCATTGCTGCACGCGCTTGAATGAGATAAGAATCAGTAGCGGAGGTGGTCAAATTGCTCTCCTTATCCATCTATTCAAACGGCTTAGGAGGCTGGCAGATCATGCACACGGAAGAACTTCCATGTCGCAGTCCCGCTGCCATAGTTCCCCTTAGGCCGGTGACTTTGCGCCCTTACCTTTCAGCAAGTTTGCCAAGTTGATGCAGAATATTCGAAAGCTTCGATAGAGTCAAAACCTGCTTGAACAAACGGTTGATTTCTCGGATGAGCGGTAATTGGTAATAAAACTGCTTGTTTCGATAGACCAGGAACTATTCGGCCTTGAACAGATTATTCCCATTAATTCAATAAGTAAGCAATCCAACTCTTCCCAGGGTGCCATTGGCAGAGTGCGCGGCAATGTGGTTTTGCGCGCCCCCAGAGCTTCGCTGCGTCTGGAAGCTCACCACACCATATTTATCTCTTTTTCTCAATGAATTCAATCTTGTAACCATCTGGATCGGATACGAAAGCAATCACAGTCGCGCTATGCTTCATAGGTCCGGCCTCTCTGACGACTAGTCCGCCTTTTTGCTTGACCAGTTCACATGCCTTGTATGCGTCATCGACCTCAATCGCTATATGGCCGTAACCTGTTCCCAAATCGTATTTTTCGACACCCCAATTGTATGTGAGCTCTATAACAGCGCCCTCTTTTTCTTCCTGGTAACCGATAAATGCCAGCGTAAACTTTCCATCCGGATAGTCGTTGCGACGCAACAATTTCATTCCCAGCACTTCTGTGTAAAAAGCTATAGATCGATCCAAATTCCCTACTCTAAGCATGGTGTGAAGAATGCGCATAAATCAGCCCTTTCGTTTTTCCATTTCATCCCATCGCGTCATTGCCGCCAATACTTCCGCCTCGATCTCTTCGCTGCGTGTTTGCAGCTGTTTGGCGCGCTTGGCATCGCTGCGATAGATAGCTCCATCGGCAAGTTGCGCAGCGATGTCGATTTGCTCGCTCTCAAGATCTTCAATGCGTTTGGGTAACTCGTTCAGTTCGCGCTGTTCCTTGTAGCCGAGTTTGCTGCCGGATTTCTCCTTTACAACAGGAGCTGCTGTCGCACGCGGCAACGTGGCAACGGGAGACTTGGTTGACACTCCTGATGCGGCGGACAAACCGGCTGCCTGGAATTTTTTCACCCGCACCCAATCCTCATATCCCCCGACGTATTCGATCAGCTTGCCGTCGCCCTCGAACGCGATCACTTGGGTCACCACGTTGTCGAGAAAGGCGCGGTCGTGGCTGACCAGGAACAGCGTGCCGTCGTAGTTGGCTAGCAGCTCTTCGAGCAGTTCCAGCGTCTCGATGTCGAGGTCATTGGTCGGTTCGTCCAGCACCAGCACGTTGGCAGGCTGGGTGAACAGCCTCGCCAATAACAATCGGTTGCGCTCACCGCCGGAACAGCTCTTCACCGGCGAACGGGCACGCTCCGGCGCGAACAGAAAATCGCCGAGATAGCTGATCACGTGTTTCTTCTGGCCGGCTATCTCGACGAAATCCGAGCCCTGGCTAATGGTATCGGCGAGCGTCGCCTCGTCATTGAGCTGCGCGCGCAACTGGTCGAAATAGGCCACCGAAATCTTGGTGCCGTGCTTCACCTGTCCTTTGTCGGGCTGCAACTCACCGAGGATGATCTTGAGCAGCGTGCTCTTGCCACAGCCGTTCGGGCCCAACAGGCCGATCTTGTCGCCGCGCTGGATGCGGCAGGAAAAATCGTAGATGATCTTGCGCCCGCCATATGAT
>Ga0326726_10004698_pt1 | contig 12460 bp, 14 predicted proteins | sample MHFenrmetagenome_2_FD_207603 | JGI IMG/M metagenome (GOLD analysis project Ga0326726, IMG submission 207603) | Lab enriched peat soil microbial communities from Michigan Hollow, Ithaca, NY, United States - MHF15MN | ecosystem: Environmental > Terrestrial > Soil > Wetlands > Peat | place: USA...
CCCACCACGCTGAACCAGGGATCGGCGTTCCGCCGGAAATGATGGTGGAGATTGCAACCGACGGCAAGACCTTTCATGTTCCGGGATGCAAGTATCTGCACAAACATGAGGGTGCAGTCCGCCTGCTGGCAGCGTCCGAAGCCATTCGTGAAGGATATGTACCCTGCGTTCGCTGCTTGCGGCAATATTTGAATCGTTGACGGCGCCTGGGCCACATGGGTTGCCCCACCCTTTTTCGCAAAGAACGCGAAAAGAGGATGGAGCACCCATCGCGATCACTCCCCCTTCGGGAATCCTTCTGGCTACTAGCCCTTACCGGCGAATAGAATCACACTTAGACTGGTCTATAGTTTCTTTTTTGGAGGTGCAAATGTTTGGTCGTAGAAGTGTGCCAGCAATTCTTGCAATCATGGCCCTGCTTAGTCTGGTTCATGCCGAGGATCGGGTTCAATCTGAATTAAAGTTCGTGGCCCACACCAAGGCGGAGAAAACTGCCGGGGTATGGGTAGACGGACAGTATGTGGGCTTTGTAAAGGAACTGGCCGGCGACAAGAAGATTATGCTGCTGCCGGGCAAGCACGAAGTCCTGGTGCGTCAAGCCTGGTACAGAGATTATGTCCAGCAGGTCATACTTGAGCCCGGGCAAACCAGCGTGGTAAATGTCTCGCTGGTAAAGGATGCGCACTCGCCCACCCACGAGGCGACTGGGGAATTGAAAATCTCGGCCACTCCCACCCGGGCGGCGGTCTTCGTGGACAACCAGTTCGCCGGGCATGTGGACGAGTTCGACGGAGTAGGAAAGGCGATGCTGCTCACGCCTGGACGGCACAGCGTGCGCGTCGCTCTACCGGGTTATTTGCCGTTTGAGACCGTAGTGGATCTGCGTCCTCACCAGAAGCTCAAAATCCAGACCGAACTGGTAAAGGGCAGTATCACCGAAGCCGGTTCGCTGGTGAATCAGCAGTAAGATAGCGAGATTGAGACGAGCACTGCGCTTGCCGCTTGCGATTCTGGCGATCCTTCTCTTCGGGATCGTCGGCGCAGTCCTGCTCCGGGTCGGGGCCGACGAGAAGCCTCACAGCGTTCTCCTGAAGTGGAACCCGCCCGCCTCCAAGCCCGGTGTGACCGTAACCGGCTACAACGTTTATCGTAGCCAGCCCGACGGGAGTTTTGGGCCGCTGGCCTCCGTGGTCGCTCCGACTTACGTCGATACCAAGGTGAACAGCGGGACAACCTATTACTACTATGTAAGGGCCGTGGACGCAGCCGGCCACGAAAGCCCGCCTTCGAACCAGGTCTCGGCAACCATCCCTTAGCGCGTTTCCCCATACCCACGGTTTCAGACCAGTGTTCTTTGCCGGCTCTTAAGAAATATTTTCAAAGATCTCTCCTGCCTGTCGATCCCGCGAGCTGTCATTCGACGTCTAATAGAGCCGGGAAATGAACAAGACCGGGCTCCAAGTCACAATTCATGAGGAGAATCACGATGCGGGTCATGGTAATAGTCAAGGCCGACAAAAACAGCGAAGCAGGCATCATGCCCAGCAAGGAGATCCTGAATGCCATGGGGAAGTTCAACGAAGAACTGGTCAAGGCCGGCGTAATGCTTGCTGCCGAGGGACTTCACGCCAGCTCGAAGGGCAAGCGCGTCAAGTTTTCAGGCGGGAAGCACACCATAACGGACGGCCCCTTCACCGAAAGCAAAGAGCTGATCGCCGGCTTCTGGCTGTGGCAGGTCAGGTCGATGGAAGAGGCGGTCGAGTGGCTCAAGCGTAGTCCCTTCGACCGAGGAGCTGAGATCGAAATTCGCCAGGTGTTCGAGGCGGAAGATTTCGGCGCTGAATTTACCCCAGAACTCAAGGAGCAGGAGAATCGCTTGCGCAAACAGGTCGCGGCCAAAAAGTAACGGTGCCCTACCCTCGTCGTTCCGGCTTTTGCAGCGACAGGGTGGGAATTTTGACTCTCCGGAAGACACCGCTCATTCTCGGGGGAGAAGCCCCCGCCCTGTCTTTCCAAAAAACGGAGAGAAGAGGACAGGGCACCCGTTTAAGGATTTCTACTTGCGCGTCGGCAGAGCGGCCTGCCCGGCATCCTCTGCCGCCAGCTGCGAGAAAGCCGACCAGTCCAGCGATTCGCCGCCGCGGGCCAGCAACGTCAGGAAGCGGTTGTAAATCAGACTGGCCAGCGGGAGGGGCACACGTAGCTTTTCAGCGGCGGCAAGCACCAGACGGTTATCTTTAAATCCCAACGGAGCAGCGAAGCCGGCGGGAACAAATTTCTTGTCGGCGATGAGTCCGCCGTAGGTTTTGTAAACCGGCGCGTTGAAGAGCGTAGAGGTCAGAAAATCAACATACTGATGCTGATCCAGACCCGCCTTGCCGACCAGCGCCATGGCCTCGCCTAGTGCCTCGATCACGGACGAAATCAGAAAATTGCCGCTGAGCTTCACCAGATTTGCGTCAGGCGGATTCTCGCCGAAACGAAAAGTTTTCTGCCCGATGGTGTCGAACAGGGGCATGCAGTCATCCACCGCATCAGGCGCGCCGGCCACGGCGATGAACAGCCGCGCCGCAGCCGCAGCCTCGGGACGTCCAAACACTGGAGCCGAGATAAACCGCTGCCCGCTGGCCGCGTGCGCCGCAGCCATTTTTTCAGACAGCGCCACGCTGATGGTGCTCGAGGAAATGTGGATCGCACCCTTGGCCAGATTCTTGATCACACCTGCATCGCCGAAAACGACGCTCTCCACCGCGCTGTCATCCGCCAGCATCGTAATCACCGCATCGCCGCGGCAGGCGTCCGCTACCCGGGCGACGTGGCGCGCGCCTAGCGCCACCAGCGCCTGCGCCTTAGTGGGCGTGCGATTGTACACCGTGACTTCATGCCCACCCTTGAGCAGGCTCGCGGCCATGCCCGACCCCATGTTCCCCAGCCCAATTAGTCCGACTTTCATGCTTCACCTCGTCTTTTTGTGCCGCGGAAGTTGGATGCGGCGGCGATCACACCAGATTCGCTCTTCTATCTTGATACATCCTATAGGAGGTGGTATCTTATATGATGCTACATGAGAAGGATCGTTCTCGATACCTCGGTCGTGGTCGCTGGACTTCGCACCCGGCTGGGAGCGGGAAACGCCATATTGCGGCTGGTGGCCCAGCGGCGGCTGGTGGCTTTGGCGACTCCGCCTCTCTTCCTGGAATATGAAGATGTATTGAAGCGTCCCGAGCACCAACTGGTTCACGGCCTGCGGCCCGAGGCTATTGACGAATTTCTGGCGGAGTTAGCCGCGCTAGTCGAGCCGGTCGAAGTTCATTTCCAATGGAGGCCGCAGTCGCGCGACCCGAATGACGAGATGGTTCTGGAGGCCGCGATCAATGGTCAGGCAGACGCGCTGGTGACGTACAACGTCGCAGACTTCGTCGGGCCCGCGGAACGGTTTAGAATCTCTGTCCTGCGTCCAGCTGACTTGCTAAAGAAGGTGAAACCATGAGCAAAGCTACGTATCCATTGAAGCTGCCCCTCTCCATCAAGAAGGCTGCCCAGCGGCTTGCGAAAGAAGATGGCGTGTCTTTGAACCAATGGATCGCGGTGGCGGTCGCCGAAAAAGTCGGCGTCGTGGAAACTGCCGCGGATTTTTTCAAAAAGCGGGCAGGAAAGGCCACTGGCGAAGGCCTCATGAAGTTTTTACGCACCGCACCCAAGCTCGCGCCCGAGCCCGAAGATACGCTCCGATAGCGGGGGGGCACAACTAACCCGGCCGACGATCCTGAGTTCCCTGCCGAATACCTGCCGCATTAGAGAATCAGCCCGAGCGTCCGTCCCATGATCCTAATCACCCACCCTCTTCGCAAAGTACGCGAAGGAGGGTGGGGCACCCGTCGGCACTTCAATAAAAACTCCAAAAAAGCAACTTTACCTGTCGATCTCAGCGCCTCTCGTTCGACATACCAGTGAAAGCAAGGAGTGGAATTCAGGAGACGGTTATGGCGAGACAGCACAGGATATCGGAGAGCTTGAAATCAATTGCGGGCGGGACCTTGGTTGGGGTCGGGCTTCATATGTGGTTTGGAAACCTGCATGGAGTCGCAAGCCAGTTGACGCATGCCCTCGGCACTCCCGCCGGGGACACCCTGGGACTGTTGCCCTCGGTCATCCTGGCGACCGCGCAAGCGGGGCGGGTTTACACCTCCGATCACCAGGGGTTTTTCCTGGAACTCCTCCGGATGTTGCTATCATTCTGGCCGCTGCTTCTCGTCATCGTGGGAGCGGGATTCTTACGGGATGCTTTCACGGATGAAGTTGACACTTTGACGGCACCTGAAAAATATTTCCAAAATAACGATACGGGATGTCGATTTTGCTGCCCCTCGTTCGACGCATAGATAGGACCCAGGATCATCCGGTCGAGATCAGCCGGTTCGAGACCGTCCGGAAAGCTCGGCTCCCAACTTGAGACTAATCAAAACTAAATAAAGGAGATCTAACCATGCGATTCATGATGATCGTCAAGCACGCCGAGAAGCAGGGCCCTCCGCCCAAGCCGCTGATGGATGCCATTGCGAAGCTTGCCGAAGAGGAAGCCAAGGCCGGCACGATGCTCGGCAGCGGGGGGCTCGGGCCAACCGCGCTGGGCGCCCGCGTCCGGCTTTCCGGGGGGCAGGTGACCGTGACCGACGGGCCTTTCACCGAAGCCAAGGAGGTGGTCGGCGGCTACGCGCAGTTTGAGTTGAAATCCAAGCAAGAGGCCATCGAGGGCGCGGTGCGCTTCATGGAGCTGCACAAAAAGCACTGGCCAGGATGGGAGGGCGAGACCGAGGTTCGCCAGATGTTCGGACCGGAAGACTTCGCTTGCAAATGATAGGACCCGGGTGCCCCACCCTTTTTCGCGAAGAACGCGAAGGGATGATGGGGCACCCGTTGCGCTGACCGGTTAAAGATGGTGTGATCGGTAGCGTGCCTGCTGACGATACCCATCGCGCGATCGACGCCGTCTGGAGGATCGAGTCGCCGCGGCTCATCGCCGGGCTGACGCGGATCGTGCGCGACGTCGGCGTGGCCGAGGACCTGGCGCAGGACGCCCTGGTGGCCGCGCTGGAACAGTGGCCGGAGTCGGGCGTTCCGGACAACCCAGGCGCCTGGCTGATGGCCGCGGCCAAGCATCGCGCAATTGATCACTTCCGCCGGAACACGCGGCTCGAGCGCAAGCACGAGGAACTCGGTCGCGAGGGCGTGGTGCAGAAGATCGGGGTCCGCGAGGTCCGCGCCGGCGAGGTCCAGATGACAGACATCGAGGCGGCTCTCGACGATGATGTGGGCGACGACCTGCTGCGCCTGGTGTTTATCTCCTCTCACCCGGTGCTCTCGAGCGAAGCGCGGGTCGCGCTCACACTGCGCTTGCTTGGGGGTCTCACGACCGAGGAGATCGCGCGCGCCTTCCTGGTTCCGGAGGCGACCGTTGCCCAGCGCATCGTCCGCGCCAAGCGCACTCTCTCTGAGGCGCACATTCCCTTTGAGGTCCCTCGCGGGGCGGAACTTGACGCCCGCATGTCGTCGGTGCTCGCGGTCATCTACCTTGTGTTTAACGAAGGCTACGCGGCGACCGCCGGAGACGACTGGTTGCGTCCGGCGCTGTGCGAGGAAGCGCTGCGGCTGGGACGCGTGCTGGCCGAGCTGGCTCCGCGGGAACCCGAAGTGCATGGCCTGGTCGCGCTGATGGAGATCCAGGCGTCACGCTCCCGGGCGCGCGTAGGCCCAGCGGGAGAGCCCATCCTGCTGCTCGATCAAAATCGCGCCCACTGGGACCAACTGCTTATCCGTCGCGGTCTCGCGGCTCTCCAACGTGCCGCGAAGCTGGGCGCTGCCCGGGGCCCGTACGTGTTGCAGGCCGAGATCGCCGCCTGTCACGCGCGGGCGCGGGCTCCGGAGGAAACCGACTGGGCGCGCATCGTGGAAATTTACGGTGAACTGGCGGGGATCGTGCCATCACCCGTGGTGGAGCTGAACCGGGCGGTGGCTGTCGCAATGGCGTTTGGTCCAGCGGCGGGGCTCAAACTTGTGGACCCCCTGACTTCGGAGCCCTCGCTCGAGAGCTATCACCTGTTGCCCAGTGTGCGTGGCGACCTGCTCAGGAAGCTCGGACGACTGGAAGAAGCCCGCGTGGAGTTCGAGCGAGCGGCTGCGCTCGCCCGCAACGCCCGCGAACACCAATTGCTGCTCGAAAGGGCCCGAGCCTGCGCGCTGCCGGCATCCAGCTGACCGGGAACGCTGTCTGACTGGACCTTGAATTTTCCCTTTAGGAATAAGATCTCACCACAAGCCGCGAGATCTATCTTCCTGGCCTGACCGTGAGTGTGGGCGGGACGCCCCACGACAGCCGCCGGGACGGCGGCGCTACGATCAGGCGAGCCGTGCAACGTCTTCCCGCGCCGCATGCGCGATTGACTCGTTCTCCGGCTCGGGAGTAGAGTGCTGTACAAATCTTCAACGATGGAGACTCGCTCCATGCCCCAGTTCGTGATCGAGCGCGAAATACCTGGATTGTCAAAGCTATCCGATAGCGAATTCCGGGCACTCTCTCAAAAGTCGGTAGAAGTTCTCAGGGGGATGGGTCCGGAAATACAGTGGCTGCACAGCTACGTCACCGGCGACAAGCTTTATTGCGTGTACATTGCCCCCGACGAAAAAACCATCCAGGAGCACGCCAAGCGAGGCGGATTCCCGGCGCATCGAATCTCCGCCGTGCGCCGTCTCATTGATCCAACCACTGCGGAATAATTCCCGATGAACCCGTAGAGACAATCGCCCTCGGCTGTCTCCACATGGTTGCCGTCATTCGGAGTCTGACTTTAGCGCTTCCTCGACGGCCCTCTCGACGGGCATTCCCCATCCCTCCAGCCACGCTGCTGAAGCTGCCGCATTGGATAGTGCTTTCCGGGCCGGCTCCAAACTCCTTTCATGCTGGGCCTGTTCGACCGATGGAAGCGGCGCGCCCAGCCCCTGGCGCAAAGCGGCCGCTGCCCCCGCCAGCCGCAGCGAGCGCTCGGGCTGCAACTGGGTGGCCGCGGAGCAGGCAAAGCACTCCAGCAGGCGAGCGATCCCGCGTTTGTGTCCCAACTCCTGGAAGATCTGGATGCTTTCCCGATAGAGGGGCTCGGAGGCCGCGTAATCCCGCTGGTCGCAGATCAGATTTCCCAGGTCAGCGAGTGAGCCGGCAATCCCCCAGCGATCTCCCAGCTTCCGAAATATCGCCAGACTCTGTTCGTATAGAGCGCGAGCCCCTATCGGGTCGCCGTGACTGCGCGCTGCATCGCCTTGATGGTTGAGCGACCAGGCCATTCCCGTAGTGTCACCCAATTCTTTGAAGATCGAGAGACACTCCTCATACAGGGATCGTGCCAGGGCATAATCGCCTTGCAACTTGACGACATTGGCCAGGTTACTGAGAGCGCGAGCCACGGCTGAGCGGTCACCCAGTTCTCTCCATACCACCAGGCTCTCCTCGAAGAGGGAACGGGACTTCGCGATACTTCCCTGGTTGCGGGTAGTGACCGCCAGCGCGTTGAGCGAGACAGCGACGCCCCAGTCATCCTTCAACTCCCGGGCGATTCCCATGCTTTCGCGGACCAGTGAGCAGGCGGATGCGTAGTCGCCCTGCGCACCGGCGAGGATGCCAGCGGCAAACAGCGCCCTGGCCCGCGCAGGGGTTGGGGCAGCCGCTCCTTCGAGCTGGAGGACTTTGGCCAGGCGGTCCCGCCCCTCGGCGAAGTACTCGCGGCTCTCCCAAAAGCGAAGGAGCGCGGCGCCCAGGCGCAGGCCCCACTCTGCATTGCCAGTCTGCGTCAGCCAATCCAGGGCCGCACCAAGATTGTCATGTTCCATCTCGAACAGGTCGAGCCACTCCGCTTGCACTGTCTTGGCACCCTCTTCTGCCAGCACAAGGCAGTAAGCGGCGTGGGCGCGCTTTGTCGCCGCCTCTTCCCCGCTGGCCGCCAGACACTCCAGCCCGTATTCGCGGATCGTATCCAGCATCACGAAGCGCGATTCCCCTTCTCCACGCTCGACCCGTTGCAGCAGGCTCTTATCCACCAGCGATGCCATGCCGTCAAGCCCGTCCACCTCCAGATCGCTTTTGGTGTTGCACACCGCCTCCACCGCCTCCAGAGTGCATCCGCTCACAAAAACCGAAAGTCTGCGGAAGAGCATCTGTTCGCCCGCACTCAGCAGACCGTAGCTCCAGTCGATCGCTCCTCGCAGAGTCTGCTGTCGAGTTGGCAGATCTCGCGCCCCGCCGGTCAACAGCTGCAGGCGACTTTCCAGACGCGCCTGCATGGCGGAGGGCGAGAGCATCTTGATACGAGCCGCAGCTAGCTCGATGGCGAGAGGCAGACCGTCCAGGCGCGCACAAATAGTGATCACGGCCGCCGCATTGTCCTGGTTAACCTCAAAATCAGGCTTGACGGCTTGAGCACGCTGCATGAACAAGGCCACCGCTGGATAGCGCGTCAGTACGGCGACCTCAGGAACGGATTTGGGATCCGGCAATTCGAGAGGCGGCACGGGATACTCATGTTCGCCATAAATATGCAGCGGAGCGCGGCTGGTAACCAGCAGCTTGAGCTGGGCGCTGCTGGTGAGCAACTCCGCCACCAACGGTGCCTCGGCGACCAGATGCTCGAAGTTGTCGAGCAAAAGGAGAATTGGCAGTCGCAACGAATGCTGCAAATAGGCTTTCAAGGTTTCAAGCGGCGATTGGCCCCCGGTTTCCCGCAGGCCCAGGGTCTGCGCAATTGCCGGTGCAACCATCCTGGGATCGCTCACCGGTGCCAGCGCAACGTAGTAACTACCATCAGCGAAATGGCCCGTCAGGGCCTCAGCTACTTGCAGGCCCAGACGGGTCTTGCCAATGCCTCCGGGGCCGGTGAGCGTAACCAGATGCACGTCTGGTCGAAGCAGGAGTTCCTTCACCGCGGCTACTTCGCGATCGCGTCCAATAAACGCCGTACGCGGTGTGGGGAGATTGCTGGGTCGACTCTCGGGGCGCTCCATCGGAACTTCTGACAGCCCGTCACGGGTGGCCGCAAGCTCGCGCGCGAGGTCGCGGGTCGAGGAGTAACGCTGCTGGGGCCTTTTTTCCAGGCAACGCTCGACTGCCCAGCACAGCGGCGCGGGGGTTTCCGGATTCAACGAGCTGATCGGTTCCAATTGGTCGCGGAGAATGGCAGCCATGGTCTCGGCCATGCTGTCCCGTTGAAAGGCGGGTTTACCCGTCAGCATCTCGTAGAGCACCAATCCGAAAGAAAACTGGTCTGAGCGGAAGTCCACTTCCAATCCGCTCGCCTGTTCCGGCGACATGTATTCCAGAGTGCCCATGACCGTGCCCGGAAGAGTTTGCAGGGGGCGTGTGTCGAGTGTTTCCGCGCCGGGTGCGGGAACGAGTTTTGCCACACCAAAGTCAAGAATCTTAACCAACCCGTCGCGAGAAACCATCACGTTTTCCGGTTTCAGGTCGCGGTGCACAATGCCGGCTGAATGGGCTTTCGCCAATCCATCCGCAATCTGTGCGGCAATCTGAATCACTTTGGGTAACGGAATCGAGCCCGAAGCCAGCAACTCGCGCAACACGTCTCCCTCTACGAGTTCCATGGCGATGTAGCAGTTTCCATCCACCTGTCCGAGTTCGTAAATGGTCACGATATTGGGATGATTGAGGGCGGATGCCGATCGGGCCTCTTGCTCGAAGCGCTCGATGCGTCTCCGGTCGGGACACAGGTTGCCCGGCAGGATCTTGATGGCGACCTCACGGCCGAGACGGGTATCGCGTGCGCGATAAACTTCTCCCATCCCACCAGCCCCGAGCGGGGACAGAATCTCGTAGGCGCCAAATCGCGAGCCCGGCGAGAGCGTAGCGGGTCCCCCACGCAGTGGCGGTGCTGGCGCCCCTTGCGGCTCTTTCGTTTTTGCGGTTTCACCCCGGAGCATACGTCCCCTTCGGTGCCTTACTATATAGGTGGTTTACAGGACAACCGATAAGCCGCTCCCGAAAGCGGCGTCTGTTATTGAAAGAATAACAAAATCGAGAGAACACCATGGATCTGAGATCGGTTCAACAACCGTTGAAGGAACAATACCGCCGCGAGCCGGGCAGTTCCCGGATAACCCTCAGGGCCAAAGGCAGCGAAACCGCGACCCCGATGTCATGCTCGGTGGACCTGGGACGTGCCCTCTATCAAGCCGAGGCCCACACCGGAGTCGGGGGCTCCGGTACTGCTGCCTGTTCCGGCGACCTCCTGCTGGGCGCGCTGGCGGCCTGCGCCCAGATCACTTGCCAGATGGTGGCGGTGGCTATGGGCATACCCACGGAGCACATCGAAGTCACGGTGGAAGGGGATCTGGATCTTTCGGGAACGCTGGGTGTGTCCAAGGAGGCGATGGTCGGCTTTGAACACATCCGAGTCCGTTTTCATATCCGCGCGCCCCAGGCCAGCGCCGACCAATTGAGCCGCTTGCGCGAGAAGACCGAGCAGTATTGCGTGGTCATGCAAACCCTGCTGCGACCGCCAGGTCTGCAGACCGAGTGGGCCTAGTCAGACCTCCGCCCGAGAAACCAAGTGAGGATCTCTGCGTCCACGATTGGTTGACGCTTGGTTTTCAAACTTTCCTCGGCCAATAGGCAGGCCGGGATCGTACTCCTCCCTGTCTCAGCCCGCTGTTCGTCGTCCGCTAAGCAGATGGTCCAAAGCATGTCAACTCCTCCTTCTCGCACGCGAGTCTCCACACGCTCGATCGAAAATTGTTTCCGCTATCGCACATAGACGGTGATTGCGATTCGATCCCGGGGATACCTGGGGTTGTACAGGTAATAGCCATCCTCGTAGTAGTCGACATACACATCATCGTTGTCGTACCAGTCGTCTGACCAGTATTCTGGCCAGGGATCCATGAGACTGAACCAAAAGCCGCCATATTGGAATCGAGGGTATCCGCCAACCACGACCACGGGGTACCTGTAGATGCGGAACGCGTGACTCGGACCAAAGTAGCTACGATAACGGTCCTCGGGAATGCGATAGCCATGGTACCCGCCGCGTTGCTGCCAATCGCGGTGCTCGGACTGCCAGCTGTGTGCGCGATGCTGCTGCCAGACGGCCTGCTGTTGGCCCCGCTGTCGATGTTGCTCTTGCTGTGAAGGCCGGATGGCCTGTTGCTGTTTGTGTTGCTGCTCCTGCTGACTCTTGGCCTGTTGCTGTTTGTGTTGCTGCTCCTGCTGACTCTTGGCCTGCTGCTGTTGCTGTTTGTGTTGCTGCTCCTGCTGACCCTTGGCCTGCTGCTGTTGCTGTTTGTGTTCCTGCTCTTGCTGACCCTTGGCCCGCTGCTGTTTGTGTTGCTGCTCTTGCTGACTCTTGGCCTGCTGCTGTTTGTGTTGCTGCTCCTGCTGACTCTTGGCCTGCTGCTGTTTGTGTTGCTGCTCTTGCTGACTCTTGGCCTGCTGCCCTCCAGGGTTAGCCTGTTGCTCCTGACGTGCCTGCATAGGAGCAACGGTCTCGAGGAGAAGGAACAAGACTCCCACGCCAATAGGTCCGATAGGTCTCATGACGGCCTCCATTACCGCAATTTCGTGCTGCTCCACGCTCAGCGAGTCGAGCGAGGCTATTGCATCCCAAGGTGAGTGTCCTCCATTTCGCGCGGAGGCCTCGTCCACGCGCTTGGTTTAGTACACATCGAAAGCATTCTTCAGTGACTCTGCTCACTTTCTTGGGTGACGATGCTCACGAATTCGGATACGTCTGCGATATTTGATAAGAACCACGGTAGGAATCGCCCACTATCCATCGCGGTTTTCCCAGGTCTTCATCAAGAGTCGGCGTGGACTGTCGGCAAGATCGACCGGAACGACTAGCGACTATTCACTATGTATCGGTTGAGTATGTCCGCGGCTTGAGTAAGCGTCAGATCGTCGGATACCTGGTGGAAGTCCCAATGGTTTTCCTTCTTTTGTACACCGATGCTCTTGAACAAGAGAGCCTTTCCTGTCATCTCCACACTGATGGAAGTGATATCCCAGTGGTCTGGGGCAACTTCTGCCTGAATAACTTCAAAGTGCCCTCCCTTGTCCAGGTGTCCCAGCAGGCCGAATCCGAATTTCACGTCCTGGGTGAGATGACCATTAAATGCGGCCAATCGCTCCTGCTTGCAGTCGACCCACATCTCGCCTTCCAGGTCGTGAAAAACGCGGGCGTCCAGGGAGCGCGGACGAAAATTCGGGTTCGGTCTGAAGCTCAGCTTTATCAGGTTGCCGTCACCGCCTGCGTAATCGAACACAAATGCGTCGGGCAGCATCTTGAACAACCGTCTCCCCTGTAGGGTGTCAGCCTCCAGGGCTCGCTGCAATTTCCGTCTGGCACTTCGACTGGTCATTAACTCCTGCACGCGCTGGTCCTCTTCCTCCTGTTGTTTCGGGGTT
>Ga0326726_10004699_pt1 | contig 12460 bp, 14 predicted proteins | sample MHFenrmetagenome_2_FD_207603 | JGI IMG/M metagenome (GOLD analysis project Ga0326726, IMG submission 207603) | Lab enriched peat soil microbial communities from Michigan Hollow, Ithaca, NY, United States - MHF15MN | ecosystem: Environmental > Terrestrial > Soil > Wetlands > Peat | place: USA...
CGCTGCGCCGAATAACTGCCCGAGATCCCGATCGCGGTTACGCTGATCCCGTCAAATCGAGGAATTCCACGAGCGCACGCCGGACCTCGTCCTGGAGGGCCTCGGGGAGTTCGCCCATGACGTCGCGGAACAGCGTGTTGTCCCATGCCAGGATCTGGTCCACCAGCACGTCACTGTCGCGCTCCAGGCGGCAGGTGCCGGCCGGCACCCGCACGCGCAACGGGAACGCGTCGCGCGGCACCAGTCGCGTCGTGAGCGGCAGGACGACCGTGCTGCGTAGGCCGCCCTCGCGGAACTCGTCGGGCTGGATGACGAGACAGGGGCGCTGCTTCCCCGGCTTCGTCCCTACGCGCCCGCCGAGGTCCACGACGTAGACGTGCCAGCGCCGCGGCGCGTCAGTCACCGCGCCGGAGGCGGGAGTGCGGCTGGAAGTCACGCAGCACCTCCAGGCTGCTGGCGGCGGCGAGGCCGGCGGCGCGTCGCCATCTCACGGCGCGCTCGGCACGTTCGGCGCGGGCCTCCAGAAGCGCCAGCGCGGTACGGACGACCTCGACCTTGGAGGGCGCGCCGATCCGGTGCTTGAGGCGCTCGATGCGCCGGTCGTCGTCTTCGCGCAGCATGAGAGGTTTGCCCATGATCGCCGTCGGCAGGGGAATATACTTTGAAGTATAGCACATCATATATGTCCTCGCCACCGGTTCAGTCCGCGGGTTCTCAGCTGCCGGGGATACTCGGCACGAAGATGCCGCGCCCCGTCATCGCTGCGTGGCAGCCCGGTGCATTCCACTGCGAGGTCGATCGGAAGGACAGCACTCCATGACGCCTGCTTGACGGGCAGGCGACAGCTTGGAGGTGAGACAACCGGAGCGCTCTGTGTCGCGGACCATACGAATCGTGATGATTCTGAGCGTTGCGATGACGAGTCGGGTCCCGTGGGTGGTTGCGCAGAACCCGCCCAGGCCGCCTCTGCGCCGATGGGAGATCTCCGTCCGCATCGGTACGAGTGACGGCCCCACAGAGGGTGACCTTCGAAAGCTGGTGAGTAACAGCGGGCTGGCCGCCGACGCGTCCTGTCTCCCACCTGAGCCTTGCGCCAGGATCGCCTCCGCGAATACGCGGGTGCGCCGCGCGGTCGCCCTCTACCCTCTCGGCGGAGGCGGGGGCGGGGGGTATGGAGCAACGTGGAGCGTCGCCATCAGCTACGCGGTGAAACAGCAGTTGAGATTCCTCCTGGAGCGCGTCTCAGTCGACTGGGGCGGATCTGACGAGCTTCGCTCGTCCGTGACGACTTGGGCGACCGCTGCGGTTCTCTCTGTAATCGGCCCCGTGAGGATCGGTGCGGGCCCCTCCCTCGACCAGTTGCTGGTTGAACGCTCGAGCCCGCCTGGGGGCGAACGCTCTCGGGCCACGCGGCTCGGCTTCGTCCTGCTGGCGAGCGTGGTGACCTCGCAGCGCGCCCGCATCTTCGCGGAGGCCCTCGCTCAGTATCACGCCGTCGGCCCCGTGGAGGTGGGCCCGTTCGGCGGCGGTGTCACTGTACCTCGCACGCAAGTCTCGCTCAGCTACGGGACGCTCCAGGTCGGGCTCGGGCTCCACTTCTGACCGACGCGAGCTAGCCGGAGGCGCTCCGCTTCTGAATCGAACACGGAACTTGATTATCAGGCTTAGCTTCGCCGCTCGGCGCTCGCCAGCGCGGCCCGCGCCTCGTCCACCAGGTGTCGCAATTCGGGGTCGGGGTTCGTGAAGGTCTCGCTGAAGATCTTCCAGTGACGCCGTGCGTCGTCCGGGCGGCCCAGGCGCGCATAGAGCAGAACCAGGCGCTGGTGGGCGAAGGAGTGGGTGAAGCCGCGCCGGCTGTCTTCCTTCTCGCTTGCCCCTTGCCAGGCGGCCAGGCGCTCCAGCTGTGCCGCCGCTGAATCCAGCTGCCCTTGGTGCTCGTACGCCGCGGCCAGCGACCACCGCACCGGCTGCATCACGGGCGGCCCTAGCGGCGTACCGCGATCGGCGAGTGGTCGCAGGAGTTGCACCACATCGGCGGGACGCCCTGCCGCAGCCGCGAGCCACGCCTCGACGAGCACAGCCATGGCGTCCAACCCGTCACGCCGCTCCGGTGGCAAGCTTCGGACGCGCGTGAGGATGCGGCGGGCCGCGCCGGTGTCACCCGCGGCGGCGGCCCACAGCGCGGCGAGCAACTGTCCACCATCGAAATGGTCAGCCAGGGGTAGAGCACCGACCTGGGCTCGTGTCACCGGAGAACCACTGACGAACTGCAGCACGAGCTGCCGAAGTTGACAGGAGCACGTCCTCAGCATTCCGATCGCGTCCCTGACCCGGCCCCGCGCGGCAGCCACCGACGCCAGCGACCTCTGATCCGAGATTCTCGTCGCGAGACTCTCGGCAGCGAACCAGTCCGCCGTCCACGTGGCCACCATCAGTCTGGCCCCCACGCCCCAGTTGCCGGGGGTCGAGTCCGCCCTCCGGCGCGCCTCGTCGAGCCGCCCAAGCGGCAACAGAGCCCCTACGAGGTTGAATTGATGGATGGCGTTCAGCCCGAACGGCGCGGTCCGTTCATACTCCTCGTAGAGGGCTACAGTCTCGGCCTCGCGGCCGAGCTCGCCGAGGACAACGGTGAGATTCGAGGGGTCCCCACCGTACAGCCGGTGGAGTTGCTCTTCGGCCGCGAGGGCTGCGGAGTAGTTCCCTAGGGCAATCTCACGCATGCCGCTGGCACTGAGACGCTGTTGCTCTGTCATCCGCTTGGGTCGCGCCAGCGCCTCGTCAAGAGCAGCCGCTGCCGAGTCAGTGGATCCGCGGTGGTACAATGCAACGCTCAAGACGATCCAGGCCACCGCGAAGTCGGGATCCAGCGCCAACGCATCCTTGAGTGCGGCGGTCGCGGCCCCGTTCTCGCCAGCCAGGATCAGCTCATTGGCCCGCCGCAATCGCTGATATGCCGCGAACGAGGGGGTAGCGACTTGGTCCAAGGGGCGGTTCGCAGCGATCGCGGCTCGGTGCTCCCCCAGGTCCCCTCGCACGGCCCTAACCACGCTATCCAGCGTGGGAATGAGGTCGTCTTTCCCCCGTGCTACGTCGCTCTTGGCCGCGACGACGACTCCCGAGTCGGCATCGAGCACTCGCACGGCCACATGGTAGGTTTGTCCTACCTCGTCAACGGTTCCTGCTACCACCGTCCGTATGCCGCCGCGCACAGCCAGCTCCCGCGCGGTTGTGAGGGTGAGGCGCGTCGTCTCGGGTTTTCCCGCCAGGCTGAGCCCTTGCTTGATCTGCTCGTCGGGTAGTGAGGCGAGCACGCCAGACTCGTCCAGCGACGAGATGATGAGATTGTGCGCGGCGGCCCGGACGTCCGCCGGGGCGGTGCCGTCCAGCTCGGCTACGATCGTGAACGGCCGGTGTGCCAGGCTCGCTGACGCGGCGGGAGGCCGCAGCAGCCGCACGCCGAGCCACCCGGCAGCACTCAGGATCAGCAGCGAGGCCACCGCGGCGGCGATGCGCCGAGGCCGCGTCGCCATGAGGACCGGCACGCCGCTGGACGTCGTGCCGCCCCGCAGCGCTTCCGCGAACTGGCTCGTCGTGGCGAACCGATCGGCCGGCGCGCGCGCGAGCGCCGTGTCCAGCGCCTCCTCGACGTGGGCCGGTACCCTGTCGCGTAGAATCGAGATGCGTGGCGCCGGCGTGCTCAGCCGCTTCGCCACCACCGCCTGCGCCGACCGCCCCGTGAACGGCGGCTCCCCGGCCAGCATCTCGTACAGCACGCAGCCCAGCGAGTAGAGATCGCTCCGCCCGTCGAGATCGGCCTCGCCCGACGCCTGCTCCGGGCTCATGTACTGCGGCGTACCCACAGCCAGCCCCGTCTCCGTCAGCCGCTCGCTCCCCGCCGCCGCGATCGCCTTGGCGATCCCGAAATCCGCCACCACCGCGTGGCCGCCCTGGAGCAGGATATTCTCGGGTTTGATGTCGCGGTGCATCACCGCGTGTGCGTGTGCGTAGGCGAGCGCGTCCGCTACTTCGATGACGATCTGGAGCGCATCGTCGAGCGGGAGCTGCTTCTCGCGGCTGAGCCGGTCGCGCAGGGACTCGCCCTCGACGAACGGCATTGTGTAGTAGAGAAAGCCCCCTGCGTCACCCGAGTCGTGCAGCGGCAGGATGTGCGGGTGCGTCAGCTGCGCGGTGGTCCGGATCTCCCGCAGGAACCGCTCGGTGCCGAGGCTGGCCGCCAGCTCGGGTCGCAGCACCTTGACCGCGACCTTCCGGTTATGCCGCAGGTCCTCGGCGAGGTACACCGTCGCCATCCCGCCCGCACCCAGCTCGCGCTCGATCGTGTACCGATCGGCAAGCGCGCTCTGCAGCTGTGCGAGAGAATCCGGCAAGGCCGCCGCCGTTGAGGAAGGCGGCACTACGATAGGATGGTCGGTGACAAGAGGCTAGCTATGCGACAACTGCTATTCGCGAGCGTCGCACTCGGAGATCAGAGAGGCTAGCGGCCGGCTTTCATGGTGTGAAGAGCTCGAGCCCCGGGATGTCATCGAAGTCCCGGATGTTGAGGGTCCAGAGCCGCGCGTCCCAGCAGATCGCGCTGGCGGCGACCGCCAAGTCGATCTCCCGCCCTCGCGCCCCCGGTAGCGCCCGGTAAAGGTCTGCAGCTTTCGCGGCCTCCACCGCTCCGAAGGCGATGGCCGACTCGCGCGGAAACAGCGCCTCTTGCGCCGTCAGCTCCTCGGGGATGCGCGGCCCGCGCAGCCATTCGTAGAGCACGATGCTCGCGAGCACCGCGCGCTCTCCCGTTTCGATCGCGCGGCGCAGCGCGCGCGCCGAGCGCCTGGGGCCGGTCAGGCAGTCGATCAGCGCTGAAGTGTCGAGCAGGATCACCGGGAGCGCCTCGCCCGCGTCCGGCGCCCGCCCTCGCGCCGCGCGCGGCGCACGGCCGCGATCTCCCGGTCCACGGCATCGGCGGGACGGAGCGGAATCCGAGGAACGACCGCGTCGAACACGTCGAGCAGCCGCAGCCGTTCGCCCTCGCTCAGGCTCCCGGCCCGCGCCGCGTACTCGCGGACCGCCTCACGAACCACGCCGCTCTTGGACACTCCCAGGCGCTGTGCGGTCCGGTCAATGCGCTCGGCGGTGCGCTCGTCCAGCGTGAACGTCATTTTGATGGCCTGTGCCATAGGAGTACCATATCACCATATATATGGTACCGCAACCGGAGGGCACCTCGCGGGCACCGCGACGGCCTGCTCTTGAACCGCATCTATAGGCCGACGGCCGCGGCGTAGAGAAACAGACTGTTGAACAGGGCGATCATCCCGGTCGTCAGCTTCTGGACGAACGTGGCCGGTGCGTGATCCAGGGCCCTGTCTGCATTGCTGATCAGGTAGACCAGCAGCCCGACGAGCAGTGCGAGCGCCAGCGGAACGAGACGCGACTCCTTCCACGCGGGCACGAGCTGTCCGGCCACCTTCCACAGGATCAGCACTGCGGCGGACGCGCCGGGGAACGTTGCCAGCGACTGCGGGGTGAGGAACGCACTCACCGCGGTATCTTGAGGCGCGCCCTGTGGCCGCGCGGCCCCAGTCCCGCGCTTGACCGTGTAGTTGAAGATCCGCGATAGCTTCATCCGTCCCTCCGACTCGTCCACTAGCTCGTCAATAGGAGCCGAACCGCACGCCCACAGTCACCACGTTGTGCTTGCCGTAGCCCAAGATGAGGGCCGGATGGCCGCGCAGGAACTCCGTCACGAGGGCGAGGTTCGCTCCGTACCCGTCCTGCCCCCGGAAAGAGCTCTTGAGGTTGTACTTTCCGGAGATCATGGCAGCGCCACTGATGGTCCACGATGCGTCGAGGCCCACCGTCGGCCCCGAGGACGGCCCCGAGGTCTGTGAAGACCATTCGTAGAATCCGACCACGCCAAACCAGACGTTGTGGACCGCCGTCTTGAGGAGATCGCCGCCGATCTCAAGCGACAACTGCCTGCCCGTCGGGCCCGATGCCGAGTGCTGGTACTCCGCCGTGCCGGTGATTGTGCTCCGTCCGCGCAGGAAGCTGTGGTGAGCTTCGAGATCGACCTGGAACTTGTTGGGACCGAGGGCCCACTTCGGGCCGGTGGCCTTGTCCGTGACCGACAGGGAGCAGGGGAAGCGGGGCACCAGACCGGTGTGCGCCAACTTCACCGAGGCGCCGACCGTCCAGCTTGTGTCGACCGCCGCGATGGTGGGCGTTACGATGACCGTGACCTTGGGCGGCGGGGGCGGAGGCTGCGGAGCCAGCCCCTTCTCCGGGCCGGCCGGCCGCTGCGCGGGGGCCGGCTGGTGCAGAAAGCGCGCAGGATCGCGTGGCCCCAAGCCTCCCAGATCGTCGATGCCCTGTGCAGCCAGTGGAGCCGCCGCCGCACCCACGAACACCAGGCTCGCGAAGACGGCCCTGCCGGCTAGTTGATGCGGGCGGAACATGACACACCTCCTTACTTCTTGAGCGCGGCCAGGTCCTCCCTGAGCGTCTTCAGGTCGAACTGATTCGGTGCCTTCTTGTTCACCTTGCTGATCCAATCGTCGCTCAGGACAGCGTAGGCCTCGTCGCAGTACGCGTCCCAGAAGCCCCAGGTCATCCGCTTCACCATCCCCCAGGTGACGACTGTGAGGCCCCGCTGGTCGTAGGCGACCACGGGCACCGCGTGCCCGCCCCAGGAGCCCGGGGCCCCCGGCCCGAGAGGTCCACCCGGCGGCACGGTCCACACCTTCTGCGTCTGCGCGCTCACCGGCAATGCGAGTCCGATGTAGCAGTTGCCGAAGATCATCACCGAGTCCTCGATGTGGACGTGGCTGCCCGGCTCGAGGGCGACGTAGCCCTCGATCTTGTGCGTCGCGAAGCCGGCCTTCCGCCAGTAGTTCAGGACGTCGATCTCCACCGCGCCGCGATCGGTGGCGGGATTCTTCGGGTCGTACCCCGTGATGGCGGAGTACGCGGCGATGATCTGCTTCGCGCTGAGCACGACCGGCGCGCCGGAGTACGTCGTCCACTGCTCAATCATATGGCCCGCCGCGGCGCAGGTGCAGTCGCCGATGCGGTCGTTCGCCATCATCGGCCACGTCGTCACCTTCGTCGCCCAGTCCTCCGAAGCGGGCGGGGGCGGGAGGGCCGCCTCCACCAGGTACTTGGCGAATTGTAGGGTCCGGGGATCGTGCCGGGCGGGCTGCTTGCCAAGCTTCATGGCCGCGTGATTGACCTGCTTCATGCGAGCCTCCGTGCGGTGGTGCCTCCAAAGCGCAGATACAGTACGGCGCCCGCTGGGGGGTGGCCAGATGGCGCGGGCGCTCGCCGGCCTTCCGAATGGCGCGCGGTTCTGTCGGCTTTCCCGACCTCTCGCCGTACAGCCGTCTTCGGGAACCGCTGGCGCCGTCCCCAGGGGTTGCGGCCGCACTGGCGGCGCAGCATTATCGCGCATCCCCGCCGCGGACCGACCGTGGGCCCTCAGGTCCAGGACGAGTACGTCGAGACCTTGCGCGCCACGCTCGCACCGAGCTTTCGAATCGAGCGCGAGATCGGCCGCGGCGGCATGGCGACGGTCTACCTCGCCGCCGACCTCAAGCACCCGCGTCAAGTCGCGATCAAGGTTCTCAAGCCGGAGCTCGGCGTCGCACTCGGGGCCGAACGGTTCCTGCGGGAGATCGCGATCGCTTCCAGGCTCAACCACCCTCACATCGTACAGTTGTACGACTCCGGCGCAGCGGGCGATGTGCTGTACTACGTCATGCCGTACATCGAGGGTGAATCCCTGCGTCAGCGGCTCGCTCGCGAGAAGCAGCTCCCGATCGACGAAGCCATCCGCCTGACCCTGGATGTGGCCGACGCCCTCGACGCGGCGCACGCGCAGGGGGTGATCCATCGGGACATCAAGCCCGCGAACATCCTGCTGGAAGCCGGGCACGCGCTGGTCGCCGACTTCGGCCTCGCCCGGGTGATCGTCCAGGCCGCGGGCGAATCGATCACGTCGAGCGGGTTGATCATGGGGACGCCGGAGTACATGAGCCCCGAGCAGGCGGCGGGCGAAGAGCTGGATGCTCGGACCGACGTGTACAGCCTGGCGTGCGTGTTGTACGAGATGCTCGCGGGGGAGGCGCCGTACACGGGCCCCACCGCGCAGACCGTCGCGGCGAAGCAGATGAGTCAGCCGGTGCCGTCGGCCCGAGTGATCCGCCCGACGGTGTCCCCGGCACTGGACGCGGTCATTCAACGGGGCCTGGCGAAGGTCCCCGCGGATCGGTTCAGGTCCGCGCGGGAGTTCGCGGAAGCCCTGGCGCACCCGCGCGCGCCCGTGCTGCCGCCTCGCCGCAAGGCGATCGTCGCCGCCGCTCTCCTGCTCGTCGCGGGCTGCGCCGCGGTCTTCGTGCTGTTCGGGCCGCTTTGGCACCGAGGAGACGCCGGCGGCCTGGGGACCGGGCTGGGCCCGCCCATCGTGCGCGTGGGCGTATTGCCCGTGTCCGTCCAAAGCGCCGGCGCCTGGTCCAGTCGCGCACAGTTCATCCAGCACCTTTTCGTTTCCGAGCTGACCCGGTACCGGGGCCTCGCCGTGGAGGACCCCGCTTCCCTCAACAGCCGGCTGCAGAGGATCGCGTCCAGCGCCGGCGTGGATCTGATCAGGGATGTGAGGCGGTGGGGTCTCCAGTATGTCCTGCGCCTTGCCGCGACCCCCATTCCGCGGGGTTTCGAAGTGACCTACGCGCTCACCGACGCCAAGGAAGGGAATGTCGTCGAGAGCGGGACGTTTGCGGACACCGACGAGAGCAGCGTGCCAACCCAGGTCCGGGAGGCGAGCGGCCGCCTGGACGTGGCCCTCGAGACGGCCACCGGAGGGCTGGCCCGAGGGCTGGACGTTGCACCTTTCCTGACCCGAGCCCACAACAGGGCCGCGGTCAAGGCCTTCCTCGAAGGGATCGCCTACACCTACAGGTTCCTGCCGGGAGGCAGCGCGCACTTCAGGCGCGCGGTGCAGCTCGATCCCAGCTTCGTGGGGCCGCGGGTCTTTCTCGTTTCGGGGCTGGCCGCGAGTGGAGACACCGTAGCTGCCCGGGCCCAGGCGAACGTGCTCGAGAACCTGAAGCCCCAGGCGACGTCGTTCGAACGCGCCCTCATCGACTGGGCCGGCGCCGTGGTCCGGGGAGATCTGGACGCCAAGATACGTCATCTGCGCGTCGGCCTGGGCTACGCCCCGCACAACAACATCCTGCTCTACAACCTGGCCTGGACCCTGTGGCTCACGGGCAGGCTGCAGGAAGCGATCAAGCCCGCCCGCGAAGCGATGGAGTCCGGCTGGCGCTTCGCCCCGCTCTATACCCTGTGGGGCAAGCTGGCCATCGACGTCGGCGAACTGTCGGGGCTCCGCGACACGCTGGAGATCGCCCGGAGCTTCGCCCCGCCGGATCCGCCGCTCGACGCCGTGCTGGAGGCGCTTGCGCTGTTCGAGTCGGACACCGCCGCGGCCGGCCGATATGCAGCCTCACTCCGCGCCCAGGTCGTCGATGCCCGCCTTCCCGCGACCTATTCCGGCCTGGCCCGCACGTTCAGGTCGTTAGCGCAGCGCGCCCGGGAGCAACGACGGCCGCGGACCGCGGCGATGCTGCTCCGGCGGGCGGTGGACGCCGGGGGCCGTCAGCCGATCCTGCGCCTGGAGCTGGCACGCGCCTTGGACGAGGGCGGGAATCGGACGGACGCCGAGTCCTGCTACCGTGAGGTCGCCGGGAGCGGCGTGGGAGGCTCGGACACCCTCTACACGGCGGGCACCGTCGCGGAGCTGCTCGGACACGTCGGGGACGCCCGCCGCTACTTCACCCGGTACTTGGAGGGAACCGCCGGCGGACCGGATGCGGCCCGGGCCCGCGAGCGGCTTCGTGCTCTGGGCGGACCCTTGGGGCCGCCATAGTGTCACCAACGCACAGAGGAGGACGTATGCCGAAGAAGAGGGCTCGCCCGCGGGCTGCGCGGAAGGCACCTGCTCGCTCGACCGGTCCGTTCACCGTGGGCCTGATGGCCCTGCACGACCGCGCGTTCTTCGAGCGACTCGTCTCCAATCCCCGGCAGGCCCTGGTGGATATGGTCAACCAGGGCAAGCTCACCCTCACCAATGCCGACATCGACACCGTGGTAAAGCTGGTTGAGAAGAAGCCTCGGGTCCCCCTGGGAGAGGCCCTGAACACCTGGGATCGCTGGAACGCGACCGGCCAGGTGCCGCGGCCTCGGGAAGACTGGGGTCCGACTCTCGGCAAGCTGCTCGTGCGTTAACCGGGGCGCATGCGGCTGAAACGCAAAGGCGCGAAGATGGCGTGGGCGCATCACCTGGATCGGAGACTCCGCTCCATGCTCGCTTCCGTACCCGGCCATGTTGATCTGCGGCCCGGGTGTGCGCCCCGCCACGGCCTGACGGATGAGCGGTCGCCGAACTGGGTGCGCCTTCCGCTCTGGTTGGCGCAGGCGTGGGCGGGAAGGCGAACCGGCCGTCGAGCCGGCACGGCCCTCGCCGAGGTCCTGTGGAGCCAGCTCGCCCTGTTCCTCTGCGTCCGCCTTCAGGACGACCTCCTCGACGGGCAGCGGGACGACCTCCGCCTGCTGTTCGTCGCCGACCGCTTTCTCCTGGAGTCGCTGGAAGGGTTTCAGCGCGTCCACGCCCTGGACGGCGGGTTCTGGGCCTTCTACCGCGATTGCATCCGCGACACCGTTGAAGGAATCCTCGAGGTCAAGCGCATCGAGAAGAGAGCCGGCGACTTCACGACGCGGCACCTGGGCCTTCATGCCCGTGCGAGTGCCGTCCTCAAGGTGGGAGCGGCTGCCGTCAGCCGTCTCTACGGGCACGCCGGAGACGGGCCGTGGCTTTCGCGCCTTCAAGACCAGCTGGCGATCTGCGGTCAAATCCACGATGACCTCCACGACCTAATCGCGGATTTGAGGGACGGACGGTTCACCTGGGTGGCCAATGTGCTGCTGGCCGCACGGCCCGGCGAATCCCACTCCCCTCCGGAGTGGGCCCGCCGACTGGACGAGGGGCTCATGCGACCCGAACGCGAAGCAGTCATCGTGGACGAACTCAGGCGCGTCGCCCGTGCGGCGGCGGCGGAAGTACCCGACTCGGCTCCCGAGCCGATCCACGACCTGGTGAGAGAGCTGAGCGCCGAACCCGACGAGATCGAGCGAAGCATGCACGAGGCGCGGGTGCGGCGCGTGTTTGGCGAGGCCATGCGGGCAGGCTCCTCCGGCGGGACGCGCTGCCTGCAAGCCGCCGGCGAGCGCCGGATCGAGCGAAGCTGTCGGAGTCCGCGCTTCAGGCCTGTGCGTGACGGCGCCGCGCCACGATCCACGAGTAGATCGCCGCATTGAGAAGCAGCGCGAACGAGCCAAGGACAATCTGCACGCCGCGGGTGAGGCCGGCCGGGTAGAGCAGCGACGTGAGGTAGTGGCCGATGAAGCCGCCCGCGTAGCCCGCTTCCCCGCCCCGGAGACGCAGCGAGACCTCCCAGGGCGTGAGCGGGCAGATCCACCCCGCGAACTCGATCAGCACGCCCCACGCCGCGGCCGGCAGATGCAGCCACGCGACCTTCGGCCGGCACAGCACCAGCAGTCCGCCCAGGACGACGAACACGACGAAGGCGAGATGCACCAGCAGAACGAGATCGGCCAGCCGACGGTAGAGCACTCCTTGGCTAATGCCCGTGACGCGTGTACGTACCCATGAGCGCCGCCTCGGCCAGCACGTGGCCGCGCATCGCGCGCTCCACCTCCTGCTTCGTGGCTCCGGCCTTGAGCGGCAGCGCCGCGTCCAGCGCGTACAGCTTGAAGAAGTAGCGATGCGGTTTGCCAGGCGGAGGGCACGGGCCGCCGTAGCCAACCCGGCGGAAATCGTTCCGGCCCTGGAGCGCGCCGCCGAAGTCCGCGAGCTGGTCCGTCTTCGCCACGCCCTCCGGCAGCGCCGTGAGGCTGCCGGGGAGATTGAACAGCACCCAGTGCACCCAGGTGCCGGCCGGCGCGTCGGGATCGTCCGCGATCAGGGCCAACGCGACGGTTCCCGGCGGCGTGCCACTCCAGGCCAGCGACGGCGAGATGTCCGCGCCGTCACAACTGTGCTTGGCGGGGATGACGCCGCCCGCCGTGAACGCTCCGCTCGTCAGGATGAGCGACACAATGACCTCCGCGATCGTCGCCACGCGCCTAGCTTAGCGCGCGGCCGTCGGGAGGGAAAGACTCGCCTCAGCGAGACGTCGTCAGGACCGGCGACTCCCGGTAGAGCTGCGGGAACTTCGCTCGGAGGTGCTCCACCTTCGGCAGATCGTTGATGACGATGTAGGGATAGGTCGGGTGGTGGATCGCGAAGTCCTGATGATACTCCTCGGCCCGGTAGAACCCGCTGAACGGCACCACCTGCGTTACGATCGGCCGGGAGTATGCGTGCGCCGCGCTCAAG
>Ga0326726_10004700_pt1 | contig 12458 bp, 12 predicted proteins | sample MHFenrmetagenome_2_FD_207603 | JGI IMG/M metagenome (GOLD analysis project Ga0326726, IMG submission 207603) | Lab enriched peat soil microbial communities from Michigan Hollow, Ithaca, NY, United States - MHF15MN | ecosystem: Environmental > Terrestrial > Soil > Wetlands > Peat | place: USA...
GGTCCCTATCCACGGTAGGCGCAGGAGATTTGAGGGGGGCTGTCCATAGTACGAAAGGACCTGGATGGACGAACCTCTAGTGTACCAGTTGTCCCGCCAGGGGCAGCGCTGGGTAGCTACGTTCGGTTGTGATAACTGCTGAAAGCATATAAGCAGGAAGCACGCCCCAAGATAAGATCTCCCTCCCGCAAGGGCTAAAGGTCCCTGGTAGACGACCAGGTTGATAGGCTGGAGGTGTAAGCGCAGTGATGCGTTCAGCTGACCAGTACTAATAGACCGTGAGGCTTGACCATAAAGTTTATCAAGACAAAAAAAGATGGGGACATGTACTCTTTGTACGTGTCCCCGTTTTCTAAACGCTAAGTTTGCTTACACCGCATCAAATCCCGGTGACTTTGACGGCGGGGCCACACCCGTTCCCATTCCGAACACGGAAGTTAAGCCCGCTCGTGCCGATGGTACTGCCTGGGCAGCTGGGTGGGAGAGTAGGTCGTTGCCGGGTTTTTTTATTTTTCACTCGAATAAAGGCCAGAGGGGCACGGGCCCCCAATTCGGTCGGTCATACTCCTCTCCTTTTATTCGGCAGGTTGGGCGCGGGCTCCGTTCATGGGCCAAGGGGTAACCACGGAATCCGAATAAGAGGGTCCGCGACCAGGGCAAGGGCAATATTTGAAGGAGAGATGTATGAACATCTACGTGGGAAACATTTCCCGCACGGCGACCGAGCAGGACCTCAAGGACGCTTTCGCGGCGTTCGGCGAGGTTTCGAGCTCTTCGATCATCAAGGACAAGTTCAGCGGTGAGAGCCGCGGCTTCGGCTTCGTCGAGATGCCGAACAAGGAAGAGGCCGACAAGGCTATTGCCGGACTCAACGGCAAGGACCTCAAGGGCCGTCCGCTGACGGTCAACGAGGCCCGGCCCCGGACCGATCGTCCCCGCACGGGCGGCGCCGGCGCCGGCGGCGGCAGGGGCGGCTTCGGCGGCGGCCGCGGCCGGTACTGATCTCATGGGGACACGTACCAAATTCAAGAGAATTTGGAACATGTCCCCGATTTGATCGACTAAGAACGCAAAGGGCTGATCCCCGAGAGGGGCTCAGCCCTTTTTTATTTTATGGGGGATTTCCCCCGTTCGCAGGCTTCCGGCGACTCCTGACCCGGGTGCAGCCTGGCGGCGTTTCGAAAAGCCGTAGAGGCGTGACGGTCAAGCCCCGATCTCTCATCGAGTGGTGAAGTAGGTCCCGCGATCCAACCGTCCGACATTAAGGTTCGAGAATTGGAAAGGCAGTCCGTTGCTGACGAACGGGCGTGGCCCGTCAAGAAGTTCGAAATGCAGATGCGGACTGTTGGAGGAGCCGGTATTACCGACCTTGCCGATCTGTTGCCCTTGAACGACCCGATCGCCCACCTTGACCGAAATGGAGCCGGTATTGAGATGCGAGATCGCGCTGAATTCTCCAAGACCATGGTCGATCACCAGATAGTTGCCCAGGAGCGCCTCGATGGGGTCGTGCAGGGTCATAAAAAACTCATTGGGCGGTTCTTCGTTGACTTTCATGTTCAGGGGAACATCGTTTCGCATGGCCACAATGACACCCGCCGCGGGCGCAATCACGTCACGGTTAAATCCGGCATAAGCGTCGTTCTCATCTTCGTTGTGTAGCTGGGGGCCCCAGGTATCCGCAGTGAGCCCCAGGAAGTCACCGGCAAACCAGCTGCTTTGGCCGCTATGCCCGCCGTTATTAAACCATCCCTGCGACATCATCCCCGGCCCCGTCCACGGAAAGATCAGCCGGGTCTTTTGCACATAGACTTCCACGGGCACTCTGACCGGCGGCAACGAGATAACTTTTTGCTTGTCATCCGCTACGTAGACCGTGATCTGCATCTCGTCAGTCTCGAAGGAGCGCGGCTGGGAGAAGCGCAGGTGCAGATCGAAGCAGCTTTCAATGTGAAACAACCGCCGGGTGGATACCGCCGGAGTGGCCGCAGAGAGCTTCCAAATGTCGCGGGGTAAGGCCTGGACCGCCCCGGCTTCAAATATCTGGGTATCCAACAATTCGCCCTTCGAAAAGAAACGGACCTCCAATCTCCTCGGATCCAACTTTTGGCTGGGCTCGCCGACGATCACGGAGGCGATCCAGCTCTCCGTATACGCCCGGCCGGGATCCGGGACCTTGTAGATCCGTTCCGGCAAAAGTCTGACCATCTGAGCAGGCATGGACGGAACACCGCCGGGGGCGATGGATGAGGGTGAGGTTCCAGGCCAGGCTGGGCGCGCGAGCATCAGGGCTGCCAGTGCCAGGGCTTGGATCAAGAGGTACTTCTTTGTCAACATGAGAGATTCCTTTATCTTTGATATCCGCCCCCTGTAATACGCAGGCGGAATTCGGATGTTTCACCCGGTGTCTGGGGAATCTTGGCACTGCCTGGGCATCTGGGTGAGAGAGTAGCAGGACAAGCTCAGCGGAGACAGCCGCGATTTCGGCTTCGTCGAGATGCCGAACAAGGAAGAGGCCGACAAGGCCATCGCTGGACTCAATGGCAAGGACCTCAAAGGCCGTCCGTTGACGGTCAACGAGGCCCGGGCCCGGACCGATCGTCCCCGCACGGGCGGCGCCGGCGGCGGCAGGGGCGGCTTCGGCGGCGGCCGCGGCCGGTACTGATCGCATGGGGACATGCCTGACCCGATTCTTGGGGACACGTACCAATTTCAAGAGAAATTGATTACATGTCCCCGGATCGGTCCATTCGTGTCCCCGATTTGATCGACTACCGATTTCGCGCCCGGCTTTCAGCGACCTCTCCGGCCATGGGGGAATCCTGCGCATGGTCGTGATCCCCAATCTGATGCAATCCTACCAGAACGCGTTCTCATTCATTTCGGGCGTTCTCTTAGATTTTTTTGTTGCCTATTTCCCCTGGACGTGCTAAAAGTGCGGTTTCGTAAGGAGGTCCAAGATGACTCTGAAGAAGATGCAGTGTCTGGTTCTGTTCCTCGCGGTTGCTGCTTCATTGGCCTTTTCGGCTGAGGCGCCCACTGTCGCGTTCAAAGCCGGGGATCTTTATCTCTCTCCCCAATTGGTCGGTGTTAGCGCAGGGAGCGCTGGAAAGTACGCGTTGGGTCCGAATGTCGAATACTTCTTATCGAAGGGGATCGCGGTCGGGGGGGACGTTTCCATTTACCTTGTATCCCCCGGCGGGCTGTCCTTGTTCCCCGACATCGAATATCATTTCAATGTCAACGTCCGGGGCCTCGATGTTTTTGCCGGAGCAGGCCCGTCCCTTTTCGTCGGATTCGGCTCGGAGGGAAGAACCTTATTCGGCGGCAAGGCCTTCGGCGCCGCGCGATACTTCTTCACACCCCGCACTGGAGTCTTTTTAAAACTCGGAATCGCCTCTAACAAGGAAGGCACGGCTGGCCTCTGGGCCATTGGAGTCTCCTTTAAGCTGTAATCCAGCATTCTGAAGAAACAGAATGGGGCCGTCCTCGGTCCCGGCTTGTACCCGGGGATCGGATTCGTTCCGGCGCCACGGGAAAAAAGCGCGGGATTTCAGCCTCGATGGTCTTGCTTCCCCGGAGTGCACTTGGCACGACGCTTGCTTATGAGGAGAAAGGGACTCGAAGTCTGGAGTTGTAGGGGAGGGAGAAATGGCTCGGTACGGCAAAAAAGCTCAGGAACAAGTCGGAGAGGTCCTCAAGGAGTTCGAGGAGGGCAAGCTGAGGAGCGGCCGGAGCGGGAAGAAGGTCACGAGCAGAAAACAAGCCATCGCGATCGGCCTGTCGGAAGCCCGGAAAAAGGGGGCCAAGGTTCCCCCCGCTCCGCACAAGTGACCTCTGAGATCTTCGCGCGGAGAGAGGAATGAGCCTGATGCATCTGGTCGTTCTCCTGGTTGTCGCCGGCATTGTCGGCGCGATCGGCCAGTCCCTCGCCGGGTTCTCTCGCACCGGATGTCTGGGTTCGATCGCGCTGGGTTTCGTCGGCGCCTTGATCGGCATGTGGCTGGGCCGCAGCCTGGGGTTGCCGGTATTGTTCGTTATCCGCATCGGCGGCACCTCGTTCCCGATCGTCTGGTCGATCATTGGGGCCGCATTATTCGTCGCCGTCCTTGGCCTGTTGACGAGAGGCCGGGATTAGACGATCAGGAGGATCGCCAGGGTTAAGGCCCAATAATAAGGTCTTAAAGGCAGATTTGCATGGCTTAAATCAGGTTTGTGCTCCCCGGCCCAGGAGATATTTTGGCCCCAGATACTCGTTTGGCGCCCGACATTTTTTCTATAGCCTGCCGGGCCCCCAGATTCCCCGGGTTTAGCTCCAGCGATCTTTTATAATTCTCGATCGCCAGGGGAATATTTCCGGCCTTCATATACGCTTCCGCAAGACTGTCCCATGCATTCCATGACCCGGGGTAGGACTTCGCGTTCAATAAGAACGCCGTAATCGACTCTGCGATACGGCCTGCCCGGAGGAGGAGATAGCCGGTCGCATTCATATCCGTTTCGGAAAAAGGTGAGTACCAGTCGTATTCTTTCTTCATTTCTTCGACGCGGCGGAGCGCGGCACCGGCTTTGATACTGTCCTCCAGCAGGGCGTCGCAGAGGGTTTTCAGATCGTTCCGGAGTACGAGCTCAAGCGCCGGGTCGGCGCCGTCGAAGTACTGGCGCGAGGAAAATTGGGAAGGAAAATCGACCTGAAAATATTCGCTCCGGTCCTGGGGGCCCCCGACCTGATAATAAAGCGTCGACAGCTGTAGAACAAATTTGCTGTTTGGAAGGGGGTAGCTTTGCGCTTCACCGCGATGGTTCAGCGGTGCGCCGGCCGGCTCACCGACAAAGTAGGCATTCGTGTGCCGTTTAAGGCTTCCGGTCAGCATGACGGCGGCGCTGAATGTCTTTCTTCCGACAAGCACAAACAGTGTCCCTTTCCGGTTTATCCTATCGCGCTTTATGATCTCGTGCAGAAACGGATCTAACAGACTGCCGTCGCCGCCGCTGTTATACCGGATGTCAATGATAAGCTTCCTCACATCGTTCGCATCGATGAACGAAAAGAGACGTTTCGTAAAATCCTCAAAAGTCACATGGTTCCATTCCCGCTCCACGAAGTTAAACTGAAAATAGACGCTCTTGCTCCCGGCGAGATATTCGAACCAATAGGGCAGGCGCATCCGCAGATGGAGAGGCAGGGTTGCATCTCCTTTTCGGAAATCGCTTGAGACGCGCTTGCCGAACGAGGTCATAAGATCGGGCACCGGCCCGTACATTTCTCCCCATTCCATCCAATTTGCCTGTTTTTCAATGGTCTGCGATCGGAGCGTTATGGTTGTTCGGACGGTTCCATCCGGACGTTCGACTTCCAACGTGATCTGATTGGCGTCGGAGATGGCGCCGAGCGCTTCGAGCAGATCGGCGTTGAAAAGATACATGACGCAGTTTTCCATCTCACCGAACCGGTTGTCGGATCCCTTCAGGGATCGGGCGAGCTCCAACGCGTTCTGAACATCCAAGGAACCGATCTTTAATACCCTGGAGCCGGCATATTCTCTTTGAGCCGGTTCAATCGCCGTGATGAACAGTCCGTCGGTGAATAGATAACAGCGAACCGGGAACCAGCGGTTGAGGCCGACCGGCGCGAGATGCGAATGTCCGTCGCCGAGCAGGGCAACGATCTGCATCATGCGCGCCGCAATCTGAGAATCGGTGAGACCGGGAATATCCCGAGATAATTCGTCGGCGGCCTTGACAAACATCGCTTTCGGATGTTTTGCGTACGGACTCGGATGGACGGAGTTGATCGTCGCCATCAAATAGGACACGTCGGCTTTCCATTGATCCTTCGATAATGACAAGGCCTGCGCCTGCCCGCTGAGTGGTTGTATCAACGAGGATAAAATAAGGCAAACAATCGCTTTCATGTCATCACCGGCCCCTGTTCTCCTAATAATCTCGTTGACGATAATAGTATCGGTGCCTGCAGGCTCTGTCAATCAGACGGTGAGGAGAGTACCGAAGGTAAGTCCTGACGGATGCATAGCCCATTCTCGCCGTCCTCCCCTTGGTGAGGGCTAAGACGAAGGAGGGGGGCCGAGCGGAAAAAGTCGTGATTTATTAGTTTTCGTTAACCGCATATCTATGAGTGTCCATTCTCGATCGCCTGAGATGAGACAGCGGAGCAAGATGCCGGTTTCCGATTGACAGGTCCTGAAAGCCGGAGATATACTCCTGTCATGCCGAGGCGGGGACGTTGAAAAGATGATCTCTATCGATTCCAGGAGGATGCCGATGAGCCAAACGATCCGCATGATACGAAACGTTCTGATGATCTTGGCAGCCGTATTCTGTTTCATCGGCATGGCCGCAGCCCAGGGGTCCCAGAAGATCGATCCCTGCGGTCTGCTGACCAAAGCCCAGATCCAGGCCGCTGTCGGCCAGAATGTCAGCGATGGCAAGCCGAACCTCAAGGCCAATCCGGCGGTAGGGGCGCCCTGTCAATACGTGGTCGGCGACTACGGCGCGTTCAGTATTCTGGTCAAACCGGTCGGCCCCGGTGAAACCGCCGACAAGACGATGTCCGAACTGAAAAAGATGAATATCGCCGTTTCTGACGCCCCAGACATCGGCGACCGTTCGTTCTTTTCCAGCCCGGGTTACGGCATGCTCCAGCTCAACACCTTTAAGGGCTCCTGGTATTTGATCATCACCATGTTGATCCCCGGCGCCACGGAGGACGCACAGAAGACAGCCGCCGGAAAGCTGATGCGCCAGGCCCTGACGAAGATCTGAGTCCCCGGGGCCTTCCCCGCGGCTCATCGTCTGCAAGAGGGATTTCGACGGCTGGCCGGAGAAATGGCCCGGGAGCGGACACCCGGCTGTCCGCAGGCGGACATCCCGAGCTCCGGATCCGGCCGGGCCTCCCATAAAAGCACGCCTGCTGGTCTGGCACGCATCCTGCATACATAACAAGCGAAAGTATCTTCGCGGGCGAGGCATACGATGATCTCAAGACAGCTCATGGCCGCGTCGACCCGGCCGATCATCCTGGCCATCCTGGCCGGGGGCGAGGACTATGGCTACAGCCTTATCCAGAAGGTGCGGGCCGGCTCGGGCGGGGCCCTCGAGTGGACCGACGGGATGCTCTATCCCGTTCTCCAGAGGATGGAGATGGACGGCCTTATCGCTTCCTGCTGGCGGGGCGGCGGGGACAGCCGGCCCCGCCGCTACTACCGGATGACCGACCGGGGCCGGAAGGAGTTGGCCGCGGAGCTGGCCGGCTGGAAGACCGTATCCCGGGCCCTGGCCAGGTTCAGCGAGCTCGTTCCCGCTCAGGGATGAGGCCGGAGGACGCCATGTTCGATCTCGAAAAGGCGATCTCGGAGTGGAAGGCGCGCCTGCGCGTCCACGAGATCCTGGAGGACGGATTGGCCGCGGACTTGGAGACCCAACTGCGGGATTCGATCGACGCCGTGAAAAAGGAGGGCGCCTCGGACGAGGACGCCTTCGCCAAAGCCGAGGCCCGGCTCGGTCCCCTCGAGGCGATCGCCGATGAATACCGGAAGAACCGTCTCGCCGCCCTGGACCGCCGCCGTCCCTTCAGGGCCTCCCGCTTTTTCCCCTCCCTGGCCGGGAACTATCTCAAGACGGCCTGGCGCAAGGCCCGGCGGGAGAAGGCTTATGCCGCGATCAACCTGGCCGGCCTGGCTGTCGGCTTGGCCTGCGGCATTCTGACGACCCTCTATGTCCGCCACGAGCTCAGCTATGACAGATACCACGCGCGCAAGGACCGCATCGTCCGGCTGGTGACCGGCGTCCGCGGCGGCGCCTACCAGGCCATCGCCAAGGTCCCGGGCCCCTGGGGCTTGACGGCGCTCAAGGAGATCCCGGAGATCGAGCGGGCGGTCCGGTTCGTCCTGATGAACGAGATCCTCGTCGGCCGGGGCGAGGTCCGCTCCTACGAGAGGGGCGGCCTGTACGCCGACGCCTCCGTCTTCGAGGTCTTCAGCTTCCCTCTGCTCCGGGGCGACCCGGCGACCGCGCTCGCCCATCCGGGTACCGTGGTCATCACCGAGAGCTTCGCCCGCAAGTTCTTCGGCGGCGCCGACGCGCTGGGCGCGTCGCTGACGTTCGACTCCAAGACCGACTATCTCATCACGGGGGTCATGCGGGACGTCCCCGCCGAATCCCATTTCCGGTTCGACTTCCTCGTCTCCATGGAGACCTACGCCAACCCGATGCGCGAGGATTGGAGGTGGAACCAGTTCTACACCTATCTCCTCCTCAGGGAGGGCGCGTCCCCCGGCGCCGTCGCCGCGAAATTCCCCGCCCTCCTCGGCCGCCACATGGCCGCCGCCGACGCCGCCGGGTACGCGACAAGCTTCCAGAAGCTCACCGATATCCATCTCCGTTCTCATCTCTTCCGTGAGATCGAGCCGAACTCGGACATCGCCAACGTGATCATCTTTTCGGCCGTGGCCTTTCTTATCCTGGCCATCGCCGGCATCAACTTCATGAACCTGACCACGGCGCGGGCGCTGGCCCGGGCCAAGGAGGTCGGCGTGCGCAAGGCCGTCGGCGCCTCTCGCAGCCAGCTCGCCCGCCAGTTCCTCGGCGAATCCCTGCTCATGAGCGCCGCCGCCTTCGCGGTCGCCTTGGGGCTTGCCGCCCTCCTCCTCCCAGTGTTCCGGCCTCTGGCGGGGAGGTCCCTGGCCCTGTTCGGACCGTCCCAGACGGGCTTCCTCGCGGCCATGGCCGGCCTATCACTCGCCGTCGGGATCGCCGCCGGGGCCTATCCGGCCTTCGTTCTCTCCTCGTTCCGGCCTTCCGAGGCGCTCCGCGGGCGGGCGCGCGGCCTCCGCGGCGACCTGATGCGCAAGGGCTTGGTCGTCTTTCAGTTCGCCGCCTCGGCCTTCCTTCTCGTCGCGACGGGGATCGTCAGCGACCAGCTCCGCTTCGTTCAGGGGAGGCGCCTCGGCTTCGACATCGGCCACCTGATCGTCGTCCCCATCCGCGACGACAAGATGAGGGCCGGCTTCGAGGCGGCGAAGCGCGAGCTCATGAGCGTCCCCGGGGTCGTCAGCGCCTCGGCGTCCGGGAACCTCCCGGGCGGCAGCGACTGGGGCGTGCCGTACGAAGCGGAGGGGATCGCGCCCGACCGCCTGCCGCCCATGCGCCAGCTTCTCGTCGACGAGGACTTCGTCGCCACGTACAGGTTCGAGCTGGCCGCCGGCCGGAGCTTCGCCCTCGATCACCCGACCGACGCGACGGCCGCGGTCATGATCAACGAGGAAGCGGCCCGCCAGCTCGCCTGGGCCGATCCTCTCGGCCGGACCATGGCCGTGCCGGTCCTCAAGCACGGCCCGTCCCCGGTCATCGGCGTCATCAAGGACTTCCATTTCCGTTCGCTCCACGAGAAGATCGGCCCGATCATGCTGCTCACGGCGACGCCTGAGATGATGACGGTCATCTCCCTCCGCATCCGCGCCGACGGCGCTCCGGCCACCCTGGCCGGCCTGGAGCGCAAGTGGCGGGAGCTCGATCCGGCCCATCCCTTCACGTACTCCTTTCTCGACGAAGGTTTCGCCCGGCTCTACGATCGGGAGCGCCGCACGGGAACGCTCCTGCTGAGCGTCGCCGGACTGGCGGTCTTCGTGGCCTGCCTCGGCCTGTTCGGCCTGGCCGCCTACGCCGCGCGGAAGCGGACCAAGGAGATCGGCATCCGCAAGACCGTCGGCGCTTCGACGCGAAGCATCGTCGCCCTTCTTTCCGGGGATTTCACCCGGCTTGTCGCCATCGGCTATCTTGTTGCCGTGCCCGCGGTCGTCTGGCTCATGAGCCGCTGGCTCCAGGGTTTCGCCTACAGACGCGCGATCGGGATCGGACCCTTCGCGGCGGCCGGGATTGCGGTCCTGGCGGCCGGATGGCTGGCCGTGGGATTCCAGTCGGTCCGGGCGGCCCGGGCGAATCCCACGGACGCGCTCCGGTACGAATAGGCGGAAGCAGGCCCAAGGAGCCCTCCTCACCGCCTCGCGACGGCCCCCCGGCCCCGCAAGGGCGGCGGCTGCCCGGATCTAATCGGCCAGGCCGGCGTCTTTCTTCAGTCCGCGCTCCATGGCCTCGGCCTGCTGACAGTACTTCTGGGCGTTACGGGCATCGCCCTTCTTCTCATAAGCCGTCCCGATGTTGCGGAGGATCTTGGCTTTATCAGGGCTGGGGCGCAGCTTGTCGCCGACCTCGGAAAGAACATCAACCGGAAAATAGCGCTGTGGATATGGCCGCTGCCATGGGCATAGAGCTTTTGACAGAAGAACGATATCGAGAGTTGCAGAAACTCGGAGAATTTGATATGAAGACGTCAAGCTGGGTGAAAACACCTTCTGATATCAGAAAACTCGGCGGCGCCCTCTTTGCCGATCGCCGCTACGGCCATGTCTTCGTGTATCACAACAGCGCGCCCTCTTACTATGCGGCCAGGGCGTTCCGCGGCTCGCTGCGGGTCTAAATATCAAGAGGCGAAAGCCCGCGGCTATTCGATGCGCCCGAGCTGACCGCAGGCCGCCTGGAGGCCTCGGCCCCGAGGGCTCCGCAGCTTGACAAAGGCGCCGGCCGCCTGGAGTCGCCGGGTGAACGTCTCGATCTCGGCTTCGGTCGGAGCGTGTCCGATGGGGAAGGGACCGGGATTGTAGGGGATGAGGTTGACGACGGCGCGCCCGGACGGCGCCGCGGCCCGCAGGAAGGCCCCGACCCCTTCCGCCGCGCCCTCGCCGTCGTTCCGGCCCGGGATGAGACAGTAGTTCACCGCGAGGGCGAAATTGCGGCGCTGGGGATAGCGGGCCAGGACGGCGGCCAGGGCCTCGAAGCCCACGTGTCGGCTTGCCGGCATGAGCTCGCCGCGGAGCCTCTCATCAGGGGCGTTGAGGCTCACCGAGAGATTGAGGCGCTTGAGCCCGAGGCCCCTGAGGCGGGCTATGCCCTCGGGCAGGCCGATGGTACAGACCGTGATGTCGTCCTGCGAGAACGCGGGGCCGGATTCGTCGAGGAAAACGGCAAGGGCCCCCGTGAGGCCCTCGAAATTATCGAGCGGCTCGCCCATGCCCATGAAGACGACCTGGCCGATGTCCCAGCCCAGGGTCAGGCGCGCCGCCGCGTATTGGCCCACGATCTCCTCGGGCCGGAGATCCCTCACGAAGCCTTGCCGGCCGGACTCGCAGAAGACGCAGCCCATGCGGCAGCCGACCTGGGAAGAAACGCAGAGGGTCGCCGGCCCGGGCTCAGGGCCGCGGCGGGCCACGGGAATGCGCACGCACTCGACGCTCTGGCCGTCGTCGAGCCTGAGGAGGGCCTTGGCCGTCGTCCCGAAGGGCCCCTCCTCCTCGACAACGCGCTCGACGGCGGGCAGCCGGAGCGTGACGCGGGCGGTCAGGGAGGCGGCGGTCTCCCGGGCGATGGCCTCAGACCCGGGCTCGAACCGCCCCTCGACAAAGGCCTGCCTATACAGGCGGCCCAAAGCAAGCGAACGTCCGCCGCGGCCCGCCAACGCCTCGAACGCCGGGCGGGTCAGGCCCAGGATATTCACTCGCCCGTCGGTCTCCGGCATGGGGCCACTGTAGTGGAATCCCGTCCCCGAATCAATTCAAACCGGTGCCACTCGAGCCCGACCTTCCCCCGCCTGAGTCTGGAGGCCAGGCAGGCGAAAGGGGCCGCCAGGTTTCGTGCATGACCGGTTTCGTGTATGATAGCCATTAGGGGTGTGGGACAATGAAAAAAGCGTTCTTCAGGACCGCCCGCGCGCTTGCGCCGGGGCTAGCCTTCCTTCTTTTCGCGATATCTGTCTTGATCTCAGCGGCGCCGTCTATGGCCGCCGGACGCTTTGAGTTCAAGCGCATCGTCGGGATCTCCTGGGCGACCTTTTCGGAGCCGCCGGGCCCGGTCGCTATCCCCGAGGCCGGATTCTCGCTGGCGCGCCAGACAGGGCTCTTTTTCGGCGGTGGGGGGGTCCTGCGGCTGGGCCCGTATTTCTCGATCGACATCAATCTCCAGTACCTCAGGAAAGGCGCCAAGGTCGATCACACTTTCATGGAAGAGCACGTCGGTACATCCATTTATGACTTCAGATCTTTCAGCGTCCCCCTCTGCGTCAGGTTCGGCCTGTTGCGCGGCTCGACGCCTTATCTCTTGACCGGGCTCGAGACCTCGTACCTCCTCACCCACAACGTGGTTTTCTTCCCCGATGGCTCGGAATCGGGCACGGCCACGAAGCTCGGTCCCGTGGTCCGTAATGTCGACTTCGCGGCCGTCCTCGGCGGCGGTTTCGAAGTCGCCTTCAAGAACTGGACGTGCTTCGCCGAACTGCGCTACTATTCCGGGCTCGTCAACCTGTCGCAAGGGGTCGACGCATACCCGGTCATCAAGACCCGGACGCTTTCCCTCCAATTCGGCTTCCGGACCCATCACGCGCCGTTCCC
>Ga0326726_10004701_pt1 | contig 12458 bp, 9 predicted proteins | sample MHFenrmetagenome_2_FD_207603 | JGI IMG/M metagenome (GOLD analysis project Ga0326726, IMG submission 207603) | Lab enriched peat soil microbial communities from Michigan Hollow, Ithaca, NY, United States - MHF15MN | ecosystem: Environmental > Terrestrial > Soil > Wetlands > Peat | place: USA...
AGGGTTCAAGTGGAAAGCGTTCGGGCTGTACGCGATCGTCTTTATCCTCTTCCTCCTTTTTCTTCTCGGGTTCGGCGTTGTTGCTGCGATCGCGGCGAGCATCTTCCGGCCGCTCATCGTTCCCGCGGTCATCGGACTGGGGCTGGTGTTCCTCCTGTTGTATCCGTTCACCAGCTGCGTCTTCACCCTGTTCTACTACGACCTGCGCGTGCGCAAAGAGGCGTTTGATCTCGAGCTCCTGAGCCAGCACCTCGGGATCACCGCCGCCCGGGCGTGAGTGCCGTTCCGCAACACGTCGAGCCGGACTCCCTAGCGATGGTGCTTCGAGCGGTGTTCGCCGCACGCGAATACCACTGGACCGGCACCAGCAACGCATGGGTCTGGCTGATGGAACGGCTGCAGCGGGCCCTCGAGTGGCTGCAGAATCTGCACTTGGCATTTCCGATCTACTACTATGGGCTGCTGGGCGTTCTGATCCTGGCGCTTATCGCGATCGTCGGGCACCTGAGCTGGGTCATTTGGCGCTCGCTCCGGCCGGTGGCGGGCATCGCGGCGCCTGCCGCCCTGACGGGGCCCGTCCGGGACGCTGTGTGGCATCACGCCGAAGCGCTCCGCCTGAGTGCGGAGGGCCAATTTGCGGAGGCCCTGGCCCACCGCTTCCTCGCGGCTGTGCTCGACCTCGACGCGCGCCGGGTCCTTCAGTTCCATCCATCGAAGACGCCGGCTGAATACGCCGACGAAGCCCGCCTCGACGACGTCGGCCGCTCGGAGCTGGCAGACCTCGTGGCGAGCCTCTATCGCCACCTGTTTGGCGGGGCGCCGTGCGATACCGCGGAGTGGCGACGCTTCGACGCGGTGGCTGCCGGGATCGGGCTTCATGCTGCGCCGCGGTGAGCGGGCGGTCGTCGTCGGGTTGATGGTCGCGCTCGGCTTGGCGGCGGTAGCGGGCATTCTGTCGGCGCCCACCCCTGGTATGGACGACCGCCGGCTCTCCACGTACCTCGCCGGGCCGAACGGCGCCAAAGGCCTGGCGCAGGCTCTAGCGCGGCTGCACGTGACGGTGGAGCAGCAGCGGCGCCCGTACTTCGACCTGGCGGGCGACAGCGTGAAGCCCGGGTCCCATACGCTGCTCACCTTTCTCGACGTCGCTGAGCCGACGTCGCGGGAGCGCGTGACGATACGCGACTACGTGAGCCGCGGGGGCCGGATCTTCGTGGCGGGCGAAACGGGCATTGAAGCGTGTTTTGGCTATTCCTCGCGGCGGCTGCGGGCGGAGGGTGATTCCGCCGTCGTCCAGTTCGCCGTGGTGCGGCGCCTTCCCGACGCCGCGCGGCTGGTTTGGCGCATCCCGGCGGAGTCTCTCGCTGCGGCGACCGCGAAGGGGACGGAGGACGATCGCTGTCCGCCCCGCGCGGGGATGGCGGCGCGGGTGGACACGCTGCTGCGCACGATCACCGGCGGCGCGGTGGCGCTCCGGCTCCGCTATCCGTCGGGCGGCGAGGTGATCCTGCTCGCCGACGGGCAGTTCCTCACCAACCGGGCCCTCAAGGAGACGGACGCCGGCCTCGCAGTGTTGCCATGGTTGCTCGATGGCGGTACGCGCCGGGTCACGGTGGATGAGTATCACCTGGGATTTAGCGAGGGTGGCTCGCTCCCGGGGGCGTCCTGGGGGTGGCTCATGACTCATCCGCTGGGCTGGGCGATTCTGCAGCTCCTCGGAGTCGGGGTGGTGGCACTCGCCGTCCAGGCGGTCCGCTTCGGTCCGGCGCAGCACGTGATCGAGCGCCGCCGCCGCTCGCCCCTCGAGCACCTCGACGCTCTCGCGGCTGGACTGGAGGGCGCCGCCGGGTTCGACCCCGCCATCCAGCTGCTCGTCGCGGGGCTGCGGCGCCGGCTGTCGCGGACCGGGGCGGTTTCGCCGGGGGGCGAGCGGGAATGGCTCGGCGCCCTGGAGTTGGCGTTGCCCACCCCGGCCGGCCGCGCGGCGGCGCGGCGGCTTCAGAGTCTTGGCAGCTCACCTGGGGGCGCCGCGCGCGTGCTCGCCGCCGCCCAAACCGTGGAGGACGTGTGGGAGCAGCTTCGCCCGCGCACGACGCGCGACAGATCTTAGACGCCCTGCGGGGCGTCGTCCTCGGCCAGGAGGCCGCGATCCGCGAGACGCTGATCTGTCTGCTCGCGCGCGGCCATGTGCTGCTCGAAGGTGTCCCGGGAACCGCGAAGACACTCTTGGTCCGCACCATGGCCCTCGCGCTCAACGTGCGGTTCCAGCGTATTCAATTCACGCCCGATCTGATGCCGGCGGACATCACGGGCACGGAGATTCTCTCCGAAACGGAAACCGGACGGCCGTTCACCTTTCGGCCCGGCCCCCTGTTCGCCGACCTCGTGCTGGCCGACGAGATCAACCGCGCTCCCGCCAAGACGCAGGCGGCGCTGCTCGAGGCGATGCAGGAGCGTACGGTCACCGCCGACGGCACGGCCCACCCCCTGTCCAGCGCCTTCACCGTGTTCGCGACGCAAAACCCCATCGAGTTCGAGGGCACCTACCCGCTTCCCGAAGCGGAACTCGACCGCTTTATGATGAAGGTGCAGATCGGATACCCCACTGCGGCACTCGAGCAGCGGATCCTGACGCGCTACGTGGAGGGCTTCGAGGCCGACCGGCCGGCGACCTACGGTGTGACGCCGGTAACGGACGGGGCGGGCCTCGAGCGCCTGCGGCAGGCCGTCGATGCGGTGCGCGTCGAGCCGCGGATCACCGAGTACATCACGTCGATCGTACGCGCGACACGGGATGCTGCCTCTCTGACCCTGGGCGCGAGCCCTCGGGCCGGTGTGGGCCTGCTCAAGACGGCGCGGGCGGCCGCGCTGCTCGACGGGCGCGACTACGTGATCCCGGACGATGTGAAGGGGCTCGCCCCTGGGGTGCTGCGCCACCGGATCAGTGTTGCCCCGGAGCTCGAGCTCGAGGGCGTGACACCCGACGCGGCCCTCAAGGCGATCCTCGACAAGACCGACGTGCCCACGGCGTGATCCTTCCGACGCGACGCGCCCTCTGGAGCGCGGCTGCGGTTTCCCTGCTCGGTCTCCTCGGACTTCGGGTGCCGGGGGCGCTCGACGGGATGCTCCTCGCCGACGTCGCGCTCCTGGTCGGTATCTGGTTCGATGCCACACGCGCCGTGCGTCCGGGCTCGCGCGACCTCACGGTCGAGCGCGAGGCGCCGCCCGCTTTTTCAGTGGGTCGGACCGGCGAGGTGGTGTATCGCTGGGTCAATCGCTCTCGGCACGGCGTGCGCCTGCGCGCGCGCGAGGTCCGTCCCCACCTGCTGGGAGGCCTGCAGCCGGCGCGCGTAGTGGCGATCGGCGGCGGGGCGGAGCTCCGCGAGCGGCTGCCCGTCGAACCGGTGCGGCGCGGCCGGATTCGTTTGGGAGAGGGCGGGGGGGCATTCGTCATCGACAGCCGGGGGCCGCTGGGGCTCGGCGCGCGGCGCGGCTCGATCGCGGTGCCGTGGGACGCCGTCGTCTACCCGCCGCTGGTATCGGTCCGCCTGCGTGCGTCGGTTGCCGAAGCGCGGCGGCGCCGCGAGCCGGGCGTCTCTCCCGTGCGACGGCTTGGCGAAGGGCGGTTGTTCGAGTCGCTCCGGGAATGGGTGCCGGGGGACGACGTCCGCAACATCGACTGGAAGGCGACGGCGCGGCGCGGTAAGACCATCGCGCGGCAATACGAAGCCGAGCGGCGGCAGCAGGTTTTGCTGGTGCTGGACACCGGCCGGTTGCTGAGCGGTGAGATCGACGGCGTGGCGCGACTGGACTACGTGGTGCAGGCGGCGCTCGAGCTGGCGTACGCGGCGGTGCAGCACGACGACAACGTAGGGGTCATGGCGTTCGCGGACGGCGTGCAGCATTTCGTGCCGCCGCAGCGCGGGCGGGCGGCCCTGCGGCGCGTGCTGGACGTCCTGACCGTTCTGGAGCCCACGCTGGTCGAGCCCGACTATCCCGGCGCATTCCGCTACCTCGCGGTGCGCAACCGTAAGCGGGCCCTCACCGTGCTGTTCACGGACGTGATCGACCGGCTCGCGTCCGAGGCGCTGGTGGCGCACGTCGCCACACTGCGTCCGCGCCACCTGCCGCTCGCCGTGACGCTCCGCAATCCCGAGCTCGACGCGGTGGCCGGCGCACGCCCGGTGCGGCTGGAAGACGCCTTCCGGAAAGCCGCGGCCGAGGAGCTGCTGCGAGCCAGGGAGGAGGCGTTGACGCACATGCGGCGCGCGGGGGTGCTTGTGCTCGACGTCGCGCCGCAGCGTGCCGCCCAGGCGGTAGTGGCGCGCTACCTCGATCTCAAGCGGCGGGGCCGTCTCTAGGGCGTCAAAATGTTGGCTCGATTCGACGGGTCTTTGTAGATTGGGGTCCGGCCCTCCCCCGATTGGAGCGCATGCGAGCCGGACGCTTCGCGGTCGTGCTCTTCACCACTGTATCCATCGGCACGTGCGTCTTTCCCACTGAGCGGGACTCGTCGGTGCATGTGAGTCTCACCCCGGTTTACATCCTGTTCCGCGGCAACGACACGGTCGTCACAGCGCACGCGTGGCAGATGGCCGGCTCCGACTCGCAGCCCATCTCCAACGTTGTGTTCGTCTGGACGAGCAGCGATCCGAGCATCGCGACCGTGGACGCTGCGGGGCACATCGTCGGCGTGAAGTCCGGCAGCGTGATCATCACGGCGGCGGCGGCGAACTTCGACAAGCAGGCGCTCGCGGCCACCGACACCCTGCGCGTTGCGGCGCCGCTCGAGATCGACAGCGTCCGTCCCAAGATTGTGCGGTACGGCGAGATCCTCAGTGTCTACGGCGTGAGCGTGGACTCGATCTTCTCGGCGAGCTTGCATGGCGCTGCGCTCATTCGGGTGCCGTTCGGGGACACCGTATTCCCTTCCGGCACCGCCCGCTCCCGGTGGTGGGTGCCGCCGCCCGCGCGCACCGACTCGCTGTTCTTTCTCGGGATCACCGGCGGCAACGGCGTGCTCGGCTACGTCCACGGCGACACCACGACTGTGATCGAGCGCGATCTATACGAGCCGGACGATACCGTCCCTCACCTGATTGACCTCGATGGCCCGCCACCCTTCGCCGCGTACCCCACGCTCGTCTTCACCAATCCCGCGCTCGCCTTCGAGGCCTTGCCGCGAGGACTCGGAACCGACTGGTATCATCTCAAGCAGGCTGAGACCCGCGACCTGACCGTCATTCTGACGGCTCCGGAGGTGAAGGGCACCTTCGCCGTGTATCTGACCGATTCGCTCGGCTGGAACGGGACGGCCCAGAAGGTCTTCATCGGTCGGGACTCCTGGTCCTTCGGTCCCGCATCCCACTTTTGTCACGGGGCGAGCTTCGCGCCTGGCGAGGCGCTCGGTGACTCGACCATCGTGGCATTCAAGGCAATGCCGGTGGGCTCGTTGGATGCCCTCGCCGCCTACGGCGTGCCCGGTCGCTATGGGCTTACACTGATCGCCGGGTACCAGAGCGAGCTGCCCGCCGACGCGCATGAGGACGACAACTCATGCAACGCGGCCGACCTCCGTGGCGCGAGGACCGTTCCGTTCCGGGACACGTTGACCATCGAGAACCCCCACGACATCGACTGGATTCGGTTCACCGCGCCGTTAACTGCGCAACATCGGTTCCGGCTGCACGCGTTCACCGGTGTGCATCCCGATTCACTCAAGGATCTCGACCTGTACGTCGTCAGGGTGCCGAACCCAGGCGATACCGCGGTGCAGGTCGTGATGGCCGACACGTCGAGCGGCTCGGACGTGAACCGCATCGTGAACGGGCTCGCGGCAGGGGACTATTATCTGGTCGTGTTGGACTACGCGGGAACGACGACCAAATACGAACTCTGTGTCTCGGCTGGCCTGTGCCCGACTGCTTTCCCCGCGCCGAGCGCCGCTCCTCCCGCGAATAGGAAGGCCGCTTCGAGCCGGGCGGCGCCGTCCGTCCCCGCGGCCGCCCTCCGCTTGGCTCCCGGCCGGTCCCCATGACGAACGGGACGATCGAGTGCACGCGCTGCCACACGCCGCTGCCCGGAGGCAGCCGCTTCTGCTCGGCGTGCGGGACGGATCAGACCGGCGGCGGCGGACCGTCCAGCATCACGAGTGTCGCAGTGTTGCAGCTGCGTTTGCAACGCGCGGTGGAGGGCAAGTACCGGATCGAACGGATGCTGGGGAAGGGCGGGATGGGCGCCGTGTACCTGGCGCACGACCTCACGCTCGAGCGCGAAGTCGCCATCAAGGTGCTTCCCCCCGACATCTCGCAGGACGAGCAGGTGGTGCGCCGCTTCCAGCAGGAAGCGAAGACGTCCGCCAAGCTCGACCATCCCAACATCATCCCGATCTACCGCGTCGAGAGTGAAGGCGGGCTCAACTACTTCGTGATGAAGTACGTCGCCGGCACGTCGCTCGAGGACGTGCTCGAGCGCAAGCAGCCGTTGCCCGCCGATTACATCCAACGGGTGCTGTGGGAGGCGGCGTGCGCGCTGGGACACGCGCATTCGCGCGGCGTCGTGCACCGCGATGTGAAGCCCGCCAACATCATGTTCGACCACGACGAGCGCGTGATGCTCACCGACTTCGGCATCTCAAAAGCTCTCCAGGCGGCGACGGGCTTCACCGGTACGGGGATGATCATCGGCACGCCGCACTACATGGCCCCCGAGCAGGCCAAGGGCGCGTCGGTGGATGGGCGCGCCGATCAGTACTCGCTAGGCGTGGTGGGCTACCGGATGGTCACCGGCGAGCTCCCGTTCGCCGGTGATTCGATACACACCGTTCTGTACAAACAGATATTCGAGCCAGCCCCTGCCGCGAAGTCGCGGCGTGCCGACATTCCCGATCACCTGTCCGCGGCGATCTCCCGGGCGATGTCCAAGGAGCCCGACCAGCGGTTCGCGACTGCAGAGGCCTTCGCGACCGCCGTGTGGCCAGAGCAGCCGGTAACAGCGGCGCGCCCGGGGCGCCGCGCCCCGCGGCCGACGGTGCCGCGGCGCGCCAGCGCCGACGCGCCGACCGAGGTGAGCGCCGCGGCCACGACCCCCCTGCCGGCCGCGTTCGGTGGCACGCCCCCACCCCCACCCCCGGGCCCCGGGCCCCAACCGAAGAAGAGATCGAAGGTTCCGCTCGTGGTGGGAAGCGCGGTGATAGCCGCTGCGGGACTCGGGGGCTATCTCGCGCTCGGTCGCGGCAAGCAAGCGCCGCTTGCCCCGCCCGCGGCCCGTGTCGACACCGTGACCGTGCGGGACAGGGTGGCTGTCCCGGCGCCGCCTCGCGCTGCGAGTCCGCGCGAGCCTGACCGGACCGCCGCACCGCCGGCCGCGGCGCCCGGTTACATCACCGTGAACGCCGATCCGTACGGCGAGCTCTACGTCGACGGCGTGGATCTCGGTCCCACGCCTGTGGTGCGGTACGCGGTTCCCCCGGGCGCACACACCATCAAAGTGGTTCGCGAAGGCTACAAGACGGTGAGCGAGAAGGTACAGGTGGACGCGGGGAATACTGTTCCCAAGCGGTACACGCTTCTGCCCGGGGGATGAAACCGATGACGCGCAGGTCTCTGTTCGTCGTCCTCCTCCTGTGGACACCCGCGGGCCTCGGCGCCCAGGAGCCGCAGAACGCCACGCTCCGTGAGGCGCTCAACGCGTACGACAACCTCGATTTCGCCCGGGCGGGCACGCTCGCCAAGCGCGCCCTGACGGAGCGGCTGAGCGGCCCCGATCAGGCGCGCACCTACGAGCTGCTCGGCTTCACTTACAGCGCCACCGACTCGCAGGCGAAAGCGGTGGATGCGTTCAAGCAGGCCATCTTGCTCGACCCGGACCGGCAGCTTGATGCGAACAAGGTCTCCCCCAAGATCACCAGCCTGTTCTACTCGGCGCTGGGGCAGGTCCTCGTGGTGCGTCAACTCCAAGTCGATAGTGCGCGGTTCGTTGCCGGACAGGGCGGGGTGCCCCTCAGGTACACCGTGACCAGCCCCGCTCGCGTGCGCGTCCGCGCGATCAACGGGCCAACCGCTCTCCTGGTGGACTCGACCGTGGTGACGGGCGCGGTGAACCTGCGTTGGCCTGCCCAGCTGCCCAGCGGCGCTCCAGTGCCGGAGGGCGCATGGTTGATCGTGGTGGAGGCGACCGCGGGCCAGAACTCGTTCTCGGTTTCCCGGGCAGTGAGGATCACCTATGGCGCGGTGGACACACTGCTCCCCCTCACCAGCCTGCCCGGCTACCAGGAGCTGCCGGAAACCGAAATCCCGCCCCAGAGCTGGCGGCCACTCGGGCTCTCCCTCTTGTTCGTCGCGGGGACTGTGGCGGGTACCTTCGCGCTGAACAACGGAGACCTGGGCTCCGCGCCGGGGAGCGAATTGGCGGGAGTAAGCGTCGCGACGCTCGCTACGGGTCTGGTGATGACCCTGCGCCGGCCCGCGCCACGCCCGGCGGAAGCGAACATCCTTTACAATCGCCTGCTGCGCGAGCAGCTGGCGCAGCGGAATGCCGACATCGCGAAAGAGAACGCGAAACGCCGGCAACAAGTGGCGCTGACGGTGGTGCCGCTGCCCAAGAGCGAAGGTACTCGGTGAGAGGATGGCTGCGGGGGTCGATGCTGGCCGGCGTGTGGGTGACGGCGTGGCCCGCGTCGGCCGCCGCGCAGCAGGGCAGCATCGGCCCCGACCTTGTGGTCGGGGAGTACCGCGAAGCGACTTCCAGCATGCGCTACCGCGGCATTGGCCCTGGGGCCACGGGCTCCTTCACGTTCCACCGTGTCACCGTTGACGGGACGTTTGCCTCGGTGCAGATGGACCCGATCAGCGGCAGCCAGGCAACGGAGAGCTTCAAGGCGACCTCGATCGATGCCTGGCTCCGGTGGGACGCGCTCGATTACCTGGGCTTCGAGGTCGGGCTCATCAAGCGCGCCACCGATTCTGAGTTCGCCGCTCAGTCTGTGGGCGCGGTGCGGGCCGGCGCGCGCACGCACACGCTGCTCGGGCCGGGCGCCGCTGTCTGGCTGCGCGGCGATTACCTGGCAGGAGCCCAATTCTCGGGCGGTGGCAGTGCGCCGCTCGCAGTGGAGATCGGCCTCGGCCTCGACATCCGGTGGTCGAAGCGCTTCCGGGCGGCAGCGCAGTACTCCTTCCAACGGCTGGACAGAAAAACCAACCCTGCCGGCGGCCCGGAAGTGAGCGTGCCGATCGAGCAGTCCCTGGCACGCGTTGGGCTGGCGGTGGGATTCTAGCGCGTCTAACATTCGGCGGTGCGTAGACTCGGTTTCGTGATGAGCGCGGCGACGGTGCTCGCCGTCAACTGCCGCTCGACCGTTCCGCCCACTCCCGCTCCCGCCCAGGTGCAGCACGCGGGCGCCCTTGCCGACCTCGACACCACCTGCTCGCCCTGCCGTGACTTTTTTCAGTACGCCACCGGTGGTTGGCTCGAGCGCACGACCATTCCCGCCGCGTATCCGGCGTGGAGCAGCTTCGACGAGCTGCGGGACCGCAATGAGGCGGTGTTGCACCGGCTACTCGACCGCGCCGCCGCAGACACGAGCGCCCCCGCAGGCAGCACCACCCACAAGCTGGGCCTGTTCTACGCCACATGCATGGACTCCGCCCGCGCGGACGCGGACGGTGTGCGGCCGCTCCAGCCCGAGCTGAACCGGATCGGAAGCGTAGCGAGCCGCGCCGATCTCGTCGCCGAGATCGCGCGTCTGCATCGCGCGACCGTGCCTGCCCTGTTTGGCTTGCGCGCCGATCAGGACGCGAAGCAGAGTACCCAGGTCATCGCCGTCGTGAGCCAGGGCGGCCTGGGGCTGCCGGACCGGGATCACTACACGAAGACCGATACGGCGTCGGTGCGGTTGCGGCAGGCGTACGTCGAGCATCAGGCCCGGCTGCTCGAGCTCCTGGGTGAGCCCGCCGCCGTGGCGCAGGCGGACGCTCGCACCGTGCTGACCATCGAGACAGCGCTCGCCACCGCGTCGATGACGCGCGTGGAGCTGCGGGATCCCAACGCCACGTACCACAAGATGACGATCGCGGAGCTCGAGGCGATCGCGCCGGCGTTCGGGTGGGGCGACTACCTCCGCGCCACCGGCCCGATCTCGATTGACGCGCTCAACGTGGCCCAGCCACGGTTCTTCCAGGAGGTCAACCGGTTGCTGACCGACGTGCCCCTCGCCGACTGGCAGGCGTATTTGCGCACGCGGCTGGTGTCTTCGGCGGCGCCGTGGCTGGGTTCGCAGTTCGACGCCGAGGCCTTCCGGTTCCGGCAGGTGCTGGTCGGTGTCAAAGAGCAGCTCCCACGCTGGAAGCGGTGTCTCCAGAGGGCGGACGGGTCGCTGGGACACGCCCTCGGCCAGGCATACGTCGAGGAGACGTTTCCTCCGGCGGCCAAGGCTCGTGCACTGGCAATGGTGGAGCATCTGAAAGCGGTACTGCGCGACCGGCTGACCTCGCTCGAGTGGATGAGCGATTCCACTCGCCGCCAGGCGCTCGCCAAGCTCGACGCTTTCCAGACGAAGATTGGCTACCCCGACGTGTGGCGGGACTACTCGGGGCTCGCGATCGAGCAGGGGCCGTTCCTCGACAATCTGCGCCGTGCCGCCGAGTTCGAGCACGCGCGCCGGATGGCCACCATCGGCGGGCCGGTTGATCGCACCGAATGGCAGATGACGCCGCCCACCGTCAACGCCTACTACACGCCGACCATGAACGAGATCGTCTTCCCGGCCGGAATCCTACAGCCACCCTTCTTCGATCCCGACGCTGATGATGCGGTCAACTATGGGAGCATGGGAGCGGTGATCGGCCACGAGATGACGCACGGGTTCGACGACCGGGGGCGGCAATATGATGCCGATGGGAACTTGCGCGACTGGTGGACCAGGGAAGACGGAGAGCGCTTCCAATCGCGGGCGCGCCTGGTGGAGCGGCAGTTCTCGGGCTACTTCGCAGTGGATTCGACGCGCGTGAACGGCAAGCTGACGCTGGGGGAGAACATCGCCGACCTCGGGGGTTTGATGATCGCCTATGCGGCGCTCGAGCACTCCCTGGCGGGGAAGCCCGTTCCACCAAAGATCGACGGGTTCACCGCCGAGCAGCGCTTCTTCCTCGCGTGGGCCCGAATCTGGCGGAGCAAGCGGCGGCCCGAGTACGCCCACCTGCTCGCCACCACGGACGCACACGCGCCGGGACAGTGGCGCGCCAACGGGCCGCTGGCCGACATGCCGGCGTTCGCGCGCGCCTTCGGGTGCAAGGGAGGCGATCCGATGGTGCAGCCCGACAGCGTGCGGCCGCAGATCTGGTGAGCGTGATCTAGAGGAGGCTCAGAAGTGATCCTCGGCCCGGCGCGTCCCCGGCGACTCCGGGGTCGGGGGACGGCGGGGCCGGTCCCAGGCGCTGGTTTGCCAGTTGTCCGGCCGCTCGACCTGCCGCACCCAGGGCGGGAGCTGTACCGACAGAAACCGCGCCAGCGCGACGACGTACGGCTCGTACATTCGCCGCAGCTCCGCGAGCCGCGCCACCGCTCCATCTCCGTCGCGCAGCTGCATTCCGCCGTCTGTCAGGCGCGTCCGCAGCCTCGCGAACTCTGCCTCTGAGAGCCGGTCCTCGAGCCGCTCGGACGGGGGCGTGCTGAACACCTGCGCCAGGTCCACAGCGGTGTGGCGCGCCATGGCGAAGGTCAGCGCCGCCTGTTGCGCGCATCGCCCCTCGAGGCCCACCATCACCAGGGCGCTCGCGTCGAGGATGGTGGTCAGAGCCGCAAGCCACGACTGGTTGTTGTGCTGTGACCGGAAGTACGCGAGCACCGGATAGGAGAGGTGGCTCTCAAGTACGTCCGCCGCCCAGTGCTCCCACTCCTGCAGCAGCTCCGCCAGCGCCTCCCCCGTGGAGTCGGTGCGGTGCCGCCACAGGAGCTCTCCAGCGGTTGGCGGTGAGCCCGCGCGCGCGTCCAGCAGCGCGATCGCGCCCTCCCGACGCGAGAACGCCTGATAAATCACCGGCAAATAACCGATCACGATCGCCAGGAACGCGAACCCCGTCCCTGCCTCGATCACCGTCAGCGCCTTCGCGAGGGAGGAGCGGGGCACCACGTCGCCCAGACCAAGCGTGAAGAAGGTCGTGCCGCTCAGGTACACGTCAGATCCGAACCCCGGCGTTGCTCCCACGAGGCTCACTGCCGATCCGGCGGCCCACTGTAACAAGCCGAAGGCGAGCACGATGCCCGTGGCCCACAGACCCAGGAGCACAAGCAGGGACAGGGGACCGAAGAAGCCGAGAAAGGCCTCGCGGCGCTTGGGCGGCAAGACCTGCGCGGTCGCCCGCCACGGAGACCAGGTGCTGCGGTAGAACAGGCGGGTGAGACGGAAGCGGCGGCTAACGCGCCGCGGCAGGATGATCGTCTCGAAGGCGTCCCACAGCACG
>Ga0326726_10004702_pt1 | contig 12457 bp, 8 predicted proteins | sample MHFenrmetagenome_2_FD_207603 | JGI IMG/M metagenome (GOLD analysis project Ga0326726, IMG submission 207603) | Lab enriched peat soil microbial communities from Michigan Hollow, Ithaca, NY, United States - MHF15MN | ecosystem: Environmental > Terrestrial > Soil > Wetlands > Peat | place: USA...
GATGAGCGGCAGCGTCACGCGCCAGAACGTCTGCAGCGGGCGGGCGCCGAGGTCGAGGGCCGCCTCCTCGAGCGAGCGGTCGAATCCGGACAGGCGCGCGCGGACGACGATCGCGACGTAGGACAGGCAGAACACGACGTGGGCGATCACGACCGTCCAGAGCGACAGGTGGAAGGCCAGCACCCCGTAGAACGTCACCATCGCCGCCCCGAGGACGATCTCCGGGATGATCACCGGCAGGTACAGGAGGCTTCGCGTGAAGCCCTCTCCCCGGAAGGCGTGCCGTCCGAGCGCCAGGGCCACGAGCGTCCCGAGGATGGTCGCGATCGCCGTGCTCACGAGCCCGACGAAGACGCTGTTCTTGACGGAAGCCAGGATGAGGTCGTTCTTCGCGAGGCTGCGGTACCACTCGAGCGTCCAGCCCTCCCAGACTGCCGTCTGCTTCGCCCGGTTGAACGAGAAGAGGACGAGGATGGCGATCGGCGCGTAGAGGAAGAGGTACACCGTGGAGGCGTAGACCGACAGGACGCGGCCGCGCCCCTTCACAGCAGCACGTCCTGGCCCTTGCGCTTCGTGTAGAGGGCGTAGGCGAAGAGCAGCGCGAGGACCGCCGCCGTCAGCTCGAACGCCACCGCGGAGCCGAAGGGTTTGTTGCGAGCCACCGCGAACTGGTTCTGGATGAGGTTGCCGGCGAGGATCGTCTTCGCCCCGCCCAGAAGGTCCGAGACGATGAACTGGCCGAGGCTCGGCACGAAGACGAGGATCACGCCGGCCACGATGCCGGGCATGGTCATGGGCACCGTGATCCGCCAGAGCGTCGAGGAGCGCGGCGCCCCGAGGTCGGCCGACGCCTCGAGGAGCGAGAGGTCGAGCTTCTCGAGCGACGCATAGAGCGGCAGGATCATGAACGGCAGCTCGCCGTAGATCAGGCCGATGAGGACGGCGAAATTGTTGTACAGAAGTTCGAGCGGCCCGTGCGTCAGGCCCGCGGCCATCAGGAAGCGGTTCACGAGCCCCTCGGTGCGAAGGATGAACATCCACGCGTAAGTCCGGATGAGAAAGCTCGTCCAGAAGGGCACGACGACGAGGCCGAGGAGGAGGTTGCGGCGGCGCGGGGCAGCGGCCACCGCGATGTAGTACGCCACGGGGAAGCTCACGACGAGGCACACCACCGTCGTGACGACCGCCATCCAGACCGACCGCCAGAAGATCTGCAGGTAGATCGGATGGAGGGACCGCGCGTAGTTGGCGAGGAACTTGCCCGACGCGAGATAGACCCAAAGGTCCCCGATGGGTTTCAGGCCTCCGTACGTCGCGCGCTGCCCGAAACTGATGACGAAGAGAATCGTCAGCGGCAGCAGGAAGAAGAGCCCGAGGGTGAGCCAGGTCGGCAGGGCCAGGAAGTAGCCGGTCCGCTCGGAACGCGGCGGCCTCGCCTTCACGAGCCCTCTGCCCCGCCCGGGCGCACGACCACGGCATGGCGGGGGTTGAAGCACAGGAAGGCGCGGCCGCCGACCGCGAAGCGCGAGCCCTCCTCGAAGGGCTTCTCGTTCTGCTCGTACACGACGAAGCGCTCGTCGGCGCCGTCGCGCACGATCCACACGGTGCTGATGCCCTGGTAGACCTTGTCCTCGATCGTCACGGCGAGCGAGGGCACGCCGTGCGCCGAGAGGTCGCGGCCGCGCAGGTCGAGCTTCTCGGGCCGCACGACGAAGCGCACGTCCTCCCCCGCCCGGAACGGGCCGCCCTCCGCCGAGGAGAGCCTCACCTCGCCGCCCGCCTTGAGCTCCAGGGCGACCTGGCCGTTGATCGCCTCACGCACGCGCGCCGCGAAGAAGTTGGAGGCGCCCATGAAGTTCGCGACGAACTCCGTCGCCGGGCGCTCGAATACACGCGCGGCGTCGTCCATCTGCTCGACGCGGCCTCGGTTCATGACGGCCACGCGGTCGCTCATCGTCAGCGCCTCCTCCTGGTCGTGCGTGACGAAGATGAAGGTGATTCCGAGGGAACGCTGGAGGTGCTTGAGCTGCACCTGAACTTCCTTGCGCAGCTTCTGGTCGAGGGCGCCGAGCGGCTCGTCGAGCAGGAGCACCTCGGGCTCGAGGGCGAGCGCCCGGGCGAGCGCCACGCGCTGCCGCTGGCCGCCCGAGAGCTGGTGCGGGTGACGCTTCTCGAAGCCGGAGAGCTGGACCAGGGCAAGCGAGTCCGCGACGCGCTTGCCCTCGTCGCCGCGCGGGACGCCCTTGTAGCGCAGACCGAACGCCACGTTCTCCTCGACCGTCAGGTGCGGGAAGAGCGCGTAGCTCTGGAAGACCATGTTCACGGGGCGGCGGTACGGCGGGACCCGCGTCATGTCGGCGCCGTTGATCCGGATGGAGCCCTCGGTCGGGAGCTCGAACCCCCCGATCATCCGCAGCAGCGTCGTCTTGCCGCAGCCCGAGGGGCCGAGGAGGGAGAAGAATTCGCCGCGCCGGATGTCGAGGGAAACCCCATCGACGGCGGCGACCTCGCCAAAGCGCCTGGTCAGGCCTCGGATCTCGACGCTCGGCTCGCTCGGCATGGCGGGGCTACCGGCCCGTCATCCCGAGGAGCGTGAGCGACGAGGGATCCCGCCCTCGATCGCCGCCACGGCTCGTCGAGTCCGGAATCTCTCGCTGCGCTCGGGACGACGCGCAAATCAAGAGGGATCGCGATGAGAAACCATCAGAAACTGACCCGGAGCCCCAGGCGCAGCGTACGAGGCTGTTGCCACTGAGTGCCCTGCCCGTAGCTGTCATTGGTCGGGACGGGCAGATCGTTGTTGTCCTGAATGAGGGACCACCGCTGGTCCACCTGCTGCGTTTGCTGCCGGTTGAGTACGTTGAACAGACTCGCGAGGATGTGGACCGTCACCGGGCCGAGCTGGAGGCCGTAGTCGGCCTGCAGGTCCATTTCGTAGAGGTCGGGAGTATGTCCCGCCGTCCCGCGCGTGTCGAGAAAGATCTCCGCCTGGCTGTATGCGTCCCACCACCCCAGGCGCGAAAGAGGCGTGCCGTTCTCGTAGTAGCCGGACAACGACATCGTCAGCCCGAACGGGAAGACGTACGCCGCCTGAAGCTTGGCCTGGTTCCGGCGATCGAGCGTCAGGTTGCCGTACGCGTTGTTCTGAAACGCGGGGTAGTCGAAGTCGTCGGTGATGTTGGGATTCCGGGAGAAGAAGCCGCCGATCGCGCGGAAGTTGCCGTCGAAGTTGCCCTCCAGCGTGCCGTACAGGTAGCTCGCGTAGAGCGACCAGCGGTCCGAAAGGTTCTTCTGCGCCGAGACCTCGATGCCGCGGAAGTAGCGCTTGCCCGCCGGGAAGGCCTGCCCGTTGTAGCACGTGTACGCGAAATCCGGAGGACAAGGCACCACGGTGCTCGACCCCGGGTTGAAGAAGGCGTAGTTGTCGCAAACGTCCACCGGAACGCAGGTGTCCTCGAGAACCCGCCCGAGCGCTCGGTAGATTCCCTTGACGCCCACGCCCCAGGACGTTCCGAGCTGCATCTCGACGCCGGCCAGAATCTCCTTCGAATAGGGCGACTTGAGGTTCGGGTCGATGTCGTCGACGAGCCTGCCGCGGATGATGCAGTCCTCCGGGAAGGCTTCCGTGTCACACGCCCGGTCGGTCTGGCTGAAGTTCTGCGTGTAGCCGTCGCGTTCCCCGTTCAGCGACCGGACGTTCATGTCCATCGGGATCAGCGGGACGAACTCGCTGTAGGAGGCGTACGCCTTGGACCTGCCGTTGTTGAGAAAGTCCCAGGTGAAGCCGACCCTGGGAGAGAAGTGATTGATGTCGATGTACGTGATGTTGCCCAGGCCCTTGATCTCCTGCTTTTCCCAGCGGACGCCGACGTTCACGGTGAGGTTGTGCAGGATCTCCCAGCGGTCCTGGAAGTAGACCGCGAACACGTCGTTCTGCGGGGTCGCCACGACGGGGGCGAGCGTCGGATCCTCGATGGTGGCTTCGGGGCTGGCGAAGAACGTGTGGGAGTAGATCGTCCGGCCGTCATCCGCCGTGCCGAGGATGTTGACGAGGTCCCCGCCGCTCTGGTCCCGCAGAACGTTTGCGTCGACCCGCTGGAACCCGAAGCCCGCCTTCAGGTTGTGCGGCCCGAGATAGTAGGTGGCGTCCACGAGGTAGTCGTAGCGGGTGAAATCTTTCAGGGCGAACTGACCGTCGCCCTGCGGGCCCACGAAGCCTCCGGTGGCGACCGCCGTCCCGCCCGTCGCATCGATCAGCGGGGGCACGTCGCCTCCCGGGCCCGGTATCGTGTTGTTCTTTTCCCGATGGTAGAAGAACTGGCCGGTCAGGAGCCATTTCGGCCCCAGGATGCCCTGGTAGCGAACACCGAAGTCGGTGCCGCCCACCGAGACCGTGCCGTCGTAGGTCGTCGGCGGTCCGAACAGCTGGCCGACGGCGCCGTTGTCGTTGGTCGGATCGCCGAAGACGCTGCCGACCAGCGTCTGGCCCTGCCCGAAGTTCCAGGTCAGCTTCGCGGAATAGAGGTTGCTCGTGGAATCGAGATCCGCTTGCGTGCCCGCGGTCTCACCGGTCGTGATCTGTCGTTTCAGGGTGTTGCTCACGTGGTCGTAGGCCCCGAAGAACCAGAGCGAGTCCTTGAGAATGAAGCCGCCGACGTCCACTCCATAGTCCTGCTTCGTGAAGCCCACGGGAATGCCATCGGGCGTTTCTTGAAACGTGCAGTTGGGGAAAGTCCCCGTGCCCTCGAGACACAGGTGCTTGTTTCCGGCCTGAAGACCGTCGTTGTCGAAATATCCGAAAACATCGCCGTGATACTCGTTGCCGCCGGATTTCGTGACGACGTTCAGGATGCCGCCCTGCGCCCCGGTGTACTCGGCCTCGTAGCCTCCGGCCTTGAGCTCGACCTCCTGGATGAACTCGAAGTTGAGGACTTTGCCCTGGGCGCCGATCTCCACTCCGGTCGTGTTGGCGCCGTCCACCAGGTAGGCGTTCTCGAGGCCCGTCGAGCCGTAGACCGTGAAGGACTGCTCGCGGACGTTCGAGTTATCCGTATTGACACCGCTTGCGAGCTGGGTGACGTCGGCGTAGTTGCGGCCGGTCGGGAGGGCCTGGAACGCCTTCGCGTCCAGGTTTCTCCCGATCGCGTTCGACTCGGTCTCTACCGGCACTGCCTGGCCCGTGACCGTCACCTCCGCCGTCGCCGCCGGCGCAATTTCGATGCTGATCGAGGCGACCTGGCTCAAGCCGAGCTGCAGGGTTTCGACCCTGGGGGCGAATCCCTCGAGGCGGGCCGTCACCGTGTACTTGCCGGGAGGCAGCGCCGTCAGGTTGAAGCGTCCTTCCGCGTCCGTCACCGCCGTTCGGGTCCCCTGCAGGTTCGGGCTCCTGGCCTCGACCGTCACTCCGGGCAGCGGCGTGGCTCCCGTTTGGACCGTCCCACGGATGCTGCCGGTGGTCTGCGCGAAAAGACTCGGAACCGAAAGGAGCGCTACCAGCGCGGCGCCGAGAGAACGTGCGAGAGCCTTTGGCATGAGGGGCTCCTCTCGTTAGGTGAACTTGGAGCTAACGCTAGTGTCGGCGGGCGGGGGCTGTCAAGTTGACCCGGGGTCGGAAACGTTCGAGGCGCGCTACTTCCTGTTCCGGTTCAGCAGACGGACGATCTCTTTGAGCTCGCGCAGCACGCCGCGGCGGTCGAAGTCGACGGTGGGCATTTCCGCAGCGGCTCCGGCGCGTGGCGCCGCCGTTTCCCGGGCGGCCGCCTGCGGCCTGGCGATTGCGGGCGCAGGAGCCGGAGCAGGCGCAGGCTTCGTCGGAGGCGGATCGGCCTTGCGCGGCGCCGGACGCTCGGCCTTGCGTTGCTCCGAGAGAGGCGGCGCGGACGCGAGACCGTCGTCGAAGCGGCCCTCGGCGATCTCGGCCTCGAGGCGCTTCTTCGCGCCGGCCACCGTGAACCCCTCGTCGTAGAGCAGCTCGCGGATGCGCGAGATGATCTTGACGTCGCGCGCGGTGTACAACTTGGTGGCGCCCTTGTCCTTGCCCTCGGACAGCGCGGAGAACTCCGTCTCCCAGTACCGCAGCACGTAAGGCGCCACCTCCGCGATGCGACACGCTTCGGCGGGCCTGTAGACCTCGGGCTCCCCCTTCGCCACGGCGTTAATTTACCTTGAACGGGGCTTCGGGCGGGAGGACTTTGAGCGCCGCCCGCCCGCCTGGGGCTCCCGTCGGCCGGAGCGCTCGCGGACGAGAATGCGGATCGGCGTGCCCGAGAAGTCCGCCGCTTCGCGCAGGAGGTTCTCGATCCGCCGCTCCTCCGAGAAGTGCAGCGTCTCGGCCCGGTTGGCCACCAGGGCGAACGTGGGCGGCGCGACTCCGGTCTGGGCCACGTAGAACACCTTCAGCGTCCGTCCCGAAGCGGAACGGGGCGCCTTGTCGCGCAGAGCCCGCCCGAGCACGCGGTTGAGCTCGCCCGTCGAAATCCGGCGGTGCCGGTTCTCGGCCACGGCGGCGGCCGTCCGGAGGATCCTCGAGACCCCCCTCCCGGTCGTGGCGGAGGTCAGCAGGACCGGGGCGTGGCGGGCAAACGGGATCTGCGAAGCCAGGGCCTCCTGGAAATCCTCGGCCGTGCCCTCCTCGCGCTTGCCCGCGACGTCCCACTTGTTGGCGACCAGGATGAGCCCGCGCCCCGCCTCGGCCACGTACCTGGCGATCGCCGCGTCCTGGCCCGTCGGCCCCTCGCTCGCGTCCACGACGAGCAGCGCCACGTCGCACTCCTCGATGCGCTTGCGCGCCTGGACGACCGACAGTACCTCGGGGCCCTGCTCGGTCTTCCCGCGCCGACGGATGCCCGCCGTGTCCACGAGCCGGAAGCGCCGGCCGGCCGCCTCGAGGCTGACGTCCACCGAGTCGCGCGTCGTTCCCGCCACCTCGGACACGATCGCCCGCTCCTCGCCGAGAAGCGCGTTCAGGAGCGACGACTTGCCGACGTTCGGCCGCCCCACGACCGCCAGGGCGATTTCGTGCCCCTTCTCGAGCTTCTCGGCGGCCACCTCCGCGGACTCCGCCGCCTCGCTCTCGCCGGTGCGGCCGGAGGCCGACATGTGCTCGGCGATGACGGCCTGGAGGTCGTCGACGCCGATGTCGTGCTCGGCTGACACGCCGTACACCTCGGGGAAGCCGAGCGCCCACGCCTCGGCCTCGCCCTCGCTGCCCTCCCGGCGGTCGATCTTGTTGGCGACGACCGCGCACGGCGAGCCGGCCTCCCGCACGGCCCGCGCCGCGGCGCGGTCGCCCGGCAGAACGCCGGCCGACGCGTCGGTCACGAGTAGAACGAGGTCCGCGCTCCGAATGGCCGCGACCGCCCGGTCGCGAACCGCCGCGGGGATCCTTTCGCGCCCTTCGGGATCGTACCCTCCCGTGTCGGAGAGCAGAAACGCGCGGCCGTCGGGCAGCTTCGCCTCGGCCTCGAGCACGTCGCGGGTCATCCCGGGCAGGTCGTGGACGATCGAGCGGCGCCGTCGGACGAAGCGGTTGAAGAGCGCCGATTTCCCCACGTTCGGGCGGCCCGCGATGACGACCCGAAAGAGGCCTGTTTTCCTCATATCCCGCCGGTAGGTCTCTTCGCGGATCGGTGCATGAAGGGATCCCTCGGGCCCAGCGGCCCTCGGGATGACGCGGGTCCTCCGGACCCGGGTCACTTGCCGGCTTTCCGAATCCCTCCGTCGAGATGCAGCTGAAAGCGCGGGTGCGTGAAGGGATGCACGTCGGGGAATCGGGTGAAAATCCAGCCGCCGAAAATCTCCTTGCCCTTGTCGAAGACCGTGATCCTCGCGGCGGGATTCTGCTCCTCGACGCCTTCCGACGTGATCGCGCCGCCGCCCATCGTGAAGGCCGGCAGGTAGACGTCCGCGCGCACGACGAGCGACGGGTCGGGCAGGGGCGTTCCGCCGCCGAGCGGGATCTCGATCGTCCCTTCCTTCCCGTCGGTCTTGTCCTTCCACGAAACCTTGATGCCCGTATAGGCGTGCTGCACTTCGGGCGGGACTTCGAGACGGTTCGGGACGTCCGATCCGGGGCCTGCCGATCCGGGCGCGGCGCCCTGGCCCTGGCCCTGCCCCTGCATCTGCATCTGCTCTCCCGCCGCGACGGCGTCGACCGCTCTCTCGTGCGAGATCGCCATGTGGACGTTCGGGTCCGGCCGGCCGCGCTCCTTGCAGGCGAAGGCGAGCGCCACCACGGCGCAGGCGAGGATCAAGGCGATATGGCGAAATTTCACGTCTTCCTCCGGCGCGCTCCGCGCCCGTACGAAATGGGTTTGCTTCCCGCAGCCGCTTTCGGGGCCGGGCGCTCCGGCTTATGCTCCGGCTCGCCGGCGAGACGGAAGTCGAGGCGCCGGCGCACCTCGTCGATCGCGACGAGCTTCACCCGCAATGAGTCCCCGAGCCGGAACGTCTTGCCGGAGCTGCGTCCGCGCAGCCGGTGCTGTTTCTCCTCGTAGACGAAGAAATCGTTGCCGAGCGCGGCCATCGGGACGAGCCCCTCCACGAAGAAGTCCTTGAGCGTCACGAACACGCCGAAGGATGCCACACCCGTCGCATAGGCGTCGAAGTCGCGGCCGACCTTGTCCCGCATGAACACGATTTTCTTCCAGAGCAGGCTCTCCCGCTCCGCTTGCTCGGCCCGGCGCTCGCGCTCCGAGGAGAACGTCGAGATCTCGCGGAGTCGATCGTTGACCGGCTCGAAGTCCTTCGCGGGGACCGGCCGCCCCTCGTCGAGCAGGCGCGAAAGCTGGCGGTGGACGACGAGGTCCGGGTACCGGCGGATGGGCGACGTGAAGTGGCAATAGTACGGCGCCGCCAGCGCGTAATGGCCGCGGCACTCCTCGCTGTAGACGGCCTTTCGCTGGGCCCGCAGCAGCAGGTCGTGGAGGAGCCGCTCCTCGGGCTTGCCCTCGATCTCTCCGAGCAGCCGCTGGAATTCCGCGGGAGCGAGCTCGTCGAGATTGCCCTTCAGGGCGTAGCCGAAACTCTCGAGCACGTCGCGCAGGTCCAGGAGCCGGTCGGGGTCCGGCTTGTCGTGGACTCGGTAGACGGCCGGCTGCTTTGCAAAGAGGAGCTTCTTCGCGACGGCTTCGTTGGCCGCGAGCATGAATTCCTCGATGAGCCGGTGGGCGACGTTGCGCGACTCCGGGACGATGCCGACGACCAGGCCGGCGTCGTCCAGCACGATGTCGGCGTCAGGAAGATCGAAGTCGATCGAGCCTCTGGCCTCGCGCCGCTTGCGCAGGAGGGCCGCCACTTCGCCCATCAGGAGGAAGTCCCCGAGGAAGGGCCCGTAGCGGCGCTCGTCGTCCGGATTGATCCGCGTCTCCAGGAGGCGCGCGACCTCGGTGTAGGTCATCCGGTGAGCGCTGCGAATGACGCCCTTCGCGAATTCCGCACCCGTGACACGGCCGTGCCGGTCGAGCTCGAGGATCGCCGAGAGCACGAGGCGGTCCACGCGCGGGTTGAGCGAGCAGAGACCGTTGGAGAGCCGCTCGGGGAGCATCGGGAGCACTCGGCCCGGGAAGTACACGGAGGTCCCCCGCGAGCGGGCCTCGTCGTCGAGGGCCGTGCCTTCCGCGACGTAGTGCGACACGTCCGCGATGTGGACGCCGATGCGATAGCCCGCGGCCGTCTTCTCCACCTCGATCGCGTCGTCGAAGTCCTTGGCCGTCTCGCCGTCGATGGTGACGATCCGGCGGTCGCGGAAGTCGCGGCGCCCGAGCAGGTCCTCCTCGCGGACCTCCTCGGGAAACGCCTCGGACTCGGCGACGACCGGCTCCGGAAAGCGCGGAGGCAGGTTGTGCGACCGCAGCACGATCTCGATGTCTACACCCGGCTCGCCGAGGAACCCGAGCTTCTCCTCCACCTCGCCGTGCGCGGTGCGCCGGGCGTCGGGAAAGAACGTCAGCCGGACTTCGACGATCTCGCCCTCGCGGGCCCTCAGGGTCTTGCCGTCGGCGATGCGGACGACGGCGTCGAGCTTGGGGTCGTAGGGAAGGACGATCCCGTGACCCTCCTTCGTCTCGAAGCGGCCGACGACGCGCTCGCGGGCCCGGACGAGAACGCGCACGACGACGCCCGAGGTCCGCCCCGCGTCCCGGCCGCGCCGGCTCGTGGCGCGCGAGCGCTCCTCGCGGGCGAGGACGGTGTCCCCATCCATGGCGCCGTGCATCCCGATACGCGGCACGAAGAGGTCCTCACCGCCCGGAACGAGCACGAAACCGAATCCCTCGGGCCGCACCGTGATCCGCCCCGCCACCAGGTCCGAGAACTCGATGGCCGAGTATTTCTCGCCGCGGACCCGCGCGATCTCGCCCCGGCGCTCGAGGGCCTCGAGCCGCTCGCGCAGGGCGTCCTCCTCCGACTCCGGGACGTGAAACGCCCGCCGGATCTCGGCAAAGGAGAGGATGCGCGAGCCTTTCTCGCGCAGGCGGTCGAGGATTTCGGAGTCCCTGGGCAGCACGCGGCGGAGTCTACCCCGCTACGGCCGCGTGCCCGGAAGGGGCGGCAGGACAGGCGATTCCGAGAGGCCCGCCGTCTCTCCCCGCTCCCAACGGCGAACTTCGTCGAGGTTCGCGCGGACCCGGGCGGCGAAGGCGGCGAGCGCGGGGTCGCCGGAGGCGGCGCTGATGAGCTTCTCGAGCCCGGACTCGAGCAGCCGCGCGCAGGGACGCGGCGCTCCGCCGACCGCCTTGAGATACCCGGCCGCGATCTGGATGAGCCCCTGCAGCAGGAGGCGCGTCGAACCCATCTCGACGAGCCAGGCTTCTTCCCAGGCCTCGTGCGCCTCGAAGAAGCGGTGCGCGTTGAAGTGGGCGCGGCCCTCTTCCATACGGCGCGGAGTGGCTGGGTCCAACTGCCTCTTCTCCATGATCTCCGGGCGTATAGTGAACCTCAATGGAGACGGCATACCCATGAAGTCCGTCATTCTCGCCTTTCTCGTCGCAATCGGCCTCATCGCCTCCAGCCAGAACAACGCTCCGCCGAAGGCGGCGCCGGCGCTGGTGAGAGGTCTCGCCGCCCCGAGCCGGTCCGCCCCCAACGGCACCGCGCTGGTACCCGCATACGCCGCCGTGGACTCTCACGCCGTCGCCGGATCGGTTTCGAACGTCAACGGCGTGTTGGAGCCCGGCGAGACCGTCCAGATCTCTCCGTTCTGGACGAACGTCGCGGCGATATCGCAGTTCGTAGACGGCGCGGCCACCGACCTCACCGGCCCCCCCGGGCCGACGTACACGATCGACGATGCCACCGCCGGCTACGGGTTCATACAGCCCGGAACCACCGCGGATTGCAACGGCCAGACCGGCGACTGTTACCTGATGACCGTGTCGGGCAGCCGCCCGGTTCAGCACTGGGATGTGCAGTTCACCGAGACGCTGATGGGCACCTTCGAACCCGTGACCGACTGGATCGTCCACGTCGGCAACAGCTTCACCGACGTTCCGACCACCCAGCAGTTCTATCCCTACATCGAGATGCTCTTCCACATGGGCATCACCGGGGGATGCGGCGACGGCATCTACTGCCCCACGAGCCCGGTCACGCGCGCGCAGATGGCGGTTTTCCTCCTGAAGGCCGAGCATGGCAGCGGTTACGTCCCTCCGGCGTGTTCCTCGACGGTCTTCGGCGACGTGCCGTGCCCGGGCGGGCAGTTCGTCGACTGGATCAACCAGCTCGCTCTCGAGGGCATCACGGGCGGTTGCGGCGGCGGCAACTACTGCCCGAACGACGCGGTGACACGGGCGCAGATGGCGGTCTTCCTGCTGAAGACGGAGCACGGGTCGTCTTACCTACCGCCCGCCTGCACCCCGGGGGTTTTCGGAGACGTCCCCTGCCCGGCGACGCCCGAGGCCCCGTTCGCCGATTGGATCGAGCAGCTCTTCAACGAGGGGATCACCGGCGGCTGCGGCGGCGGCAACTACTGCCCGAACGCGCCCAACAACCGCGGGCAGATGGCCGTGTTCCTCGTCAAGATGTTCGGCCCCCCGGCGCCCCCCGTGCCGACCCCGACGCCGATTCCGCCGACCCTGACGCCGACGCCGGTGACTCCGACGAACACGCCGACGATCACGCCGACCGTCCCGACGCCCACCCGGACGCCGACGGTGCCGACCCCGACCATCACGCCGATCACTCCGAGCGTGACGCCGACCGTCACGCTCACCCCCAGCGTCACGCTGACGCCATCGATCACCCGGACTCCCACCATCACGCTGACGCCGACGAACCATACGCCAACCCGCTCGAACACACCGACGTTCACGAGCAGCCGGACGGCGAGCTTTACCCGGACGCCGACGCTCACGCCGACGCCCAACCCGAATCACATCGTGACGATCTCCAACTACCAGTTCGTCGACTCGGTCAGCGGCACGAACATCACGACGATCACCGCCGGAGAGACCGTGGAGTG
>Ga0326726_10004703_pt1 | contig 12456 bp, 9 predicted proteins | sample MHFenrmetagenome_2_FD_207603 | JGI IMG/M metagenome (GOLD analysis project Ga0326726, IMG submission 207603) | Lab enriched peat soil microbial communities from Michigan Hollow, Ithaca, NY, United States - MHF15MN | ecosystem: Environmental > Terrestrial > Soil > Wetlands > Peat | place: USA...
CTGACCGTCGGGAAGGCGCTGTCCGGCGGACTCCGGGCTTTCGCGACCGACCCGGCGAGCCTGCTCGCCGCCGAGGCGGCAGGCACAACGGCGAAGGCGCTGCAGGCGCAGACCAGCTTCCGGCAGGAGTTCGCCCGGGAATTCGGCGAGGTGACGTGGGCGCTCGGCAAACGGCGCCGCATGCTGATCCTCGTCGACGATCTGGATCGCTGCCGCCCGGAGAAAGTCCGCGAGGTCCTCGAGGCCGTGAACTTCCTCGTCTCGAGCGGCGACTGCTTCGTCGTCCTCGGCATGGCGCGCGAGATCGTCGAGCACTGCGTCGGTTTGAGCTTTCAATCCGTGGTCGACACGATGCCGTGGCACTCTTTCGACATCTCGTCCGCCGATATCGAGCGGACGATGAAGGAAGTCGGCGACGGCGTCACGAAGGACGTGCCGGCAGACGTGGCGGGCAAGCGCCGCGCATTCGCGCGGTTGTTCATGGACAAGTTGATCCAGATAGAGCTGTCGCTTCCCGAGCCCACTCCAATCCAGAAACGGCGGCTGTTCGAGGGAACCGACGCCAAGACCGCCCGTGACTTCGAAAGGGAAGAACGCGTCGATTCGTGGCTCGGCGTGGTCCGGACGGCATCTCGCGTCACGGCTCCGGTCCTCCAGACCGTCATCGTCACAGCCATCGTGATCGGCGTGGCGATTGAGTCGGGTCGATTACTCGGACCTTCGATCTTCAGGCAACCGTCTCGTACCGATGCCGCGATCCAGGCTGCGCGGCTGGCGAGCGACGTCGCAGCCACACGCTACAACCCGGCGACGCTGGAAGTGCTGCGAACGACGACTCCGCCGGCGCCTCTTCCGGCGCCGCAGATTGTGCCGTCCTCGATCGCGTCTTCGTCGGAGTGGCTCGCCGCGTGGCCCTTCTACCTGTTTGCGTTCGGCTTCGGACTGCTGACGCTCGGAGCCATCGGCGAGGTGCCGCAAACGGTAGTCCGCGTCGACGAAGCGTTCGTCAAAGCGCTGCAGGTGTGGCACCCGCTCGTGTTGACCACGGGTGCGCGGAACACGCCGAGGACCGCCAGGCGATTCCAGAATCGAGTGCGGTATCTGGCGATGCGTCAGCGTGCCTTGTCACTTCCGCCGCCGATGAGCCGCGCTGAGAGCTGGCTCCGTCGCGCATTTGCCGCGCCGGCCAGACAACCCGATCCGCCGGCGCGTCTGCGAAGCACCGTGAGCGTGGCCGACGCCGACGTCGCGCAGTTGCAGACAATGCTCGATATCGGCCTCACGGGGCCGATGAAGATTGCGACCGTCAAGGCAACGGCCGACGGCCTCCTGGTCGAGCCCAACCCCTCGACGGGCCTGGATGCCGCTGCGCTGTGGGCGCTGGCCACCGGGAACATCCACATTCCTGAAACGATTCTCGTCGCGCTTGCGGCTATCGACGAGCATCGGGCGGAATGGATCACGGACCCGGACGCCTTCCAAGCGATCTCGGTCGGGACGCTTAACGAGCCCGGTGCACTTCGCGACGCGCTCGAGGAACACAAGAAGTTGTGGAACAACTGGAACAACGTGGCGCATTACCGTCGGGCCTACCTGAGGCTCTGCAGCGAAGTATCTGGTCCCGCCACCAATGCGGGTTCCAGCGAACGGGTGATATGAAAACGAGAATCAGAGTGCTCTGCGTCCTCTGCGCCTCTGCGGTCTCGTACGTGATCTCAATCCCGGCGTTGCACGGGCAGCGGCTACAGGAAGCCCCGCGTGCAGGCGACGCTGAATCGCTTCTTCCCGGGCGAGTTCCCTGAAGTTCCGGAAGGGGCGCCGTATGGCTGTTCGCGATCGAATGACTCGGCGCGGCTTTATCGCCGCCGGATTGGCAGTGCCGGTGGCGATGAGATCCGGCGTGTTCGCGGCTGGCGGCGCGGACATCAGCGTCGGAATTACCGTCGACACGCGTCCCGACTGGAACGGCGCGCAGAACTTCATCCGGTCGATCGACGAGGCGTCAGCCGCCGGCTATCATCGCATCGAGACGTTCTGGAACTACGTCGAGCGGTGGGCGGACAACCCGCAGGGCCTGAAGGACGAGCTCGACAAGCGGCATCTCACGCTCGAGACGGTTTCAAACGGCGGGCGGATGCGCGTCAACTTCGTCGACCCGCGCGAGCGCGAGGCCACCATCGCCGACCACATGAAGCTCGTGAGCTTCATCAAGTGGTTCGGCTGCGACCACCTCAAGATCAACTGCGGCAGCCGGCCGAAGGACATCGACCAGCGTCGTGCGGAGTACTGCCGCGAGATGGCCATCACGTTCAACGAGATCGGCCGCCGCATGACCGACATCGGGATGAAGTTCGGCGTACACGCACACCTCGGCAGTCCGTTTCAGATCAGGGAAGAAGTCGATCGAGTGATGGATCTCACCGATCCGACGCACGTCTGCTTCGTCTGCGATACCGGCCACGTGACGATGGCCGGCATGGACCCGGTCGAGATGACGCGGACGTACGTGTCGCGGATCATCGAGTACCACATCAAGGACGTCGCGCCCGAGCACAAGGGCGGCTTCAAGGGCACGCTCGCCGAGCCGTACAACACGACAGCCGATAACCGGATCTTCTTCGAGCTGGGCAAGGGCGGCGTCGACTTTCGCGCGATCAAGAAAGTGCTCGACGACCATCGCTGGAAGGGCTGGTGGACCGTCGAGCTCGATCGAACCGGCAGCACTGCCAGGGAAAGCTGCATCATCGCGAAAAAGTACCTCGAGGGCGTGTTCAACCTCACGGTCTGAGGACGGCAGGCGGGCGCCGTGCTACCTTGGTTCATCATGGAATGCCGCCTCGCGCTCATGTGTACTGTGTCGGTCGCGCTCGGCTGGTGTGTGGCCTCTCGAGCGAGCGCTCAATCCCCGTCGCCGCTTGGCGGGATCTGGTCGCTCAATCGCACGCTCAGCGAATTTCCGCGTGAGATCGGATTCGACATCGTCCTGCAGGATGTCGGCGATACGGAAGGTCAGGACTCCACTGGCGGGCGCGGACGCCGCGGATCCCGCGGCGGCGGCAGTTCCCGGACGAATTCGTCCAACCCGCGCAGAGAGAGTTACCAGGACGGGCAGCGGATGCGGATCCTGGTCGGCGAGGTTCGCGAGCCCACGACGCGGCTGACGATCGTCGACACGCCGTCGGCGGTGACGATCACCAACGAGCTCGGCCAGTCGCGGAGGCTCAATCCCACCGGCCGGCAGGATTCCATCGAGGTCGAGAACATACCCATCACGGTCACGACTCGTCGCGACGGCGATCGTCTCGTGGTGCTCTATCACGTCGAACAGGATCGCGACGTGCGCTGGACGTACTCGGCGTCGGCCAATCCAACGCGGCTGACGGCCGAGGCGACGCTGATTGAGCGCGGGAAGGAAGGCGACAAGGCGACCCGAATCTACGAACCGGGCCTCTCGTCGCCGGCCCCGGTGGTGTCCGAGCGTCAGGCGCCGCCGGCGAGTGGCGGCCAGTCGCCCGCGAGCACCGGCCAGGCGCCTGGGAGCGCCGCCCAGCCGCCGCGAGAGACGTTCGATCAGAAGCCCGGCGCTGAGTTTGCCGGTCTGAAGAACGTCGGCCTCCTCGTCGAGGACCTCGGGCCGGAAGCGCGCGCGTGCGGCTTGCGCCAGGACGCGATCGAGGACGCGTTGGCGAAACGGCTCGCGGCAGGCGGGCTGATCGTCCGGAAGAACTCCGACGAAGACACCTACGTGTACGTCAACATCATCACCACGAGCGTGGCGAACGGCGCGTGCGTGTCACGATACGACGCGTTCCTCTACACGCATGCGACCTCGAAGCTCGCGTATCACGAGCGTCCGGTCCTGGTGCAGGTGTCGCTGATGCACCGCGGTGGCATCGGCGCCAGCGCGGCAGCCGTGCACAGCGCATCGGTCACAGGCGGCCTGGCAGCCTACGTCGATCTATTTGTCAGCCAGATCAGGGATGCGAACAAATAAGCGCAAAGCTTAAAGCTTTGCGCTTTCTTCTCAGTCTGGTGTCGGCTGAGAGATGCTGTCGATGATCAGCATGTCGACCGGGCCCTTGGTCGAGTCGATCCTGATCCCGAGTTGCTCCCGCACCGCGGTAAAGAGATCCGGCGCGTTGGCATCGACCGCCGGCGGATCGACGCCCGGAGGCAGCGCGCCCGGCGGCGGCACTTCCGCGGCGAACGTCAGCTCGAACTCCCAGTTGCCGGCGAGGCCGGTGTGATCCACGGTGGCGCGGCCGAGCCGGTTCGAAATCCCGGTCGCGAACAGCGAGAGCGGGAATCCTCCGAATCGAATTCGACCTGGTCCCTGCTGAATGCCGCAGACGACCGGCGGCGGGCCGCCAGCCGGAGGCGGACCTCCACGTCTCGCGGCGAACGCGGCGGGCGAGCAATCGCCCGTGGCAGGCTTCAATGCCGGGCCAGGTTGTCCGGGCTTCACGAGCGTCAATGCGTACGTGTCGAGTTGTCGTGTTTCGCGATGCACGACGAGCTTGAAGCGATCGGCCAGGAGCGTTCGCATCGCCAGCATCATGTGATCGGCGCCTGACCCCGGAATGATCGGAGGCGGATCGCCCGCGAATTTAGCGACGATGTCGAACCGGTCGCTGTTGATCCAGCCGGGCCCGCCGGTGAGCTGATAGTCCTGAATCTGGTACGCGAAGGTGATGAGCAGCTTGGCCGGCGCGTTGAACGTGTTGAACCGCCCGCCCGGCTGACGACGGATACCGATGCCCGGGTTCTTCGCCTCGCTCGGCTTCACCGAGGCGGCTTCGAAGTAGAGCGGCACGTTCGGGTCGGGTGCCGGCACCGTCCCCGCCGGCGCGGCGAACGATTGCGCGCGTGGCCTCGGCGCGCTGAGAATGGCCACGGCAATTGCGGTGACAACCAGCAGGCTCAAGGTGCGCATCGTTTCCTCCTGTTCCACGCCCTCCCGTTCCACGCGAGAGTGTACATGACCGCTCGCGATTCGCGGACGGCGTTGATTGCCGGCGCAGGCATCGGAGGGCTGGCCGCGGGCGTCGCCTTGCGTCGCGCGGGCTGGCATGTCCGCATCCACGAACGGGCATCGAGCCCGCGGGAGCTGGGCTTCGGCCTGCTGCTCGCGCCCAACGCGCTCTCGGCGCTGCGCGAGCTTGGCATCGTCGACGCCGTCGTGACCGGTGCCGTCGCCACGACGGGCGTCGAGATCAGACGCCTGAATGGCCGACTCATCAGACGATTCAATGCGCCAATCGGTTTGCCGACGGTCGTGGCGCTGCGATCCGAGCTGCACGGCGCCCTTCTGACCGCGATTGGCGACGATGCGCTGAAGTTGGGAAGCCAGGCCGTGTCGTTCGGCCACGATGCCGGAGGCGTGACGCTGCGGCTCGAGGATGGAACCACGGACACGGCCGCCGTGCTGATCGGCGCAGACGGCGTCAGCTCGGCGATCAGACGTCAACTGCATGATGGCGAACCACCGCCACGGAGCAGCGGTTTCTGCGCATTGCGAGGCGTGGCGTACGGCGTGGGCGGGCATCTTGGCGGCCTTGCCGCCGTCGGTTATCTCGACGATGGAATCGAGGCGGCAACGGCGCGTGCCAGCCGCGACGCCGTCTATTGGTATCTGTCGCTGCTGTCACGTGATGTCCCGGCCGATGCGCGAACGCCGGCGGCGATTGTGAGCCGGCTCATGGCCGGCTTCGAGCCGCCGCTCAGCGCGATCGTGTCGGCGACAAAGCCGGAGGACATGCGGTTCGACGAGCTGTTCGAACGCGATCCGCTTCCGTCGTGGGGCGACGGACCTGTCACGCTCCTTGGCGACGCTGCCCATCCGTTGCTGCCCCACACGGGGCAAGGAGCCGCACAGGCGCTCGAGGATGCGGTCGCGCTCGGTCTCGCGTTGTCACACGACGCTGACGTCGAGCGCGCGCTGCGCCGGTACGAGCAGGTCAGGATGCGCCGGACCCGCAGGTTCATCCGGCTTGGGCCTCGGATTGCACGCGTGACCACGACAAGAAGCGCGATCGTCCAGTTGTTACGAACGGCAGGAATTCGGCTGGTTCCGGCGCGGATGATTAAGGGGATGTCTTAACGCGAATCCTGGCAGATGTACTCGAACATCTCGCCGCCGGCGATCCACTTCGACGGCGTCGCTTCGGTGATGGTCCAGCGGCCCGACCACGGCCGCGTGTACACGGCGGGATCGTCGATCGTCATCTCGTACGACAGCGTTTTCAGGTTTGGCCGGGAGATGCGCTCCGTCATGTGCAGCTGCTCGCTTGTCGGGTACGAGCCGACGACCCACTGCTTCTCGTTGAAGCCCACCGAATCGATGACGAGCGTGTCGCCGTCCCATCGCCCGATGGAGTGTCCGAGATAGGTCGGCCGCAGCTCGCCGGCGGGCGGGTGCGAGCGGCCATCCATGTGGATCACGCGCCACGAATGTGGTCCGGCGATGTCGAGGATGTAGATCTTCTTCTCGTCGGGTACGTCGACGATTTCAAATCCTGGCGCGTTGAAGAACCCCGGCCCGCCCGCTGGCTTGCACCGCACGAGCGGTGGATACAGATCGTTTCTGGAATTCCTGAACGTGGCCAGCGCACGCGCCCACGGCTGAAGCGGGACGTCTGCCGCGCGCGGGAATCCGCCAAGGCCGGGCCTGACCTCCCAGTAGCCTTTCTTGTCGGGCGTCGATCCGAGATTGACGTGACCGTCAGGCCATCGCGGCGCCGGTTCCGGGCTCTGCGCTCGCGCCGGCGCTCCAAGAACCGCGAGCACCGCGAGCACCGCGAGCACCCCTTTCATCGCATGACCAGCTTCTGTCCCGTCGACAGCACCATCATCGTCGTCGGGAGCGATCCGGCGGCGTTGCTGCCGTCCTTCGCGAGCGCGGCGCCTTCGACCGTGACCTTGTCGCCGATCCTGACGGTGTCCTTCTTCCAGCCGCCGCGGACGAGCGCGTACGGCGGCCCCATCTCGACGCGGTAGCTCTTCACGGCGCCGCCCTGGTCGGTGACGTCGACGTAGACGAACGCGTGAGGATTCTGCCAGTCCACCTTCGTGACGAATCCGGAGATGTTCGTCACCTTGCCGGCGTCGTACTCCGCGTCGAACGAGTGGTGGGCGAACACCGGCACGACGGACAGCAGCAACGCGATCGCGATGAGGCTGCGCTTCATGACGTCTTCTCCTCGCAGAAAAATTCCTGAATCTCCTGATCCGGCGCCCACCGCATCGTCCACAGGGCCGTCCACGGCTTCGTGTAGGTGCGGGGATCGTCGACCGTGACTTCGTACTTCAGCGTGTTCAGGTCCTGGCGCGTGAACCGCTCGGTGAGGTGAAGCGCCTCGGTGTGCGGCAGCCCTCCGCTCAGGAACCAGAACTTCTCGTTGTAGCCGACTGAATCCACGACTAGCGTGTCCTTTTCCCACCGACCCGACGAGGTGCCGTAGTAGCTCGCGACGACATCGGCGGGCTGGCCGAGCGGCCGGCCGTCCGTAGAGATGATGCGCCAGTTGCGGTCGCCGTCGCCGAGAAGCACGAGAATGCGGCCAAGCTCGCGCTGTTCGACGAACTGAAATCCCTGCGGGCCGAGAAACTGCCGCGGTCCACCCGGCGGCACGCAGCGCGCGGCCGGATCGTCCTTGAACTCCGTCCGCACGCGATAGTCGAGCACGGCCTTCGCCCAGGGCATGGCGACGGCGTCTCCGGCCTTCAGATTCGCCGTGTCCGGATCCTGCACGTCGGTTTTCCAGTAGCCCCTGGCTCCAGACGGAGGACCGAGCCGCGGCTGCCCGTCGGGCCAGCGCGGCACGGGCGCGAACGCGGCGCGAGCCGACACCGACGACTTGAACAGGACCCCGCCGCCCTTCGTGAAGGCGATTGAATTCGCACGCGCGTATCGTGTGGTTCCGGCCGCGGCCGCCTGCACGGTGACCGCGTCGCCGATCTTCAACGAGCGTGCGTTGAAGCCATTGCGTTCGAGGACAACGGCCGATTCGGGCAGCTCGACGACCCAGGTGACGGCGTTGGCCGCGGCCCCGACCTTCATCGCAAACCGGACATGCGGGTTGATCCACTCGACGTTGGTGACAATGCCACGCAGCGCGATGCGGCGGGCGCTGTCGAAGATCGGATCAGTGGGGGCCGCCCCGGAGTTGGACGAAGCCGACATCGAGTCGACGCGCGTCAGCGTGATCGGGCTCTTTGTCTCTCCCGGGGCACCCTCGACCCACGTGCCGGTGAACGTGCGCGAGGCCGAGCCGATATTCGCGAGCCCTCCGTCGATGACGATGCGCGAAACGCCGTCGGCCTCGAGGTGCACCGACCACATCGCCGGATCCAGCCTGACCGTTCTGACCTGCGAGGCGTTAGGACCGGGATTGATGGTGCCGGTCACGCTCTTGCCGTCCCAGTCGAGCACGACCGTGACGTGCCGCTGACCGACGTCGCCGACCCAGGTGCCTGTGAGTGGGTGGCCTTCCTGCGCGGATGCGATACCGGCCGCGAGCTGTAAACACGCTGCGATCACAATGCACGTGCGGAGCCGCAGAGGCGCAGAGAACACAGAGATCATTCTAATTCTCTGAGTCCTCTGTGCCTCCGCGGCTATGTCCGTGGATCTCGATCGCACTTTATTCAGGAAGCTTGTACGCGATGAGTTCGCCTGAATACGCACCGCCGCTGACGGCGACGACGATGTACTGCTTGCCATTGAACAGATACGTCATCGGCGCGCCGCCTTCGGGCGCGGGCATGTAGACGGCGCCGGCGTCCTTCCCGGTCGCCTTGTCGTAGGCGCGCAGCATCGCTCCGCGGCGTCCGGTTGACGTCGTGGTCGGACGGGGTTCGCCGGAGATGAGCAGCGTCTTCGTGACGAGCGTCGCCGCCATACCGCCCTGACCGGTGCGGGGAATCGTCACGCCCTTGAGCGCGGGATGTTCCTTCACGTTGTCGGGCGTTTCGCCGTGGGCGATCTGCCACTTGATCTCGCCCTTGTCGAGATCGATGGCGGTGATCCGGCCGTACGGCGGCTTGCCGAGCGGAAGTCCGCGGACGTTGAACGCTCCACCCGGCTCGGCTTCTGCAGCGGCCGGTGCAGCGGCGGCTCCCGCGGCGACCGATCGGCCTCCGCCGGCTGACGAGCCGCTTCCGCCCGTGAGTCGCGCGCCCGTCAGTGCGTTGCCGGAGATGTAGCGCATATCGGAGAAGCCGGCCGGTGGAGGCACGAGGCCCATCGTCCCGATCGCGCCGGTCGAGTAGACGTACGCGACGTGCGTCTCCGGATCGTACGACCCGCCTTTCCAGTTCGTCCCGGCCAGTGCCCGCGTGAGCAGCGCAATCGGGCCTTCGGCTTTGCTGACGACCGGCGGCGTGAACATCGGGCCCATCTTGTATCGCTTCGCCAGCTCGAGCGCTTCGGCGCGCAGCTCCGGCGTGAAGTCGATCAGATCGTCCGTCGACACGCCCGTGCGCTCGTACGGCGGCGGTTTTGTCGGGAAGGGCTGCGTCGGCGCATACCACTCGCCAGGGACATCGCCCGCGGGAACCGCGCGCTCTTCGATCGGCCAGATCGGCTGGCCGGTGACGCGATCGAACACGTAGAGCACGCCCTGCTTCGTCGGCTGCGCGACGGCTTTCACGCTGCGGCCGTTGATCGTGATGTCCGTGAGAATCGGCGCGCAGGGGATGTCCATGTCCCAGATGCCGTGGTGCACGAGCTGGTAGTGCCACCGGCGTTTTCCGGTCTGCAGATCGACGGCGACGAGGCTCTCTCCAAACAGGCCGTTGCCGGGACGATGGCCGCCGTAGTAATCGCCGGTCGGCATTTCCACGGGCAGATAGGCAAGACCGAGTTCTTCGTCGATCGAGATCTGGCCCCACACGCCGGTGTTGCCTGTGTACACCCACGACTCTTTTTCCCAGGTCTCGACGCCGAACTCGCCCTGCTGCGGAATCGTGTGGAAGATCCAGAGGCGCTTGCCCGTCCTGACGTCGAAGCCGCGGACGTACCCCTTCACGTTCTGAAAGCTCTTCGGGTTCGCGCCGGTCTTGCCGGCGGCGCCGACGATGACGACATTGCGCGCGACCATCGGCGTGGCGTGGAGTCCGATCTCGCCGGACAGGGGATCAATCGTCTGGTCGTCGTCCTGCTTCAGGTCGACGGCGCCGTTGACGCCGAAGCCCGGCAGGGGACTGCCGGTTTTCGCGTTGAGTGCGATGAGGCGATAGCCGGGCGTGACGTAGAGAATCCGTTCGTCACGGCCATCGGTCCAGTAGGCGAGGCCGCGGCCCGACAACTGACGCGGCGCCGCGCTGCCGCGCGCGCCTTCCTGCTCGCTGTGCATCCACAACTGTTCGCCGGTCGCCGGATTGAGCGCGAGGACGGCGCGACGGCTGCCGGCGGTGGCGTACAGGACGCCGCCAACCATCAGCGGCGTCCCTTCGTACTGGTACTCCGGTCGCGGGCCGAGGTTGTCGGTCTTGAACCGCCAGGCGATCTCGAGGGCGTTGAAGTTCGCCGCGTTGATCTGATCGAGCGTCGAGTACCGGGTGCTCCCCGTGTCTCCGGCGTAGCTGCGCCATTCGCCGTTCTTGGCGCCGGACTGCGCGGACAGTGCCGGCGAAAGGAAGAGCAATCCAAGAAATGCCGAGAATGCGATCGACGTACGTGGCCGCAGAGGCTCAGAGAACGCAGAGATCTTCATAGCCTCGTCTCCATTTCAAAAGCCGCTCTGCGACCTCCGCGCCTCCGCGGCTGTGTACGTTCACTTCTACTTGGCGCGACCTTTGTAGCCCTGCGCGATCATCGGAATCGTCCACACCTGCGCGGCGTTGGCGACCTCCATGCCGTCCGCGTCCTTCGCGCCGCGCGCCAGGATGAACAGCGTCTTCTTGTTCTTCCCGCCGAACGCGCAGGTGATCACCCCTCTCGGCGTCGGGATCACGCCGAGGGTCTTGCCGTCTGGCGAGATCACTTCGACGCCGGCGCCCGTCGTGGCGTAGATGTTGCCCTTCGAGTCGATCGTGCTGCCGTCGCCGCCGCCCGCCGTGAACTTCGCGTGTTCGCGCTGGTTGGTGAGCGATCCGTCGGGCTGCACGTCGAACGCCGCCAGCGTTCCGCCGTTGGTGACGTAGAGGACTTTCTCGTCGGGGCTCAGCGTCACGCCGTTCGTCGTCAGGTTCTCGCCGTACTTCGTGATCTTGCCGCCCGGATCGACGTAGAAGAGGCCGCCCATCGTGAAGTACGCGCCGCCCTTGCTGTCGGCGACGATGTCGTTGATCACGCCGCCGATGCAGTCGAGCGGCTCGCCGTTGAACATGTCGGCGAAGACCTTGCGCTGCGGCGTGAGCTGCTCGATCCGCTGGTGCAGACCGCGCTCGACGACGAACATGCGGTTGCCTTTGGCGCTGACCGACAGCGCGCCGCCCGTGTGGGTGTCGCGGTAGGCCGCCGACGGCTTGCCTTTGCTGTCCAGCTTCAGCACGACGCTGCTGTCGTTCTGAGCGAGCAGAAGGCCGCCGTCGTTGGTGCCCACGATGCCGTCGCCGTTGTTGCCGGCCTGCTGCCAGACGAACGTCCACTTGGCGCCCGCGGCGACGACTCCGGGAATTTCCGTGGCCGCGACGTCCTTCTCGCCCGCGGCGGGAGCCGGCCCGCGTCCCGCGCCGCGATTACCGCCAGGTCCGCGGCCGCCGCGCGCGGGCGGTGCGGTCTTGCACATCGCGGTCAGCGCCGCGTACCCCGGGTCGAGCGGCGCCTGGACCGACGGCGCCGGCGCATTTGCCGGTGCAGGGGGCAGCCGCGGCGCTTCGCCGAACAACAGCGTCGAACCCGCGACGGACAAGGCGACGGTCAACAGGCCTTTCGAATTCATCACTCGCTCCTCCAGGGAAAATGGCGGCCCACATCTTACTGCGTACGAGGTCCGGCTCAAGCCGGACACTCCGTACGGCCGCTTGCGCGCGCTCTCGAGGCGGGCACAAGATAGCGTCCAGCCGGATGAAACTGAGCGCCTTCCTCTTCGACGAGCTCCGCCGGCACGGCGTCCGCCAGATCTTCGGCATCCCCGGCGACTTCGTCCTCGCGCTCTACGAAGCCTTCGAAGACGACGGCCGGTTCGAGCTCGTGCGACTCAGTCACGAGCCCGCGGTCGGGTTCGCGGCCGACGGGGCGGCGCGGATCCGTCGCGGCATCGGCGTCTGCTGCGTCACGTACGGCGCCGGCGGCCTCAACATGATCAACGCCGTCGCGTGTGCCTACGCGGAGGAGTCGCCGATCGTCGTGTTGAGCGGCGGACCGGGGCGCATCGAGAGACGCGCCGACATGCCCGTCCACCACGAGGTGAAGACGCTGGAATCGCAGCTCAGGGTGTATCAGGAAGTCACCGAGTACGCGGCCATCCTCGACGACCCGCGGTCCGCCGCGGCACACATCCGCAAGGCGCT
>Ga0326726_10004704_pt1 | contig 12455 bp, 13 predicted proteins | sample MHFenrmetagenome_2_FD_207603 | JGI IMG/M metagenome (GOLD analysis project Ga0326726, IMG submission 207603) | Lab enriched peat soil microbial communities from Michigan Hollow, Ithaca, NY, United States - MHF15MN | ecosystem: Environmental > Terrestrial > Soil > Wetlands > Peat | place: USA...
GCTCGACAACGTTAATCTAATGAAAAAATCGGTTAAAGCACTCATCGCTGAGCGGGAAAAACTGATAAAGTCGTTAAACAAAATAAAAGGTGTGCAAGCTTTCGATTCACAAGCAGATTTTCTGCTTGTCAACACGCAAAAACCCGCTGATGAAGTAAATGAGAAGCTCTTGAAACGCGGCATTATGCTTAAGAAATGGGGCAAAATCCTTCAGTACGATAACTGCTTCCGCGTCACTGTGGGCTTGCCGGAAATGAACAAGAAACTAATTGAATCATTAAAACAAATTCAAGGTGAATAAAATGAGGACAGAAGAAGTTTACCGTAAAACCAAAGAAACCGAGGTTAAAGTGAAAGTGAACCTTGACGGCGAGGGAAAGGCTAACGTAACTACCGGTGTACCCTTCCTTGATCACATGCTTACTTCACTTGCCACACACAGTCTTATCGACATAACTGCATCAGTCAAAGGCGACTTAGTACATCACTCAGTCGAAGATTTAGCCATAGGACTAGGTGAAGCGTTTAAAAAGGCCCTAGGTACCAGAGAAGGTATCACACGATTTGGCAGTGCAGCTGCACCAATGGACTGCTCCTTAGCGTTTGCAGCGATTGACTTAGTGAATCGTCCATACTTCAAAATTGATCTCAAGCTCAGAGGCAAAAAAGTTGAAGAAATGCCTACCGAGGACATCAACCACTTCTTTGAATCATTAGCTACTTCATCACAATCCAATATACATGTCTACGTCGAATACGGTAGCAACGACCACCACAAAGCAGAAGCAGCCACTAAAGCACTCGCCCTAGCTCTTCGCCAAGCAATAACCTTAGACCCAAGACGCAAAGGCATACCTAGCTCCAAGGGAGTCATCTAAGGGTGCCAAAAGCTGTTATCTTTGATTATGGCGTAGGCAACTTACTTAGCCTAAAAACTGCATTAGAAAAAGCTGGTTTAGAAACAGCAATTGGGACATCAACGCGAGAATTATCTGAAGCAGACGCGATTGCATTGCCAGGGGTCGGAGCCTTCACTCCAGCAGCATCCAAACTAGATTCGATTAAAGAGATGCTCTTACAAAAGATCGCTAGTGGGACTCCTCTTTTAGGAATTTGTCTGGGTTTACAGCTTTTTTTTGAAAAAAGCGAAGAAGGAACAGGAAACGGCTTATCACTCTTTAAAGGCAAGACCGTCAAACTACCAAACACTGTTAAAGTGCCACACATGGGATGGAACACTCTGAACACGGTAAAGCAAAACGAGCTTTTCGACAGCATTGCCGAAGGATCATACGTCTATTTCGTACACTCACTCTACCCAATACCCACTGACAAATCGATCGTTTGCACCCAAACCGAATACGGCAAAACCTTTACTTCATCTGTAGCCAGCAAAAACATTTATGGAACCCAGTTTCACCCAGAGAAATCAGGCAACATAGGCTTAAAAATCCTAAAAAACTTCGCTAAGGCAGTTGTCAGGTGATTTTGAATGCAGTTAATTCCAGCCATCGATTTGATGAGCGGCAAAATCGTGCGTTTAACCCGAGGCGACCCCAAAACCGCCAAAAATTACCAAAAACAGTTCGGAACCCCAGTGCAAGCTGCCAAACGATGGCGTGATGAAGGTGCAAGCAAACTGCATATTATCGACTTGGACGCTGCTTTTGGAGTGGGTAATAGCCATTCAGTCATCGCAGAAGTTGCAAAGCATGTTAAGTTACCCATTCAAGTTGGGGGAGGAATACGTAGCTATGAAACAGCTGAAACACTCTTCCAAACAGGTATAACCCAAGTGATACTAGGTGCCTTAGCTTTCAATGATCCCTCATCTATCGGCAAAATACAGAGAAAATTCGGCACTGAATCTGTCATCGTTGCTTTAGATAACAAGGATGGGCAGATTATGGTTGAGGGCTGGCAAACCGCAACTGCTATGACCGTGCAAAATGCACTTGACAAATACTCTGCCCTCGGCGTCCGCCGCTTCTTAATAACTTCAATTGCCCAGGACGGAATGCTTAACGGGCCAGACCTCCAAACTCTTTGCCAAGCCATCGAATACCCAAACGTCAAGATTGTTGCAGCAGGCGGCATTAGCAACATCGGGGATTTGGCAGCTCTAAAAGAAATCGGGGTTGAGGGTGCAGTCATCGGAAAAGCCCTTTATGAAGGACGGTTCACGTTAAAGGAAGCCATACAGAAAACAGGAGCCTAAAATATGCCACTTGCCAAACGCATTATTCCATGTCTCGATGTTGACCACGGAAAAGTAGTGAAATGCATAAACTTCCTAAACCCAAAGTGTGCAGGCGACCCAGTTGAGATGGCGAAACGCTACTCTGACGACAGCGCAGACGAGCTGGTTTTCCTAGACATTACAGCTTCGTCAGAAGAGCGAGATATTTTGCGAGGTGTCGTCGAAGGTGTCGCAAAAGCAATCAGCATTCCCTTCACTGTCGGGGGTGGAATCCGAAATGTCTCAGACGCACGACTTGTTTTGTGCAGTGGTGCGGACAAGGTTTCAGTTAACACAGCAGTAGTAGAAAATCCCAAAGTTATAACTGAATTAGCTGACGTTTTCGGAAGACAATGCGTGGTGTGTGCCATTGATGCTAGAAGAAACCGCAAAGCCAGCGAGGGTAAAATTATGATTGGAACTGGCGAAGGCAAAGTGTGGTTTGAAGTGGTCACTTACGGCGGACGCAAGCCTACAGGAATCGATGCTATTGCGTGGGCACTACAGGCAGAGAAGCTTGGGGCAGGCGAGTTTTTGGTTACTTCAATGGACCGCGATGGCACGAAAGACGGCTACGACATTGAATTGACCCGTGCTATCTCCGAACGTGTCAATGTTCCAATTATCGCAAGCGGCGGCGCGGGAACACCCAAACACCTTCTTGATGTTTTTACTGAAGGAAAAGCGGATGCAGCCTTGGCAGCTTCAATTTTTCACTACAATCAGTACCCAGTTCCAGTTGTGAAGGATTACTTACGCAAGATGGGGGTGACAATTAGATAATGATGACTGCAGAATTACTTGATAAATTAGATTTCAAAAGAGGTAACGGACTCATTCCTGTAGTCGTTCAAGATGCGCAAACCAAAGAAATGCTGATGCTGGCTTACGCAAACAAAAAAGCAGTCGAATTAACATTAAGTACAAAAAAAGCGACTTACTGGAGCCGCTCCAGAAACGAATTATGGGTTAAAGGCGAGACTTCGGGGCACACACAAAAAATCGTTTCAGTTTCAGTCGATTGTGATTATGACGCGTTGTTATACGTAGTTGAACAGAAAGGGGTTGTATGTCACACAGGCGAACCGACATGTTTCCACAATAAGATGATCTAATTTTTTTTACTATTCCTTGTTACAAGCTCTTGTAGTTAATGTTTTTAAACAAAAGCTTCTTTTCTATTCTTGTGAGGATTAAGTGAAGATATGTCACTTCATGAAGCTATGCTTTATGAAAAGCAAGCTGAAAGCAAGGTAAAATGCGGTTTATGTGCTCGACGCTGTTTGATTAGCGATGAAGGTCAAGGGTTTTGTTTAGTTAGAAAGAACCAAGCTGGTGTTTTGTATACGCTTAATTATGGAAAAGCGGTTTCAGCTGGAGTCGATCCTATAAGCAAAAAACCCCTTTCGCACTTTAATCCAGGATCTCTGGTAACCTCGATTGCGGCTGCTGGCTGCAACTTTCGCTGTCAATTCTGTGACAACTGGATGATAAGCCAAGACAAAGAAATCGCTGGCAGACCTTTTCCTCCCGAAGAAGTAGTTAAATCCGCTCAAGACAGCAACTGCCAAGGAATAAGTTACACATATACTGAACCCACAATTTTCATGGAGTACGCTTACGACACTGCAAAACTTGCTCATCAAGTGGGATTGTTTAACACTTTTGTTTCGAATGGTTTCATGACACCTGAAGCAGTAAAAACTATATCACCGTTTTTGGATGCAGCAACTATTGATTTTAAAGGCGGAGGCGACCCTGACTTTTACAAAACTGTAATGGCAGTTCCAAATGTTGAACCAATCTATGAGACACTAAAAGAGCTAAAGTTGAATGGCGTTCATGTTGAGATTACTAATCTGATAGTTCCGAAAGCTGGCGATTCTATGGATAGAATAAAAGCAATGGCTATTTGGATTAGAGATTATTTAGGAAAAGACACGCCTTTTCATCTTTTGCGTTTTCATCCAGAATACAAAATGACCACTATTCAAGCCACCAGTGTTGAGGACATGGAGAAAGCATACATGATCGCTAAAAACCAAGGGCTGAACTACGTTTACGTTGGAAATGTACCCGGTCATCCAGCGGAAAACACATATTGTCCCAATTGCAATGAGGCGGTAATCAAGAGGTATAGTTTCGAAATTACTGATTGGAATCTGACTAATGATATGCGGTGTCCAGTGTGTGGACAACAAATCCCTATAAAAGGCAAAATATACAAGTCTAACTTGCGCTTCCCATATTCTTTATTTTAGCATTTTTACGTATTAAGGTAATAGCACTTTTGCGACGGTTTAGAAATTAAGACTTTATTAAGTAAAAAAAAGAAACTGTGCAGTTGTAAAAGTGCTAATTAATGACTAAGTATTGCGCATTGGCGATAACCACCAATTATTGGAAACCTAGAGATAACTACATAGAAAATATTATTGATGCTTTAAGAAATAAGATTGAAAACGGTGACTTCGTTGTTGTATCTGAAAAAGCAGTTTCTACTGCGTTAGGTAATATTATCGATGAAAGCATTGTAAAACCGAGTCTAAACGCAAGAATTAATGCACGTTTGTGGATGAGAATATTTTGGGGTTATCCTCTTGGAATATTATGCCATTTCGGTCCTCGATTGTTGCTTAGGTTAAGAGACTACCCTATTGAATCTGGCAGTCGCCACAAACAAATTGCCATACAATATGCAGGCCTTTGGCAAGCACTTATGTTTGGTTCTGAAGGAGGAATCGACGGCTCCAATTTGCCCTACTCGTTTGTAAGCTTGCCATTAAGAAATACAAATGAGATAGCAAAAAAAATCCAAAAACAAATCTATGTAAATTTGAAGAAAAATGTTTGCATCATAATCGCTGATACCGATAAGACTTACAGGTTTAGGAATTTCTTTTTTACTCCAAGACCAAAGCCGTTTAATGGGATTTATTCTTTCGGTGGAGCTGTAACATACATAATTGGTCGGCTGTTTAATTTCAAGAAAAGTTCTACACCGTTGGCGGTTCAAGGTTGTGGTCTTCTGGCTAGTGAAGCATTGACAGTAACCAACATTGCGGACAAAGCTAGAGGTCCTGGTTCTGGTGCTACAGTTTGGGATATGGCGGCGAGGTTTCACGTTGAGTTTAATGGTGTAAGCTGGGAAATGCTTTCTAAAATTAGGCATAGGCCGCTAGTAATAGTAAGAAAATACTAATTTAATGCTAAAACCGTAGAAGCAAATAGTATTTTAACATAATGAATCTTTTTGAATAGTAAGAGATAAAAATAAGGTTCCAAAGCTGATAGCGGAACGGTGGAATTAAGTTATGGAAGAAGCCTTACAGAAAATGGATGCATTCTTCAAACCTCGCTCAGTAGCCGTTATTGGTGCTACAAAAAAAGTTGATAAAGCAGGCCATGTTATTTTCAAGAACTTCTCAAATAATAAAGAGCACGGAGTTTTCAAAGGGGAATTGTACCCGGTTAATCCTGGGGAGGATTCAATTTTAGGGTTCAAATGTTACCGCTCGTTATCCAGTATTCCAAATGAAGTAGAATTGATCGTTGTTATTGTTCCAGCTAATGCGGTACCTGGCATTATAGAGGAAGCTGTCAGCAAAAAAGTCAAGGCTGCTATTATTATTAGCTCAGGCTTCAAAGAAGTTGGAAACATAGAGCTCGAGGAGCAAGTTGTGGCAACGGCTAAGAAGGGTGGAATTCGGGTCTTAGGTCCCAACTGCTTAGGAGTATATTACTCAAAGACAGGCATTGATACTCTATTTCTTCCCGAAACAAAGGTTCTCACAACAGGCGAAGAGGTTGTAGCTACGCCTCGACCGATGCCTGGCAGCATAGCTATGATTACTCAGAGTGGAGCTTTCGGTGTTGCAGCCCTAGATTATTTAACTGGTCGCCAAATGGGCGTTAGCAAATTCGTAAGTTTCGGCAACAAGTGCGATGTAAACGAAACAGACATACTTCACTATTTACTCCATGACAAAGAGACCAAAGTCACCTTAGTATATTTAGAGGATATTAAAAATGGAAGAGAATTCTTGAAAATTGCAAAAAAGGTAACCGTCAAAAAACCCGTTGTAGTTATAAAATCGGGAAGAAGTGCTGCTGGAGCTAGAGCTGCCGCTTCACATACGGGTGCTATTGCAGGAACTGATAAAATTTACGATGCGGCTTTTGAGCAAGGTGGAATCATCAGAGCAAGGGACATGGAAGAATTTTTTGATATTGGAAAAGCTTTAGCTATGCAGCCACCCGCATTGGGCCAAAATATTGGCATTCTGACTGATGCAGGGGGACCGGGCGTTATGACTGTTGATGAGTGCGAGTTGTTAGGGTTAACGGTTGATCGCCTTTCTGAAGAAACGTTAACAAAATTTCAGGAACTCAAAGACAATAATGTGATTTTAAAAATAGCTGCCACTTTAAATCCTGTAGATCTTACCGGTTCAGTTACCGATAATATGTTTGAGATTGCTGCTGAATTGATGTTTCAAGATCCAAAAATTTTTGGATTGATTTTGCTCGGGCTCCATCATATGCCTGGATTAAGAGAGAAATATATTGACAGTATTGTGAAGGTATCATCCAAGTTTAGCAAGCCTATCGTAATGTGTGATATTGGCGAAACAGAAATGGCGCTTTATACACGATCAAGGTTTGATAAGCTTTGTGTGCCTTCTTTTTCTTCGCCCGAAGATGCTGCGAGGGCTATGAAGGCTCTTGTAACATATGGAGCTTACCTGAAAAGGAATGGTTGTGTAGACGAATATATCGCGTCTCTCAAGAAAGTTTGTGCTCCTACGTGTTAACTGTGACAGCTATCTGATCACCATCAGTTATGTGAAGTTGTTCACGCAAATACAAGTGTGCAATTATCTCTAAAACTTGCTTTGGATAATTAGAGATTTCTGGAATAATAATTGCGCATTCTAAACTATCGATGCGTGCTTTGACTAATATTCCAGTGCAGAAACCTTTTTCTGGGAAAATCTCAAATCGATGGACTTTTTCAAGAAGTTTCTTATTCTTTATGCTCCCTTCATTTAGGCGGATGTTTAAAGTTCCGCTATATGGAGTAAAGCCAAGTTTTTCTTCTATTTGCTTTTTAACCCATAGTAAATCAATAAATTTACGTCCCTCACCTTTGCCAGAAAAAACAGTGCCTTTTAATACAATCTTTTGCAAGAAGTAGCCTTCGAGAGGCTTATTGTTTTTGTTCTTTTAGCCACAGGGCAACTTTTCTGAGAACTGGATCGGTTGATATGTCGACTACTGGCACGATCATTTTTTCTTTGGTTTCAATTATTGGTGCATATTTGGGCATGAGTGCGTAGCCAACAAAACTCCAGAAGACTTTGCCGTTTTCTAAGAGTTCTTTTGCAACTACAGCTGTTGATGCTGGAAGTGGGAAATATAGGAAAACGACGCCTTCTACCCAGTATAACCCAGCGAGTTTGCCGCCTGCTATTACAGATGTAAACCTGGCTATTTCGTCAGGTGAGTTAAAAAAGGTTTTTTCCATTACAACGATGTGTTTGAAGGGCTCGTAAGTGATTGAGACTTCGGATTTACTCAAATCGTTCACCAATTGATTAGATTGTGTTCTCGGTTCCCTTTTAATTTTGCCTAAGGTTTAGAAAAAGTTATACAGTAGTCGAACATTAAGCCTTCTAATTAATGACTTGGATGGTTATTGTTCCATGCCTGAAATTCGCGTAGCACTTATTGGCGTTGGCAACAGCGCTTCAGCCCTGATTCAGGGAACCCAATACTATAAAGATGCTAAAGAAAACACGACTGTTCCAGGTTTAATGCATGTAAACTATGGCGGTTATCACATAAGCGATATACGGTTTGTTGCAGCTTTTGAAGTTAACAAAGACAAGATTGGTAAAGACCTTTCAGAAGCAATTTTCACCAAGCCGAACTGCTGCGTAAAATTTGCAGATGTGCCAAATCTGGGAGTAGAAGTTTCTCCAGCACCAATCCTAGATGGTGTAGCTCCTCATATGAGAGAGACTTTCAATGTTTACGATGATAGCAAAACCGACAAAGCGTATGTCGTCAATATTCTTAAAGAAACCAGAACTCAAGTGCTTGTTAATTACCTGCCGGTTGGCAGCCATGATGCAGTACGATATTACGCTCAATGCGCTCTAGATGCGGGATGTGCTTTCGTAAATTGCATGCCAGAATTCATAGGGTCCGATCCTAAGGAGAGTGCAAAGTTTGAGAAGGCGGGTTTGCCCGTACTTGGTGACGACATTAAGAGTCAAGTTGGAGCCACAATACTTCATCGCAATCTTGTGCGTCTTTGCTTGGATCGTGGTGTCATCGTTGATGAAACTTACCAATTGAATCTTGGTGGAGATACCGATTTTCAGAACATGACGGTGGAAAATCGTCTCATCTCAAAACGTATCAGCAAAACTGAAGCTGTAACCAGTCTTGTTCCTTATTCGTTACCAACAAGGATTGGTCCCTCAGATTTTGTTCCTTTCCTTAAAAATAAGAAAATCTGCTACATCTCACTTAAGAGTCGCGCGTTCGGCGATCGACCTATCAACATCAGCGTTAAGTTGGAAGTGGAAGATTCTCCAAATAGTGCAGGTGTTGTAATTGATTTGATTCGTGCAGCAAAAATTGCTTTAGACCGAAAAATCGCTGGTGCTTTGCTTAGCATGCCATCTTATGCGTTTAAGCATCCGCCAATTCAGGTGCCTGATTCTCAGGCTAGACAGTGGACGGAAGATTGGATAGCTGGCAAACGAGAACGCTGAAGTTCTTTTTTCCTTCTTCTGTTCTTGTTTTTAATATTATCACCATTATCGACATCTATAGTGTAATTTTATGTGTTCATTTCTTGTTGTGTTTTAGTGTGCTTTCTTGATTTAAAGCTTGTTTTGTTTGCATGCTGTGTGTGAATTTGTTCGGTCTATTATAGATCAGTGTTGGAAGGTGCGAATTTGTGCATTTTTGTGCAGGCAAAGCGCAAAAACCTGGAACGATTGCCTTATGAAAGCTTTTAATGTTTGAATCTAAACTGGTTAATTACATCGAAATTTAGAAGGTTCAAATGCATGGTAAAAGTTGAAGCATACGAAGTGCCTGAAGGCCTTTATTATTCCAAAGATTTTGAGTGGATAAAAATCGAAGGCGACAAGGTGAGGATGGGAATCACCGATTATGCGCAGAAGTCGCTTAGAGAAATTGTTTATGCTGAATTACCCGGAATCGGAACAGAAGTGAAGCAGGGTGAACCGTACGGAACATTAGAGTCTGTTAAGGCAGTTTCAGATTTAATTGCAGCAATTAGCGGAACAATTCAGGAAGTTAACGATGAAGTTCAGTCTAAGCCTGAAAGTTTAAACGAAGATCCATATGAGAAAGGCTGGTTAGTTGTGGTTAAACCCTCAAATCTTCAAGCAGAGCTTGCAAATCTGATGGATTTCAATAGCGCAGTTGAGTGGCATAAAGCTCAAGCCCAATCCAAGTAATTAGAAGGAAAATTAGATGGCTAGACGCGTTATTGTGATTGGAGCTAACGCTGCCGGCGTTGAAGCAGCTTCGGCTGCACGGAAAAAAGACCGAACCGCCGAAATTACATTAATTACGCAGGAGAAGAATGCTGGTTATTCACGTTGCGGATTGCCTTTCGTTATTGGTGGACAAATTTCAAACTTCCATGATTTGATAGTTTATCCGCCGGCTTATTTTCAAATGTTAAAGTTGAATTTGCGCAATGAGACAAAAGCCACTGCAATTAACACTAAAGAGAAAACTGTAAACATAGTTACCAAAGAAGGGAGCCAGGAAATAATTCCTTATGATAGCTTAGTGATTGCAACCGGCGCGGATTCTTTTATCCCCCCGATTAAAGGTAAAGAAAAACTGGGAATTCTAAGCCTTCGAGGCATTGAAGATGGAGAAAAAATTGATGCTGCAGTTAAGGCAGGTGCGAAATCAGCGGTGATTATGGGCGCTGGCTTAATTGGCTTGGAAGTCGGCGTGGGTTTGATGGAGAGAGGCTTGAAAGTTACCATTGTGGAAATGTTGCCTCAAATTTTGCCTCAATTGCTTGATGCTGACATGGCAAAACTTGTTCAAGAGCATTTGGTTGAGAAGGGCATGCTCATTCTAACAAGCAAAAGTGTCGAGGAATTCCTTGGCGAGGATAAAGTGACTGCGGTCATGGCTGGTGGCGAAAAGATTGAAGCTGACTTATTTATCAGTGCTTTTGGAGTGAGAGCAAACACGAAACTTGCTGTTGATGCAGGGATACCATTGGGTGAAACTCGGGCAATTAAAACTAATGGTCGGATGGAGACAGAAGTTAAAGATGTGTATGCTGTCGGAGATTGTGCTGAAGCGCCAAACATCATCACACATCGTCCTATGTGCGCTCAACTAGGCACTATAGCAGTTCGTCAAGGGAAGGTTGCTGGAGCAAATGCTGGAGGAGATTATTCGCAGTTCTCAGGAATATTAGCTTCAGCTGTAACGAGACTTTTTGAGATTGAGGCAGGAAATACAGGATTAACTGAAGCCGCAGCCTTACGAAATCGATTGGAAGTTGTGACAGGCGCAATATCTAGCAAGACTAAAGCAGACTACTTCCCAGGGGCTAAACCCATCAAGGTCAAACTTGTTGTCGAGAAAGAATCTCAACGTATCATTGGTGGTCAAGTAATAGGGGGCGAAGAAGTGACTCAACGTATCAACTGTCTCAGCTTTGCTATCCAAAAAGGCATGACTGTGCGAGAATTGGCCAAAGCCGATACAGCCTACGCGCCGCCACTATGTGAAACATGGGAACCGATGGTTCTGGCTGCAGAAATGGTTTTAATGAAACTGCGTTAACCGCAGCTTTTATTTTTTTAGTCTTTATATTTGTAAGACTACCCGATTTGTGCTGTTCTTAGATTAGGTATGCTTCGGTTATGTATCTTCGCACTACCCATTGTGTTTGGAAGTAATAAGCGATTCTTGCAATGGAGTTTTTCATGAGCAGTATCCATGCATCTTTCTGCGAGTAGAATGTTGGGCCAATGATGTATTCGAGTTTGCTATATAGGTCTCGGAGTTCTTCTGCTCTTCTTTCGCCTTCGTTCAGCAATTCTCTTGGGTGGGGGCCAATTGCCCAGCCGGTGACACCTTCGATGCAACCTTCCATCCACCAACCGTCGAGGACACTGAAGTTTATGACTCCATTGTGAGCTGCTTTCATGCCGCTGGTACCGGAAGCTTCCAGTGGTGGCAAAGGGGTATTAAGCCAGACGTCAACGCCTGACGTGAGTTTCGCTGCGATATCCATGTTGTAGTTTTCTAAGTAGACTATTTTTATTTGATCTTTGAGTGTTTTTGCATAGTCATGGATTTGTTTTATTAATCCCTTGCCATCGATGTCTTTGGGGTGTGCTTTTCCTGCAAATATCATTTGGATTTTTTCTTTTCGATTAATGTCAGTTAGCCTGTGCAGGTCAGCAAAGATCATGGTTGCTCGTTTATAGCCTGTGGCTCTTCTCGCGAAGCCTATTGTCAATGCATGCGGATCCAGCGTAACACCATTGGTTTTTTCAACAAAAGTCAGCAAGTCTGTTTTTGCTTTAGTATGGGCGTCCCAAACGTCTCTATTGGGAATTTCGCTGGCTTTTGCTAACAATATGGGTTCGTTCGTCCAGCCTGGAATGTATTTATCGAATAGTTGTCTAAAATGTAAGCTTGTCCATGTGAAGGAATGAACTCCATTTGTCACTGCGCGGATGTAGCGTCCTGGAAAAAGTTTTCTGGAGTAATCAACATGCGCCAATGAGACGCCGTTAATGTATTTACTCAAATTCAGTGCCAGATAAGCCATGTTTAGGTTTTCTGTTCCCGCGTATAGCTTCATGTCAGAAAACGAATATTCATTGTCCAGTATTTGTTGAACTAGGTCATATGAAAATTGGTCGAATGCTGCTTCCACTGGGCTATGGGTAGTGAAAACACAGAGATTCTTGACTTTTTCTGCATCCATACCGTTCTCTTTTAGAAGTTCAAGTGTCAGAAGACTTGAGTGACCTTCGTTCATGTGGTATTTTCTGATTTTGAAAGGCAGGGTTTTTAAAAGTTTAGTGCCGCCTATCCCGAGAACGATTTCTTGTTTTAGCCGGTAGGTTTTGTCGCCACCGTATAATAAATCAGTGATTCGTCTGTCTTCGGGTGCGTTTTC